>Ga0214468_1000019_pt1 | contig 50530 bp, 36 predicted proteins | sample RVTome_9_FD_187334 | JGI IMG/M metagenome (GOLD analysis project Ga0214468, IMG submission 187334) | Soil microbial communities from uranium-contaminated site in the Upper Colorado River Basin, Wyoming, United States - RVT155D38 HiSeq ...
CGCGGCGGGGGAGAGCGGCTCGGGCAGCCGGCCGTGGACGCCGACCGGCACCCCCTCGTAGTCGCCGAACGGCTCGACGTCGAGCAGCCCGAAGGCGCGCGCGGCGAGCGCGTTGTTGCCGAGCTCGGGGTGGCGGTCGAGCGGCAGGTGGTAGGCGATCAGGTTGAGCCCGTGGCGGACCAGCGCCTCGACGCGCCGGAACTGCACCCCGGTCAGCCGGTAGGGCATCCCGGTCCAGAAGATCCCGTGGTGGACGAGGACGGCGTCCGCCCCGGTCTCGGCCGCCCGCTCGAAGAGCTCCAGGCAGGAGGAGACGCCGGTGACCACTTTCCGGACGTCGGAGCGCCCTTCGACCTGGAGCCCGTTGGGCCCGAAGTCGGCCCCGCGGGCGGCGTCGAGGTAGTCGTCGAGGTAGGCGACGAGGCGGTCGCGGTCGATCGTGGCCATGGCCCGATCATAGCGGGGCGCATCCCTCGGCGGCCGGTGCACGGGCCTGACGACCGCCCGGAAACGAGGAACCCCCCGGCGGACCGGGGGGTTCGAAGGGTGCCGTGGGAGCGGGCGGGCCTACCAGCGGTCGCCGCCGCCGCCCCCGCCGCTTCGGCCACGTCCGCCGCCGCCGCGCCCGCCGCGGTCGCCGCCACGTCCGCCCCGGCCCCCGCGGTCGCCGCCGCGCCCGCCACGCCCGCCGCGGTCGCCGCCCCGTCCGCCCCGGTCCCCGCGGTCGCCGCCGCGCCCGCCGCGCTCCTCGCGGCCGCCGCCGCCGCCGGCCCCGACCGGCACCGCCTCGTACTGCGACGGGTCGTAGTTCGGGTCCTCCTGGATCACCGCCTTGCGGGAGAGGCGGATCTTCCCGGTGTCGTCGACCGAGATCACCTTCACGGTGAGCTCGTCGCCCTCCTTGACCACGTCCTTGACGTTCTCGACGAAGCCGGGCGAGAGCTCGGAGACGTGGAGCAGCCCGTCGGTGCCGGGCATGATCTCGACGAAGGCGCCGTACGGCTCGACCCGGCGCACCAGGCCGGTGTAGTTGCGGCCTTCCTCGGGCACCTCGGTGAGGCGCTCGATCAGCTCGATGGCGTGCTGCGCCGCCTGCTCGTCCGGCGAGGCGATCGTCACCGTGCCGTCGTCCTCGACGTTGATCTCGGCGCCGGTCTCCTCGGTGATCGAGCGGATCATCTTGCCGCCGGGGCCGATGATGTCGCGGATCTTCGACACCGGGATGCGGATGGTGTGGAGTCGCGGCGCGTAGCGCGACAGCTCGGTCCGCGGGTCGCGCAGCGTCGCCTCCATCTTGCCGAGGATGTGGAGCCGGCCGGCCTTCGCCTGCTCGAGCGCCTGCTGCATGATCTCGCGGGTGACCCCGGTGATCTTGATGTCCATCTGGAGCGCCGTCACGCCCTCGCCGGTGCCGGCGACCTTGAAGTCCATGTCGCCGTAGTGGTCCTCCTGGCCGGCGATGTCGGTCATCACCGCGAAGTCGTCGCCGCGCTTGATCAGGCCCATCGCGACCCCGGCCACCGGCGAGAGCATCGGCACGCCGGCGTCGAACAGCGCCAGCGAGCCGCCGCAGACCGAGGCCATCGACGACGAGCCGTTGGACTCGAGGATGTCGGAGACCACCCGCACGGTGTAGGGGAAGTCGTCCTCGTGCGGCAGCACCGGCATCAGCGCCCGGCGGGCGAGCACGCCGTGACCGATCTCACGCCGGCCCGGCCCGCGGAGGAACTTGACCTCGCCGACCGAGAACGGCGGAAAGTTGTAGTGCAGCATGAACTTCTGCCGGCTCTCGCCCTCGTACTCCTCGATGATCTGCGCGTCGCGCTGGGTGCCGAGGGTCGCCGAGACCAGCGCCTGGGTCTCGCCGCGGGTGAACAGCGCCGAGCCGTGGGTGCGGGGCAGCAGCCCCACCTCGATCGCGATGTCGCGCACCTCGTCGAGGGCGCGGCCGTCGAAGCGCCGGCGCTCGCCGAGGACGACGTCGCGCAGGATCTCCTCCTCGAGCGCGCCGATCGCCTTCTTCGTCTGCACCCGCCGCTCCTCGTCCTCCTCCGGGACCTGGTCGAGGTACGGCTTGGTGACCTCCTTGACCCGGTCCTTGCGCGTGAACTTGCCCGGGGTCATCAGCGCGTCCTTGAGGCGGGCGCCGAGGTCGCCCTTGACCCGCTCGTAGAGCTCGGCGGGATAGGCCGCCGTCGCCTCCCAGGTGGGCTTCTCGATGCCGAGCTCCTGCGCCATCTCGCGCTGGGTGCGGACCAGCTTCTGGATCTCGGTGTGGGCCTGGAAGATCGCGTCGAGCAGGCGGTCCTCGCCGACCTGGTTGGCCGCCGCCTCGACCATCACCACCCCGTCCTCGGTGCCGACCACGATCAGGTCGAGGTCGGAGACGTCGCGCTGCGAGTTGTCGGGGTTGAAGATCAGCTCACCGTCGAGCATGCCGACGCGCACCGCGCCGACCGGGTGGTAGTAGGGGATGTCCGACAGCGTCAACGCGAACGAGGCGCCGTTGATCGCCAGCACGTCCGGGTCGTGCTCGCCGTCGGCCGAGAGCACGAAGGCGATGATCTGGGTCTCGTGGAAGTAGCCCTCGGGGAACAGCGGCCGCAGCGGGCGGTCGGTCAGCCGGGAGGTGATGATCTCCTTCTCGGTCGGCCGTCCCTCGCGCTTGAAGAAGCCGCCCGGGATGCGCCCGGCGGCGTAGGTGTACTCGCGGTAGTCGACCGTCAGCGGCAGGAAGTCACGCGGCCGGTCGGAGGTCTGCATGCAGGCGGTGGCGAGCACCACGGTGTCGCCCAGGCGGACGGTGACCGAGCCGTTGGCCTGCCGCGCCACGTGGCCGGTCTCGACCGTGATCGTTCCGTCGCCGATGGGGATCTCTCGGTTCAGCTTTCTCATCTCGTCGGTCTCTCTCTCTGTCTCGTCTCGGACTTCGAATGGGGGCCGCGGTCCGCGGGCACACCTCGGACGGTGCCGGGGAGGGCGGCCGGAGGGTGGATCGTCAAGGGTGGGGGACCGCCTCGGGAGCGCCTCGCGCGCGACGGCGCGGAAGGGCTCACTTGCGGATGCCGAGGCGCTCGATGGTCGTGCGGTAGCGGTCGATGTCCTTGCTCTTCAGGTAGTCGAGCAGGCGGCGCCGGCGGCCGACCAGCTTGAGCAGGCCGCGCCGGCTGTGGTGGTCCTGCTTGTGGACCTTGAAGTGCTCGGTGAGCTCGGTGATCCGCTGCGTGAGCAGGGCCACCTGCACCTCCGGCGAGCCGCTGTCGCTGTCGTGCAGCTTGTACTCGTGGATGACCTGGGCCTTCGCTTCCTTCGTCTGGGGCAACTCCCTCTCTCCTCTTTCTCTCTCTTCCGTCTCGTTCCGTGTCTCGTTTCTCTCTCTTCTCAACCGGTCGATGTTACCACAAACACAAGGGTTCCGGTCGCGTTCCGGCTCGGTCCCGGCTCGGTCCCGGCTCGGTCCCGGCTCGGTCCCGGCTACTTGAAGACGACCCGCGGCTGGACGATGCCGACGCCGCCGGTGCCGATCCGCTCGACGATGGTGCCGACCGCCAGGAACCGGCCGCGGCCGTCGGAGAGCTTCACCCAGTCGCCCTCGTCGCCCGCCAGCTCGCGGACGAGCACCGTCTGCCCGTGGGCGATGCGGTCCTCCTGCTGCGGGTCGACGGCGATCTCGCCGAAGGGCAGCGGGATGGCGTCGAACGGCACCCAGCCGCTCGCCGGCGCCTCGCCGGCCGCGGCGGCCTCCTCGAGCTCCTCGAGCCGGACCGCGTCCTCGAGCCGGAACGGGCCGACCTGGAGCCGCCGCAGCGCCGCCAGGTGCCCGCCGGTGCCGACCGCCCGGCCGACCTCGTCGGCGAGGGTGCGGGCGTAGGTCCCCGACGAGCAGGCGAGCCGGAATTCGATCTCGGCGCTCGGGGCGCCGCCGGCGCCCTCGGCGCCCTCGGCGGGGCGGACCAGATCCCCGGTCGGCTCGAGCTCGAAGACGGTCACCCGCTTCGACTCGCGCGGCACCTCCTCGCCGGCCCGGGCGAGCTCGTAGAGCTTCTTGCCGCCGACCTTCTTCGCCGAGTAGAGCGGCGGCCGGTGGTCGATCTCGCCGGTCAGTGCCGCCATCGCCTCGTCGATCCGCGCGCGGTCGAGCGCCTCGACGGCCCCGGGCGGCGCGGTCTCGGTCACCTCGCCGGAGGCGTCGTAGGTGTCGGTCACCGTCCCGAAACGGAGGGTCCCGGCGTAGACCTTCGGCGCCCGGATCAGGAACCGGGTGAGCCGGGTCGCCTTGCCGAGGGTGAGCACGAGCAATCCCGTGGCGTCCGGGTCGAGCGTGCCCGAGTGGCCGGTCTTCTTCTGGCCGGTGATCCGGCGCGCCCGCTGGACCACGTCGTGCGACGTCGGCCCTGGCCGCTTGTCGATCAGCAGCAGGCCGTCGGCGAGGAGCGGCTCGCGCCGCCGCGCCGGGCGGCCCCGGCCGCCCGCGCCCCGCTCCGGCTCGCCGGAGGCTTCGGCGGACCCTCGCCCGGCGGCGCGCTCCGCGGCCTCCGGAGAGGTCTCCTCGGTCCGGGTGGTCTCGTCGGTCATCGTCTCGTCCGTCACGTCCTCGTCCCTTCGCTCCGGCCTGCGCCGGTCGGGCTCAGCCGGCTTCGCCGCCCGACGGCGGCGTCTCGGCCGCCGCCTCCGCCTCCGCGGTCGCCGCCTCGCCCGCGGCCTCGTCGGCCGGCGCCGATTCGGCCTCGCCCGCGGCGGTCCCGCCGCCCGGGGCGCCCCCGGCCTCGACCGCAGCGGTCAGCGCCGCGACCGCCTCGCGCATCGCCTCGTCCGGCTCGCCCTCGACGACGTAGCCGGCCGCGTTCTTGTGGCCGCCGCCGCCGTGGCCGCGGGCGATCCGCTCGACGTCCACCTCGCCGCGGCTGCGCAGCGAGACCTTGGTCGTGCCGTCCTCGAGCGCCTTGACCAGGGCGACCGCGTCGACCCCGGCCACCGAGCGCGGGTAGTCGATCAGCCCCTCCGCGTCGCCGCCGGACGCTCCCGCCCGCTCGTACATCTCCGACGTCAGCCGCGCCGTCGCCACCCTTCCTTCGGCGTGCACCTCGAGGGTGGGGAGCATCTCGGCCAGCAGCCGCAGCGAGGCGAGCGGCCGGCTCTCGTACAGCCAGCGGGCCACCTGCGCCGGCTGCGCCCCCTCGCGCACCAAGTCCGCCGCCGCCTCGAAGGCGGCCGCGGTCGCGTTCGAGAAGCGGAAGCCGCCGGTGTCGGTGACCAGCGTCAGGTAGAGCGCGTTCGCCGTCTCCTCGTCGACCCGGAGCTTCAGCGTGCGGGCGAGCCGGAAGATCATCTCGCCGACCGCGGGGGCGGCGGGGTCGACCCAGTTCACCGTCCCGTAGTGCTGGTTGCCGAGGTGGTGGTCGACGTTGATCACCGGCAGCTCGTCCAGGTGCTCCTCGAGCCCCGTCCGGTCCGGCCCCGGGCACTCGAGCACGATCGTGCCGTCGAACTTGTCCGGCCAGCCGACCGGCGGCGTCTCGCCGACGTGGATGCGGTCGGCCCCGGCCACCCGCCGATAGACCGGGGGTGTCTCGTCGCGGTTCCACACCACCGCGCCCTTGCCCATCCCCCGCAGCAGCCGTGCCAGCCCGAGCTCCGAGCCGATCGCGTCGCCGTCCGGGTTGACGTGGCTGGTGAGCAGGAACCGGTTGCCCTGCCGGATCTGGCGCAGCAGGTCCTCGGGTGCCTTCGTCGCGGTCGTCATCGTCTCCTCCCCTCCTCGGTCCCCATCATCCCACCCCTTCGATCACCTGGTCGTCCCACCGCGAGACCACCGCTCCGGAGAGCTCGTCTCCCATCCGCCGCAACGCCGCGAGCAACCGCTCCACCTCGCCCTCGGACGCCGCGACCACCGCCATCGAGATCTCCGACCGCTGGTGGAGGTCGTGCAGTCCGGTCTCGGCCACCGACACCCGAAACCTCTTGTGGACCCTGTCGACGAAGGACTTGACCTCTCGGCGCTTGTCCTTGAGCGATACCGCTCCGGGAACGAACAGCTCACACACCACCAAGCCGACCCAGGTCGCCATTCCGTCTCTCTGTCTCCCGGTCGTTCTTGCGTGGTTTCAGGCGAAAAGACAAAGAATTCTGGCTAAAGGAGAACTGACTCCCTCAGCCCCTTGGACGGTCCCGGAGCCGCTTCCTTCGCCGAGCCCCGTTATCGTCTCCTCCATCGAGCCGTTCCCCCGAAGGCGGAGCGCCGGGGTTGCCGCCCGGCGTCCAGTACCAGGGAGCGGCGGACGCCCCCTCCGGGGATGTCTGAGCCGGCGCACGGCACCGACCTCCGGAGGCCTGCGACGGTCCGGCGCCGGCGATGCCAAGGCGAGGGCCGCCCCGCCATAGTCAACCGTAGCCCGAGCCGGTCCCCGGAGGGGGCGTCCGCCGCGCCCGCCCACCCCGGACGGCCCCGAGCGGCGACCCCGGCGCGGCCACCCTCGAGCCCTGTTCGGAGCACGCCGCGATGCACGCGGCTCTCGTGTCGGCCACCACGGCCGGCTGTGCCCGGGCTCAGAGCTCGGCGGCCACCTCTTCCTTGGTGAAGGCCTCGATCACGTCCCCGGGCTTGACGTCCTGGTACTTGTCCAGCCCGATGCCGCAGTCGAAGCCGGCACGGACCTCCGCCACGTCGTCCTTGAAGCGGCGGAGTGAGCCGATCCTGCCCTCGTAGACGACCACGTTGTCGCGCAGCAGGCGCGCCTGCGCGTTGCGGCTGATCGTGCCGTCGAGCACGTGCGAGCCCGCCACCGTTCCGGCGCGCGGCACCGTGAAGATCTCGCGCACCTCCGCGTGGCCCGTCACCACCTCGCGGAACTCCGGCTCGAGCAGGCCCGCCATCGCCTTCTTGAGCTCGTCCGTCAGCTCGTAGATCACCGTGTGCAGGCGGATGTCCACGCCCTCCTTGTCGGCCAGCTCCGTCGCCTTGCGCTCCGGCCGCACGTTGAAGCCGACGACCACCGCCTCCGAGGCCGAGGCCAGGATCACGTCGTTCGTCGAGATCGCGCCGACCTGGGCGTGGATCACCTCGACCCGCACCTTCTCGGTGCCGAGCTTCTCGAGCGTGTCGCGCAGCACCTCGACCGAGCCCTGGACGTCCGCCTTGAGCACCACCGGCAGCTCCTTGACCTCGCCCTCCTCGATCTTCTCGAAGAGCTGCTCGAGCGACAGCCGCCCCTTGGTCGGGGTGAGGTCGCGGCGCCGCGCCTCCTGCCGGCGGTAGGCGGCGACGTCGCGCGCCTCCGACTCGTTCTTGACCACCTGGAACAGGTCGCCCGCCTCCGGGACGTCCTGGAAGCCGGTGACCTCGACCGGGGTGGCCGGGGCGACGGAGTCGATCCGCTCGCCGACGTCGTCGGTCATCGCGCGCACCCGGCCCCAGGCGGCGCCGGAGACGAACGAGTCGCCCACCGACAGCGTGCCGTTCTGCACCAGGACGGTGGCGACCGTGCCGCGGCCGACCTCCTTGCGCGCCTCGAGGACGACGCCCTGGGCGGGCAGGTCGGGGTTCGACTTGAGCTCGAGCAGGTCGGCGGTCAGCAGGATCATCTCGAGCAGCTCGTCGATCCCCTGCTTCTGCAGCGCCGAGATCGGCACCGAGACCGTCTCGCCGCCCCACTCCTCGACCGTCAGCTCGTGGTCGGCGAGCTCCTTCTTCACCCGGTCGGGGTTGGCGTTCGCCTTGTCCATCTTGTTGATCGCCACGACGATCGGCACCTTGGCCGCCCGGGCGTGGTCGATCGCCTCGACGGTCTGCGGCATCACGCCGTCGTCGGCGGCGACGACCAGCACGACGAGGTCGGTGGACTTCGCGCCGCGCGAGCGCATCATGGTGAACGCCTCGTGGCCCGGCGTGTCGAGGAAGACGATCTTCTTGCCGTCCCGGGTCACCTGGTAGGCGCCGATGTGCTGGGTGATGCCGCCGTGCTCGCCCTCGACCACCTTCGACTCGCGGATCGCGTCGAGCAGCGACGTCTTGCCGTGGTCGACGTGGCCCATGATGGTGACCACCGGGGCGCGCGGCTCGCGGCCGGCCGCCGGCGCCTTCTCGGTCGACGTCTCCTGGCGGAGCTGGACCTCCTCCTCGAAGGAGACGACCATCGCGTCGACTCCCAGGTCTTCGGCGAGCTGCTTGGCGAGCTCCGGGTCGAGCACGTGGTTGATGTTGGCGAAGATCCCCCGCGACACCAGGGCCGCGATCAGGTCCTTCGACTTGACGCCGAGCTTGTCGGCGAAGTCGCGCACGGTCATCCCCTCGGAGATCATCAACGTCCCCTCGGGCCGGCCCTTCTTGAAGCTGAGCAGCTTGCCGCCGGCGTCGGCGCGCTCCTCCTCGCGGCGCTCGGCGCGGCGCCTGCGGCGGGTCGAGGCGGCCGGGCGGGCGGCGAGCTCCTGCTCCTCCTCGAGGTCCTCGACCGCGCCCTTGTAGGCCCGCAGGTCCTCCTCGGCGGCGGCGCGGGGCCGCTTGGCTCCCTTCTTCTTCTTCTCCTTGCGCTCCTCGCGCTCCTCGGCCTCGGGGCGCACAGCCACCTTGCCCATCGCCGCCGCCGCCGGGTCGATCTCGGGCGGCGGGGAGGGAGCGGCCGGGCCCGCGGCACGGCCGGCCGGCATCGCCGCCGCCGGCGCCCCCGGCTTGGGGGCGGCGCTCGGGGCGGGCCTGGCCGCGCTCGCCGCCGGGCGCTCCTCCTTCGGCTTCTCCCGGCTCGGGATCGTCTTGATGTCCTTCTCGACGCGCTGGATCATCGTCCGCGGCCGGGTCGGGCGCAGCGGGTTGACCGACGGGCGGCGCGGGCCGGGACGGCGGCGGCGGGCGGCCGCCGGCGACGGCTCGTCGGGGGCCGGCTCGTCGCGCAGGATGACCTCGCGGGGGTGGGGGAGCTTCTTGCCCTGCAGGATCGCCTGGATGATGTCGGTGTCGATGTGAGCGTCCTCCCCTTCGACGCGCACGCCGATCGACTTCAGCTTGAACATGAGGTCCTGGTTCGGAACCCCCATCATCTTCGCCAGGTCCTGCACCCTGATCTTGCCCATACGCTCCCTCGAAATCACTCCGTGTCCGGCCTGCCTCGCGCTCGTCGTCGCGACGGCTTCCTCCTCTACTCCTGCGCCGCTCACTCTTCCTCGTCGCCGCGCCCGGCGCCCTCGACGGCGACCGCGCCCTCCTCTTCGTCGGCGCCGGGGGCGCCGGCCTCGCCTTCGGCGTCGGCCTCGGCGTCAGCCTCGGCGTCGGCCGTCCGTTCGGCGACGCTCTGGCGCAGCGCCTCGGACTCCTGGAAGGCGCGGGAGAGGGCGGCCATGAAGTCCTCGTCGGGCATCGTCGACTCGTCGGCGGGCGGGGGCATCTCGATCCCCTCCGCGCCGACGGCCTCGGCCCCGGCGAGGGCCTCGGTGGCCTTCTCGTCGGCCCACGCCTTGAGGCCCTCGGCGGTCGCGCCGCCCACCCCGTCGACCGCGGTGAGCTCCTCGGCGCTCGCCGCGGCGAGGGCGTCGAGCGTGCCGAAGCCGGCCGCGGCCAGCTTCTCGGCGGTCTTCGGGCCGATCCCCGGCGCCTCGGTGAGATCGACCTCGACCGCCGGCCCGCCCTCGGCTGCACCGCCGACCGCGTCCTGGAGCATGCGGGCGAGCGCCCCGGCGACCTCGTCCTTGACGTCGCTCTCGCTCTTGATGTCGATCCGCGCCCCGATCAGCTCGGAGGCGAGCCGCACGTTCTGACCGCGCTTGCCGATCGCCAGCGAGAGCTGCTCGTCCTCGACGATGACGTCGAGGTGCGGCACCTCGCCGTGATGGGTCACCGACACCCGGGTGATCCGCGCCGGCGCGAGCGCGCTCTGCGCGAAGGTCACCAGGTCGTCGCTGTGCTCGATGATGTCGATCTTCTCGCCGCGGAGCTCGCGGATGATCGACTGCACCCGCGAGCCCTTCATCCCGACGCAGGCCCCGACCGGGTCGACGTCGCGCTCGCGGCTGTAGACGGCGACCTTGGCGCGCTCGCCGGGCGCCCGCACCGCGTTCTTGATCACCACCGTGCCGTCGTAGATCTCCGGCACCTCCATCTCGAACAGCTTGGCGAGCAGCCGCGGGTCGGTGCGCGAGAGGATGATCTGCGGGCCCTTCGGCTGGGTGTGGACGTCGATCATCACGGCGCGGATCCGCTCGCCCTGGCTGTAGCGCTCGTGGCGCGCCTGCTCGGCACGCGGAACCGCCGCCTCGGTGCGCCCGAGGTCGACGACGATGTCGCCGCGCTCGAACCTCTTCACCGTGCCGTTGACGATCTCGCCGACCCGGCCGATGTACTCGTTGTAGACGTTCTCGCGCTCGGCCTCGCGCACGCGCTGGTAGAGCACCTGCTTGGCCGACTGGGCGGCGATCCGGCCCAGGCCCTCGGTCGACACCGGGATGTGGATCTCGTCGCCGGCCGCCGCGTCGGGCTTGTGGTCGCGCGCCTCCTCGACGCTCCACTCGGCGAGCGGGTCCTCGACCTCCTCGACCACCAGCTTGACGATGAACGCCTCGAAGTGGCCGGTGTCGATGTCCAGCGTCGCGCGGACCGGCTCCTTGATCCGGTGCTGCTTCTTCGCGGCCGACGCCATGGCGTCCTCGAGCGCCGCGATCCAGCGGTCGAGCTCGATGTCCTTCTCGCGCGCGACCTGCTTGAGGATGTCGCCGAAGTTGATCTGTGCGGTCTGTGCCTGTGCCATCGTTCGGGTTCCTGGTGTGTTTCCCTGGAGCGCGTCCCTAGATCGCGATCTCGAGCCGGGCGGCCTGGACGTCGGCCAGATCCAGCTCGAGACGCTCCCCTTCGTCGGTCGCGACGTCGATCGCGCCGTCCGCGGCGCCGTCGCCGGCCGGCCGGAAGGCCTCGAGCCGCCCGACGACCGTCCGCTTCTTGCCCTCGTCCGGCGTGAGGTACGTCACCCGCACCCGCTCACCGGTGAACCGCTGGTAGTCGCGCGGCCGGTAGAGCTGGCGGTCGAGCCCCGGGGAGCTGACCTCCAGCACGTAGCGCTGGCTGCCGAAGTCGACGACGTCGAGCAGCGCCGAGACCTGCTTCGAGACGAGCTCGCAGTCGGCCAGGGTCACCCCTTCCGGCCGGTCGAGGAACAGCCGCAGGTGGCTGCCCTTGAACTCGGCGTGCCACAGCTCGCAACCGGTGCCCTCGGCGATCGCCTCGAGCTCGGCGCGCAGGTCCTCGTCCAGCCGGTCCTTGGCCATCGGCTTGCGGGCCGCCGCCGGGGCGGCGCCCGCCCGGCCGCCGCGGCCGGGGCTGCTGTGGCTTTCGTCGCGCATCGCGTTCATCGTTCATTCGTGCCGGCCGTCGGGGCCGGCCGTTCCCGGCCCGCCCTTCCGGCCAATAAAAAAAGTGGGCGTCCAGCCCACTTCCTCACCTGCCGTGCCGTGTGGCTGGCGGCGGGGCCGTACCGCGGCGCCGCCGAGACGGGCCGCCGCACCCCGCGCCGAGACCTGTTGGTCCGTAGCGACCCGCCGAGGCGAGCCGTGGCAACGTTAGTATAGGGCACCGGCCGCGGCCGATGCAAACGGCTGTCGGGAGGACACTTGTCCTCTGCCGCCCGCCGGGCCGGCCCTGCCGGCCGGGCCGTCTTGCCGTGCCGATTTGGCGCGGTTCGCGAGCCCTGCCGGCGACGTCTCGCCGAAGTCTCGCCGGCGCTCGGGGAAGACAACGGTTGGCAAGCTGGTTGCTATTTCCGCAGGACCTGAGCCCGGGCATCGCCCCGCACCCCCACACTCCCCGGACGAGAAGAAGGGACTCCGATCGATGAAGAGCAGCGCCAGCCGTCAGTTCGTCACGTTTCTCCTGGTCGTGGGGGCCGTCGCCTTCGGCATGGTTCTCGCCGGCGGCCTCGGCCTCACCGTGCCCGGCATGGCCGACGACGAGGTCCTCGGCCCGCAGGTCGTCGCCCGCTCCGGCTCCGCCAACGGCGTACCGAGCTTCGCCGACCTCGCCGAGGCCGTCGAGCCCGCGGTGGTCTCGATCCGTGCCGACACCTACCAGACCGGCTCGCGCCGCCAGGTCAACCCGTTCGAGTTCTTCTTCGGTCCGCGCCGCCGGCCGGGCGCGCCGGAGCAGGAGACGCCGGAGGAGGAGCGCTTCCGCTCGGAGTCGGGCGGTAGCGGCTTCCTGATCAGCGCCGACGGGCTGATCGTGACGAACAACCACGTCATCGAGGGCGCCGACCGGCTGATGGTCACCCTCGGCGACCGCGAGTACCCGGCCGAGCTCAAGGGCACCGACCCGGCGACCGACATCGCGCTGCTCAAGATCGACGCCGGCAGCAACCTCAGGCATCTGCGTCTCGGTGACAGCGAGCGGCTGCGGGTCGGCGACTGGGTGATGGCGATCGGCAGCCCGCTGAACCTCGACCACACGGTCACGGTCGGCGTCGTTTCGGCCAAGGGGCGGTCGATCGGCATCATCGAGAGCTCGTTCGAGAACTTCATCCAGACCGACGCGGCGATCAACTTCGGCAACTCCGGCGGCCCGCTGGTCAACCTCGACGGCGAGGTCGTCGGCGTGGCGACGGCGATCAACTTCGGGGCCGAGAACATCGGCTTCGCGGTCCCGGTGTCGACCGTCAAGCAGGTCCTGCCGCAGCTCCGCGACGAGGGCAGGGTGACCCGCGGCTACCTCGGGGTCGACATCAAGAACCTCGATTTCGACGAGGCCGAGGCCTTCGGGCTCGACTCGACGGACGGCGCCCTCGTGCTCGGCACCCGCGGCGGCGACCCGGCCGCCGAGGCGGGCATCCGCCACGGCGACGTGATCCTGCAGGTCGACGACATCGCCGTGGAGGACACCCGTGACCTGATCGACTACGTGGCCACCCGCAAGCCGGGCGAGGAGGTCCGCCTGACGATCTGGCGCAACGGCGAGCGGCTGGTCCGCACGGCCGAGCTCGGCGAGCGTCCGGGTCTGACGCAGCAGGCGGCGATCGAGGAGGAGGGGGGCTCGAGCGGCATCGACTGGCTGGGCATCCGCTACCAGGAGCTCAGCGAGGAGATCCGCCAGGCCCACGGCCTCCCCTCGTCGGCCACCGGCGTCTGGGTGACGGACGTCGAGCCGGACTCGCCGCTCTACGACGAGCAGGTCCGCCCGCGCGACATCATCTCGGAGGTCAACGGCCACCCGGTCGAGTCGGCCCGCGAGTTCGAGAGCGCGGTCGAGGCGACCGACTCGGGCCGCTACCTCCGCCTCTACGTCCAGCGCTACGACCCCCAGGGCGAGCGCTGGATCTCCTTCTTCGCCCCGGTCCGCAAGCCGTAACGTCGAACGCCCGGAAGCGAACCCCTCTCCGCCCCGGCGGCCGTGCTTCGGCACCGGCCCCGGGGCGGATCTGTCTCTGGGTCGGCCGCGCCGGGGACGCCGCCTCGGGCCGGCGGTGAGCGGGGGCGCGGCGGGCACCCCCTCCGGGGACCGGCTCGGGCTACGGAGTGTGCGGGGGGCGGCCCTCGCCTTGGCTTCGCCTCCGCCGGACCGGCAGAGGGCTCCGGTGGATCATGCCCTGCGTCGGCTCAGACATCCCCGGAGGGGGTGCCCGCCGCTTCCGGTGACCGCACGAGCGGCGGCGTCCCCGGCGCTCCGGCGGTGCAGACTCACTCGAAACCCGAGCACCGCTGCGGGGCTCGGCACTACCGCCGAAACGCGGGCACTACCTTCTCGCAGTTCTCCGTCAGACAGATCTTTTGCCGTTGTCTGTTCTCTTTCTCTGTCCTCTGTGGGGTACACTTCCCGGCCATGGCGAAGGGTGACTCGGCGGCGAAGGGCACGGTGCTGGTGGTCGACGACGAGTCCACCATCCGGGACTCTCTGCGGATGATCCTCGAGTACGAGGGGTACCGGGTCGAGGAGGCGGCGAGCGGGACGCAGGCGCTGGTGCGGGTGGCCGACCGGGCGCCGGACGCGGTGATCCTCGACGTCAAGATGCCGGAGATGGACGGGCTGGAGGTGCTGCGGGCGTTCGCCGAGCGCGGCTACGAGATGCCGGTGCTGGTGATCAGCGGGCACGCCGACGTGGCGACGGCGGTGGAGGCGACGCGTCGGGGGGCGTTCGACTTCTTCGAGAAGCCGCTCCAGCGCGAGCGGGTGCTGCTGACGCTGCGCAACGCGGTGGAGAGCCATCGCCTGCAGGCCGAGAACCGGACCCTGCGCAGCGAGCCGGACGACCTGGTCGGCGCGGCGCCGGCGATGAAGAAGCTGCGCTCGACGATCGAGAAGGCGGCGCCGACGCCGGCGACGGTGCTGGTGACCGGGGAGAGCGGCACGGGCAAGGAGCTGGTGGCGCGGGCGATCCACCGGGGGTCACCGCGGGCCGGGCGGCCCCTGGTGCAGGTGAACTGCGCGGCGATCCCCGAGGAGCTGATCGAGTCGGAGCTGTTCGGGCACGAGAAGGGGAGCTTCACCGGGGCGGTGCGCAAGCAGGTGGGGAAGTTCGTCTCCGCGGACGGGGGGACGATCTTCCTCGACGAGATCGGCGACCTGTCGGCGCGGGCGCAGGCAAAGGTGCTGCGGGTGCTGCAGAGCGGCGAGGTGGAGCCGGTCGGGGCGGAGCGCACGGCGACGGTGGACGTGCGGGTGATCGCGGCGACGAACCGGGACCTGGAGGAGGAGATCGCGGCCGGGCGGTTCCGCGAGGACCTCTACTACCGGCTCAACGTGGTGCCCATCCGCGCACCGCCGCTGCGCGAGCGGCTGGAGGACGTGCCGGTGCTGGTCGACTACTTCGTGCGCCGCTACTCGGAGGCGAACAACTACCGGCCGATGCCGTTCACGGAGGCGGCGATCAAGTACCTCCAGGCGCTGCCGTGGAAGGGGAACGTGCGCGAGCTCAAGAACCTGGTGGAGCGGCTGCTGATCCTGGCGCCGGGCGACGAGATCACGCGGGACGACGTGCTGACGGCGACGGGCGGCACCCGGCCGGACCTCTCGAGCGCGGCGACGGCGGCGCGGACGCTGCGCGAGTTCCGCGAGACCACCGAGCGGCTGTTCATCCTCCAGAAGCTCGAGGAGAACGAGTGGAACGTGACCCAGACGGCGCAGGCGATCGACACGCCGCGGTCGAACCTGTACAAGAAGCTGGACCAGTACGAGATCAAGCGGGAGGATCACGCGGGGGGGTGAGCGGACCGGCCGGGGCCGGGAGCGGTGGGTGTCCCCTCCGGGGACCGGCTCGGGCTACGGTGTGGTCGGCGGGGCGGCCCTCGCCTTGGCATCGCGAGCGCCGGACCGCCTCAGGCCTCCGGCGGGTAGTGCCCTGCGCCCGCTCAGACATCCCCGGAGGGGACACCCACCGCTCCCGTGGAAGGGCCGACCGGGTCTCTGAGGGGGAACTGACGAAACACCGGGACCGGCGAGCGGACGAGGGGCGTCCGCGACGCGGAGACCGATAGCGTGACCAGCTGTGCCGGTCGGCCTTCTCTTGGCTGATCGTTCGATCAGGAGGAGAGCCCGACGATGCCAAAGAGCCAATCCGACGAGACCGCTGCCGCTGAAGGCTCCCGCAAGAGCTGGCTCGAGGTGTTGGAGGAGTCCGAGGCGCTGCTACGGGGCCACTTCCGGTTGTCTTCGGGGCTGCATTCACCGGTCTACGTGCAGTGTGCGCGGCTGCTCGAGATCCCCCCTCGGGCACGGGAGGTGGGGGAGGCCTTGGCCGCGGCTGTGGTCGAGCGGGTGGGGAGGCCGGGGTCGGTGGTGGGGCCGGCGCTGGGGGCGGTGATCGTGGGGCACGAGGTGGCTGCGGCGCTGGGGGTGCCGTTCCGGTTCACGGAGCGGGGCGCGGAGGGGCGGATGGAGCTGCGGCGGGGGTTCGCGCTCGGACCGGGGGAGCGGGTGGTGGTGGTGGAGGACGCGGTGACGACCGGGAGGTCGACGCGCGAGACGATGGAGGTGGTGCGGGCGGCGGGGGCGGAGGTGGTCGCGGTGGCGGCGATCCTCGACCGCAACGGCGGGGCGGGGCCGTTCGACGTCCCGTTCGTCCGCCTCGCCGAGCTGTCGCCGCCGACCTACCGGCCCGAGGAGTGCCCGATGTGCGCCGCCGGAGGCGCGGCGGAGAAGCCCGGCTCCCGGCCGGACGCGGGTTGACGCGGACGCTTGATCGAGAGGGGCCGGCTCAGCCGGCCAGCCCGAGCCCGCGGGTGCCGGGGCCGAGCCGGTCGCGGAACACCCGGTCCATCGCCCGCTCGAGCGCCCCGAGCCGCCCGTGCTCCTCGGCCTCGACGCCAGAGACCGTCACCGGCCAGTCGAAGTCGACGTTGTCGAGCACCCGGAACCGGTAAGCCCGCCGCTTCCCGTCCCACGTCCCGCGCCCTTCGTCGACCAGCCGCCACCCGGTCGGCAGGAAGCTGTTCAGCTCCTCCTCGACGAAGCTCAACGGACGGGGACGTTTCATGGCGGCGGCGACGCTAGCACAGCGCCCGCCGGCCTCCGCCCCTCTGCTATCTTCCTCCCATGCAGATCGAGCTGAACGACGAGCACGTGCTCCTGCGGGACACGGTCCGGCGGTTCGCCGAGGAGGTGGTGGCGCCGCGGGCGAAGGAGATCGACGAGAGCGGGGAGTTCCCGCGGGAGTTCTACGACCAGGCCGGGGAGCTGGGGCTGGCCGGGGTGGCGGTGCCGGAGGAGTGGGGCGGGGCCGGGATGGACGCGGTGGCCTACTGCCTGGTGATCGAGGAGATCAGCCGCGCCTGCGCGACGAGCGGGGTGATCCTGTCGGTGAACAACTCGCTGGTCTGCGACCCGATCCTCAAGTTCGGCAGCGACGAGCAGAAGCGGGAGTTCCTGACCCCTCTCGCCTCGGGGGCGAAGCTCGGCTGCTTCGCGCTGACCGAGCCGGGCGCCGGGTCGGACGCGGCGGGGCTGCGGACGACGGCGCGACGCGACGGGGACGACTACGTCCTCGACGGCGAGAAGGTGTTCATCACCAATGGAACGCACGCCGACGTGGCGCTGGTCTTCGCCAGCGTCGACCTGTCGAAGGGGCACCGCGGGATCACCGCCTTCCTGGTGCCGGCGGACCGCGAGGGATACGGCCACGGGGGCCACGAGTTCAAGCTCGGGGTCAACGCCTCGGGCACGACGTGGCTGTCGTTCGAGGAGGTGCGGGTGCCGGCGGCCTGGCGGCTCGGCGAGGAGGGCGAGGGGTTCAAGGTGGCGATGGCGACCCTCGACGGCGGGCGGATCGGGATCGCCGCCCAGGCGGTCGGCATCGCCCGCGGCGCGATGGAGGAGGCGCTGGCCTACGCCCAGGAGCGCGAGCAGTTCGGCGCGCCGCTGGCGAGCTTCCAGGCGATCCAGTTCTACCTCGCCGACATGGCGACCGAGCTCGACGCGGCGCGGCTGCTGACCTGGAAGGCGGCGTGGGCGAAGGAGAACCAGAAGCGCTACACGCTGGAGGCGGCGCAGGCGAAGCTCTTCGCCTCGGAGATGGCGCAGCGGGTGACCAACAAGGCGCTCCAGATCCACGGCGGGTACGGCTACACGAAGGAGTACAACGTCGAGCGCTACTTCCGCGACGCCCGGATCACCGAGATCTACGAGGGGACGAGCGAGATCCAGAAGATGGTCATCGCCGACTGGGTCGTCCACAGGGCCTGAGGTGACCACGCTCGAGGCGCCGCCCGCCGCCGCCGTCCCGGCCGTCGACTTCTCGCTGTCGGAGGAGCAGCAGCTCCTGCGCGACGAGGTGCGCCGCTTCGCCGAGGAGCGCATCCTCCCCGGCGAGGCCGAGCGCGCCGCGGCGCACCGCTTCCCCGAGGAGATCGTCGCCGAGATGGCCGAGCTCGGCCTGCTCGGGATGCTCGTCGACGAGGAGCACGGCGGCTCGGGGGTCGACCCGCTGACCTACTGCCTGGCGGTCGAGGAGCTCTCGCGCGCCTCGGCGTCGGTCGGGGTGACGATGAGCGTGTCGAACTCGGTCTGCGCCTGGCCGGTCTCGCGCTTCGGCTCCGAGCAGATCAAGCGCCGGGTGCTGCCCGAGCTCGCGGCCGGCGCCCTGGGCGCCTTCGGCCTCACCGAGCCGGGGGCGGGGAGCGACGTGGCCGGGATGCGCACCGCCGCCCGGCGCGACGGCGACTCCTGGGTGCTCGACGGCGAGAAGGCGTGGATCACCAACGCCGGGTTCGCGAGGTGGTACGTCGTCGTCGCGCGGACCGGTCCCGATCCCGGCAAGCGCGGTCTCTCCGCCTTCGTGGTGCCGGCCGACGCCCCCGGCTTCGCGGTCGGCCGGCCCGAGGAGAAGATGGGCCTCACCTCCTCGCGCACGGCGCCGATCCACTTCACCGGCTGCCGGGTCCCGGCCGGGAACCTCCTCGGCGAGGTGGGGCAGGGGTTCAAGTTCGCCCTAGCCGTGCTCGACCACTCGCGGCTCGGCATCGCGGCACAGGCGGTCGGCATCCACCAGCGGGCGCTCGAGGTGTCGACCGCCTACGCGAAGGAGCGCGAGCAGTTCGGCCGCCCGATCGCCGAGCTCCAGGCGATCCGCTTCAAGCTCGCCACCATGGCCACCGAGCTCGCCGCCGCCCGCACGCTCACCTGGCACGCCGCCTCGATCTCCGAGCGCTGCCCGCGCCGCCCCGAAGCCCCGCGCCTCGCCTCCCAGGCCAAGCTCTACGCCAGCGAGGCCGCGAACCGCGCCTGCTGGGAGGGGGTGCAGATCCACGGCGGCAACGGCTTCCACGCCGACTACGAGATCTCCCGCCTCTTCCGCGACGTCCGCGTCACCGCGATCTACGAGGGTACGAGCGAGATCCAGCGCACGGTGATCGCCCGGCACCTGATGCGCTGAGGGCGGGGCGGCTCGGCCGGCCGACCGGCAGCGGGCAGGGCAGGCGGGAGGAAGACGACCCGGTCTCTGCGTAGAATCCCCGCGTCCATGGACCGAGCTCCCGAGCTTCCCGAACCCGGCGAGACGCCCTTGCCTCGGCCGGAGGAGAACGATACGACGCCGCCCCCGGCGGCGCCGCGGCCTACGGTGCCGCTCGACGAGGACCTGCGGCCGGACCCGCAGCTGCTCACCTCCTACGCGCTCGCCTCGCTGCTGCTCGGGCCGTTCTTCGTCTTCGCGCTGGTCCCCCTCTGGTTCCGCTACCAGACGCTGCGCTACCGGTTCGACGCCGAGGGGGTGTCGATGCGCTGGGGGATCCTCTTCCGGCGCGAGGTCCACCTGACCTACGCGCGGATCCAGGACATCCACCTGACCTCGAACGTGGTCGAGCGCTGGCTCGGGCTGGCCAGGGTGCAGGTGCAGACGGCGAGCGGCAGCTCGAAGGCCGAGATGACGATCGAGGGGCGCCGGGACTTCGAGGCGGTCCGCGACTTCCTCTACCGGCGGATGCGCGGGATGCAGGACGACGGCGCGGAGGGTGCGGCGGCGGCCGGTGGTGCGGGCGTTTCCGCGACGGAGGAGGCGGGGTCGCCGAGCGCCGCCGGCGACGACCTGGCCACCGTGCTCCTCGCCGTCGCCGGCGAGCTGCGCGAGATCCGGCGCGCGCTCGACGCGACGCGCGGCGCCGCTCCCGCTCCGGAGGAGCGCTCCTGATCGCCGCCCTCCAGAGCCGGCTCCTTCGCCTGCTCCGCGTCCCGCCGCCGCCGGCGCCGCCGCAGGGCGGCGCGGTACGCGTGTTCCGCGCCGCCCGCAACTACTACCGCTACCGGCTGGTCGTCTGGGCGGCCAAGCAGCTCGGCGCGCTGTGGGGCCTGGTGATCGGTATCCAGAGCCTCTCCTACGTCCCGGAGTTCCCCGGCCGGTGGATGCTGGAGGCCGCGGAGGTCGTCGGCGTGGCGTCCTACGTCGCCCTGATCCCGGTGACGCTCCTCGCCGTCGGCCTCGACTACCGGATGCGCTGGTACATCGTCACCGACCGCAGCCTGCGCATCCGCGAGGGGATCTTCCGGGTGCACGAGAAGACGATGAGCTTCGCCAACGTCCAGAACCTCGGGGTTCGGCAGGGGCCGCTCCAGCGGCTGCTCGGGCTGGCCGACGTCGAGGTGCGCACCGCCGGCGGCGGCGAGAGGGGGACGGGCAAGGACGCGGACGAGCGCAAGAAGAGCCTGCACGTCGGCTACTTCGAGGGGGTCGACCGGGCCGACGAGATCAAGGCCCTGATCCTAGAGCGCCTCCGCCGCCTGCGGGACTCGGGCCTGGGCGACCCGGAGGAGGCCGCCGCCCGCCGGCGCGCGGATGCGCAAGCCGAGCTCTTCTCTCCGTCCGGACCGGCCTCCGCGGCCACGCTCGCCGCCGCCCGCACCCTCCTAGCCGAGGCGCGAGCCCTGAGAGCTCACTCGTTTCAGGATCGACCGCCTGAGCAAGGCACCTGAGCGCGTAGCGCACGTGAGATCGGGCGACCCGGACCGACGCCCGACCGAGGCGCACTCCTGTGCGCCGCAGGAAGGAAGGAGGGAGGACCGCCCGAGATCGCGTGCGCTACGCGCTCAGGCGGTCAGACGGCCGGGAGCTCCCAGGTCAGCAGCTCGCTCCCCGCCCGCTGACGGCCCGCCGCCGGGAGCTCGGCGAGCACCTCGCCGGCCGCCGGCAGCGTGAGGCGGGCCGCGCCGGCCGCGGTGCGCTCGTAGCCGACCGGGCCGCCGCCCAACGGGTCCTCGGCGGGAAGCGGGGCGACCTCGGCGGCGGCCGCCGGGTACTCGCCCTCCTCGATCGCGGCGAGGCGCAGGCCGAGCGCGGCGCGGGCGAGCTGCCGCTGCGCCGCGATGGTCTTGACCCGGCGGGCGAACTGGGCGAGGTCGGCGACGACCTCCTCGTAGGGACCGGCGAGCAGCGCGTCGGCGCGCGCTCGATCGACGCGCTCGGCGAGCTGCGGGTAGGGCAGGTCGGCCGCGGTGGCGAGGGCGAGGTGGGGCCGCAGCGACTCGGCGGCGAGCCAGTCGCCCGCCACCGGATCGACCAGCCGCCAGAGCACGCCCATGCCGCGGCGCCGCTCGGGACCGTCGAGGTGCGCGAGCAGGACGGCGGACTCGCCGCCCACCGCCCGCCGCAGGTCGCGGGCCGGGTCGCGGCGGAGGAGCGAGTCGCGCACGGCGGCCAGGGCGGCGGCGTCGGCCGTCCCGCCGGCGACGAGCGCCCGCGCGGCCTCGAGCTGGCGCATCTCGAAGCTGGCGGCGAGGAGCGAGGTGATCAGGGTCGGCTCGTTCCACAGGGCGTCGGCGAGCCGGCCGAGCGCGGCGATCGAGCCGGCGGCGGCCCCGGCGTCGCCGTCGCGCGCCGCGACGTGGGCGTGGAGCTGGAGGAGCTGGGCGGCCCGCCCGAGGGCGGTCCACCGCGGCATCGTCAGGGCGGGCCCGGCGGCGTAGTCGAGCTCGAAGCTCGCCCCCTGCCTGCTGGCGGCCGCCCGCAGCCGGGCGAGGTCCGGGGCGTGGGCGACGAGGAACGCCCTGACCTCGGCGTCGCGCGCCGTCCACTCGGCGGGAGAGGCGAGGAGGAGCCGGTGCTCGCCTGGGGTGAGCCGGAGTGCGAGCGCGGCCTCGAGGAACGCGGTCGCCGCGTTGTCGATCTCGGTGACCGGTGCGGGGCGGTAGGCGGAAGGATCGGCGGAGCCGAACCGCGCCGCGACCTGAGCCCGGGTCTCGTCGAGCCGGCGGGCGCCCTCGGTGCGCACGGCGAGGAGCGCCGCGGCGGCGACTGCGAGGCACCCGAGGGCGATCGCGGCGACCCGCCGCATCCGCAGTCCCCCGGTCCCCAAGACGTCGTAGTCCATCGCCTTCCCTCCGCAGCCTCGACGCCCGCCCCGGCCGGCGGCGCGCGCCTCTTTATGCTGTATACGCATGAAACCGGGAGAGCGTCACCGAGGCGCTCGACGAGCCGCCGCCGGTGCCGGCGGCCGTGCGCGGCGGACGGCACGGCGTTTGCTCCCACCCTCCGGCGGGAGCGGAACGAGATGACCAGGCGCACAGGGAGGGAGGCGGCGCGGCCCGCAGAGGCCCGGCCGGACCGACCTGCGGACGCCCCGTTCCTCGCCGTGTCGATCGCCTGCCTGCTCACCGCGGTCCTGGCCGCGACGGTCGTGGTGGGTCCGCCGTCCTCGACGCCGGACCGGGAGATCGGCGCTCCCGCCCCCGCGGCGGCGCCGGCCCCGCCCGCCCCGCCCGTACCCGCGACCTCCGAGCCCGGGCCCGCCTTCGCCGTCGAGCGACGCTCGCTGGGCGGTCTGACCGCGATCGACGGCCGGCTGGCGTGGAACGGGATCCGCGCCGGGATGGAGCGGCCCGCCGTCGCCGCCCGCCTCGGCGGCACGCTGCCTCCCGCGGAGCCCCACCCCGCCGGCTGGTGCGGCGAGCACGAGAGCCGTGTCGTCGTGCCGGAGGGCGAGCTGCTCCTCGCCTTCGACGGACCCGGCGAGCGGGCTCGCCTGGCCTCGATCACCGTCGTCGTCCCCGAGGCCGAGGCAGCGGCGGAGGATCTCGCCCCGCCGGCCGCCCTCTTCGAGACCGCCGCCGGCGAGCGGATCGCGGTCGAGCCCGGCGTGGGCGTCACCTTCGGCGACGTCTGCCTCGGGTGAACGTCGGGCGCCGGCCCAGGCCCGTCGCGGCCCCCGCCCGCGGGGCGGTGCGCGGCGGAAGGGCGGCGCTCGCCGTCGTCGTGGTCCTGTCGCTGGCCGCCCTCGCCGTCCTCGTCGGCGGCTGTGCTGGCGGTCCGCGGCCCGCCGGGGAGGGCCGCGAGAGCGCCCGCCTCCCCCCGCGCACGGCGGACGCTCTCCGCCAGGTCCACCTGCGCGCCGGCCAGCTCGCCTGGGGCAACGTGATCGTAGGCTCGACCCTCGGCGAGGTGGAGCGGGAGGCGGGAGAGCGGGTGCCGCCCCCCGAAGGCCCCGGCGAGCTGTGCGACAGCTACCGGGCCGAGGTCGAGGTGCGCGGACAGCCGCTCGACCTCGAGCTCACGGGACCGGCGGAGAGCTCACGGGTGCGGGCGATCGGCGTCGAGCTACCCGCGCCGATCGACGTGCACGCGGTCGCCGCCGCCCTGAAGCAGCGCCTGCCGGGCCTCCAGTGGGTGCCCAGCCGTCACGAGCGCGAGCTCGCCGAGCACGAGGTGGAGCGTCCGATGTACCGGCTCGCCCCCGAGCAGATCGTCTGGATCGACCCCCGCTTCGGGATCTGGATCGGCGACCCCTGCGTCGACTGAGAACGCCGAACGTGACCGCCCCGGGACGCCGCGTCCGGCTCGTGGGCCCGTCCTCCCGAGCGCGAGCGAAGGATCTCGAGAGGCGCCGACCTGCCGCGCCGCGGCCCGCCCCGTCGGCCCGCCCCGTCGGCCCGGCCGTCGGCCTCAGCCCGTCGCCGACAGCCGCTTGACCGCCTCGACGAACGCCTTCGCGTGGTCGGGCGGGGTCTCCTTGGAGATCCCGTGGCCGAGGTTGGCGACGTGGCCGCCGCCGCGCCCCTCCTCGATCATCCGCGCCGTCCGGCGCTCGATCTCGTCGACCGGGCCGAGGAGCGCGCCCGGGTCGAGGTTCCCCTGGAGCACCTTGCCGCGTCCCGCCGGCACCGCCTCGACCCGCCGCCGCACCTCGGACAGCGGCAGCCGCCAGTCGACGGACAGCACCTCGACCGGCAGCTCGGCCGCGGCCTCGAGCAGGTGCGCGCCGCCCTGCACGAAGTAGATCAGCGGCACCCCCGGCGCGCGCTCGCGCACCCCGGCGATCGCCTTGTGCAGCGGCGGCGCGGCGAGCTCGCGCCAGCGCTCGGCCGACAGCAGCCCGCCCCACGAGTCGAAGAGCTGCAGCGCCTGGGCGCCGGCCTCGACCTGCCCGGCGAGGTAGTCGACGGTCACCTCGGCGATCCGGTCGAGCAGCTCGGCGAGCCCCTCGGGGTCGCGGTAGCTCCACGCCGCGAGGTGCGGGAACTGCTTCGAGCCCCGGCCCTCGACGACGTACGCGGCGAGCGTCCACGGCGTGCCGGCGAAGCCGATCGCCGGCACCCGCCCGTCGAGCCGCCGGCGCACCTCGCGCATCGCGTCGAAGACGTAGCCGAGGGTGGCCGGGACGTCCGGGCGGCTCAGGCGGTCGAGGTCCTGGCGCCGGCGCACCGGCTCGGGGAAGGTCGGCCCGTCGCCCTCGGCGAAGACGAGCGGTGCGCCCATCGCCTCGAGCGGCAGGAGGATGTCGGCGAAGAGGATCGCCGCGTCGACGCCGAGGCGGTCGACCGGCTGGACGGTGACCTCGGCCGCCAGCGCGGGCGTCTTGCACAGGGTCAGGAAGTCGACCTTCGAGCGGATCGCCCGGTACTCCGGCAGGTAACGGCCGGCCTGGCGCATGATCCACACCGGCAGGCGCTCGACCGGCTCGCCGCGGCAGGCGCGGAGGAAGAGGTGGTCGCTCATCGCGGCGCAGGATAGCGCAGCGGGTCGTGCCCGCCGGGCGGGCTGCCGGGCTCGAATCGCCTTTACCGCCCGCGGGTTCCGCGCGGTCTCGGTGCCGGGCGCGCCCGGCCCGCTGCGTATACTGCCGGCCATGCGGCCGATCGAGCTCGACGGGACGTCGCTCACCCTCGACGACCTCGGCAGGGTGGCGATCGAGGGCGTGCCGTGCCGGCTCGGGCCGGCGGCCCGCGAGCGGGTGGCGGCGGGCCGGCGGGCGGTCGACGCGGTGCTGGCGACCGGCGAGGCGGTCTACGGGCTGAACACCGGCTTCGGCGACCTGGCGCGGGTGCGCATCCCGCCCGACCGGCTCGCCTCGCTCCAGGAGCGCCTGCTCCGCAGCCACGCGGCGGGGGTCGGCGAGCCGCTGCCCGACCCGGCGGTGCGGGCCATGCTCGCGCTGCGCGCGAACACCCTGGGCCGCGGCCACTCGGGCGTGCGCCCCGAGCTCGTCGACGGCCTTCTCGCCCTGCTCGAGCACGGGATCTTGCCGCTCGTCCCGTCGCAGGGCTCGGTCGGCGCCAGCGGCGACCTCGCGCCGCTCGCCCACCTCGCCCTGCCGCTCGTCGGCCGCGGCCGGGTGCGCCGCCGGGGCCGCGAGGAGGACGCCGCCGCGGCCCTCGCGGCGGCCGGCCTGGCGCCGCTCGAGCTGGCGCCGAAGGAGGGGCTGGCGCTGATCAACGGAACCCAGGCGATGACGGCGCTGCTCGCCCTCGCGGCGCTCGAGGCGCGGCGGCTGGTGCGCGCCGCGGACCTCGTCGGGGCGCTGTCGACCGACGCCCTGCGCGGCACCGACGCCGCGTTCGACGAGCGGCTCCACCGGCTGCGGCCCCACCCGGGCCAGCAGGCGAGCGCGGCGAACCTGTGGCGGCTGCTCCAGGGCTCGCCGATCCGCGAGTCCCACCGGGTGGGCGACCTGCGGGTGCAGGACCCCTACAGCCTGCGCTGCATGCCGCAGGTGCACGGTGCGGTGCGCGACGTCCTCGCCGACGTCGAGCGCAAGCTGGCGATCGAGATGAACGCGGTGACCGACAACCCGCTCGTCTTCCCCGACGGCGACGGCGGGGGAGAGCTCGTCTCCGGCGGCAACTTCCACGGCGAGCCGATGGCGATCGCCGCCGACGTCCTGGCGATCGGCCTCGCCGAGCTGGCCTCGATCAGCGAGCGGCGGACCGAGAAGCTGACCAACACCGCGTTCTCCGGGCTGCCGCCGTTCCTCGTCGAGGAGGCGGGCCTCAACTCCGGCTTCATGATCGCCCAGGTCGCCGCCGCCGCTCTGGTCGCCGACAACAAGATCCTCTGCCACCCGGCCTCGGTCGACTCGATCCCCACCTCGGCCGACACGGAGGACCACGTGTCGATGGGGATGGGGGCGGCGCTCAAGCTCGGCCGGGTCGTCGCCAACGCCCGCCGGGTGCTCGCCGTCGAGCTCGCCGCCGCGGCCCAGGGGATCGACCTCCTCCGGCCGCTGCGCTCCAGCGAGCCGCTCGAGGCGCTCCACGCCACCGTGCGGACGCGGATCGCTCGCTGGGACGAGGACCGCGAGATGGCCCCCGACCTCGCCGCCGCCGAGAAGCTGCTCGGACCGCCCCTCGACCCTCACCTCGCCGGGCTCGCCTGAGAGCTTGCTCTGATGCTCCGCCTCGTCGCCTACGCGCCCGACGGCGTCCGCCGCTTCCCGATCCACGGCAGCCCCCTGTCGCTCGGCTCGGACCCCTCGTGCGACGTCCACCTCCCCTACACCGGCGTCGCCAAGCGGCACGCCCTGCTCCACTGGGAGGACGACGAGCTGCGGATCGAGGACCTGGGCAGCCGGCGCGGCGTGCTGGTCGACGGGATCAAGATCCGCGAGTCGGCCTTCCGCGTGCTCGACGAGGTGCGGCTCGGTGCGGTCACCCTGCTCGTCGAGGACGTCGTCGCGGAGCGGCCCGCGGTCAGGGCGGGCGCCGAGGAGGGGACAGGAGGGGGCGACGCCGAACCGCTGGAGCCGTCGGCCGAGCGCACGATCGAGCACCTGGCGCGGGTCACCGAGTGGGTGCTGACCGACGTCGAGAGCCGGACCACCGCCGAGTCGATGGTCGGCGATCTGCTCGACGATTTCGGAGGGGGCCTGCTGGCGCTGCTCCAGGGCCCGCTCGCCGACGCCGGCGTCAAGCTCCTCGTCGCCAGCGACCCGGGCTGGCTCGCCGCCGCCGAGCCGGTCGTCGAGCAGGTCCGCCGCGCGATCGAGGACGGCACCGGCGGGGGGCTTTCCGCGCCGCCGCCCGGGCCGGGCAGCGGCGGCGCCTTCGAGGGCACCCTCGACGGCGAGTCGGCCTGGATCTGCTACCACTTCTACCTCGCCATCGACCGCCCCTACGTCCAGGTCGTCGCCCTGCCGCGCTACCGGCCCGGCGGCGCCTGGGACCCGCGCGAGGCGCTACGTGCCCTGGGCGACCTGATCATCCTCGGCCTGGTCCACCACGTCGGCTGGTACGAGCCGATCCTTCCCGGCCACCAGGGGCGCCAGGACCTCGTCCTCGACCCGGGCCTCGTCGTCGGCGAGTCGACGGTGATGCAGCGGGTCGTCCGCGAGCTCGCCGCGGCGGTCGACCCGCCGGTGCCGGTGCTGCTGCGCGGCGAGCCGGGGGTCGGCAAGGAGGCGATCGCCCGCTCGCTCCACCTGTCGAGCCCGCGCCGCAACCATCCGCTCGTCGTCGCCACCTGCGTCGGCGCCTCGCCGATGCACGTCGAGGCCGACCTCTTCGGCGCCGAGGTCCCCGGCCGCGACGCCCCGGTGCGCCGCGAGGGCAAGCTCGCCCTGGCCGACGGCGGCACCCTCTACCTCGACGAGGTCGACAAGCTGCCCCTCGAGCTCCAGGCCCGGCTCGTCCGCTTCCTGCGCTCCGGCGAGGTCGAGCCCGCCGGCAGCCGCAGCGTCGAGACCGCCGACGTGCGGATCGTCGCCGCCAGCCGCGAGCCGCTCGAGCCGCTCGCCCGCCGCGACCTCTTCCGGGTCGACCTCGCCTACCGGCTCTCCCGGGTGGCGGTCGACGTGCCCTCCCTGCGCGAGCGCCGCGAGGACCTGACCCTCCTGCTGCAGAGCGCGATCAACCGCTTCTGCCACGAGACCGGCAAGCGGATCGCAGGGATCACCGTCAAGGCGATGTCGGCGCTGCTCGCCTACGACTGGCCCGGCAACCTCGAAGAGCTCGAGAACGTCGTCCGCCAGCTCGTCCACCTCTGTCCCTCGGGCCGCCCGATCGACGTCGAGATGCTGCCCGAGAAGGTCCGCCTCGCCACCGTCCGCTCCGGCGCCCGGGTCGACGCCTCCTCCGACCTCGACCTCGAGCGCCTCGTCGCCACCACCGAGGAAGCCGCCATCCGCGAGGCCCTCAAGCGCACCCAGGGCAACAAGACCCAGGCCGCCCGCCTCCTCGGCCTGTCGAGAAACGGCCTGGCGATGAAGATGGAGCGGTATGGGGTCGAGGGGTGAGGCGGCAGGTCGGGACGTAGAATGAGCTCCATGACGACGGCCGAGGCGAAGCCGCGCACGGTCCGTGCCCCCCGCGGTACCGAGATCTCCTGTCGGGGGTGGCAGCAGGAGGCGGCGCTGCGGATGTTGATGAACAACCTCGACCCCGAGGTGGCGGAGCGGCCGGAGGAGCTGGTGGTGTACGGCGGGTCGGGGAAGGCGGCGCGGAACTGGGAGTGCTTCGAGGCGCTGGTGGCGACGTTGCGGCGACTCGGGGACGAGGAGACGATGCTGGTGCAGTCGGGCAAGCCGGTGGCGGTGTTCCGGACGCACCGCGACGCGCCGCGGGTGCTGATCGCCAACTCGCTCCTGGTGCCGCACTGGGCGACGGCGGACGAGTTCCGGCGGCTCGAGGGGCTCGGGCTGACGATGTACGGGCAGATGACCGCCGGCTCGTGGATCTACATCGGCACGCAGGGGATCCTGCAGGGGACCTACGAGACGCTCGCCGAGTGCGCGCGGCAGCATTTCGGGGGGGACCTGGCGGGGCGGCTGACGGTGACCGCCGGGCTCGGCGGCATGGGCGGCGCGCAGCCGCTGGCGGTGACGATGAACGGCGGGACGGCGCTGGTCGCCGAGGTGGACCCGGCGCGGATCGAGCGGCGGGTCGCGACGCGCTACCTCGACGAGGTGGCACCGGACCTCGGGAGCGCGGTCGAGCGGGCGCTCGCGGCGCGCGACGGGCGCGAGGCGGTGTCGATCGGGGTGGAGGCGAACGCGGTCGATCTGCTCGAGCACCTGGTCGCCGCCGGGGTGGTCCCCGACGCGTTGACCGACCAGACCTCGGCGCATGACGCGCTCGAAGGGTACGTGCCGCACGGGATCCCCTACCGCGAGGCGCTGGCCCTGCGGCACGCCGACCCGCAGGAGTACGTCCGCCGCTCGATGCGCTCGATGGCGGCGCACGTGCGGGCGATGCTGGCGCTCCAGGAGCGCGGCGCGGTGACCTTCGATTACGGCAACAACCTGCGCGGCCAGGCGCTCGAGGCCGGGGTCGACGACGCGTTCGAGATCGGCGGCTTCGTGCCGCTGTTCATCCGGCCGCTCTTCTGCGACGGCAAGGGGCCGTTCCGCTGGGCGGTGCTCTCCGGCGACCCCGACGACCTCGCGGCGACGGACGAGGCGATCCTCGCGGAGTTTCCCGAGGACGAGGCGCTCGGGCGGTGGATCCGGCTCGCCCGCGAGCGGGTCGCCTTCCAGGGGCTGCCGGCGCGCATCTGCTGGCTCGGCTACGGCGAGCGGGCGCGGGCCGGCCGGGTGTTCAACGAGCTGGTCGCCTCCGGGCGGGTCCAGGCGCCCATCGTCATCGGCCGCGACCACCTCGACTGCGGCTCGGTCGCCTCGCCGAACCGCGAGACCGAGGGGATGCGCGACGGCTCGGACGCGATCGCCGACTGGCCGGTGCTCAACGCCCTGCTCGCCGCGGTGAACGGGGCGACCTGGGTGTCGGTCCACCACGGCGGCGGGGTGGGGATCGGCTACTCGCTGCACGCCGGGATGGTGGTCGTCGCCGACGGCACGCCGGAGGCCGGCCGCCGGCTCGAGCGGGTGCTGACCGGCGACCCGGGGATGGGCGTGGCCCGCCACGCGGACGCCGGCTACGAGCGCGCGGTCGCCTTCGCCCGCGAGCACGGCGTCGACCTGCCGATGGTCGCAGGCGCCGGCCGCGGCGGTCCCGGGGCGGCCGGCGGCGGCCGGGGCGGCGGGGGGTGAACGCCTCCCGGCGGACGACCGCCGGGGCGGCCGCGCCCGCCGGGCCCGCGGCCCGGGAGCGCCCGCCGCGCCCGCGTGCGGCGCTCGCCACGCTGCTGCTCGCGGCCACGGTCGCGGCGCCCGCCCTGCCGGGCTGGTGGGGAGCCGCGTGGCTCGCCGGGCTCGCCGCCGGTTGGCTGTTCCTCCGGCCGCCGCGCCGTGAGGGGATCGTCGCCGGCACCGCCCTGGCGCTCGCCCTCGCCGCCCTCCTCGCCGCCCCCCGTCTGGCCCGGACGCCGGACGTCGCGAGCCCCGCCTGGCAGCGCGCCGCCACCGCCCGCTACGCCGCGGCGTGGCAGGAGCTCGCAGCCGACGCGCAGAGCGCCCGCGAGGCCCTGGCCGCGGCGGACGCGGCCGGCGGCGCAGGCCGCGGGGGCGCAGGCTTCGGTGCTGCGGACGGAGAGGAAGGAGACCTCGCCGAGGACCGGGCGGAGGCCTTCGGCATCCTCGACCGGCTTGCGGCTTCGATGGAGGAGGGCCGTGGCGCACTCCTGCTCGTCGACCCGGACGGCCTGCCTTTCGCCTGGGCGGGCGAGGGGCTGCTCCACGAGCTCGACGCCGAGGCGATTCCACGCTCCGGAGCGGGATTCGAGGCCAGCTTCGGCGCGGTGACCGCCCTGGTCGCGGCGCCCCTGGACGCCGGGCGCCGCCCCTGGCGGGCGATCGCCGCCCGCAGCTTCGCCACCGACCGGCTGCCCTTCGCGCCCGGGTGGCTCCGCGCGGGGGGAGGACGCGGCGCGGGCCTTCGCTGGTCGCTGCTCGAGAGCGCGGAGGCGGCCGAGGGCGGGGCCGTGGTCCTGGCGCCCGAGGGGCTGCCACCGCTGGCGGTGGAGAGGGGGGCCGGGCCGGTCCCCGACGGCCTGCGTGCCGAGCGGGACCTTCGCCGGGTCGCCTGGCTCGCCCTGGCGGCGGCGCTCCTCGCTCTCGGGGTGATGCGGGGGGTGAGCCTGGCGCCGGCGGCGGCCGAGGCCGGGGAGCCGGGCGAGGTGGAGGACTCGTGGCGGCCGACTGCCGCGGCTCCGGCCCGGCTCTCCGAACGCGCCGCCGCGGCGGCTCTGCTCGGCGCCGCCGGTGCCGTGAGCGCAGCGCTGGCGGCGGGTGCCGGCCCGCCGGCCCTCGCCGTCCTCCTCGCCGGTCTCGCCGCGGGCTGCGCCGGCGCGGCGCTCGGGGTGGGACCTCTCCGACCTCCCTCCGCCGGCCCGGTCGTGCCGATGGGCGATCGGAGCGTCCGCGAAGCGGGCGGCGCCGCCGACGGGGCCGGGCCGCTCGCCGTCGACGCGACGGCACGCCGCCCGGCCCGCATCGATGCGGTCGGCGGTGGCTCGGACGTCGCCGCGTCGGCCAGGGCCGGCGGGCGCGCTCGCGCCGCCTCCCTCGCCCCGGCGGCGGGCGCGGGCGCCGCCGTCGCGGCGGCGCTCGCCCTGGGCGCATGGGCGGGGCAGGCCGTTCTCGCGCCGCTCGACCTCTCGGCCCGGCTGGTGCCCGGCCCCGACACCGCGTGCCTCCGCGTCGCCTTGGCGGCGGCAGCGTTCGGGCTGCTCGCGGCGGTCGCCGGCCGGCTGCGCCGGCGCGAGGCGGGCCGGGCGGGCGACCGCCGGGCCTGGGTCGCCGCCGGGCTGCTCCTCGCCGCCGCGGCCGCCGCCGAGCTCCCCTGGCTCGCCCTGCCGCTGGTTGCCGCCGGTGCGGCCGCCGCGGCGGCGTGGGCGGCGGGGCGGCCCCGGTGGCGGCCGGCGGTGCTCGCCGTCCTCGCGGTCCTCGCCGCCCTGACCGCGGCGGCGGCGGGGGAGACGGTCCACCGGCGGCTGCTTCGCGCCGACCTCGTCGAGCGGGTGCTGCCGCGGATGACCCCGCCGGCCGAGGCCGACACGGCGGCCCTGGCGGCGGCGACCGCGGCGTTCTTCGCCGGGGCCGACCTCGGCCACTACCTGCCCCGCCGGCCGGAGGGGCTCGAGCGCGAGGACCTCGCCTTCCTCCTCTGGCAGGCCTCCCCCCTGGCCCGGCCCGACGCGCTCTCGGCGCTCGTCGTGCGGCCGGCCGAGGGCCCGGTGTCCGCCTTCAGCTTCGGCGTGCCGTTGACGTCGACGGGCGAGGTGAGCTGGGACCCCGACCTCTGGCGTCACCGGCCGCTCGCCGAGCCGCGCGAGCGCGCCTTCGGCGACGCGGTGACTCTCGACCACCGCGGCACCCCGTGGGCGCGGCTCGAGTGGACGCTCCTGCCGCTGCCCGGGTTCGGCCTCGGCGGCGGCCCGGACCTCGAGCGGGTCGAGACCGCGCTCTTGCGCGGCGACCCGGCGCGCGCGGCGATGGGAACGCTCCCCGAGGGGGTGGTCTACGCCCTCTACGCAGCCGACGGCCGGCCGCTGTCGTCGCCCTGGGAGGAGGCCCCGCCGTTGCCGGCCTCGCTCGCCGGGCCGGCGAGCCCCCAGCGGGCCGTCGTCGACACGCCGGCCGGCACCGCCTGGGCGGCGGCATCCGGCGGCGGACCAGCCCCCGGCGGGCGGGCGGCGTCGCCACCGTCTGCCGGCGGCGTCCGCGCCGTTCTCTACCTGCCGGTCCTCGGCCCCCGCGAAGCGCTCGAGCGGGTCGGCACCCACGCCCTCGGCGCGGTCCTCGCGGTCGCCGCGGCGGGGCTGCTCGCCCTCCTCCTCGCCCTGCCGCGGCTCGCCTTCCGCGACGCGCTGCGCCGGGCGGTGCGCTCGTACTCGAAGCGGCTGCTCATCGTCTACGCGCTGCTCCTCCTCGTGCCGCTGCTGCTGCTCAACGCGGTGCTGCTGGCGAGCCTCGAGGAGCGGCTGCGGCGCGAGCAGCGGGCGGCCGGTGAGCGGGCGCTGGCGGCCTCGCAGCAGGTCCTCGGCGGGTACCTGGCATCGCTCGAGGCCGGGTTCGACCTGGCGAGCGAGCTCGACGACGACCTGCTCGGCTACCTCTCGCAGATCGTCCGCCACGAGATCAACCTCTACTGGGGGAGCGAGGTGTGGGCCTCGACCAAGCCCGAGCTGTTCACCGCGCGCCTGCTGCCGCGGCGCATCCCGGGCGAGATCTACTCGCGGATCGCGCTCGGCGGCTACGACCTCGCCTCGCGCACCAACCGGATCGGCGACACCTCGTACCTCGAGCTCTACGCGCCGCTGCGCATCCCCGGCGTCCCCGAGGACCTCGGGCCGCGGAACTTCTTCCTCTCGATGCCGTTGCTCGCCCAGCAGGAGGAGGTGGCGCGCGAGCTCGCCGCCCTGCGCCGCCGGGCGGTGCTGGTCACCGCCGCCCTCGTCCTGCTCCTCGCCGCGGTCGGCGTGCGCCTTTCGCGCAGCTTCACCCGGCCGCTGACCGAGCTCGTCGAGGGGACGCGGCGGATCGCCGCCGGGGCGCCGTCGCTCGAGCTCGCACCGACCGAGCTCGAGCTCGCCGCCCTCGTCGAGGCGATCGACGTCATGGCGCGGCGGATCGCCGACGCCCGCGAGCGCCTGCTGCGCGAGAAGCAGGTCGTCGAGCGGATCGTCGAGCACATCACCGCCGGCGTCGTCTCGCTCGACCGCGAGGGCCGGGTGCTGATGCGCAACCGCGTCGCGGCGGAGCTGCTCGGCGTCGAGGTGGGGGAGCGGCTGGAGGAGGCGCTCGCCGCCGAGCCGCGACTGGCGCCGGTCGCCGGCTGGCTCACCGGGGCGCCGGGCGGCGAGCCGGCGCAGCGCACCGTCCGGCTGCCCGACCCCGGCCGCGGCGAGGACGGCGGCGAGGAGCGCGAGTGGACCCTGGTGCGGGTGCCGGTGCCGGGCGACGGCGAGCCGTCGGCGCTGCTCGTCGTCGAGGACGCCACCGAGACCCTGCGCGGCCAGCGGCTCGAGGCGTGGGCCGAGATGGCGCGCATCATCGCCCACGAGATCAAGAACCCGCTGACCCCGATCCGGCTCAACGTCGAGCACCTCCAGCAGGTCTGGCGCGACCGGCTGTCGGCGGAGGGCGGGCCGCCGGCCGAGGCGGCCGACCGGCGGCTCGACGAGATCTTCGCGCGCTGCACCGGCAACGTCCTCGCCCAGGTCGACGAGCTGCGCCAGATCGCCTCGGAGTTCTCGACCTACAGCCGGATCCCGAAGATCGATCCGCGCCCCGGCGACCTCGCCGAAGCGATGCGCGAGCTCGCCGAGCCCTACCGGGCGGCGCCGCCGGCCGGCGTGGCGGTCGAGATCGAGACGCCGGACGGCCCGCTGCCGGCGCGCTTCGACCGGCGCCTGCTGACCCGCGCGGTTCGCAACCTGATCGAGAACGCCCTGCGGGCGAGCGCGGGGGGCGGCCGGGTCGTCGTGCGGGTCGAGGGGCGGGACGGGGGCGGAAGGGCGGGCGGAGATACCGGAGCCGCGGTGGACGGCGCACGGGGTGCGGAGGACGGCGGCGGCGTCGGCGACGGGCAGGACCGCGGCGAGGCGCGCATCGCCGTCCTCGACTCGGGCCCCGGGATCGCTCCGACGCTCCTGCCGCGGATCTTCGACCCCTACTTCTCGACCCACGACACCGGCACCGGCCTGGGCCTGCCGATCGCGCGGCGGATCGCCGAGGAGCACGGCGGCACGATCGCCGCCCGCAACCGCCCCGAGGGCGGGCTCGAGGTGGCGATCACCCTGCCGGCCGGCTGAAGGCGGAGCAGCGGGCCGGCCGGCGCCGGCGCCCGTTTACAATCGGCCCGCCCATGCCCCTCCCCGCGCGCCAACGGCGGGCGCTCGCTCCCGCCGCAGCGGCGGCCGTCGTGCTGGCCGCCGCCCTCGCCGCCGCCTGCGCCGGCCGCGGCGGCCGGCCCGCGCCGTCGCCCGGCTCGGCCCTGTGGGTGTCGGCCGAGGACGCCGCGGGGCTCTCCGCGGCCGACGTCGGCGCCCTCGAAGCGGGCGGGATCGGCCGGCTGGTGCTCGCGGCGGGGACGTTGGCGGCCGGTCCCGGGGCGGGGATCGAGACGGTCGACCTGCGCGCGGAGCCCGGCGCTCCGCGGCCCGCGGTGCGCCTGCCGGTCCTCCTCGCGGTCTCCGGGACGTGGGGCGGCGCGGCCGAGCCGGCGGAGGAGGGCGCCCGGCTGGCCGGGGAGCTCGCCGCCCTGCGCCGCCGCGCCGAGGCCGCGGGCTGGCGGCCGATCGGCTTCCTGCTCGACCTCGCCGTGCCGCCGGACGAGCCGGCGCTGGATGGCTACGCCGAGCTGCTCGCGGCCGCCGGCGAGGCGGTGGGGGACGGGGCGCTCCTCGCCGCGACCGTCGACCCCGCCGCCCTCGGCGTCCCCGGGTTCGAGGCGATCGCCGCGGGCGCCGACCTGCTCGTCGCCTTCCTCTACGGTCCGCGGCCGGACGGTGGCCCGGCCGCGGGCGGGGAGGCCGCCTGGCGGCTCGACGCGGTCGCCGAGGCGGCGCGCCGACTCGACGCCCTCGGAACGCCGTTCTGGGTCGGCGTCGGCACGGTGGGGGAGCTCACGCTCCTCGCGTCGGACGGGTCGGTGACCGACCGCACGACGCGCGCCGACCTCGGGCCGCTCCTCGCCGCGCCGGAGCTCGCCGCGCCGCGGGCGGCGGTCCTCGAAGGGCTCGACCGCCAGCGCTACGCGTTCGCGGTCCGCGAGCCGCTCACCGTCGCCGGTCGGGCGGTGCCCGCCGGGGGCGCCGTCGCGGTCCAGCGGCTGACCGCCCATCACCTCGCGCGCCTCCCGGCCCGCCTCGCCGAGCTCGGCCTCTCCCACCACCTCGGCCAGCTCTGGATGCGCCCGCCGCGGGCGGGCGAGGGACTCGCCGTGCCGGTCGCGACCCTGGCCGACGCCGCCGCCGGCCGGCCGGTCGGTCCGCGCCTGGAGCTGGCGCTGGAGGAGCGATCGGCCGGCGGCGGGCGGCGGGTGGTGCGGGTGCGTCTCGCCAACGTCGGCGGCGAGGCGACGGAGATCGCCGCCCTCGACGCCAACCTCGTCGAGCTCACCAGCCCGTCCGGCACCTTCGGCCGGGTCGACCCGGGCGGCTTCCGGCGCTACGAGCTGACCCGCGAGGGCCGGCGGGTGGCCGACGCCCGCGCCGCGAGCCGGGCCGACGGCTTGCGCCTGTACGTCCCCCGGCTCGCTCCCGGCGAGACGGTTGTGTCGGGTGACGTCGAGGTCCGCGGCGGCCGGGGCGCGCCGCGGATCGCGGCGAAGGCGAGCTTCCTGGCGCCCGGCGGGACCGTCGTCGAGGCGGTCACCGGAGCGCCGGCGGAGGAGACGCCGTGAGTCGTCCACTTCGTCGGCTTCGGCGAGAGCTCGCTCGACTTCGAGGTACGGGTCTGGGTGCAGGAGCTCCAGCAGCGCCTCGCCGTGCGCAGCGACTGCCTGCGCGAGGTCGACCGCCGCTTCCGTGCGGCCGGCGTCGAGATCCCCTCCCGCAGCGCGACGTGCACGTGAGCCGGCGCGGCCGGTACGGCTCCTGCAGCCGAGACCGAGCGTTCCGCGGCGCCCGCACCCCACGACGAAAGGAGAGACACGCGATGAAGATCACAGCCCGCCCGCCCTCCCGGCCCGCCCGCGCGCTCGCCCCGGCCTTCCTCCTCGCCGTCCTCTGCGCTGCGCTCGCCGCCGCCCCGCCGGCCGCCGCCGAGGGGCTCTCGACGTACGACGTCGCGAGGCTGCGCTCGGCGACGGGCGCGGTCGTGTCGCCGGACGGCGAGCGGGTCGCCTACGTGCTCAGCGTTCCGCGGACCCCGGTGGCGGAGGAGAGCGGGGCGGCGTGGGGGGAGCTCTGGGTCGTCGGGCGGGACGGGGAGCCGCGCCCGTACATCACCGGCGAGATCGAGGTGCGCTCGGTCTCGTGGACCCCGGACGGGCGCGCGATCGCCTTCCTGGCGAAGCGGGGCGACGACGAGGACGAGACGCGGGCGCTGTGGTGGATCCCGGTGGCCGGCGGCGAGGCGCGCCGGCTCGTCGAGCACGAGGCCGACGTCGAGGAGTACTCGTTCAGCCCGGACGGGTCGCGGGTCGCCTTCCTCGCCGAGACGCCCCGGGCCGCCGAGGAGGAGGAGCTCGAGGAGCAGGGGTTCGACGCCGAGGTCTACGAGGAGGACCTCGAGCCGGTGAAGGTGTGGATCGCGGCGGTCGGCGGCGACGGGCCGGCGGCGGGCACGGCCCTCGACCTGCCCGGCTCGGCGAGCGAGCTCCACTGGAGCCCGGCGGGCGACCGGCTGGTGCTCGCCCTGGCGCCGACTCCCCTGATCGACGACGAGTACATGTCCCGGCGGGTGCGGGTGGTCGACGTCGCCGACGGGCGGGTGGTGTCCGAGATCGCCAACCCCGGCAAGCTCGGCGAGGTCGCCTGGAGCCCGGACGGACGGTACCTGGCGATGATCGCGGCGGCCGACTTGAACGACCCTCATGAGGGGCGGCTCGTCGTGGTGCCGGCGGCGGGCGGCGAGCTGCGCGACCTGCTACCCGGCTTCGAGGGGCAGATCGAGGACGGCGCCTGGCGCGACGCGGACACGCTGGTCTACGTCGCCTCGCAGGGCGTGGCACGGGTCGTCGGCCAGGTCGAGCGGGACGGCTCGGGCGGGCGCAGCCTGCTCGGACCCGGCGACACGGTCTGGGACGCGGTCAGCCTGCCGTCCGCGCGGCTGCGCGAAGGCGGCGGGATGGTCCTCGTCGCCGAGTCGGCGCGCCACCCCGACGAGGTCTTCCACTGGGACGGCGGCCCGGGGGCCCCGCGCCGGCTGACCGACTCGAACCCCTGGCTCGCCGAGCGCGAGCTCGCTCCCCAGGAGGTCGTGGCCTTCCGCGCCCGCGACGGGCTCGAGCTCGAGGGGATCCTGATCCGGCCGCTCGGCGCCGAGACGGGCACGCGCCATCCGTTGATCCTCACCGTTCACGGCGGTCCGGAGTCGCACTACACGAACGGCTGGCTCACCTCGTACTCGCTGCCGGGGCAGGTGGCGGCGGCGCGCGGCTTCGCGGTCTTCTACCCGAACTACCGCGGCTCGACCGGCCGCGGCGTCGCCTTCTCGAAGCTCTCCCAGGGCGACCCGGCGGGCAAGGAGTTCGACGACCTGGTCGACGCGGTCGACCACCTGGTCGGCACGGGGCTGGTCGACCGCGACCGGGTCGGCATCACCGGCGGCTCGTACGGCGGCTACGCGACCGCCTGGGGATCGACGTACTACTCGCAGCGCTTCGCGGCCGGGGTGATGTTCGTCGGCATCAGCGAGCTGGTGTCGAAGATCGGTACGAGCGACATCCCGCGCGAGCTGTACCTGGTGCACGCGCGGCGCTGGCCGTGGGAGGACTGGGAGCTGATGCTCGAGCGCAGCCCGCTGCACTACGTCGAGAGGGCGCGCACGCCGCTGCTCATCCTCGGCGGCCTGGACGACACCCGCGTGGACCCGAGTCAGTCGCTGTCGCTCTACCGGTATCTGAAGGTGCTGGGCAACGCACCGGTGCGGTACGTCCGGTACCCGGGGGAGCCGCACGGCAACCGGAAGTCCGCGGCACGGCTCGACTACCACCTGCGGATGCTGCGGTGGTTCGAGCACTACCTGAAGGGACCGGGCGGGGAGCCGCCGCCGCCGGACCTGGACTACCGGTTCCCGGCGGAGTGGACGGCGGACGAGGAGGACGGGGAGGGCGGCGAGGACGGGGAGTAGAGCTTCGGCCGCCGGCGGCGGGCGGGGTGCCCTCGGGGTACCGGCTCGCGCTGCGTGGTGTGCGGGGGGGGGGCGGCGCTCGCCTGCGTGTAGCGCGCGAGGAGTCGCCGGAGGGGAGGCGTCGCCCGCGGCTGAAGAAGGACGAGAGCGCGGCCGCGCTGCGACGGAGGAATGGGTGGGCGGCGAGCGGACCGGTCAGGCTCTACTTTGCGTCGCCCGGCCGGCTCAGGAGCGGAATCTTCCGGCCGGCCGCCGAGCTCTCGATCAACACTCCCATCCGCCGTAGTCGGGTGGCCTCCCGCTGGGCGCTCATCACCCAGAAGGTCGCGGTCTTGCGGTAGCCGGGAGGCTGCGCGCGGAAGTGTTGCCACGCGGCTTCGTCGGCCCGCAGGGCCGCAGCGAGCTCCGGGCTGAAGCGCGCCCGGTCGCGCTGCTCGTACGAGTAGGTCCCGGTCTTGCCCTCCGAGCGCCTTTCATAGGCGGCGATACCGCTCGGCTCGACGCGCCCTTCCGCGATCAGCTCCTCCATCCGCCGGACGTTCTTCGCGCTCCAGGTGCTGCCCTCCCGCCGCGGCGTGAAGCGGATCGTGTAGCTCTCGTCGTCGACTTTCTTGCGGATGCCGTCGATCCACCCGAAGCAGAGCGCCTCGTCGACCGACTCGGGCCAGGTGATGCTCGGCCGAGCGGTCGCCTTCTTGTAGAAGCCGACCCACAGCTCGTCGGCCCGGTCGTGGCTCTCGGCAAGCCAACGCCGGAAGTCGGCGGGAGTCGCGAAGAACGTCGGCTGGGCCGGAGAGGTCATGGGTCGAGAGGCAGGTCGCGGATTCGCTCGAAGTCAGCGTCGTCTCCGACGACCTGGCTCGGTCAGCGGGCGGAACTCGAAGCGGAGCGAGCTGGACATGGTCTTCGAGCTTATCGGGAGGCGGGTGGCTCCCGCGGCGTGATCCGCCGTCCGGGACGGCGCCCCCCGCCTTGCTAGACTGCCGCGGCCGTCCGGGCCTTGTCTCGGGCACCGCCGACTGCAGACGACGGAGGGGTGATGGCGCGACGCGACGACGAGGTGGTGGTCGAGGAGGGGCTGGGGGAGGGGGTGTCGCGCCGGGAGGCGGCGGCCGCGGAGGGCGGGCCGGAGTCGGTGCAGCCCTACGTGCCGCCGGGGGAGAGCCCGGCGGAGGCGACGTTCAAGGCGATCCTGGCGGGGATCTTCTTCGGCATCCTGTTCGGGGCGGCGAACGCGTACCTGGGGCTGCGGGCGGGGCTGACGATCTCGACGTCGATCCCGGTGGCGGTGATGACGGTGGCGCTGTTCCGGGCGCTGCAGGCGATGCGGGTCAAGACCTCGATCCTCGAGGCGAACCTGTCGCAGACGGTGGGGTCGGCGTCGAGCTCGGTGGCGTCGGGGGTGATCTTCACGATCCCGGCGCTGTTCCTCTGGGGGCTCGACCCGACGGTGGTGCAGATGACGCTGCTCGCGATGTGCGGCGGGCTGCTCGGGGTGCTGTTCATGATCCCGCTGCGGCGGTTCCTGATCGTCCGCGAGCACGGCAACCTCCCGTACCCGGAGGGCACCGCGTGCGCCGAGGTGCTGATCGCCTCGGAGGCCGGGAGCGGGCGGGCGAAGAACGTCTTCCTCGGGCTCGGGATCGGGGCGCTGATCAAGGGGATCACCGGCCTGCTCCAGGCGGTGCCGGACGAGATCGAGGCGCGCATCCCGTTCCTGCGCAAGGGGCAGCTCGGCTCGGACGTGTCGCCGGCGCTGTTCGGGGTGGGCTACATCCTGGGGCCGCGGATCGCCGCGGTGATGGTCGGCGGCGGGCTGCTCTCGTCGCTGGTCATCATCCCGCTGATCGACTGGTGGGGCGCCGGCCGCGCGGTGCCGCTCTACCCGGAGACGGAGCTCCTGATCGCCGCGATGGAGCCCGGCCAGATCTGGAACCGCTACGTTCGCTACATCGGCGCCGGCGCGGTGGCGACGGCCGGGTTGATCACGCTCTTCCGCTCGATCCCGACGATGGTCGAGAGCTTCCGGGTCGGCGCGCGGCAGCTCAAGGCGCGGCTCGCCGAGTCGTCGGACACGATCGAGCCGCGGACGGACCGCGACCTGTCGCTCGCCGTGGTCGGCGGCGGGGCGCTGGCGATCGCCCTGGTGCTGGCGCTCTTCCCGCAGGTGTTCTCGACGATCGACTCGGTCGGCGGGCGGGCGATCGCCGCGGTCCTGGTGGTGATCTTCGCCTTCTTCTTCGTCACGGTGTCGTCGCGGATCGTCGGCCTGGTCGGGGTGACCTCGAACCCGACGAGCGGGATGACGATCGCCACCCTCCTCGGCACGGCGTCGGTGTTCCTGCTGCTCGGCTGGACGGACGACGCGGGCAAGGTGGCGGCGCTGACGGTCGGCGCGGTGGTCGCCATCGCGGCCTCGATCGCCGGCGACACGTCGCAGGACCTGAAGACCGGCTTTCTCCTCGGCGCCACCCCGTCGCGCCAGCAGCTCGGCGAGCTGGTCGGCGTGATCACCTCGGCGACCTTCGTCTGTCTGACCGTGCTGGTGCTCGCCCACGCCTACGGGTTCGGCACCGCGGAGCTGCCGGCGCCGCAGGCGACGCTGATGCGGCTGGTGATCGACGGCGTGCTCCAGCAGTCGCTGCCCTGGGGGCTGGTGGCGATCGGGGCGGGGATCGCGATCGCGGCCGAGCTGGCGCGCATCCCGAGCCTGCCCTTCGCGGTCGGCGTCTACCTGCCGGTGTCGACGATGGTGCCGGTCTTCCTCGGCGGCCTGCTGCGCGGGGTCGCCGTCCGCCGCGCCTCGGGGGCCGACGAGAAGGTCGCCCGCCGCGACCGCGGGGTGCTCTTCGGCTCCGGGCTGGTCGGCGGCGAGGGGTTGATGGGCGTGGTCATCGCCGGGCTCGCCGGCTGGGCCGCCCGCGGCGGGACGGAGCGCTGGACGCTCGGCACCGGCTGGGCCGGGGAGGCGGCCGAGTGGGTGGCGGTAGCGCTCTTCGTCGTCCTAGTCCTCTATTTCTGGTCGCTCGTCGTGCGGCGGGGGAGCGCCGAGGCTTGAGGCCGGCGGCGGGCGGTGTCGTGCTCCTCGCCGCCTGCCTGGCCGTCTGCCGCCCGGCCGGCGAGGCGGGGACGGCGGGGGCGGCCGGTCCCGCAGAGCGGCCGGCCGCCCAGCAGCGGCCGGGCGACGGTACAGACACCGAGAGTACGGCGGATGGACGCTCCGGCGAGGCGACGCCCCGGGTCCGCGACCTGGCGGTGCGGGTCGTCGCGAGCTACCCCCACGACCCGAGCTCCTACACGCAGGGCCTCGAGCTCGCCGGCGGGACGCTGTACGAGAGCGCGGGTCAGTACGGCGAGTCGTCGGTCCGCCGCGTCGACCTCGACAGCGGCGAGGCCGTCGCCCGCCGTGACCTCCCGCCGGACCTCTTCGGCGAGGGGATGACCCTGGTGCCGGCGTCCGGCGGACGACCGGCCCGCCTCGTCCAGCTCACCTGGCGCGAGGGGCGAGCCCTGCTCTGGGACCCGGCGACGCTCGAGCCGGCCGGCGAGCACGCCTACGACGGCGAGGGCTGGGGCCTTTGCTTCGACGGCTACACGCCGGACGGGCCGGGGCTGGTGATGAGCGACGGGAGCTCGTACCTGACCTTCCGCGACCCGGCGACCTTCGCGGTGACCGGCGGGGTGCCGGTCACCCTCGGCGGCGCGCCGCTCGGCGGGCTCAACGAGCTCGAGTGCGTCGGCGGCTCGGCCTGGGCGAACGTCTTGCCGACGGACCGCATCGTCGAGGTGGACCTGGCGACCGGCCGGGTCCTCGCCACGGTCGATGCCTCGGGTCTCCTCGCCGCGGGGGAAGCGCCGGGCGCCGAGGTCCTCAACGGCATCGCCCACGACCCGGCCGACGGCACGTTCCTGCTCACCGGCAAGCGCTGGCCGCGCCTGTTCCGCGTCGAGCTGGTCGAACGCTGAGCCGCCGGGCCGACCCGGTCCCTGGGGTAGACTGCCGGCTCGTCATGAGACCTTCACATCGAGCCGGAGGAGTCCCGGGAGGCGCGATGAGCGAGTGGTACGTGTCGGTGGGGGGCGGCCAGGAAGGGCCGATGAGCGAGGCGCCGGTGCCGGGGATCAAGACCGCGATCTTCGGCGGCGAGGGGCTGTTCTTCGCCAGCCTGACCGGCCCGGGCCGGGTGTGGCTCCAGTCGCTGCCGTTCAGCCGGCTCGCCGGGCGGGTCCTCTCGGCCGTGCCGCGCGGCGCTAAGGGGCGCAAGGGCGAGGGCTCGGTGCTCGGCGACCTCGGCGAGATGCTGATGGGCGATTGATGCGCCGCCGCCTCCCCGCCGCCGGAGCCGGCCTCCTCGTCGCTCTCGCGCTCGCCGCCGGCTCCGCGGCGCAGTCCGCGCCTCCGGCGGGCGGGACGCCCGCGGCCCAGGCCCCGCCTTCCGAGCGCCCGCCTGCCGAGCGCCCGCCCTCCGAGGGCGTCGTCCCCCAGCAGGCGATCGCCGCCGCCCGCGACGCGGTCTACCCGGCGCTGGTCAACCTGACGGTCGTCGCCCGTACCTTCGCCGACGGGCGGACGGTGCGCTACCCGGCGAGCGGCAGCGGGGTGGTGGTCACCCGCGAGGGGCACGTGCTGACGAACTACCACGTCGCCGGCGACGCGACCCGGATCACCGCCACCCTGACCTCGGGGGAGGTGCTCGACGCCGAGGTCGTCGTGCACGACCCGCTGACCGACCTGTCTGTGCTCCGCCTGCGCCTGCCGGAGGGGCGCGCCGTGCCCGTCGCCCGGCTCGGCGACTCGGACGCGCTCGAGGTGGGCGACCCGGTGCTGGCGATGGGCAACCCGCTGGCGCTCTCGTCGTCGGTGAGCCTGGGGATCGTCGCCAACCCGCGGCGGGTGTTCACCGGCCCGGGCGGCGTGGCGATCGAGGAGATGGAGCTCGAGGTGGGGGAGCGGACGGGGCTCCTCACCCGCTGGATCCAGCACGACGCGCTGATCCTGCCCGGCAACTCCGGCGGCCCGCTGGTCGACCTCGCGGGGGAGGTGGTCGGCATCAACGAGCTCGGCGGCGCCGGGATCGGCTTCGCCATCCCCTCGAACGTGGCGTCCCGCGTCCTCACCCAGGCGATCGAGCACGGCGAGGTGCGACGGGGCTGGCTCGGCTTCACGGTGCTGCCGGTCGCCAAGCTCGGGCGGGAGACCGGCGCGCTGGTCTCGGCGGTGCTCCCCGGCTCGCCGGCGGCCGCGGCCGGGCTCGAGCCGGGCGACGTCCTGGTCGGCCTGGCCGGAGAGCCGGTCGATGCGCGCTTCGCCGAGCAGGTGCCGCTCGTCTACGGCCGGGTCGCCGGGCTGCCGATCGGCGCCGAGGTCGAGCTGGTCGTCGAGCGGGGCGCCCTGGCCGACGGCGGCGGGCGCGAGACGCTCACCGCGACGGTCGAGGAGATGCAGGCGGCGCCGGGCGCCGAGGCCGAGGTCGCGGCGCTCGGGGTCACCGTCCAGGAGGTCACCCGCCCGCTGGCCCTCGACCTCGGGCTGCCCTCGGACCGCGGCGTGCGGATCACCGGGGTGCGGCCCGGCTCGCCGGGCGAGCAGGCGCGGCCGGCGCTCTCCGCCGGCGACGTGCTGCTGTCGTTCGCCGGGCGCGAGACCGAGCTGCCCGCGGACCTGGCGGCCGCCGTCGAGGCGTCCGGCGGCGGGCCGTCGCTCGCCGTCGTGCGCCGCGGCCGCGAGGAGCTGGTCACCGTCGTCGAGCGCAAGGACGAGCCCGACCCGCGGTTCGGCGGCGCCCTGCCGCAGGCGTGGCTCGGCGTGCGCACGCAGGTCGTCGGCGAGGAGCTGGCGCGGGCCCTGGGGCTCGACGAGGCCGGCGGCTTCCGGGTGACCGAGGTCTTCCCCGAGACCGAGGCGAGCCGCGCCGGCCTCGTGGTGGGCGACGTGATCCGCTCGATCGACGGCGAGGCGCTCGACGCCACCCGGGCCCAGGAGCGCGAGGACCTGCGGCGGGCGGTCGAGCGGCGGGGCCCGGGCGAGGAGGTGGTGCTCGGGGTCGTCCGGCCCGGGTCCGCGGCGGGGCCGCGCGAGGTGCGGCTGCCGCTCGAGGCCCAGCCGGTCGAGCCCTCGGTCGCCGACCGTCACCGCCAGGACGAGCTCGAGGTCGCGGTGCGCGAGCTGACTTTCGGCGACCGGCTCGACCGCGGCTGGCCGTCGTCGCAGGAGGGGGTGCTGGTGGTCGAGGTCGCTCAGGGCGGCTGGGCGCACATGGCCGGCCTGCGCCTCGGCGACCTGATCCTGCGGGTCGCCGGCGAGGAGGTCGACGACGTCGAGGACTTCGCCGCGGCGGTGGGCGACGCGCTCGCCGGCCGGCCCTCCGTGCTGCCCGTCTTCGTCCGCCGCGACGGGCTGACCCACTTCGTGTTCATCGAGCCCGACTGGCCGCGGGACGGCGTCGAGGGCGCCGCGCCCGAGCCGGCGGGCGAAAGGAGGCGCCGTTGACCCGCCTACCCCACCGTACCCGACCCGCACTCGCCGTCCTGGCCGCGCTCGCCGCGACCGTCTCCGCGACCGCGGCGGCGCAGGCGCCTCCCCCCGCGGCTGCCCCGGCCGGGGAGGACCTCCTCGAGCGGATCGCCCCTGCGATCGTCGGCATCGAAGCGGTGATCCGCACCGAGATGTCGATGGGCGGGCAGGGGAGCGACGAGGAGGGCAAGGTCGAGATGGTCGGCGCGGTCGTCGACCCGGGCGGCCTGATCATGGTGTGGAACTCCCGCATCTCGTCGGCCCGCATCGGCGAGGTGCTCGAGGTCATGGGGCGGGCCGGCGAGGGCTTCGAGATCAAGCTCACACCCGTCCGCTTCGACGTCGCCGTGCCGGGCCGCGGCGACCGGCTGCCCGCCTTCCTCGCCGCCTCCGACGAACGGCTCGACGTCGCCTTCCTCCAGCTCGAGAGCCCGCCCGCCGAGCCGCTGCCGGCGATCGACCTCGCGGCCGCGGCCGAGCCGGCGGTCGGCGGGCCGGTCTACGCGGTCTCCCGGCTCAACCAGAGCTTCGACCGCGCGCCCTACTTCGAGACCGGCCTCGTCGTCGGCGAGCTCGTCAAGCCGCGCCGGGCCTGGATCCTGGAAGGCGAGCTCACCGCCATGGGCCTGCCGCTGTTCGACGCCGCGGGCCGGCCGGTCGGGGTGCTGGCGACGGTGCTGTCGAGCGCCGGCAAGGAGGACGGCGGCGTGCCCGGCATGGGCGGCCTGTTCGGCGAGTCGGGCAAGACCCTCGGCCCCCTCGGCGGCTTCCTCCTCCCCGCCGAGCCCGTCGCCCGCGCCGTCGAGCTGTCCAAGGCCCGCGCCCAGGAGATGCTCCGCCAGCGCGCCGAGGCGGCGGAGAGCGGCGGAGAAGGGGCGGGCGATGAAGGGACGGGTGACGAAGGGACGGGCGAAGGAGGGACGGCAGAGCCCGGCGAGGAGGCGGAAGTCGCCCCCGGGCCGTAGAGAGAGCGCGAAGCGTGCGTCAGATCGGGCGACGCGGACCGAGGAGTCGAGAGAGGCGTAGCGGAGCTACGTCGAACGGGCGACGAGGGAGCACCGCCCGAGATGACGTACGATCCGCGCTCTCTAGCCGACCGGAGCCTCGACCTTCAACATCCTGCCCCAGGCCTGCCGGAGGTTGTCCGGCAGGTCCAGCTCGTCGAACACCTCGCGCACCTCGTCGCGCGAGACGTACGACCAGATGTCGTCCCACTGCGCATAGCGGAGCAGGTGCGAGATCGCCCAGGCCCGCTCGGCGTCGGTCCCCTCGTCGAGGACCCGGCGCAGCCGCTCGGCGGTGACGTCCTCGTCGGGGAAGAAGTACAGGGGCTCGGAGTTCGTCGCTCGCCCGTCCGAGCCGCCTTTCCTGGAGCCGTCCATCGCCGGCAGTATAGAGCACGACGTGGGGCCGGCAAGGCCGTGCGGCAACCGCCCGGCGGCCGGTTCCGCCCGTGCGCCGCGCGCTTGACCGCGGCGCGCCGGTCGGCTAGATTCCCTACCCGGCGGAGACGCCGACGGGCGGGCATAACTCAGTTGGTAGAGTGCAAGCTTCCCAAGCTTGATGTCGCGGGTTCGAGTCCCGTTGCCCGCTCCAGCCACCTCCCGAATCCTCAGCAAATGTCCCTCTTTCGCCGCGACGAGCCGAGCCCGGCGCAGCCTGCGGAACGGCCGTCTCCCGCACCGCGCCCCGACGCCTCGGCGTCCGCCGCGCGTCCGGCGACCTCCGCGGCGACCGAGACCCGGATCGGCCCCGCGCTCAGGGTCGACGGGCGTGTCCTGGGCGGCGGGCCGCTCCGGGTCGAGGGGAGGGTCGAGGGCGAGATCCAGGTGGAAGGCCGGGTCGTCGTCGCCGAGGGAGGCACGGTGGCCGGCCGTATCCGCGCCGTCGCCGTCGTCGTTGAGGGGCGGGTGGAGGGCGACGTCGTCGCCACCGACCGCGCCGAGGTCACCTCCTCCGGCGCTACCGAAGGCGACATCGAGGCGCCGCGGGTGGTCATCGCCGAGGGGGCGTTCCTCAAGGGCAACGTGACGATGGGCGGGCGCGCCGGCGAGCGGCCGGCCGGCCGGCACGCCAGCGGGGAAGGGGCGGAGCGGACGTGAAGATCGGGCTGCCGGCCGAGGTCAAGGACAGCGAGTTCCGGGTCGGGATGATCCCGGCCACCGTCCACGCGCTGACCGCCGCCGGGCACCAGGTGATGGTCGAGGCCGGCGCCGGCCTGGGCAGCGGCATCGAGGACCCTGAGTACTCCGCCGCCGGGGCCGAGATCGTCGCCTCCGCCGACGAGGTCTGGGAGCGGGCGGAGATGATCGTCAAGGTCAAGGAGCCCGTGGCCGCGGAGTTCGGCCGCATGCAGCGGCGCCAGACGCTGTTCACCTACCTCCACCTCGCGCCCCTGCCGGAGCTCACCGACGTGCTGCTCGACAGAGAGGTCACCGGCATCGCCTACGAGACGGTGACCGACCCGCAGGGCCGGCTGCCGCTGCTCACCCCGATGTCCGAGGTCGCCGGGCGGATGTCGGTCCTCGCCGGCGCCTGGTACCTGCAGAAGTTCCGCGGCGGCCGCGGGACGCTGCTCACCGGCGTACCCGGGGTGCCGCCCGGCGACGTGGTGATCATCGGCGGCGGCATCGTCGGCATCAACGCGGCGAAGGTGGCGCTCGGGCTCGGCGCCCGGGTGACCGTGCTCGAGGCCAACCTCGACCGCATGCGCTACCTCGACGACGTCTTCCGGGGCGACCTGACGACGATCGCCTCGAACCACCACAACCTGTGCACCGCGATGGGCCGCGCCGACCTGCTGATCGGGGCGGTCCTCATCCCCGGCCGCTCGGCGCCGACCCTGGTGACCCGCGACATGCTCTCCGAGATGAAGAAGGGCTCGGTGATCGTCGACGTCGCGGTCGACCAGGGCGGCTGCTTCGAGACCACCCGGCCGACGACCCATTCCGACCCGGTCTACGTGGTCGACGACGTCGTCCACTACTGCGTCGCGAACATGCCCGGCGCCGTCCCCCGCACCTCGACCTTCGCGCTCAACAACGCCACCCTCCCCTTCACCCTGTCGCTCGCCGACAAGGGCGTCGAGCAGGCGGTCCTCGCCGATCCGGGCCTGCTCGCCGGCGTCAACACCTACCGCGGCGCCATCACCTGCTCGCCGGTCGCCGAGTCCCAGACCCGCCCCTACCGGCCCCTCGTCGATCTCCTCGACGACTGAGCGCGGATCGCACGTCATCTCGGACGGTCCTCACTCTTCGGTCGCTCGACGTAGCGCTGCTACGCCTCCCTCCCTCATCGCTCCGGGTCGCCCGACCTGACGCACGCTCCACGCTCAGGCCGAGCAGATCCCGACGAGTGATCGAGGTCCTCGACGAGTGACCCGCAGGCCCGGGCCGCCCGAGGACTGACGGCCGGCCTCAGCCTTCCGGCTCGGGGAGCTTGTCCGGGCCCCAGTCGAGGATCTCGTCGATCGTGCCGCGGCTGATCGCGTGGTAGCCGGGGCGGGCCTGGGCGTAGATGGCGCGGGCGAGCGCCATTCCCTCCTCGCTGCCGGCGAGGGCGGTGTAGAGCGGCGCCAGGAACTTGCGGCGGCCCATGCCGGTGAGGAAGACGGCGAGCTCGTCGTAGGCGGGCTGGTAGTCGTTGGCGATGGCGATCAGGAACCAGGCGGCGAGGATCTCGGAGTTGCCGCTGGCGGTGAAGCCGAAGGCGGCGTCGAGGTCGGCGAGGCGGTCGCCGGAGAGCTCCGCGGGGAGGCCGCGCAGGAAGTGGAGCCACTCGTGGGTGGTCCAGCCGGCGGTGTCGAGCTCGGCGGCCGGGGTGCCGGCGAGGAAGCGGTCGCGCTGGGCCTCGACGGCGGCGAAGCGGGAGGCGTCGACCTCGGGGTGGTTGGGCGGCAGGCCGGGGCCGTAGACCCATCGCTCGACGTGGAGCGAGGCGGGATCGATGCCGGCGGGGGCGAGGAGCTCGCTCTCGAGGTAGGCGAGGAACTCCTCGGCGGTCACCGGCTCGAACGCCTGGCGGTCGAACCAGGAGCGGAGGAACGGGTCCCAGCGCTCGCGGCCGACGGCCTCCTCGAGCATGCGCAGGAAGAAGTAGCCCTTCTCGTAGGCGACGTCGGTCATCCCCTCGTCGGGGTCGCGGCCGGCGAGGTCGAGGTGGAGGTGGGTCGCCGGGCTGGTCGGGCCGAGCGAGTCGATGGTCTCGGAGAGGTCGCGGCCGCCGAGCGAGGCGAGCATCTCGGCGTACTCGCGGCCACGCAGCTCCTCCATGATCCGCCGCTCGACGTAGACGGTGAATCCCTCGTTGAGCCAGAAGTCGTCCCAGGTGGCGTTGGTCACCAGGTTGCCGGACCAGGAGTGGCCGAGCTCGTGGGCGACCAGGGCGACGAGCGAGCGGTCGCCGGCGAGGATGGTCGGGGTGGCGAAGGTCAGCCGCGGGTTCTCCATGCCGCCGAAGGGGAAGCTCGGCGGCAGCACGAGCAGGTCGTAGCGGCCCCAGCGGTAGGGGCCGAACAGGCGCTCGGCGGCCTCCATCATCTCCTCGGTCTCGGCGAACTCGGCGGCGGCGCGCTCGACGACCTCGGGCTCGGCGTAGACGCCGGTGCGCGGGCCGAGGCTGCGGAACTCGAGGTCGCCGACGGCGAGCGCCATCAGGTACGAGGGGATCGGCTGCGGCATGCGGAAGTCGTAGCGGCCGTCGGGCGACGTGGCGGTCGGGTTCTCGGCGCTCATCACCGCCATCAGCCCCGGCGGCACGATGACCTCCGCGTCGTAGGTGAAGCGCACGCTCGGCGTGTCCTGGAGCGGCACCCAGGTGCGGGCGAGGATCGCCTGCGACTGGGTGAACAGGAACGGGTGCTCGCCGCCGGCGGTCTGCCCGGGGTCGAGCCACTGGACGGCGGCGGCGTCGGGCGAGGTCGCGTAGTCGATGCGGACGGTCTCGGTGTCCGGCCCGACGTCGATCGTCAGGCGGCGGCCGAGGAGCGGGTCCTCGGGGCCGAGCTCGAAGGCGGTCTCGGTCCCGTCGCCCAGGGTGACGCGGCGGACGTCGAGCCCGCGGGTGTCGAGGTGGAGGCGGCCGGCGCCGGTGCGGTTGTCGACGGCGAGCTCGGCGGTGCCGGTGAGCACCTGACGGTCGAAGTCGGGCGCCAGGTCGAGCGACAGGTGGGTCACCGCGACGTCCCACGGCTCGGCGTAGGAGTGGGGGTCGTCGATCCGCTGGACGGCCGCGGCCGGGGTCGCCGGGGCCGGCTCGACCGGCGCCGGCGCGGTCGCGCAGCCGGCGGCGAGGGCGAGGGCGACGAGGGCGGCGAGGGCCGCCGGGAGGCGGAGCGGGGAGGCGGGAGGTCGGGTCGGGTCGGTCATCGGGATCTCCGGTGTAGGGCGAGGTTCGGGCGAGGCGTCCGCACCGCTGCGGCGGCGGGTCCGATCCTCGGCATGGGTCAGGACGGCATGCAGGCTTCAGACCGTGCCGATCTGCGACTCGGTGGACGGCGCGCCGGCGGCCGCCGCCGCCGGGGCGCCGGCGTCGAGGTCGCGCTCGAGCTCGGCGACGATCCGGTAGACCTCCGGCCGGGTGAGCTTCGCTCCCGCCCCCTCGGCCTCGACGCGGTCGAGGGTGGCGCGGGCGAGGCGCACCGGCAGGGCGCAGAAGGCGACGAGGCCGCGCTCGACCCCGTCGGCCCGGCGGAGCTGGAGGCGGACCACGTACTCGGTCGCCGCGTCCAGC
>Ga0214468_1000022_pt1 | contig 48374 bp, 36 predicted proteins | sample RVTome_9_FD_187334 | JGI IMG/M metagenome (GOLD analysis project Ga0214468, IMG submission 187334) | Soil microbial communities from uranium-contaminated site in the Upper Colorado River Basin, Wyoming, United States - RVT155D38 HiSeq ...
GCGAAGGCGGACGCGGGCGGTGACAGAGCGGAAATCAGGCGTAAGTCGGGCGGTGAGACCGAGTCCGCCGAAGGCGGAGAGGGCGAGGGTGGAGAGGTGGTCTCGATCGACCGCTTCCGCCGGGACTGAGCAGGGCGTCCGCTCCGCCCTCAGACCGCGCAGTGGCTGAGGCCGCGCTTCTCGAGATAGCGCTGGTGGTAGTCCTCGGCGGGCCAGAACTCCGCCGCCGGGGAGATGCGGGTGGCGATCGGGCGGCGGTGCCGGCCGCTCGCCTCCTCGGCCTCGCGGGAGGCGCGCGCCTCGGTAGCCTGCTCGGGTGAGAAGGTGAAGATCTCCGAGCGGTACTGGGTGCCGACGTCCGGCCCCTGCCGGTCGACCTGCGTCGGGTCGTGGTTGTCCCAGAACACCCGCAGCAGCTCGTCGTAGGTGATGCGCTCGGGGTCGTAGGCCACCCGCACCGCCTCCGCGTGGCCGGTGCGGCCGGCGCAGACCTCGCGGTACGTGGGCTCCGGCCGGGTGCCGCCGGTGTAGCCGACCTCGGTGTCGACGACCCCTTCGAGGCGGCGGAAGGTCTCTTCCACCCCCCAGAAGCAGCCGGCGGCGAAGACGGCGGTCTCGGTGCGCTCGGTGCGCTCCTCGGGCTGGGTCACTGCGGTCTCCTCTCTCTCGCGATCGGTCGCGTCGTTCTCTCCGCTGCGTCCAGCGGGCGGGGCTCGGGTCCCTCGGGGGACTCGTCCCGCGGGAGGACTAAATGCGTTCGGACCTCCGGCTGTTCCCGGCGCCCGCCGGAGGGGCCGCGAGGGTGCCGATCCGCCGTCCCGTGCGCACCGTCGCCTCGGGCGCGAGCGCTGGCTCCCAGCGGACGCGCCCCGGGCCGAAGAGCACGATGACGGTCGAGCCCATGTTGAAGCGGCCGAGCTCGGCACCGGTGGCCAGCCGCACCGGGCCCTCCGGCGGCCAGCACCGCACCCGGCGGCCGCGCGGCGGGGTGACGAGCCCGCTCCACACGGTCTCGATCGCCGAGACGCAGAGCGCCCCGACGAGGACGACGGCCATCGGTCCCACGGCGGTGTCGAAGATCGCCGCCACCCGCTCGTTGCGGGCGAACAGGCGCGGCACGGCGCGGGTGGTCGCCGCGCTCACCGAGAACAGCCGCCCGGGGACGTGGACCGTCTCGCGCAGCGCGCCTGCGAGCGGCATGTGGACCCGGTGGTAGTCGCGCGGCGAGAGGTAGAGGGTGGCGAAGGAGCCGCCCTCGAACGGTGCCGCGCGCACCGCCGAGCCGCCGAGGAGCTCGGCCGCCGAGTAGTCGCGTCCCTTGGCCTGGAAGATCCGGTCGCCGCGCACCTCGCCGGCCTGGCTGACCACGCCGTCGACCGGGCTGACGACGGCGTCCGGGGCGGCGGCGACCGGGCGCGCCCCGGGTACGAGCGGGCGGGTGAAGAAGGCGTTGAAGCTCGGGTAGGCGGCCGGGTCGGGCTCCGCGGCCTCCGAGGTGTCGATCCCGTAGAGCCGCACGGCGCCGCGGATCAGGGCGGCCTTGAGCGGCCGGAGGCGGCTGCGGGTGAGCGCGAGGACGAAGCGGGAGAGGAGGTGCTGGGGGAGCGGCACCTGCACCGCCGCCTTCAGCCGGTCGCCGAGGCTCGCCTCCCGGGTGACCGGCCCCGACGGATCGCGGGGGTCCTCCACGCCTCAGGAGACCCCGAGATCCCGCGCTCCGCTCGGGCTGACAGCGGCGGCGGGCGCCCGGTCGTTCCGAGGCAGCGCAGCGACCGAGGAATCTCCCGGGCCCGTGGCCGGATCCGCCACTCAGCCGCGCTCCGCGACCCGGAGCGGACGGTCGCGGACCTCGCCGTTCTCACGGTCCGCGCTGCCCCGGCCGCCGCCTCCGGCTCGCTCGCCGCCGGCCTCGCCGTCCGTCGTGGCCGCGTCGCCGGCGGCGGGCAGCTCGCGACCCTCACGGTCGAGCCGGAAGCCGCCCGCCTGGATGCGGACCACCGGCACGTCGGCGACCGCCGTGTACACCGCGACGCGGTCGGCGTGGACCTCCTCGACGATCCCCAGCCCGAGGCAGAAGCCCTCGCCGTCGAGCAGGCCCACCGCGGTGCCGGGCGCGAGCCGTCCGGCCGCCTCGCCTCCCCAGCCCCCCCAGTCGGAGGCGAACACCCGCCGCGGCGACACCCAGCGGATCCGCGCCCCCTGGAAGTGGGCGGCGAAGCGCGCCTCGCGGTGGGCGCGGCGGGCGCCGGGTCCGCGGTCGCGCGCCGCCGCCGAGCGCGCCACCCGCTCGATCTGGCGCCGCTCGCCCTGGAGCAGCCCGACGAGGGCGTCGACCGCCGCACCGCCGCCGCTCCCGTTGCGCCCCTCGCCGCCGATCGCGACCACCTGGTCGACCTCGGCGGCGTGCGCCAGGTGGTAGTGGAGGGTGCGCGCCGCCCCGCCGGCGACCAGGCCGCTCGTGTCGAGGATCACCGCCTGCGCCCCGGCCGCCCGCGCCCGCGCGGCGAGCCGCGCCGCGCCGACGACCGACGGCAGCAGGTGCCCCGGCGGCGAGGTCGAGCCGACGAACCAGAGCGCCGCAGGCGCCTCCCAGGGGCCGGTGATCGCCAGCCCGAGGCAGCCGGGCACGCCGATCGTCGACTGGCCCGGGTCGCAGTCGACGAGCGCCACCCGGTCGAGCCCCCGGCCGAGCTGGCCGAGGAGCCAGCGGGCGAGCGACGTCTTGCCCGAGCCCTGCCCGCCGAGCACCAGGATGGTCCCCCGGTCGAGGTGGGCGAGCAGCCGGTGCCAGCCGAGGGCCGGGGCGATCGCGCCGTTGCCGTTCATCGTGGCGACTCTATACGTTCGCCCCGACCCGGTAGAGCTCGACGAGCTCGGCGACCCGGCGGCGGACGTCGGCGCGCTCGGCGCGGAGCTCGGCGGCGAAGCGGCGGCGGGTGCGCAGGACGAGGAAGGCGCGGACCTCCTCGGCGAGCCGCGATCCGCGGTCGTGGAAGCCGAGGGCGACGCGGCCCGAGAGCGGGGCCAGGAGGAGCACGGCGAGCGCGGCCGCCCACCCCGAGCCCGCGCCCCACGCCCGCGCCGCCCCCCAGCCGGCGGCGGCCGCCTCGGCGAGCCAGGTGAGCGGGTAGACGACCAGCGACGGGAACACCTTCCAGGTCGCCTTCTGGTCGGCGGGAGCGATCCGGCGGGCGACCGCCGAGACGACCTGGAACGGCAGCGCGTTGAGGGCGGTCCCGACGAGCGCCAGCGGCAGGCGCAGCAGCAGGGTCGCCAGCGTGCGGCGGAGGAAGCGGAGGACCGGCGGGGCCTCGTAGGCGGCGGCCACCTGCTCGTCGCGCAGGCTGGCGGCGGCGAGCAGACGGTCGTAGCGGCGGACCGCCTCGGCGGCGGCGGCGAACCGGTCGGGGTCGAGCGCGGCGAGCCGGCGGTGGCCGGCGGCGAAGGCGCGGCGGGCGGCGGCGGTGCGGGCCAGGCTCGGCCGCCGCGCCGGCCGGGCGAAGATCTCCGCCGCCCGGGCGACGAGCCGCGCCTCCTCCCAGGAGGCGAAGTGGACCGTCACCTCCTGGAGGGCGCGGTCGATCCTGGAGGTGAGCTCGCGGACCGCGCCGGGGTCGGCGGGCGGGCCGGCCGGCCGCTCGCCGTCCGCGACGGCGGCGAACGGCTCGCCCACCTCGACCAGCGCCCGGGAGCGGAACCTCTCGCGGCGGTCGAAGACCAGCCCGACCGGCAGCACGCGCACGCCGAGCGGTCCGTGCGCCGCCTCCGCCTCGAGCGCGATCCGCGCCGCCCCGGTCTTGAGCGGCGCAAGCCCCGGCTCGCTGTGGCTCTTGCCCTCGGGGAAGAGCGCCACCGCGCCGCCCTCGGCGAGCGCCGCCCGGCTGGCGGCGAAGGTCTCGGCGTTGCGCGCGACGTCGGCGGCGTCCGAGCGCCGGTAGACCGGGATCACCCGCGCCCAGCGCAGGAACGGGCGCAGCGGCGGGATGTCCCACAGCGTGCTCTTGCCGAGGAAGCGCGGCACGAGCGGCAGGCAGCCGAGCACCAGCATCGGGTCGATCAGCCCGTTGACGTGGTTGGCGACGACGACCAGCGGCCCGCGCGCCGGCACCCGCTCGCGGCCCTCGACCTCGACGCGCCGGAAGAAGACCGACAGCACCAGCCGGTCGAGGGCGACGAGGACGCGCAGGGCGCGCGGCGGCGCCGTCGCGTGCGGCGGGTGGTGCAGCGGGCGGGAGGGCCCGGCGGCCGCGCCGTCGTCTCCGGCCGGCGCCTCGCCCCCGGTGCGGTCAGCCGGGCGCGACATCGGCCCGCTCCCGGCGGCCGGTCCACTCCCGCGCCGCCGCCTTGCCCCGCGCCTCGTCGATCCGTCCCATCCCGACGAGGCCGGCGACGAAGAACAACCCGGTCGACAGGATCGCCAGCCGCTGCGAGCCGGTGGCCGACGACAGGCTGCCGAAGACGAGCGGCCCGACCGCGAACGCCGCCTTGCCGGCGAGCCCCCAGAAGCCGTACAGCTCGCCCGTCTTCTCGAGCGGCGAGAACAGCCCGACCATCGCCCGGCTCGCCGACTGCAGCGAGCCGATCCCCAGCCCGGCGGCGATCGACACCGCGAAGAATGTCTCTTTCTCCTCGGCCAGGAAGGCGCCGACGCAGACGAGAATCCACACGACGAGCGTGATCCGGATCGTCCGCCCGGCGCCGAGCCGGTCCTGGATCCAGCCGAAGCCGAGCGCCCCGGCCGCCGACGAGATGTTGACCAGCAGGAAGAGGACGATCAGCTCGCCGCCGGTGAAGCCCAGGGTCCGCTGGGCGTAGATCGCCGAGAAGTAGATGACCGCGGCGAGCCCGCAGGTGAAGACGAAGAAGACGGCGAGGAACTTCGCCAGCTCCGCGAAGTGGCCGAGCGAGCGGAAGGTGGCGGCGAGCCGCGCGTAGCCCTCGCGGGCGTGGCCGGCGAGGGTGCGCCGGGGTCCGCGCGGTGCCCGCTCGCGGAGCAGCGCGAAGGTGGGGATGCCGGCGACGAGGAAGAAGGCGGCGGTGATCAGCCACGCGCGGCGTAGCTCGGGCACGTTGTCGGGCACGAAGTCGCCGGCGAGCGCCGGGTAGATCGCCACCAGGCAGAGCAGCCCGCCGAGGTAGCCGACGCCCCAGCCGATCCCCGAGATCCGCCCGATGTCGTCGGGCGTCGAGATCTCCGGCAGGAAGGCGGCGGCGAAGTTCTCGCCGAAGGAGAAGGCGACGTTCGAGACGACGAAGAGCGCCAGGCCGAGGAGCGCGTCGCCCGGGAGCACGAACCACAGCGACGCGGTGCCGGCGACGCAGGCGAGGTAGCTGGCGAACAGGAACGCCTTCTTCCGCCCCGAGTCGTCCGCCACCGCGCCGACCAGCGGCCCGAGGGCGACGACCAGCGCGTTCGAGGTCATCACCCCGAGGCTCCACAGGAAGTCCGCCCGGCCCGACGGGGCGACGAGCTGGGTGAAGTAGACCGAGAAGGCGACGGTCACCACGACCGTCGTGTACGAGCTGTTCGCGAAGTCGAACATCGCCCAGCCGAAGATCTCCCGCTTGCGGACCGGGGCGGAGGGGGAGTGGGCGGTCATGGGTCGCGCGGCCGCGGGTCGGCGCGCCGGTCCGAGCTCGGCGCGGGGGCCGGAGCTCGGGTCCCTGAGCCCGAGGCGCGGACGCCGCGGCTCGGGGCGTCGCGGTGCGGCGGAGACGTGGGCGGGACTGTATGCGGCGGGCGCGGCGGCGGTCAAACGGCCGCCGAGGTTGCTACGATCGGCCGCGATGTCGATCTTCCGGAAGCTCTTCGGCGGCGGGACGGCCGGCGACGAGACCGCGGCCGCCGGCTCCGGCGACACCGAGACCGTGCGCAAGATCGCCGCCCGGCTCGAGGCGCTGCCGCCCGAGCGCGCGCGCTACGTCGCCGCCTTCGCCTACGTCCTGTCGCGGGTCGCCCACGCCGACTTCGAGATCAGCGACGACGAGAGCCGGGCGATGGAGGGGATCGTCCGCGAGCGCGGTGGGTTGCCGGAGGACCAGGCGCTGCTCGTCGTCGAGATCGCCAAGGCGCAGAGCCGGCTCTTCGGCGGCACCGAGAACTTCCTCGTCACCCGCGAGTTCGCCGGCCTCGCCGGCGACGAGGAGCGCCGCGAGCTGCTCGACTGCCTGTTCGCGGTCGCCGCGGCGGAGGGCGGCATCTCCGCCGCCGAGGACGCCCAGGTGCGCCAGATCGCCAGCGAGCTCGGCTTCACCCACCAGCAGTTCGTCGACGCCCGCCGAGCCTGGAGCCATGAGAGAAACGTTCTGAAGGGGATGGTCCCGCCGCCGGACTGACCTCCGTCCGTCAGGCTCGATACTGGGCGGGGCTTCGGCCGATCGCCACGATGGCGCACTCGCGGCGGGCGTCGATGCCGAGCTCGTCGGCCTCGGCGATCACCTCCGCGTCCCACGTGCCGGGGTTGAAGAAGACGCCGTCCCGGGCGCCCTTGGCGGCCAGCTCGGGCAGGAGCTCGCGGGTGCCGGGCGGGGGCAGGTAGAGGGCGATGCGGTCGAGCTCGCCCGGCACCTCCCCGATCCGCTGGTAGGCGGTCCGTCCTTCGACCTCCGCCTCGGTGAGGTTCACCGGGTGGACCACCCAGCCCGCGTCGAGGTACGCCCGCACGCACTTGTTGCCATACTTCCGCCGATCGCTCGACGCGCCGACCACCGCGATCGTCTTCCCACCCTGCCCTTCCGCGTCGGGAGTCATGTCCTGGGCATCGTGCAAGCGGCGGGCCGTGCCGATTCAAGCTAGAGTTCGGCCAGAATGGGCTTCGAGATCCTCCTGTCTCCCGAGGCGCTTGACGATCTGCGGCGACTTTCAGCTCGGGATCGGTCAACCGTACGGGACGCACTCGAAGTCCACCTGCGGCACGGGCCGACGAAGCTTAGTCGCAGCAGGATCAAGCGGCTACGCGGAATGCGGAAGCCCGAGTACCGGCTGCGTGTCGGTGAGATCCGGGTGTTCCATGACGTCCGCCAAGGGCGCGTCGAGGTGCTGGCGGTCGTCCGAAAGTCGGATGCCGCCAGATGGCTGGCAGACCAAGGAGCCGAGAGATGAAGAGGGTGGCTTTGTCCGAGATGAAGGATCAGCTGTCGCGCTTCCTGCACGAAGCGGAAGACGAGGAGATCGTCATCACGAGGCACGGCAAGCCCGCGGGCCTGCTGATCGGTTTCGGGAACGAGGACGACTGGTTCGACTACCGGCTGGAGACCGATCCGCGGTTTCTCGAGCGGATCGAGAGAGCCCGCGAGAGTCTGCGAACAGGTCGGGGCGTCGCGCTCGAGGACCTCGCCGAGGATTGACTCACCCGCCGGCGGTCGGTAGGTCGGCGAGCAGGCTGCGGATTTGGGCGGCGCGGGGGTGGCGGGGCTCGGCGGCGAGGGCGATGCGGAGGTGGCGGGCGGCGGCCTGCGGGTCGGCGAGCGGGCCGGCGTAGAGGCGGCCGAGCTCGTAGTGGGATCGGGCGTGCCGGGGCCCGCGGCCGAGGACGCGGTGGAACGAGGCGGCGGCGTCGGCGTCGCGCCCGAGACGGCGGAGGAGGAGGCCGGCGTTGTAGTCGGCCTGCCAGTAGGAGCGGTCGGCCTCCGCGGCGCGGGCGTAGGCCGCCAGGGCCTCGGCGGGGCGGCCGCGCTCCTCGCGCGCGATGCCGAGGGAGTTCCAGGCACCGGCGAGGGCGGGGTCGAGCTCGACGGCGCGCGCGGCGGCGGCCTCGGCGTCCGGCCAGTCGCGGGCGGCGACGGCGGCGGCGGCGCGGTTGGCCCAGGCCTCGGGCCAGCGGGGGTGCTCGGCGGTCAGGCGGGCCAGCTCGGGCCGGGCGGCGGCGAGGTCGCCGGCCGCAGCGCGCGCGGCGGCGCGGCTGTTGCGCGCCTCGCGGTGGCCGGGGTCGCCGTCGAGGACGGCGGCCCAGAGACGCTCGGCCTCCCGGGACCTGCCGCGGGCCGCGAGGACCTCGCCGAGAGCGACTCGGAGCTCGGCGAGGCCGGGGTCCGGGGGCGGCCGGCGGGCGGCGTCGACCGATCCCGAGCTCCGGCCGCCGAGCGCGGCGAGCCCCGCCTCGAGCTCCCGCTCGGCTTCCGCCGGGCGTCCGAGAGCGACGAGGAGCCGGGCGAGGCGCGCGCGGAGCGACGGGTCGCGGGGCTGCCGGCCGAGCCCTTCGCGGTAGGCGGCGATCGCCTGCTCGGGTCGGCCGGCGCGGCGGAGGGTCTCGCCCAGCGCACGCCACCCCTCGGCGGACCACGGCTCGCGGGCGAGCGCCCGGCGCAGGCGCGACTCGGCGGCGGCGAGATCGCCCGCCGGCAGCTCGACGAGCTCGGCGCGGCGGATCGCCAGGCGGGGGTGGTCGCCCCAGCGCTCGCCGGCCGCGGCGAGCTCGGACGCCGCCTCCTCACGGCGGCCGAGCCGGGCGAGGAGGTCGGCGCGCTCGAGGAGGCCGTCGAGGGAGTCGGGGTCGAGCGACAGGGCGAGCTCCGTTTCGGCCAGCGCGGCGTCGAGCCGGCCGCGGCGGCGCTCGAGGCCGGCGCGCGCGAGGTGGAGGTCGGCGCGCTCGGGGGCGAGGTCGAGCGCGCGGTCGAGGGCGCGGTCGGCGTCGTCGAGGCGGCCGAGCTCGCCCAGCGCGGCGGCGAGGTCGCCGAGCGCCTGGAGGTTCTGCGGGTCGCGGGCGAGCGCCTGGCGGTAGGCGCGCACCGCCTCGGGCAGGTGGCGGCGGGCGAGGAGCTCGCCGGCCTGCTCCAGGGCGACGTGGACGTCCATCATCGTCTTCGGGTCCGGCGGGTCGGCCCGGCCGGCGCCGCCGCCGCCCGCGAGGTAGCCGAGGCTGCGCAGCGCCTCGGCGGTGGACGGGTCGACGGGCGCGGCGGACTCCGCCTCGCCGCCCCCGGCGGCGGCCAGGAAGGCGTCGAGCTCGGCGGCGAGCCGGGCGGCGTCCTCGGGCCGGCCCTCGGCCAGGTTCGTCAGCTCGCCGGGGTCACGGTCGACGTCGTAGAGCTCCGGCTCGGGTGCGGCGATGTACTTGAGCGCGCCGCGGCGGAGAGTGGCGAGCTTGGCCCATCCGTAGACGTAGTGGGCGACCCGGCTCTCCGCGTACAGGGCTCGCCCGCCACCCCCGCCGTCGGCGAGCGCCCGCCCGCCGCGTACCGCGTTCGCCCTCGCGGGCTCGCTGCGGCCGGCTTCGCCTTCCGGTGAACGGCCCTCCATCGCCGGCACCAGGCTCTCCCCCGGCAGCTCGGCCGGCACCCGCAGGCCGAGCAGGTCGAGCACGGTCGGCACGAGGTCGGCCTGGCTCGCCGGGCGGCCGACGCGCAGGCCGCGCGGTCCCTCCGGCAGGCGGACGACCCAGGGGATGCGCAGGGTGGCGTCGTAGACGAGCATCGCGTGGGTCGGCTCGCCGTGCTCGCCGAGCGCCTCGCCGTGGTCGCCGACGGCGATCGCCACCGCCTGCTCCGCAGCCAGCCGCGGGTGGGCGAGGAGCCGGCCGGCCTCGGCGTCGGCGTAGGCGATCTCGCCGTCGTAGGGGCGCTCGCGGAAGCGTTCGGCGTAGGGCTCCGGCGGCTCGTAGTCGGCGTGCGGGTCGTAGAGGTGGACCCAGAGGAAGAGCGGCCGGCCGTCGTCCGGCAGCCCGCCGAGCCAGGCCAGGGCCGCGTCGACCGTCGCTCCGGCCGGCCGCTCGGCCACCGCCCGCGGCGACCGCGGACGGCCCCGGGAGAGGTCGGCGTCGTAGACGTCGAATCCCTGGTCGAGGCCGAAGCGGCGCTCGAGGACCGCGGCGGAGACGAAGGCGGCCGTGCGGTAGCCGCGCTCGGCGAGCCGCTCGGCCAGGGTGGTCGCCTCGGCGCCCAGGCGGTGGATCCCGTTGTGCCGCACCCCGTGCTGCGGCGGATGCAGCCCGGTCAGCAGCGTCGCGTGCGCCGGCAACGTCACCGGCGCCGCGGCGAACGCGTGCTCGAAGACGACGCCCTCGGCGGCCAGCGCCGCGAGCGTCGGCGTCGCCGCATCCCGCGCGCCGTACGGCTCCGTCCGGTCGGCGCGGACCGTGTCGAGGGTGACCAGCACCACCGAGCGCTCCGCCCGCGGGACCGGAACCGAGCGCCCGGGGGAGGGGCCGGAGCAACCCCAGGACAGCGAAAGAAAAAAGATCAGTGAAAGGATGGACGGCGGCAGGCTCGGTGGTCGGCGAGCTCTTGCGGCATGCTCGCGGCGCAGGCCTCGCGAGCCGCGATCCGACGACGGCGGTCCCGCGAGGCGTCCCGGCCCTACCTTCTTGGCCGAGGGGTTTCTCTTTTCGACCGGGTCCTGCGGGGAGCTCGTCATCGCCGCTGGATACGTCGTGGGTAGGTAGCTGTTGCGGTCACGGCGAAAGCGTGAAGCGTGCGACAGATCGGACGACCCGGAGCGATGAGCGAGGGAGGCGTAGCGGAGCTACGTCGAGCGAGGGAAGAGTGAGGACCGTTCGAGATGGCGTGCGATCCGCGCTTTCGCCAGGAAGGGCCCCGGCCCCCAGATGCTGCCGGGAGCCGGGGCGGGTGGAGGGAACCGCGGGGGGGGGCTGCTAGAAGCGCAGGCCCACGGAGAAGCGGAAGGTCCGCGGCGGCTGGAACGAGTTCTCGGTCAGCGGCTGGCCGAAGTTGGGGCCGAAGTCCCAGTGGACGCCTTCGACCGGGGTCTCGGTGAAGGGGTCGAAGTTCTGGTACCCGGCGGCCACGGTGGCGTCGAGCACGCTGGCGTTGACGACGATCGCCTCCTGCTCGTCGAAGACGTTGAGCACCTCGGGCTGGACGAACAGCTCGATCGGGCGGCCGAAGGCGGCGACCTGGAAGGCGTAGTTGAGCGCCAGGTCCGTCGAGGTGATGTCGGGCGTGGTGAAGGCGTCGCGGTTGGTGAAGTAGTAAGTCACCGAGTTGGGCGGCACCTCGTAGCCCGGGTTCTGGACGAAGAGGCTCGAGCGCACCGCGCCGAGCGCTCCGTACGGCGTGCCGCTGATGAAGCTCTGCAGCAGCGAGACCGTGAGGTCCTGCCGGTCGGCGGAGATCGCGTCCCAGGAGGCCCAGGCGCGCACCTTGTGCCGCGAGTCGATCCCCAGGTCGCCCCGCGGGTTGTGCTGCGGGAAGGCCTTGTACTCGGGGAACAGCCCGGCCGTCGAGGCGACCGGACCGCTGGTCGCCGTCTCGCCGTCGAAGTTGCCGCGGGCGTGCGACCAGGTCCAGTTGCCGCCCAGGTTCAGCCGGTCGCCGAGGCGATAGGAGAGCTGGGTGTGCAGGCCGTCGTAGACCCGCTCGAGCTCGTCGTCCGACGCGTTCTCGACGACCTCGCGGTCGATGGTGATCGGCGGCAGCAGCGGATCGTCGATCGTCACCTGCCCGGTCGTCAGGTCGAGCCGGCGGAAGTAGAGGTCCTGGAACTCGCGGCGGACGTAGTCGGCGCGGAAAAGCCCCCGCGGCCCGAGCTGCTTGGTGAACCCGAAGGAGATCTCGTCCGCCGAGGGCGAGGCGAGGTCGGGCGACACCGTGTTCGCGGCGCCCGGGATCGTCGTCTGGACCACCCAGCCGTCGACCCCGTTGAAGGGCCGCAGGTTGCTCGTGCCGCCGATCGAGTCGAACCAATCGAACATGATGCGCAGCGCCTCGTCCTGGTCGATCAGGCTCGGCGTGTTCGGGTCCGGGTTGATCGCCGGCCCGCCGTACAGCCAGACGATGATCGCCGGCTGCCCCGCCTTCGACTGGCGGTTGCCGACCGTGTTGGCGATCGCCGTGACGTAAGTCCCGTAGCTGCCGTGGACCGTCCACTCGCCGTCGCCCAGCACGTCCCAGGACAGGCCCAGACGCGGCGAGACCTTCGAGTCGTCGAGCCGCTGGTTGCCGGCCGAGTCGACCCCGTCGTTCTCGTCGTAGCGCACGCCGAGGTTGAGCGTCAGCCGGTCGTTGACCCGCCAGACGTCGTTGACGAACGCCGAGTTCGTCTTGAAGCTGGTCCCCTGGGTGCTCTCGAGGATCGGCCACCAGACGAGTGCCGAGTTGAAGGGGTTGGCGACCGGGAAGATCTGGCCGTCGCGGATGACCGTCGTGTCGGTGAAGAAGGTGAAATCGCTCGCCGACTGGTGGTTGTCGGCCGCCCGGATGTCCTCGAACGAGTCGTACCCGGCGACCAGCTCGTGCGAGCCGAAGCCGTCGGTGGTCAGGAAGTACGAGGCCTTGGCCAGCCAGTTCTCGTTGTTGCGCTGCTCGTCGCGGCAGGGATCGCCGCAGAACCAGGGGGCGTGGTAGGTGCCCAGGTTCTGCGAGTCGTACATCACCGTGCCGCGGATCAGGTCGGGGTCGTCGCCGCCCGAGCCCTCGAAGCTGAACTCGCGCTCCGAGTACTGCGCCTCGACGAAGAGGCTCGGGGTGACGACGCCGGTGTAGTTGAGCGCCCGCAGCGACTGCGGCTCCGAGCGGCTCGGGTCAACGGCGGCGAGCTCCATCGCCAGGCCGAAGGGATCGAAGTTCGTCGTGTCCTCCTCCTCCTCGATCAGCGAGCCGAGGAGGCGGTGGCCCGGGGTGATCGAGCCGGTGAGCTTCGCCTCGTAGCGGCGCTGCTCGGTCGACTGGGTGTAGGGGACGTTGGTCAGCAGCGTCTGCTGCGCCTCGTCCTCGTCGACGGTGCGGCCCGCGGTGAAGAACCACAGCCGGTCGCGCAGCAGCGGCCCGCCGAGGGTCGCCTCGAAGGTCGGGATCACCTCGTCGTTCTGCTGGGTGGTCACCGGCGTCGGCTCCGCCCAGTCCTCGTTCTGGAAGCTGGTGCGGAACGAGCCGGACAGCTCGTTGCCGCCCGACTTGGTGATCAGGTTGACCACGCCGCCGGCGAAGCGCCCGTACTCGGCGGAGATGCCGGAGGTCGAGGTCGTCGTCTCCTGGATGGCGTCCTCGATGTAGAGGTCGAAGGGCTGGCCGCGCAGGTTCTCGTTGACCACGACACCGTTGACCAGGAACAGGTTCTCGTAGGACTGCGAGCCGGAGATGGTGATCGCCTGCTCGCCGTTGCTTCGCTGCGGGCCGGTGGCGTGGACGCCGGGGGCGAGGGTCACCGCGCCGCGGATCGTGCGCGCCACCGGCAGGTCCTCGATCAGCTCGTCGTCGTAGGTCACCGAGGACTGCGAGCTCTCGGAGATCGCCGTGTCCTCGGCCCGGCCGACGACGTCGATCACCTCGCGCACCGTCGCCAGGGCGAGCGGCACGTCGAGGGTCACCGTCTGGGCCGTCGGCACGGCGATCCGCTGCTCGACGGTGTGGAACCCCTCGAGGGTGAAGGTCACCGTGTAGTCGCCCGGCGGCAGCAGGCCGGCGATGTACTCGCCGTTGCCCTGCGTCGTCGTCGTCCGGGTGCCCTGGAGGTTCGGGGAGTTGAAGCTCACCAGGACCCCGGGCAGCCCCTCGCCGTCGGCGGTCACCCGCCCGGTCACCTTGCCGGTCGGGTTGCCCTGGGCGAAGAGGGAGCCGGCGGCCAGCAGCGCCGCCAGTGCGGCGAAGGCCGCGAAAGTCCGTCTCGTTCGCATCGTCTGCCTCCTTTGGTCGCGTTCGGTCGCCGGCGTCGGAAGGCCGGCGGCTTCGGACGGGGAGAGGGGCAACGGCGGTGCCGCTCGCGGGACTGGGGGTGGGCGAGGAGGGGAAGATCAATGGTGACAGCGGTTTACGGTCAGCGCGGAGGGCGCCTGGGAGCCCTCGCCGCGAGGCGCTCGGGATACGGGCGATTGAATCCGGGTCCGACGACCGGATGCCGTCCGGCCCGATCGGGGAGGTCCGAAGGCTTCCAGCCCTCCGCCGCCTCGGGAGCGCGGCCGGAGGCCCGTATCTTGCTTCCGTTCAAAGGGTTGAAGCCGCTCTCCGCCGACTTCCCGGGCAGAACCCGGGGTCCGCCGTTCGCGTATGGGGGGAAGGAGCATGTCGCGCGAGCCGTCCAGCAGGGGCCAGACGCCCGCTCCCCGCGGCGCGTTCGAGCACCGGCTCGGCCGCGCGCTCGGCGCGCTGCTCGCCGAGCGCCGCCGGGACCCCGAGGTCGTCGAGGCCCGGCTCGGCATCCCGCGGGGCGCGGTCGCGCGTCTCGTGCGCGGCGACGGGGACGTCGACCTGGCGACCCTCCAGCGGGTGCTCCTCGCCCTCGACGTCGACCCCGGGGAGTTCCTGGCCGGGCTCTACGCCGGGCCGGACGAGGAGGCGGATCCGGACGCCGTGGAGGCCGCGCCGGCCGCCGCGGCCGGACTCGACCGCGAGGGGATCGAGGCCCTGCTGGCGAGGATCACGACCACCGTCCGCGGGCTGGTCCGCATCCTCGACGCCCGCGCCGCGGCCGACGACGCCCGCCGGCCGCCGCCGGTCTCCTGACCCCGACCGATCTCAGGCGATCAGGCGCTCAGGCGCCCGGTCGGAAGCGCAGCCGCGGGTTGTGGCGCGCCCGGTCGAGGAAGCGGCGAACCTCGGCGAATAGCGCGAGGTCGGCGCGGCCGATGGAGATCGCCTCGCGGAAGAGGATGAGCGCGGCGAGCGCCTCGCGGTGGATGCGCCGGGACTGGAAGATCGGCAGCATCTCCAGCGCCAGCCGGCGCAGGGCGGGGAAGCGCTTCTGCTCGGCGTAGATGCCGGCGAGCTCGAGCGAGACGAGCGCGGCGTCGTAGACCATCTCGCGCTCGAGGAACGCCGCGCGGACCGAGAGCAGGGTCGCCTCGGCGTTCCGGTGCCGGCCGAGACCGAGGTCGATCTCCGCCTCGAGCCAGTCGAGCCGCAGCAGGTTGATCCGCTCGCCGAGCCGCTCGTGGAGCGGCCGGAGCTCGGCGAGCAGCGCTCGGGCGGCGATCGAGTAGCCGATCCGGTCGAGGCACTTGGCGACGTTCGAGGCCGCGAACAGGTAAGTCCGCAGGTCCTCCTCGGGGTGCAGGCACTCGATCGCCTCGGCGAGGGCGACGAGCGCCGCCTGCGGGTCGCCGGCCTCGGTCAGCAGGTAGCCGCGGTTGACCAGCGAAAAGCCGAGCAGCCGGCGCGCCCCGGCGGTGCGGCAGCGGCGGATCGCCTCGGCGAGCAAGGCGAGGGCCTCGTCGTGCCGCTGCTGGGCGCTGCGCAGCGACGCCTCGAGGTCGGCGAGGCGGGCGGTGAGCAGCGGCCTGCCGGTCCCCTGCTCGAGGTGGCGGCGGGCGGCGGCGAAGGCGGACTCGGCGGCGTCGAGGTCGTTGAGGACCCGGTGGGCGTTCGCGCGGTAGGCCCAGACCTCCGCGGCGAGGTCCTCGGCGTCGAGCGCCCGCCCGTCGCCGGGGGCGAGGGCGTCGAGCAGCGCCTCGGCCAGCTCGGCGGCCCGCGCGGCCGAGGCGAGGGCGGCGGCCGGGTCGTCGTAGACCGCGTCGCGGCTCGCCGCGAGGAGCGCCTCGCACTCGTCGGCCGGCGGACCGAGGCGGCCGGCCGGCCGAACCGCGAGGGCCGCGGGGGTGCCCGCGGCGGCGCTGGCTCCGGTCGGCCGGTGGGTCATGGGATCGGCGCGGTCAGACGCGCCCGGGCTTGCCCGGCCGGCCGGCGCCGCCGGGCGGCTCGCCGCTGTGCCCGTTGGGGTCGAAGCCGGAGCCGATCGTCCCGTGGACGCGGTCGGCGTCGCCGGGGGTCTCGGCCGCCGGGCCGAAGATGGGGTCGATCAGCTCGTGGATCAGCCCGGCGACCCAGGCGATCGGATCGGAGATCGCCGGCCTCGCGGGCGGCGCGTCGTCGACGGCGGGTGCGGCAGCGGCCGGCGCGGCGAGGAGGACGGCGGCGAGGGCCGCGGAGAGCGCCGAGACGACGCCGGCCCTGGCGAGGCGGCGGGCGGTGGAGCGGACGTGGCGGATGCTCATGTCGGTACCTCCGTAGCGTTCGATCGCCGGCAGCGTAGCACGGAGGCCCCTCGGTCCCGGATACGCGGCGGTACCGGAAAAGTTGCGCCGGGCGGGCTCCCGCGGCGGACCGGGATCAGCCGCGGCCGACGACCTGCCGCTCGTCGCCGACACGGCGGGTGACGCCGGTCGAGTCGAGGTGCTCGAGCAGCGGGATCGCCCACTTGCGGGACAGGCCGAAGCGGTCCTTGAAGTCGGCGACGGAGAAGCGGTCCCAGCCCGCCTCGGCGAGTTCGCCGCGCAGCCGCTCGAGCGCCGAGGCGGCGAGGATCAGCCCGCCGGGCAGCCGCACCAGCCGGCCGCGCTCGACGAGATAGCGCAGCACGCCGTCGAGGATCTGCGGCTTGGCGCCGAGCTCGGCGGCGACCGCGGCGGGCGACGGCGGGGTCAGGCCGCCGGCGGCGAACCGGTCGGCGGCGGCGCGGGCGAGCGCCGACTCCTCGCCGGTGAGCTCCGCCTCGCGCCCGGGCAGGCCGACGAGGTCGCCGTCGACCGCGATCGTGCCCGCGGCGGCCAGCCACCCGAGGTAGACGTCGGCGAGCTCGGCGGCGCGGCCGGGCAGGATACGGCGGACCGCCTCCGCCTTGGGGACGCCGCGCGCCAGGCGGTCGCGCCGGAAGGCCTCCTCGAGCACCTGTCCGGCCCGCTCGACGACGCGCCGGAACGCCGCGGGCACGATCCACCGCGGCCCGTGCCCGGCGCCCTCGGGCACCGCGAGGAGGCGCTGGTCGGCGTTCAGCGCTTCGAGCCGGGCGGCGACCTCGGCCGGCCGCCGCCCGAGCCGGCGGGCGAGCTCGGCGGCGCCCGCCCCCGCCTCGCCCGCGTCGCGGACCCAGCCGACGAGAACCTCGTCGCCGAGGGCGCCGTCCCCGCCCGCGGCCAGGTCGACGGGCGGCGGAGCGGCGGACCGGCCCCGGCGGGGCCGCCATGCCGGGTCGAGCACCACGCCGCCGCCGAGGGTGGCCGGGGGCGACGGCCGGCGGACGATGAAGCGGTCGCCACGCACGGCGACGAGCGGGGCGGCGAGCCGCAGCTCGACGGCGGCGGTCGCGCCAGGCGCGATCTCGCCGCCGCCGACCGGCCGTAGGCGGCCGATCACCTCCGCCGCGTGGAGGTGGACGCGCACCTCGGTCGGCCCGGTGATCGGCTTCGGAGCGTCGGGCAAGAGCGTCAGGCGCGCGGCGAGCCGGCGGGTCGGCGCGAAGGCGCCGGGCTCGACGATCTCCTGGCCGCGGGCCAGCTCCCCGAGCTCGACGCCGGCCACCTGGAGCGAGGTGCGCTCGCCGGCGACGGCCTCCTCGCGGGGCTCGCCGTGGACCTGGATGCCACGCACCCGGATCGCCGCGCCGCCGGGCAGCAGCTCGAGGGCGTCGCCAGGCCGGATCCGCCCGCCGGCGAGGGTGCCGGTGACGAGGGCGCCGAGCCCCTTGAGGTGGAAGGCGCGGTCGATCGGCAGCCGCACCGGGGCCGCCGCCCGGTCCCCGACGTCGCCGGTCCCTCCGCCCTCGCCGGCGGCGTCGGCCTCGGCCGCCTCCCGCGCCGCCTCCATCAGCGCCGCGCGCAGCTCGGCGACCCCCTCGCCGGTGACGCTCGACACCGGAAAGCGGAGCGCGCCGGGCCAGGGCGAGCCGGCGAGCAGCTCCTCGACCTCCAGACCGGCGAGCTCGACGAGATCCGCCGAGACGAGGTCGGTCTTGGTCAGCGCGACGACCAGCCGCGGGATCCCGAGCAGGCGGCAGACGTCGAGGTGCTCGCGGGTCTGCGGCTTGACCCCCTCGTCGGCTGCGACGACGAGCAGCGCCAGGCGGATGCCGCCGAGCCCGGCGAGCGCGTTGTGGAGGAACCGCTCGTGGCCCGGCACGTCGACGAAGCCGACCTGCAGATCGCCCTCGCGCAGCCAGGCGAAGCCGAGATCGATGGTGATCCCGCGCTCCTTCTCCTCGGCCCAGCGGTCGCAGTCGATGCCGGTGAGCGCGAGGATCAGCGCCGTCTTGCCGTGGTCGACGTGACCGGCCGTGCCGACCACCGCGCGCAGCCGCGGCGGGCCGTGACCGTCTCCGTCGCCGCCCGCCCGTCCGCCGCTCACCGGCCCGAACCGTTCATGAGCGCCCGTCGCGAGAGCACGGAGCGTGCGTCAGATCGCGCGACCCGGAGCGATGAACGACCGAGGCGTACTCGAAGTACGTCGAGGGAATGAAGAGCGAGGACCGCGCGAGATGATGCGCGATCTGGGCTCGCAGTAGGGCGACTCATGAACGGTTCGGGCTAGCACTCGAGGACCTCGCGGGCGATGCGGTGGATCGTCGCGCCGTCGGCGCGGGCGCCGAAGCGGGCGATCATCGCCTGCATCAGCCGGCCGATCGCCGCCCGGCCCTCGAGCTTCTCCTCGGCGACGAACGCCTCGACCGCGGCACGGATCTCGTCCTCGCCGGCCTGCTCGGGGAGGTACCCGGCGAGGATCTCCGCCTCCCGCTCCTCGCGCGCCGCGGCGTCCTCGCGGCCGCCCTTGCGGAACTGCTCGGCGGCCTCCTCGCGTTGCTTGATCCCCTTGCGCACGACGCCCGCGAAGGCCTCGTCGTCGAGCTTGCCGCCGCCGCCCTCGCCGCGGCTGCGGATCTCCTGGTTCTTGAGCTCGGACAGGAGCAACCGCAGCGTGCCGAGCCGCTCCTTGTCGCCCGCCCGCATCGCCGCCTTGAGGTCGCTCTCCACCCGCTCGCGTGGCTCCGCCATGCGGCGATCATACGTGACGCCGTCGGTGGCGCAGGCCGCCGCCCGGCACGTCGGTTGCTACCCTTGAACGGCGTGAGAACGACAACCCGAACGACCCCGCTACGGACTCTCTGCCTGGAGGACCGAGCATGGACCTGATCACGAAAGAGGAGCTCTCCACCCTGCTGGCGAGCCAGGAAGGCCCGCACGTGTCGATCTTCATGCCCACCGAGCGGCGCGGCGCCGAGACCCAGCAGAACCCGATCCGCCTGAAGAACCTGCTGCGCGAGGCCCACGGCCTGCTCGAAGACAAGGGCATGGCCAACGGCGGCGCGGACGAGCTCCTCGCGCCGGCCCGCCGGCTGATCGACGACTTCGACTTCTGGCAGCACCAGGAGGACGGGCTGGCGCTGTTCGTCACCGACGGGCTGGTGCGCTCCTACCGGCTGCCGCTGCGCTTCACCGAGCTCGCGGCGGTCGAAGACCGCTTCCACCTCAAGAGCCTCTTCCCGCTGTTCAACGAGGAGGCGCACTTCTACATCCTCGCCCTGTCGCAGAACCGCGTGCGACTGTTCGAGGGCACCCGATACCAGGTGCGCGAGGTCGAGCTGCGCGACGTGCCGAAGAGCCTGGCCGACGCCCTCGGCTACGACCTGACCGAGTCACACCTCCAGTTCCACACGGGGACGGGCGCCGCCGGCAACGGCCGGGCCGCGATCTTCCACGGCCAGGGGGCCGGCGAGGAGGACGCCAAGGCCGAGATCCGCAAGTTCTTCTCCATCCTCGACCGCGGCCTCGACGACTTCCTGGGCGACCGCCGGGCGCCGCTGGTCCTCGCCGGCGTCGACTACCTGCTGCCGATCTACCGCGAGGCGACGAGCTACCCGAACACCCTCGAGGAAGGCGTCACCGGCAACCCCGACACCCTCGACCCCGAGGAGCTCCACGAGAGCGCCTGGTCCCTCGTCGAAGACCGCTTCCGCGCCGAGCGCCGCGAGGCCGCCGAGCGCCTCGGCGACCTCACCGGCACCGGCCGCGCCGCGAGCGAGCTCGACGATATCGTCCCCGCCGCCGTCGACGGCCGGGTCGACACGCTGTGGGTCGCCACCGGCATCCGCCGCTGGGGCCGCTTCGACGAGGAGAGCCGCACCGTCGAGCACCACGACGAGCAGACCCCCGAGAGCGAAGACCTCCTCGACCTCGCCGCCGTCCACACCCACCTCAACTCCGGCAAGGTCTGGGCCGTCGACTCCGACGAGGTCCCGGGGAAGGGGGAGGCGGCGGCGATCTACCGGTACTGAGGCGGAGTAGTCAACCTAGAAGGGAATCGTAGACCTTCACCCCTGCGGCAGCTCCAGGGTGAACACCGTCCCCTGCGGCCGGTTGTCCTCGACCCGGATCGTGCCGTGGTGGTCGGTGACGATGCGGTGGACGATGGCGAGGCCGAGGCCGGTGCCGCGGCCCTTGGTGGAGTAGTAGGGGAGGAAGAGCTTGTCCTTGGCGTCGGGCGGGATTCCGCGGCCGGTGTCGGCGACGTGGATCTCGACGTGGCCGTTGGCGCGGTGGGCGGAGACGGTGACCCGGCCCGGGGGGTCTACCGCCTCGATCGCGTTGTCGAGCAGGTTGATCAGCGCGCGGCGGAGCTGCTGCGGGTCGACGCTGACCTCGCCGGTTGCGGGGTCGATGTCGCCGGAGACCTCGACCCCCTCCTTGATGCCGCGGTAGAGGTCGAGGGTGTCGGCGACGAGCGGGCCGAGCTCGACGCTCCGCGGGTGGGGCCGGGGCATGCGCGCGTAGCGGGAGAACTCGTCGACCATGCCCTGGAGGGTGGCGACCTCGCGGACGATCGTCTCGACCCCCTCCTCGAGCGCCGGGCCGAGGTCGCCGTCGCCCTGGCGGTGCTTGCGGAGGAGACGCTCGGCGGACAGCCGGATCGGGGTCAGCGGGTTCTTGATCTCGTGGGCGATCCGCCGCGCCGCCTCGCTCCAGGCGGCGAGCTGCTGCGCCTTGATCAGCTCGGTGAGGTCTTCGAGGACGAGGACCTGGCCGGCGGGCTCGCCGTCGGGGCCGGTCATCGGCGTGCGCTTGACCTCGAGGACCTTCCACTCGCCGCCGAGGAGCAGGTGGACCTCGCGGGCCGCGCGCCCGCCGGAGAGGCCGAGGCCCCCCTCGCCCCTGGCCGGGAAGCCGCCGCCCGGCGGGCCGCCGTCGCCGCCGGGGACGAGCGACACGGTGTCGTCCCCCGACAGCGCCCCGGCGCTCGTCGCCAGGCCGGCGATCGCCGCCAGCTTGGCCCGTTCGCGGTCGGCCCAGGCTTCGGCGACCGGGCGGCCGAGGACGTCGCTCTCGCCCTGGCGCAGCATGTGGAGCGCCGCGTCGTTGCAGGTGAAGATGCGCCCCTCCGCGTCGATCGAGATGACGCCGGCGGCGACGTTGGCCAGCACGGCGCCGATCAGCGCCCGCTCCTCGGCGATCCGCCGGTTCGCCTCGACGAGCTCGGCGTTCGAGCGCTCGATGACCTCCTTGTTCCGCTTCAGCTCCTGGGTCATCCGGTTGAACGACTCGACGAGGACGCCGAGCTCGTCGTCGGCGGCCACCTCGACGCGGTGGTCGAGGTCGCCGAGACCGATCCGCCGGGTGCCCTCGGCGAGCGCCTGGATGGGCACGGTGACCCGCCGCGCCAGGTAGAGGCCGACCCAGGAGGAGGCGAGGAGGATGAGCAGGGTGACCATCAGGAAGGTCAGCAGATGGCTCGCCTCGAGGTTGTCGCGCTGGGCGTCGAGCTGCCGGTAGGCGAAGTAGGCCTCGCGCAGCTCGCGGGTCTGCTCGGCGAGGAGCGGGTCGACGACGATCCCGGCGACGACCACCGTCTCGTCGGGGTCGCCGGCGGCCGGCTCGCCCACCGCCTCCGGCCCGGTCTCCGGCGCCTCGCCCTCCGCGGGCGCGAAGGGCTCGGTGAGCGGCGGCACGGACGGCGGCGCCGCGGCGGCCGTGGGACCGGCCGCCGCCAGCACCACCCCGGCGGGCAGGCCGGGCGGCTCCTGGAAACGCACCGCCCGGCCCTCGCGGGCGGCTTCGGCCAGGAGGTCGCGCGGCGGCTCGGGGAGGTCGGAGAGCCCGGTGCGCGGGTCGGCCACCGCCTGCACGAAGTCGCGCCCGTCGTACACCGTCAGCAGGTCGAGCTGGAGCTCGGCGAGGAGCGCCCGCAGCCGGCGCACGAGCTCGGGCCGCGCCGCCGGGTCGCCGAGGTCGAGGTCGGCGATCTCGCGCCGCACCCGCGCCGCGTCGCGCAGGGCGGTCTGCTCCATCCGGTCGGAGAGCGCCTCGGACACCGCGTAGCCCTGCTCGCGCACCTCGCGCACATCGGTGTCGAACCAGCGGTCGACCGAGCCCTGCAGCAGCTCGGTGGCGATGACGAAGAGCAGCAGCACCGGGATCAGGCTGAGGCCGACGAAGGTGGCGACCAGCTTGGTCTTGAACTTCGACCCCAGGATGCGGTGGTGGCGCTCGACGAGCAGCTTGTAGACGCTGCGCAGCAGGACGAACAGCACCGCCAGGGTGAGGGCGCCGTTGACGTACCAGAGGACGAAGAGCAGGAGCTGGTCGGTGACCAGGTAGGAGGGGAGGTCGCGCGAGCGCAGGACGAGGAAGAACACCCCGCCGAGGACGACGAAGAGAGCGAGGGCCGCGGCGAAGACGGCTCGGTTGTCCTTGCGGTGGCGGCGGATCCGCTCGCCGATCTGCACCCTTCGGCCCTCCCCTGGCAGCTAGCTCTCCGCGGGCAGCTCGTTGAGGCTGCGGAACTTCCGCGACTCCCGCCAGTCGGTCGTCACCCGCGACGGGAGCAGCGAGAGCACGGTCTTGGCACCGACGAGCGCCCGGGCGCGCACCAGCAGCCGCCAGGCGCGTGGCACGCTGTCGAGCTCGAAGGCGGGCAGGTCCTCGACCCGGGTCATCGCGTGCTCGAGGTCGGCCGGCTCGCGCACCATGCGGCTCTCGACCAGCTTGCCGTCGAGCTTGTAGTTGATCAGGTAGCCGCGGGTCGCCGCGTCGTACATGGCGACCACCTGGAAGGTGTTCGTCCCGAGCGGCCGGTCGAACCAGCGCTTGCGGTCCTTGAGCAGCTCGAGCTGGTAGACGAAGCCGGTCGGCAGCCCGCTCGACAGCCGCTCGGCGAAGGTGCGGTCGATCGCCCCCTCGAGGCGGAACGAGACCCGGGCCAGATTGCCGTCGACGCGCACTTTCAGCTCGGTGAGCTGCGGCTCGTGGTCCCCGTCCGCCGCGGGCTCGCCGGCCGTCGGCGTGGCGGCGAACGCCACCGGGGCGCCGCCGCCGACCGCGAGGAGGACGGTGAGGGTGCCGACGGCGGCGAGGGTGAGCGCGACAAAGCGTCGGGAGAGGGGCGCGGCTTTCATCCGATCGACGAGTCTAGCCCGTCGCGGCACGGAAGTCTCGTGGGGCCCGCGGGTTGCGGCCGGCGCGGTGGTCCCTGACCGCGGCGCCGGACGGCGGCCTCGGTGTTGCGGTGCGGGCGGCTCGCCGGCGTTCTCGGGCGGTCGCGATCTGTTAGCCTTCGGCGGAGATCTCGCATGGCGGAAACGGGACGGAAGGCGCCGGGCGCCGGCACGGGAAGGGCGCGGCACGGCCGGCTGGCCCCGGCGGTGTTCCTGGTCGCCGCCGCCGCGGCGCTTCTCGTCGCGCTGGCCGCCGGGTTGCTGGTCGCCTTCGCGGCGGCGCCGCGCGAGTCGCGGCGGTCGGCCGAGGCGGTCGACCGGGCCCACGCCGCCCTGGTGACCGCCCGCCGCGAACGGTTCCTGCGCCTCGAGGCGACGGCCCGGGCGCTCGCCGCGGAGCCGGCGCTGGCCGCCGCCCTCCGCTCGGCCGCCGGCGCGGCGGAGTCCCCGGCCGCCGACGCCCTCGCCGACCTGCTGACCCAGCGCCGCGGGGACCTCGGCTTCGACCTCGCGCTCGTGCTCGGTCCGGAAGGCCGGGCGCTGGCCGCGGACGGCGCGTCCGTCGCAGGCGATGACCCGCGGACGGACGACCCGCTCGTCCGCATGGCTCGCGAGGAGGGCTCGGCGCGCGGCGCCTGGCTCCTCGACGGCACGCTCACCGACGCGGCGGCCGTCCGCGTGGCGCCGGACTTCGAGCCGCTCGGCGTCGTCGTCGCCGCCGCCCGCTCCGAGGAGCTGTTCGCCCTCGAGCTGTCGCGTGCCAGCGGTGCCGGGGTGACCCTGGTCGCGCGCGGGCCCGGCGGGCCGGTGCCGGCGGGAAGCAGCCTCGGCGCGGACGCGGCGGCCGACCTCGCCGGCGAGCTCTCGCGGCGGACGGCCTCCGGCCCGGGCGGCGGCGAGCCGGGGCCGCCGACCGAAGTCGTGGCGGGGGGACGCGAGCTGACGGCGCTGACCGCTCCGCTCCTCGACGCCGCCGGCGAGCCGGCGGGAGCGGCGGTGCTCACCGCGCCCACCGCGGCGCCGGCCGGCGGTCTCTACGCCGGCCTGGCGGCGGCGACGGCCGCCGCCCTGCTCCTCGCCGCGGTCCTCGCCGTCCTCCTCGCGCGCCGGTCGCGGGCGCCGGTCGACCGTCTCGCCGGGATCGTCGAGGCGGCGCCGAGGGAGGGATTCGCGCGCCGCGTCGATCCGGAGCGGGCGGGCGCCCTGGCGCCGGTCGCCGCCGCCCTCGACCGGCTCTTCGGGCGCCTCCAGGAGGAGCGTTCGCTGACCACCGCCGCGGCCGCCTCCGAGGCCGGCGCGATCGCCGAGGCGCGGACGCTCGGCGCGGTCGCGGCGACGGACCGGCGCGTCGCGGTCGCCGCCGTCGACCTGCGCGGCTTCGCCGAGGTCGCGGCGGGAGAGGAGCCGGCGCGCCAGGCCGGCGTCCGGCTGGCCCGTGACCGCGCCCTGGTGCGGGCCGAGGTCGAAGCGCGGGGCGGCGAGATGGCCGGCGCGGCGGGCCACCGGCTGCTCGCCACCTTCGCGGGCGACGACGCGGCGCTCTCGGCGCTCGGCGCGGCGGCCGCGGCGGTGTCCGGGATCGGGGACCGGGAGAATCGCGGCGGGGCGTCGGCCGCCGCCCCCGCGGCCGCCGTCGCCGCCGGCCGCGTCGCGACCGCGCCGTCGGCCGCCGCCGGCGGACGCTTCCTGGTCGGGCCCGCCGTCCAGCTCGTCGAGAGCCTGCTCCGCGAGGCCGCCGCCGGCGACGTCGTCCTCGGCCCCTCGGTCGTCCGCGACGTCGAGGGCCGGCTGGCGGAGGCCGGCATCGAGCCGAGCGAGCAGCGGGGGATCCTCTCGCCGCGACCGTTGCGGTTCCTCGCCGGCGACGCGGTGCGGTCCGCCGCCGAGGCGCTCGCCGCCCCCCGGGCGGTCTCGGGTCCGGACCTGCCGGCCGCTGTCCCGGGGTCGCTCCTCGACGGCCGGTACGAGGTCGTCGACGCGGTCGCGGTCCACCCGGGGAGCGACCTCCTGCGGGCGTACGACCGCGAGCTCGGCCGCCTCGTCGCCGTGCGGCGCGTGGCCTCCGCGGCGGCGGCCCGGGGCGCGGCCGCCGCCGTCGGCCTGGACGGGGCGTTGCAGCGGATGCGGCGGGTCTCGCATCCCGGGCTCACCGAGGTCCTCGACGCCGGCGAGACGCGCGGCGGCTGGTACCTGGCGCGTGAGTGGGTCGACGGGCGGCCGCTCAGCCGGGTCGGCGACCTGCCGCTCCCCGCTGCGCTCGGCCTCGCCCGCGGGCTCGCCGCGGCGCTCGCCGCGGTCCACGCCGAGGGACTCGCCCACGGCCGTGTCGTCCCGGAGAGCGTGGTGCTCGACCCGGCCGGCAGGGTCCGCCTGACCGACCTCGGGCTGACCCGGCTGCTCGCCTCGCCCCCGGCGCCGGCCGGCGGCCCCCACGCGCTGCCGCCGGAGCTGCGGCACCGCGAGGAGGGCACGCCTCCCGAGCCGCCGGCCGCCGACCCGGGCTCCGACGTCTGGGGGGTCGGCGCGATCCTCCACCGGCAGGTGCTCGGCGACTGGCCCTCCGGCGGCATGCGGGAGGCCGAAGCTCAGCTCGCGGAGCGCGACCTGCCGCCCGGGCTCGCCCGGGCGATCGCCCGTTGCCTCGCCTCCGAGCCCGGCCGCCGGTGGGCGGACGCCGGGGAGCTAGCGGCGGCCCTGGAGGACGTGCGGGCGTAGGGATCGCACCCCGCCCGCAGGGATCGGCCGGGCCGCGGGTTTCAGCTACCGTGGTGGCCGTGACGCGGAGCGAGGAGGGGCCGGCCGGGCCGCACCTGGAGGTCGCGGCCGCCGCGGGCGCCGACGACCCGGACCGCGAGGTCCTCGCCCAGGTCGCCGCGGGGGACGTCGAGGCGTTCTCGACGATCGTCGAGCGCCACCGGGACCGGCTGCTCTCGGTCTGCCAGCGGCTGCTCGGCGACCGCGAGGCGGCGCGCGACGCGGTGCAGGAGGTCTTCCTCAAGGCCTACCGGAAGGCGGGGTCGTTCCGCCCGCGGGGGAAGGTCTCGACCTGGCTCTACCGGATCGCCGTCAACCACTGTCTGAACCGGCTCCGCCGCCGCCGGCTCGCCCGCTTCCTGCCGTTCGAGGGCCCGGCCGGAGCGGGTGGCGAGAGCGCGCCCGCCGAGCTCCTCGCCGCCGAGGGGGCCGACCCCCTCGCGACGCTGGAGGCGCGGCGCCGGTGGGGGCGGGTGCGGCGGGCGGTCGAGGCGCTGCCGCCGGGCCAGCGGGCGGTGCTGGTCCTCGCCCGCTTCGAGGGGCTCGCCTACAAGGAGATCGCCGAGGTGCTCGGGATCACCGTCGGGGCGGTCGAGAGCCGGCTGGTGCGGGCGATGCGCCGGCTCGACGCCGCGCTCGCCGAGGAGCTCGCCGGGACCGCGACCCCGCAGGCTTCCGCCGCGCCGGGTGTTGCACAGAGAGGAGGAGGACGATGACGAGCCGCGGACCGAACGATCTGTCGCCCGACGCCGAGCGCGAGCTGCTGCGCCGGCTGACCGGCGAGCGCGCCGGGGGCGCAGCTCCCGCGGACCCGGCGGCCGGGCGACTCGCCGCGCTCTGGGAGCTCCTCGAGCCGCCGCCGGCCGCCCCCGCGCCTCCCGGCTTCGCCGGCCGGGTGATGGCACGGGTGCGCGAGGAGGCGGCGCCGGGCGCCCGGCGGGCGACGGGTCTCGGGACCGCCTGGGCGCGGGCCGCCGGAGCGGCGGCGCTCGCCGCCGGCATCGTCGCCGGCGCCGGCCTCGGCCGGGTCGCGCTGGTGCCCCCGGCCGGCGGTCCCACGACCCCGGGCACGGCGGCGGCGGTCGCGCCGAGCGGCGCCGCGGAGCCGGTCGACGAGCTCGCCGCCGACTGGAGCGATTCGCTCTCCGGCGACGCCCTCTCCGGCGACGAGGGCCTGGCGGCCGGCTACGCGGAGGCGATCTCGGCGATCGGCGAAGGGGAGGACGATCGATGACCCGGCGCGCCCTGACCCTCGGCCTGCTGGTGTCGGTCGGTGTCAACCTCGGCGTCCTGGGTGCGATCGGCGCCGGCCGCTTCGCCGACCGCGGCGGGGCCGGCGCCGCGGCCCCGGCCGCCGAGCCGCCGGCGTCCTCGCCCGCGGGGCCCGATCTCTCCGAGCCGGCCGCCGAGGGCCCGCTCGGCATCGACGGCCCGGACCTCGGCGGTACCGTGGACCCGGCGCAGATCGGCGACCCGGAGCGCGGGCAGCTCCCGGACGACGACCCGGGCCAGGCCGACGCGCGGGAGACGGGGCAGCCCGCCGCCGGCGGCCCGGTCCGGGACGACCCCGTCCGCGGCGTCCGGTCCGAGCGCGGCGAGCCTGCGATCGACGGCCCGGTCGGGCCGGGCGAGCCGGGCCAGCCCGCGGCGGAGGCTCCCGGGCTGCACGGCCCGCGCTGGCGGTCCGGCATGCCCGGCGCGCCCCCGGTGGAGCGGCTCGCCGACCGGCTCGGCCTCGAAGGGGAGACCCGCGACCGCTTCCTCGCCGTCCAGCGCCGCTGGTTCGAGTCGCTGCTCGAGACCCGGCGCGAGCGGCATCGGCTCGCCTCCGAGCTGCGGCGCGAGCTCGCCTCCGACCGGCCCGACCGGACGCGCATCGCCGGGCTCGTCGAGCGCCTCGGCGCGGCCTACGCCGCCGGCGAGGCGGCCACCGCCGAGGCGGTCCTCGACTCCCGCGCGCTCCTCGACCCCCGCCAGCAGGAGCGCTACGGCCGCTTCCTGCGCCACCTCGCCGAGCGCGACGGCCCGCCGCACCGGCCGCCCCGGCGTCGCCGGTAGCCGGGAAAACCGTTAGCCAAAAAAAAGCGCCCCGCGAAGCGGCGCGGGGCGTGAGGAGGGATGAAGGAGGAGGAGACTGTGTCGTCTCTGCTCTCGTCCCTCTATACGGAGGACGGGCGGCGAGCGTTTGCCGCCGCGGCGAAGAACTCCTCGGCGACGGCGGCGGGGTCGCCGGCCAGGGCGCCGGCGCCTTCGGCGGGGAGCCAGTCGTCTGGGAGGTGGTCGCGGTAGGGGCGCTCGAGGAAGCGGCGGTCGAGGAGCGCGATGACGCCGCGGTCCTCGGCGGAGCGGATCAGCCGCCCGGCGGCCTGGACGACGCGGGTCATCCCCGGCACCACGTAGGCGTACTCGAAGCCGCGGTCGAAGCGCTCGTCGTAGAAGGCGCGGAGGAGCTGCTGCTCGAGGCAGAGGGCCGGCAGGCAGGGGCCGACGACAGCGACGGCGGCCAGGGCGTCCCCGGGGTAGTCGACCCCCTCGGCGAAGACCCCGCCGGCGACCGCCAGCAGGAGCACGTCGCCCAGGAGCGGGCTGCGCAGGTGGCCGAGGATCGCCTCGCGCTCGGCGTCGGCCGAGGCGCGCTCCTGGACGAGCACCCGCTTCGGCGTGGGCGGCAGGCGGGCGGCGACCTCGGCCAGGAAGCCGTAGCTCGGGAACAGCGCCAGGAGGTTGCCGGGGACCGCCGCGGCGAGCTCGGCGAGCCGCTCGGCGATGCGGGGGGCGTAGGCGGAGCGCTCCCGCCAGGTCGTCGCCACCGTGGCGTCGATGACCACCCGCCGGCGCTCGGCGGGGAAGGGGCTGGGCACCGAGACGGCGGCGGTACGGTGGCGGTCGAAGCCGAGCAGATCGCGGTAGAACTCCGGCGGCGACAGCGTCGCCGAGAGGCCGATCGTCGAGTGGGTGCGCGAGATCACCTCGCCGAGGAAGCGGCTCGGGTCCTTGCACAGGATGCGCAGCCTGGCCCCGGCGTCCCCCCGCCGGGTCGTGTCCGCGCGCTCGACGCAGTGGCTGAAGGCGTGGTCGGAGACCGCCAGACCGTTGAGGAAGCGGAGGACGTCGAAGTAGAGGCCGACGAACGGGTCGTCGGCGCGGAACGACTTCGTCTCGCGGTTGTGCTCGAGGTAGTCGACGAAGGCGGCGTCGAGCTCCGGCCGGCGGCTCCACAGCTCGTCCTCGGGCAGGGCCGCCTCGACCGCCGCCGGGCGCTTCGGCACGCCGGGGACCTCGCCCAGGGCGTCGGCCACCCAGCGCTCGATCAGCTCGGCGAGCGAGAGGCAGAGGGCGCCGATCCGCCGGTGGACCTCGGCGCCGCCCCGCGCGACGATCTCGCCGGCGCGGCGGGCGGCGTCCGCAGAGAGCTCCGGGCTGTGGTAGCCGCGGCCGCGGTCGACCAGATTGTGGATCTCGTCGACGACCAGGATCGTGTCGCCGAGGTCGCCCTCGGGCGACAGCTCGGAGAGCCGCACCCAGGGGTCGAAGGCGTAGTTGTAATCGCAGACGACGACCTGCACCCGGCGCCCGAGCTCGAGCGAGACCTCGAACGGGCACACGCCGCAGTCGCGCGCCGTCGCGAAGACGACCGCGGGGTCGAGCGCCGCGTGGTCGCCGAGCAGCCGCTCGACGATCCTGGTCCCCTGGAGCTTGACCTGGTAGTCCTTCGCCCAGGCGCAGTACTCCTCGTGGCACAGCACCTGGTCGTTGGCGCACATCTTGGCCTTCGCCCGCAGGGTCAGCGAGCGGAAGGCGCGCTCGCGGTTGAGCAGCTCGAGGACCGCCTCGGCCATCTCCTGCTGGGTCGTCTTCGCGGTGAGGACGTAGAGGCGCTTGTCGTGGGCCAGGGCGTAGCGCAGCGCCGGAAACAGCGCCGCGGCGGTCTTGCCGATGCCGGTCGGCGCTTCGAGCAGGAGGTGCTCGCGGTGCGCGAGCGCGGTCTCGACGCCGGCGAGGATCTCGTCCTGGCCCGGGCGGAGCTCGGGGTAGGGGAAGGCCATGCGCTCGGCCGCCTCGCGCCGCGCCATCGCCGCCATCCGCTCGGCCTCGTAGGCGCGGATCATCCCGTTGAGCCGCCGCTTGACCGCCGCCTCGAGCGCGGCGAAGCCGCCCTCGATCTCGATCCGCTCGGTGGCGTCGCCGCCGATCTCGATCAGCACCAGCTCGGCACGGGCCGGCTCGCCGGTCTGCTTGAAGAGCATCCAGGCGTAGAGCAGCGCCTGCTTCTCGTACATCTCGCGCACCGCGGGGGCGAGGGAGGCGCCGCGGCGGACCGACTTGATCTCCTCGACGACGGTCACCCCGTCGGGGTCGCGGCGCAGGCCGTCGGCGCGGCCGGTGAGGGTGACCTCCCAGCCGCGGTGGCCGAAGGTCAGGGCGAGGTGGACCTCGCGGCGGTAGGACCCGTCGTCGCGGAGCGCGTCGTCCTGGTAGCGGCCGTGGATCGCCTGGCCGAGCCACAGGCGCTCGTAGCCGCCGCGGTTGGCGAAGCCGAGCGAGCGCTGGGCGGTGGGGTCGAGCAGGTCGTGGACCGACAGCTCGAGGGTGAGGCGCTCGCCGTCGAATCTCGGGGCCACGAGAGGGATTGTACGTGGGTGGGCGGGAGTGGGGTTAGGATGAGGCGATGGGCATCGAGATCGGGCGTCCCCGGTTCCGCGCCGCCTGGTTCCAGGCGGTGGCCGGGCTGTGTGCTCTGGTGCTCGCGTCGGGGGCGGTGCCGATGCACGCGCCGGGGGACGAGGGGCACGTCGACGCGCTCGGCGGGGCGACGGACGAGACGGTCTTCGCCTGCCTCGACGACCATCCCCGGGCGCCGCACGTCGAGGCCGCGCGGCCGGTGCAGCGGCCGGCGTGTCCGGCGTGCCTCCAACGTCTCGAGGGGCGCGGATGGCTGGCCTCGGCCGCCCGGCTGGCCGGGCTGCTCGAGGCCGAGGCGCCGCAGGTCGCAGTTTCTCCCGCGGTCCCGCCGCGTCCGTTCTCGGAGCGCCCCGCTCCCCGCGGTCCTCCTCTCGGCTGACTCTCCGATCCGCAGGTCCCTCCGCCGCCGCGCTCCGCGGCCGGCGGCCCCCGGCGTCCGCGCCGGAGCCCGAGCCCCACCGGAGATCGTCAGCCGCGTCCCGCGTCGGGACGCGAGGAGGACGAAGATGTTCGAGACCCGCCTGGTTCCATCGCTCGCCGCCGCGTGTCTGCTCGCGGCCCTCCCGCTGTTCGCGCAGGACCCTCCAGGCGCTGCCCCGGTGCCGGCCGGCGCGATCGCCGGCACCGTGACGACGCCCATCGGCGGCGCCGTGCCGGCCGGCACCGAGGTCGAGCTCGTCGAGCTCCGACGGCGGGTGACGGTGGGGGCGGACGGGGCGTTCCGGTTCGAGTCGGTCCCGGTGGGGCGCTACCTGGTGCGGGCCGAGGGGCCGCTCGGGCGCGGGGTCGTGCGGGCCGAGGTCGCCGAGGGCGAGACGGCGACGGTGGCGCTGCGGATCGACCTCGCCTTCGCCGACGAGGTCGTGGTCAGCGCTTCGGCCGACCCGCGGCGGCAGCTCGAGGTGGCGCAGCCGACCTCGGTCCTGGCCGGCGAGGAGCTCGACGCCCGGCTCGAGGGGACCCTCGGGGCGACGCTCGACGAGCAGCCGGGGGTGAGCTCGACCTACTTCGGTCCCGGCGCCAGCCGCCCGGTGATCCGCGGCCTCGGCGGCGAGCGGGTGCGCACGCTCGAGAGCGGGCTCGGCACCGCCGACGCCTCGGCCGCCAGCCCCGACCATGCGGTGAGCGTCGACCCGCTGTCGGCGGAGCGGATCGAGATCCTCCGCGGTCCGGCGACGCTGCTCTACGGGAGCTCCGCCGTCGGCGGGGTGGTCAACGTGCTCGACGGGCGGATTCCCGACCACGTCCCCGCCGAGGTGACCGGCCGGGTCGAGCTCCTCGGCGGAACGGTCGCCGACGAGCGCAGCGGCGCGGTGTCGTTGACCGGCGGCTCCGGGAGGATCGCCTGGCACGCGGACTACCTGCGGCGCGAGACGGGCGACCACGAGATCCCCGGCTTCGCCGAGTCGCGGCGGCTGCGGGCCGAGGAGCACGGCGAGGACGAGGAGGGCGAGCACGGCGAGGAGGGCGACGAGGCGGCGGAGGCCTTCGGCGTGCTCGAGAACAGCGCGCTCGACAACGAGAGCGGCGCGGTCGGCCTGTCCTGGGTCACCGACCGCGGGTTCCTCGGGGTCTCCTACCGGGGCTTCGACACCTTCTACGGCGTGCCGGGCCACGCCCATGGCGAGGAGGAGGGACACGGTGACGAAGGGCACGAGGACGAGGAACACGGCGAGGAGCCGGTCCGCATCGACCTCGAGCAGCGCCGGGTCGACGTCGAAGGGGAGCTGCGGCGCGAGCTCGGCTTCTTCCGCGGCGCCAAGCTCCGCTTCGGTACGGCCGACTACGAGCACGCCGAGCTCGAGGGCGAGGCGGTCGGGACGCGCTTCCTCAACGACTCGTGGGAAGGACGGTTCGAGCTGGTCCAGCGGCCGTGGCGGTCGCTGAACGGCTCGGTGGGCCTCCAGCTCTCGCGGAGCGACCTCACCGCGGTCGGCGACGAGGCGTTCGTGCCGCCGTCGGTCACCGAGTCGGCCGCGCTCTTCGTCTTCGAGGAGCTCGCCGCCGGCGACGAGCTGACCTGGCAGCTCGGGCTGCGCTACGAGACCCAGGAGGTCGAGCCGGCCGGCGGGCTCCCGCCGCGTTCGTTCGACGGGGTCAGCGCCTCGGCCGGGCTGGTCTGGACCTTCGCGCCCGATCTCTCGCTGACCGCCTCGCTGTCACGGAGCGAGCGGCTGCCGACGGCGACCGAGCTGTACGCCGGCGGCCCGCACGCCGCCACCCGGGCGTTCGAGGTCGGCGACCCCGACCTCTCGACCGAGGAGAGCCTCGGCGTCGACCTGGCGCTCAAGGCCGGCGGCGAACGGGCCAACGGGTCGCTGAACCTGTTCGTCAACTCGTTCGACAGGTTCGTCTACGAGCAGCCCACCGGCGAGCTCGAGGACGGGCTCTCCGTCGTCCGCTTCGTCCAGCGCGACGCCGAGTTCGCCGGCGGCGAGATCGACGCCGTCGTCCGCGTGGCGGACTTCGGCTCGGGCCACCTCGATCTCACCGGGCGGGCGGACTACGTGCGGGCCGAGCTCGACGACGGGACCCCGCTGCCGCGCATCCCGCCGCTCCGCTACGGTCTGGGCCTCTCGTTCCATCAGGGGCCCTGGCGGGCCGCGGTCGAGGGACGCCGGATCGCCGAGCAGGACCGCACCGCGCCGAGCGAGCTCCCGACCGACGGCCACACGCTGCTCAACGCCTCGGCGAGCTACCGGATCGTCAGCGGCGACCTGGTCAGCGAGATCGTCCTGCGCGGCACGAACCTCACCGACGAGGAGGCGCGCAACCACGTCTCGTTCTTGAAGGACCTGGTGCCGCTGCCCGGCCGCGACCTGAGCCTGATCCTGCGCCTGTCGTTCTGAGCGGGAAGGTGACCCGCCTCAGCCGGCCTGGTGCGCGGGGCGGAGCAGGTCGAACACCGTCTTGACCGGCGCGAAGGTGGCGAGCGGCACCTCGACGAAGACCGTGTTCCAGCCGGCCATCGCGCCGTTCCACAGGCCGGGCCGCTCGAGCGCCTTGAGCTTGCGCCCCTCGTGCGACTTCTCGGCGATGAACACCGTCGACGGGTCGACGAAGCGCTCCAGGTCGTAGCGGCGGCCGCGGCGGTCGGCGAGCGAGCAGACGAGGTCGACCGGGTTGAAGTGGGTCGCCGAGCCGAGCACCTCCTGCTGCGCAGGGTCGTTCGCGTCGACCTGGCTCGCCTCGACGATCTGCAGCGTGGCCTCGCCGTCCGCGCCCGTGACCCAGAACGGGCCGCCGCCCGGCTCGCCGACATTCTCGACCACCCCGCACACCCGCAACGGCCGGTCGAGGAGCTCGACGAGGGCGCGCCGGCGCTCTTCGACGGGGGCGCCGGCGAGCCGCGCGGGCAGCGGCCGCCCGAGCTCCCGCGCGGCGAACCCGGCGGCCGCGGCGACCGCCGCCTCGTCGGCCGTGCGCTCCTCCAGCCGCGCCAGGTGCTCGAAGGCCCCGTCGCGCAGCGCGAGGAGCTTGCCGCCGAGCCGATCCTTCCAGCGGACGACCCGCCCCTGGTCTCCCTCGGGCACCACGTTGTCGACGTTCTTGACGAAGACAACCGGCGCCCTGACGCTCCCGAGGTTGCCGATCAGCGCCCCGTGCCCGCCCGGCCGGAAGAGCAAGCTGCCGTCGGCCAGCCGGAACGGCCGGTCCTGCAGGTCGACCGCCAGGGTGTCCGTCGCATGGGCCTGGTGCGAGAAGTCGACCTCGAACCGCGCCCCCAGCCGCTCGCCGAGCCGCTCCCGCGCCTCGGCCAGCAGCCGCTCGAACCCCTCGCGGTGCTCCGGCGCGACGGTGAAGTGGAGCCGGCAGAGGTCCCGCTCGTCCCGCACGTGGTCCGCCGCCTCGACCAGATGCTCCTCGAACGGCGTCCGCCGGTTCCCGTCCGGGTAGCGGTGGAACGGGATCAGCCCCTTCGGCGCCGAGGCGTACCCCAGCCCGCGGCCGCCGGCCTCGCCGAGCAGGTGGTCGAGGATCGTCCCGACCTCCCCGCGCCGCCGCAGCTCCCGGAGGTCGTGCCCCGCCCGCTCGAGCGCCGCCGCCAGATCGTCGCAGAAGGCGAAGTCGTCCAGCCGCTCGAGGAAGCGCAGCGCCGCCTCCGCCGGCCCGTCCCCCTCCTCCGCCGCCCGCGCCAGGCTCCGCCGGTCCCGCGCCTCCCGCCGCTGCGCCGCCTCGAGCCCCCGGAACATCCGCGACGCCGCCCCCGACGCCGGCACGAACTTGGCGAGCGCCCCGCCCTCCGCCGCCTCCGCCGCCCGCTCCTCCAGCCGCCCCGCCTCCTCCTCGCCGAGCTGCACGATCCCGTCGCCGACCGTCGCCGGCCGGTCGAGCCGGACGGGAGCCGGCGGATCGCGGAACAGACCGAGCTGCCGCTCCGCCTCCTCGGGGGGGATCCCGAGGGATGACATCTGCTCGAGGTCGGCGGCGGTGAAAGGGGAGGAGGCGGTGGAGGTCATGGAGAGGCCGCCGCCTCCGGGTACACCGGCAGGCGGTCGAGCACGTCGGCCAGCCGCGGCGCCGCCGCGTCGCGCTTCGAGAGGAGCGGTTCGGCGACCGGCCAGTCGATCGCGATCTCCGGGTCGTCCCAGGCGATCGTGACCTCGTCGGCCGCATCGTAGAGGGCGGTGCACTTGTACTCGACCTCGGCGGAGTCCGAGACGACGCAGAAGCCGTGGGCGAAGCCGGGCGGGACCCAGAGCTGGCGGAAGCTCTCGCCGGTCAGCAGCTCGCCCGCCCAGCGGCCGAAGGTCGGCGAGCCGCGGCGGATGTCGACCGCGACGTCGAAGATCTCGCCGCGGAGGGCGCGGACGAGCTTGCCCTGGGGCCGGGTGAGCTGGGCGTGCAGGCCGCGCAGGGTCTTCGCCGCCGAGCGGGAGTGGTTGTCCTGGACGAACTCGGCGTCGAGGCCGCCGGCGCGGTACTTCGCGCGGTGGTACGTCTCGAGGAAGAAGCCGCGCGGGTCGCGGTGGACCACCGGCTCGACGACGAGGACCTCGGGCAGTGCGGTGGGGCGGAAGCCGACGCCGGTGTCCGGGGCGCCGCTCACTCCGCCTCGCTCCCGGCCGCCGCCGGGGCCAGGCCGAGCCGCTCGCGGCCGTAGGTTCCGCTCTCGACCTCCGCGCACCAGTCACGGTTCGCCAGGTACCAGCGGACGGTCGCGGCGAGGCCGCTGTCGAGGTCGTGGGCCGGCTCCCAGCCGATCTCGGTGCGCACCTTCGTGTCGTCGATCGCGTAGCGGCGGTCGTGGCCGGGGCGGTCGCGGACGAAGGTGACGAGGTCGCGGTAGGAGGTCGCGCCGCGCTCGGCGAGCGCCGGGTTGACCGCCGCCGGGAGCTCGCGCTCGACGGCGTCGCAGATCGCGTGGACGACCTCGAGGTTGGTGCGCTCGGAGCGGCCGCCCAGGTTGTACTTGCCGCCCGGCGCGCCGCGGCCGAGCACCTCGAGCAGCCCGCGGCAGTGGTCCCCGACGTAGATCCAGTCGCGCACGTTGCCGCCGTCGCCGTAGACCGGCAGGTCGCGCCCGTCGGCGGCGTTGAGGATCATCAGCGGGATCAGCTTCTCGGGGAACTGGTAGGGACCGTAGTTGTTCGAGCAGTTCGTCAGCAGGGTGGGCAGGCCGTAGGTCTCGCGGTAGGCGCGCACGAAGTGGTCGCCGCCGGCCTTCGACGCCGCGTAGGGCGAGTTCGGGGCGTAGGGGGTGTCCTCGCGGAAGCCGAGGTCGTCCGGTCCGAGGCTGCCGTACACCTCGTCGGTCGAGACGTGGAGGAAGCGGAAGCGCTCGCGCGCCGCCTCCGAGAGCCGCTCGGCGTGCCGGCGCGCCCCCTCGAGCATCTCGTAGACGCCGCCGACGTTGGTGCGGACGAAGGCGCTCGCGTCGTCGATCGAGCGGTCGACGTGGCTCTCGGCGGCGAAGTTGAGGACGGCGGCGGGGCGGTGCTCGGCGTAGAGGCGGCGGACGGCGTCGCGGTCGGCGATGTCCGCCCGTTCGAAGGCGTAGCTCGGGTGGCCGGCGACGTCGGCGAGGCTCGCCAGGTTCCCGGCATAGGTCAGCTTGTCGACCACGACGACGCGGACCGGCAGCTCGGCGAGCGCCAGCCGCACGAAGTTCGAGCCGATGAAGCCGGCGCCGCCGGTGACGAGGATGGTGTCCATGGGCTGGCTCCCCAGGTGGGCGTCGAGGGTTCTCCGCGGGCTCTCCGCAGGTCTTCGGCAGGTTTTCCGCAGCGGTTCCGCGGCCGGGCGGCGGCGATCCGCAGCGTTTCCGCAACGATCTCCGCCGGGGCTCGTCGAGAGCGCGCGGCCTCGTCCGGCGGCCGTCGGAGCGGCCTGCTGGCCGCGGGGGCCGCAGTATAGCCGTCCCCGTCGCTCCGTCGGCACAGGCCGTGCGTAGAATCGGCGCCCGATGACCCCCGTCCAGGCCCTGGTCCTCGCCCTCGTCCAGGGGATCACCGAGTTCCTGCCGATCAGCTCGTCGGCCCACCTGATCCTCGCCCCCTACCTCTTCGGCTGGCGCGACCAGGGGCTCGCCTTCGACATCGCGACGAACACCGGCACGCTGCTCGCCGTCGTCGCCTACTTCCGGCGCGACCTCGCCGAGCTCGTGCGCGGGCTGTGGGCCGCGGTGCGCGGCCGCGAGGCGGGCACCGTCGAGGGGATGCCGCCGCTACGGCTGCTCTGGGCGCTCGCCATCGGCACCGTGCCGGTGGGCGTGGCCGGTCTCCTCGCCGCCGACTGGGTCTCGACCGCCGGCCGCAGCCCGGCGCTGATCGCGACGACCTCGATCGTCTTCGGCCTCGCTCTCGGCTGGGCCGACCGCGCCGGCGCGCGCCGCCGCGACCTCGCGGACCTGCGATTGCGCGACGCGCTCCTCGTCGGCCTCGCCCAGGCGGTCGCGCTGGTGCCGGGCACCTCGCGCTCGGGCATCACCATGACCGCCGCCCTCGCCCTCGGCTTCGACCGCCCGGCCTCGGCCCGCTTCAGCTTCCTCCTCGCCATTCCCGTCGGCATCCTCGCCACCCTCTACGACCTGGCCCAGATCGCCCGCGGCGAGATCCCGGCCGGCGACCTCCTGCCGATGACGATCGGCGTCGTCGCCTCGGCGGCGGCCGCCTACCTGGTCATCGGCGCCCTCCTCGCCTGGCTCCGCCGCCAGACGATGACCCCCTTCGTCATCTACCGCGTGCTCCTCGGCGCAGTGATCCTGGCGCTGCTGTGGCTTTGAGTGCTAGGCCCGCACTTCTCTCACAGCGAGCTCGGCTAGACCTCGTCCTCTTCCGAGGCGATTCCGGCCGCCGACAGCCAGGTTCCCTGCACGGCCGAGAGACCCGCCAGCCGTAGCGCGATCCTCAGGCCGAGGACGATCTGGTGGAGGAGGAAGAGGATGGCGATGCCGAGGATGCTCTGGGGAACGAGGGGGGCGGAGAGGAGCCACCAGAGGGCTGCGAGCGCCAGGGTGCCGAGGGCGAGGAGGGCGTAGAGCAGGAGGTAGGCCCAGCCGCGGCGCACCAGCTCACGGGCCGAGCGCGCCAGCGCGTTCCACCACTTCCAGCTGCCGGTCTCGACGAGCGCCACCTTCGCCAGGTCGAAGGCGATCTTGACCAGGGCGACGAGGAGCGCGGTCAGGGCGAGGCGCAGGCCGAGGAGGGCGAGGTGGAGCCGCTCGCTCTGGAACCACTCGGCGAGCGCTTCGAGGGGCGGGCCGGTGGCGACGAAGGCGAGGGCGTAGACCGCCGCGTACGCCGCCGCGGCGACCGCCGCCAGAGCGAGGGCCGGCGGCGCGAAGACCGCCGCCCGGTGGAGGAGCGCCGCCACGCCTCCGCCGCGCCCCCCTTTCCACCGTCCGACGGCGAGCCAGCCGACGTGGAGGATCGCGTGGAGGAAGAAGAGGATCGCCGCCGCCAGCGCGATCGCGGCCGGCGGGCCGGACAGCGCCCGGAGGTCCTTCCAGCGGACGCCTTCGCTGGTGAAGAACGCCGGCAGCGCCGAGAGATCGCCGAGGGCCCGCGGGTCGCGGCGCTCGACGGTGTCGTACCAGCGCCACGAGGCGCCGGCCTCCATCGCCTCGCCGAAGAGGTTGTCGTCGAGCTCGGCGTGGAGCAGCCCGCGGTACGGCATGGCGAGCACGGCCGCCACCGCCAGGTTGAGGAGCAGGAAGAGGGCGACGGCGCCCGGCTGCGAGACGGCGCGGACGAGCGCCCGCCACAGCACTCCCGGCAGCCGCGGGGCGAGCCGCAGGTCCCGCTGGCGGCGGGCGCGGCGCGCCGTACGCCGGGCCTCCCGCCGCGCCGCCTTCTCGGCCCGCCGGCGCTCCGCGCGCTCGCGGACGGCGGCCTCCTCGGCCCGCCGGCGGGCGGCCTCGGCCGGGGTCGCGGCCCGCGGCGCCCCCTCCTTCGGGCGGCGGTCGTCGCGGTGATGCGGCTCGCGGTCGGTGGGCATGGCTCTTCCGCCCGCCTCAGGCCAGGGCGGCGACGGTCTCGAGGAAGCTCTGGATCCAGAAGCGGACCCGCTGCCCCCAGCGTCGCGCCGCGTGCCGGTCGGGCTCGACCCGGCGGCTGTTGTTGATCCGGTCGACGTCGAGGAGCAGCACCTCGTCCGGGTCGACCTCGGCGTGGGACAGGCGCGGGCCGCGGATGCGGAAGCGCACCCACCGCTCCTGGCCGTCCCAGCGCGCCCGCGCCCGCCGGCCGTCGGCGAAGACGAGCTCGGTGACCACCGGCAGGCGCACGCCGCCGAGGCGCCGCACGACGACCTCGCTCTCCCAGCCGACGAGATCCTCGCCGGCGGCGCGCACCCGGCGCTCCTCGCCCTCCCCGAAGGCGCCGACCGGCCCGCGCCGCGGCCGCGACGTCGCCGCCGCGACCTCGAAGTCGAGCACCTCGGCGCCGTAGAGCGTCTGCCGGAAGTAGCCGGCGAGGTCCTGGCCGGCGGCGCGCGACAGGCTGCCGACGACGTCGGCCGTCTTCGGGTGGCGGAAGCGCCAGGCGGCGGCGTAGTCGCGCATCCCGGCCGCCATCGTCCGCTCGCCGAGCAGGCGCTCGAGCTGGGCGAAGACGAGGGCCGCCTTGTCGTAGGTGAGCTGGCGGAAAGCGGTGTGATCGAGGTAGCCCCAGGTCGTCCGGGCGATCGGCTCGACCCGTGGCCGCCGGAAGTAGCGGGTGCGTACGTCGACCGGGTGCTCCTTGACGACGCCGCGGAACGGGACCGGCACGTCCCAGGCGCGGAAGGTCCAGGTCTCGGGACCGTACGCCTCGGCCATCACCTTCGCCGTGGCGTAGGTGTTGATCCCCTCGTCGAGGTACGACTCCTGGACCTCGTCGGTGGCGAGCAGGCCGTAGAACCACTGGTGCCCGAGCTCGTGCACGGTGACCCCCTCGGGGTCCTGGGAGAGGATCGGCGACAGCACGTGGGTGCCGGCGGTGATGAAGGTCGGGTACTCCATGCCGCCGGCCGCCTCGGCGCCCCAGGGCGGGTCGACCAGGGTGAGAGTGGTGTAGGGGTAGGCGCCGTAGAGCTCGCCGAAGCCCCGGAAGCCGTGGAGGAGCGCCTGGAGGTACCGCCCGGTGAAGCGGACGGTCTCCGGCCGCAGCAGCAGCGTCACCTCGACGTCGGGGCCGCCGGGCTGGGGATGGGTGTAGAGCTGCTCGACGAAGCCCGGCCACGCGGTCCAGGCGAAGTCGTGCACCCCTTCCTGGACGTAGCGGTGGGCGACCCGCCCGTCCTCGCCGTGGCGGGTCTCGACCCGGCGGCCGGTGGCGCCGACGACGAAGCGCTCCGGCACGTCGAGGGTGACGTCGTAGTCGCCGAAGTCGGCGGAGAACTCGCTCGCGCGGTGGAACTGTCGGCAGTTCCAGGTGCCGTCGCGCTCCATCCGGCCGAGCTTGGGGAACCACTGGGCGACGAGGTGGAAGTCGCGGTGGTAGCCGGTGCGCGCGACGACCCGGGGGAGCTGGGCGGTGAACTCCGCCTCGATCTCGACCGTCTCGCCCGGGCCGACCGGGCGCGGCAGGCGGACGCGGGCGACCGTGCGGTCGTCGCGGTTGCCGTCGTCGGGCGCGGCGAAGGCGAGGTCGGCGAGCAGGTCGGCGCCGTCGGCCTCGAGGCGGGCGAGCTCGATCCACCCCCAGCGTCCGCCCTCGGCGAGGGCGGCGACGTCCTCGGCCTCCGCCCGGCGCAGCCAGCTCGAGGCGCTGTTGGCGAAGGCGTCGAGGTAGAGGTGGAAGCAGAGGTCGGAGACCGGGCTGCGCGCCGGGTTGCGCCAGCGGATGGTCTGCCGGCCGGCGACGGCGTGAGTCCCGGCGTCGAGCCGGGCGGCGATGGTGTAGCTGGCGACGGGGTCCGGGCGGAGGCGGCCCGGAGGGCGGGCGTCGAGGGTGGCGGCGACGGAGCCCGCCGCCCTTGCCGGAGCGGCCGCCGGTGCGGCGGCCTCCGACGTGGCCGCGGGGGCGCTTGCGGTACCCGCCATCGCCGCGGCGAGGGCCGCCGCGAGCAGGGCTCGGTCCGTACGCACCGTCACCGCACTCGGGTCAAGCGGGATATTGACAAGTGGCTATTTGTAGGTTAGCCTCGGTGGTGAAGAGGGTGGAAGCCCTCCTCTCATCCCTCCCGACGAGGAGCGCACCGCGCTCCTCATTTTTTTGTCCGCCCCGCCGCTCCGGGGCCGTCCTCATCCGCCGAGCACCAGCCTCTCGCCGCCCACCGTCGCCGTGTCGGGCATCTCGACGCCGGCGAGCTCGCCGGCCGCTGCCGGCAGGGCGAGCAGCAGGGCGAGGGCGGGCAGGGCCAGACGGCGGGTTCGTCGCATCGGGGGGTCTCCGGTCGTGTCTTCCGCGAGGGATGGGCGGCAGCCGGTGCGGAGTATAGCGGCGGCGGGCGCCGGCTATGATCGCCCGACCGTGGACAGCTTGAGCGACGCCGAGCTCGCCCGCGCCGCGGCGGCCGGCTCGGAGGACGCCTTCCGGGAGATCGTCGGCCGCTTCGAGCGGCCGGTCTTCGGGCTGGTGCTGCGCATGGTGCGCGACCGGCCGACGGCCGAGGACCTGGTGCAGGAGGCCTTCGTCAAGGCCTACCGGGGACTGGGAGGGTACGATCCGGCGCGCAAGCTGTCGAGCTGGCTGTTCAAGATCGCGCACAACACGGCGGTCGACCACCTGCGGCGTCGCCAGCCCGAGACCGTGCCGCTCGAGGCGCCGCCGGGGGCCGAGGACGACGCGCCCGGGCTCGACCGGGTCCTCGCCGACCCGGCGACGCGCGGTCCGGAGGTCGCGGCGGCGCGCGGCGAGCTGGCCGCGGCGCTCGAGGCGGCGGTCGCCGGGCTGCGGCCGGAGTACCGGGAGGTCGTCGTCCTGCGCTTCGCCGAGGGGCTGTCGTACGAGGAGATCGCCGAGGTCGCCGGGCTGCCGCTGGGGACGGTGAAGACCTACCTCCACCGGGCGCGCAAGGAGCTGGTCGCCGCCCTCGGGGCGCGCGGCTGGGGTGCCGAGGGGCTCGGCGGATGACGGGCGCCCGGAGGCGGCGAAACTTTCCCCGGGCCGCCTCGTAGGGCCGGGGGCTCGCGGGGCGGGTCCCTCCGCCGCCGGGCTTGGAACGAGAGACCGACGATGAGTCACCCAGACCAGCGACCCGGGCCCGGACCGGTGCCGGCCGACGAGCTCGCGGCGCTGCGCCGCTGGCTCGCCGCCGAGGCGGCGGACGACGGCCGGGCGGCGGAGGCCAAGGAGCATCGGGCAGGCGCCGGACCGGCCGACACCGCCGTGGCCGCCGAGGACGCGCTCGGGGCGCTGTTCGCCGTCCTGCCGCGCCCCGCTCCCGCGCCGGGGATGGCCGACCGGGTGCTCGCCGCGGCCCGGCCGGAGCGGTGGGCGCGTCCCGCCTCTCGCCGGGTCGGCCTGCGGCGGTGGCTCGGCGGAGCGGCCGGCCTTCCGGGAACGCTCGTCCCGCGGCTCGCCGCCGCCCTGCTCGTCGCCGCCGGGCTCGCGGTCACCGCGGGCGGCGGGCTCGTCGGGCTGCTCGCCGGCCGCTTGACGCCGGCCTCGGCCATCCGCGGCGCCGCCGATGCGACCCTCGGCCTCGCCTCCGCGCTCGGCCGCTGGGCCGGGGCCGCGCTCGAGCTTCTCGAGACCGCCTTCCGCCTCGCCGGAGCGTTGGCGACGGCGGCCACGACGGGCCCGGTCGCCGGGTCGCTCACCGCCTCGCTGCTGCTCGCCGCCCTTTCCTTCGCAGTGCTCCATCACGTGTTCGAATCCGACAGGAGTCTTTCTCATGCGTCGCATGCACCGATCCACTGAGCTCCTCGCCGCCGCCTTCTTCGTCGCGGCGGCCGCCCTGCCGGCCGGTCCGGCCGCCGCCCAGGCGCCCGGCCCGGCCCCGCCTGCCGCGCCCGCCGCGGCCGCTCCCGCCTCCGCCGAGCTCGCCGACCTGCGCGACACCGTCGAGGAGCGCTACGAAGTGCTGCCCTCGCGCGACGGCCTGGTCCTGGTGCCGCGGGACGAGGTCCCCGGGATCCGCTCGATCGAGGTGACCGAAGGCGAGGTGGCGATCAACGGCGAGGCGGTCAGCCCGACGATCCTGCGCTCCTGGCTGGGCGAAGAGGCCGATCCGCTGCTCGCCCTCGCCGACCTCGAGCTCGCCGCGGCGCGTGAGCTGTTCGGTCCGCTCGAGCCGGAGGCGCCCGCCGAAGCGCCCGCCGCTCCCGACGACGAGGACGCCGAGGACGGCGAGGAGCTCGTGCCGCCGTCCCCCGAGCCGCCGCGGCCGCCGCGCGAGGGGATCCAGGTCGGAGAGCGGTTCTCCATCGGAAGCGGCGTCGTGGTCGAGGGCGACGAGATCGCCTCGGAGGCGGTGTCGATCGGCGGTGGCGTCCGCGTCCTCGGCGTCGTCGAGGGCGACGCCGTGGCGATCGGCGGCTCGGTCACCGTCGAGGGCGAGGTCGAGGGCGAGGTCGTCGCGGTCGGCGGCCACGTGCGGCTCGGGCCCAACGCCCGGGTCGGCAACGGGATCACCACCGTCGGCGGCCGGGTCGACCGCGCCGAGGGAGCGATCGTCGAGGGCGAGGTCACCGAGACCGGTATCCCGCCCTTCTGGGGCGGCGAGCCGATCTGGCGGCCCGGCGACTGGGTGCGCGAGACCTCGCCGGTGCGCTCGTGGGAGATCGACGACGCCTTCTTCAACCTCCTGTGGATCGTCGTCCTGGCCCTGCTCGTCTGCCTCGCCCTGCTCATCGCCCGCGGGGTCGTCGAGCGGTCCGAGACCCGGGTGCGGCGGGAGTTCTGGATCGCGGGGCTCGTCGGGCTGGCGACCCAGCTCCTCTGCATCCCGGTGCTGATCATCGTCACCGTCGTCCTGGTCATCACGGTGGTCGGCTGCCTCGCCCTGCCGCTGATCCCGATCGCGCTGCTCGCCCTGTTCGTCGCCGCCTTCTTCGGCTACGCGGCGGTCGCCCTGGCGCTCGGCCGGCACGTCCTGGGCCGCTTCGGCCGCGCGTCGGCGGGCCTCTACCTGCCGGCCCTCCTCGGCGTCGGTCTGATCGAGGTCTGGCGCTTCCTCGGCGAGGCCTTCGACATCGTCGGCGGCCCCGCCTGGGTCTTCGCCCTGATGTTCGGCCTCTTCGGCGCCCTCGTCGAGTACGTCGCCTGGACCGTCGGCCTGGGCGCCCTGATCATGGGCATCTTCAGCTCTCGCCAGGGCGGACCGGCGGCCGCCGGCGCCCTGCCGCCCCCGCCGCCGACCCAGCCCTACCCGTCGGCCGGACCGGCGGCCGGACCGGCGGCCTTCGGGGCGGGGACCGTCGCCGGTGCGGCCGCGGCGGCCGCCGCAGCCCCGACAGCCGCCGCTGCCCCGCCAGCGGGACTGGAGCCGCCATCGCAGGCGCCCCAGCCCGGCGCGAGCACGGTGGAAGCCACCCGGGACGCGGCGGAGCCCCGCCCGGCGGGGGCGACCTCCGAGCCGCCGGCCGCGGACCACGCCGGCGAGGGAGACCTCACCTACGGCGAGCCCGCCGGCGGCGGCCTGTCGCCCGAGTCCGCCGGCGTTCCCGCGGAGGCCGGCGAGGAGGGCGACGAGGCGGATGGTGAGCCGCCCGACCGGCGGTGAGCCGGCGGCGGCCGGTCTATCCCGGAGCTCCGGAGTCGCGCCGCCGGGACTCCGTACCGGCGGGGTACTGCAGCGCGAAGGCCGCGAGACACTCGCGGTCCGCGCCGGCCTCCCTGCCGAGCGGGGCGCCGTCGGCCGCGAGGCGGGCGAGCTCGGCGGCGCGGCCTTCCCGGAGCCGGGTCCTCGCGAGATCCAGGGTGGCGAGCAGCGCGTCGAAGGTCCGGACGTCCGTCAGGTGACCGGAACGGCCGGCCTCGAAGGCCTCGGCGGCGAGGTCCCGCCGCCCACGGCCCAGCTCGATCCGGCCGCGAAGGCCGCAGAGGACCGCGGCGTCTCGGAACCCGGCGGCCTCCACGGCGAGCTCGCGGTGGGCGGCGAGCAGGCGGTCGGCGGCATCGATCCGCCCGAGGTCGCACAGGCAGCCGGCGCGTCGTAGGAGGATCTCGAGGGCCGCGGTCGGCTCGCCGGCGGCAGGGACGAGGGCCGCCGCGCGCTCCAGGCGCGCCAGCGCCTCCTCGGCTCGCCCGTCCTCGCGGAGGAGCCTCGAAAGGTCGGCCGAGGAGCCCGCCTCGCCGGCCTCGTCGCCCGCATCGCGGTAGGCGCGGACCGCCCGGTCGAGGAGCTCTTCGGCCTCGCGCGTCCGGCCGGCCGTCCGGCGGACGGCCGCCTCCGCGCGGGCGAGCTCGCCTTCGGCCCGGGCCGAGAGCTCGTGCCACCAGGCGGTGTCGCGTCCCGGGACGTCGCCGAGCACCTCGGAGACCAGCCCGGCCAGGCTCGCCGCCTCGTCCGGGTCGCCGGGGAGGGCGGTGCGCGCGGCCTCGATCAGCAGCTCGGCCAGGGCGGGCGAGGCGAACCGGGTGCGCGCGGCGGCGCAGCGGACCGGCCGCTCCCAGGGCGGGTCCGCCTGGAGGAGCGCCAGGTCCTCGCGGGCGCGCCGGCGCTCGAGGCGGAGGCGCGACAGCAGCTCCTCGCGGCTCTCGACGTCGGCGGCGAGCAGCCGGCGCGGGTCGGCGGGCAGCGGACGCAGCCCGGGAGGGTGGAGCGACGGGCCGGCGAACAGCTCGGCGTCCGGTGCGGCTGCCCGCGCCGCCTCCCACTCGGCGCGGCAGCCCGGGCAGAGGTCGAGCAGGTGCCGGTGGGCGCGGCGGAGCAGCGGCGCGGGGTGAAGCTCGCCGCGGCAGACGGCGAGGCACGCGTCGAGCGGCAGGTGGGGTGAGTCGTCCGGGAGGCGCGGATCGGGTCGGCCGGCGGCGGGCGCACCGCCGGCCGTCCGCGAGGGGAGAGGCAGGTCCTCCGCGATCCGGCGGATCGCCGCGAGCGGTCCCGCGTAGCGACGCTCGAGCGCCCGGTGGGCGGTGCGGCAGGCGGCGAGCGCGGCGGCGGCGCGGTCGGTCCGCCCGAGGGCGGAGTGCACCTGGGCCTCGAGCCCCCGGTAGAGGGCGCCGGCGAGCAGCTCGCCGCCGTCCTCGAAGGCCTCGACGTGGGTGGCGAGCAGCCGCTCGGCCTCTTCGCCGCGCGCCGCGTCGCACAGGCAGACGACCAGGCCGGAGACGGCGACGATCCGTAGCGCCTGGGGGTCGTCGGCGCGGAGGCGGGCCGTCACCCGCTCGAAGACCTCGAGCGCCGCGTCGCGCCGGCCGCGGTCGAGCCGGAGGATGGCGCGGCGGAGCGCGACGGCCGCCTCCGCGCCGCCGTCCCCCGCCGTGCGGAAGCCGCGCGCCGCCCGCTGCAAGCGCTCGTCGGCCTCGTCGGGGCGCTGCCGATCGACGAGGAGGAAGGCCTCGCGCGCCGCGACCTCCGCCGCGAGCTCGGGCGGCGGGTCCGGGTGTGCCGCGAGATGGGCGTGGAGCCGTCGCAGGGTGCGCTCGGCGGCATCGAGCTCCCCGCCGCGGCGGAGGGCGTCGAGGTGGCGCGCACCCGCCCGGACGATGAGGGTCAGCGCCCACGGCTCCGTCTCCTCGCGCGGCACCCTGCCGAGGACGCTCGGCGTCAGCGCCGCGAGGCTCGCCGCCTCCGCGGGATCGGAGGCGAGCAGTTCGCCCGCGGTCTCGGTCAGCAGCTCGGCCAGGCCGGCCGACGAGAAGCGGGACCGCGCCTCCTCGACGCGCGCCCGCCGCCCCTTCCGCGGCAGTCGCCCGAGCTCCCAGAGATCCAGCTTCCAGCGGCGCCGCTGCCGACGCAGCCGCGCCACCTCGTCGGCGAGCCGGTCGAGCTCACGGGCCGTCGCCGGTGGGTCGGCGTCCACCGGTGCGGCGCCGATCTCGCCGGGCCGCCGGTCGAGCGTGCGCAGGGCGTCGGGCAACCGGTCCCGCTCGCCGGCCAGCAGCTCCAGCGTCCGCCCGCACTCGGGGCAGACCGCCGCCAGCGCGTCGAGCACCAGCATCGCCGTCGCGCTCGGCCGCTGGCGCCGCGCGAAGGTGCGCAGGTAGTGGTCGCTCGGCAGGTGTCGATGGCGGGTCATCGGCGCTCTCCAAGCCGCCGGGCGCGCCGCCGAGGGGCGACCCGGGACCGGGCGCCTTCGACCCTAGACCGCTTCGGGGGGGTACGTGTTGTGGCTATCTAGCGGGAACAAAAGGCTGAAGATCGGGGCACGGCCTCCTGAACCGCTCGGCGGCAGGCCTTCGCCGCCTCGAAGCTCGCGAAATCCCGAAGCAGACTCGCGCCGTCATCTCGGCCGACCTTCCGTCCGCGGAACCCTGGGCGGAGCGTGCGCATGCCGCAGGCTGCGTCTGTGCGGCGCTGGTCGAGGAGCTCGAGTCGGCGCGCGCCGACCGGGAGCCGGCGGAGGTGCTGGTCTGAGGGTGCCGGTGGACGGACCGGAGATCGGGGTGAGCGATCCGCCGGGCCCCTTGGCGTCTTACACGACGAGATGCCTTCGAAGGTATGGACAAAGGCGCTTTCCTTCACAGGCCCTGAAATGCCCGTTGCCGCACCTAGAGTCGCCCGGATGTCGGACGCGGAGGGGGAGCTGGTGACGCGCCGGGGGGACGAGGCGAACGGAGGTGCCGCGCGTGCGGGGCCGCGGTGGGGGATGCGCAGGGTCGCGCGGCGCGGCGACCTGGCGCGCGTTCAGCGGGTCGCCGAGCTCGCCGACGCGATGAGGTGGCCCTCGGAGATCGACGCCGCGCGGCTCGACGGGGAGCTGCGGCTGGCGGCGGCGCCGATCCTGGCCGACCTGGTCGGCGACCTGGCGCGGCTCAAGGCGCTGATGGCGGGCCTGCTCGACGAGGGGACGCCGGTGCGTCTCGACGAGACGACGGCGGCCGGCGAGACCGGGCCGGGCGCGGATCTCGCGGACTTCCGGCCCGGCCGACGGGTGGCCTTCGACGCCGGCGACGGTGAGCTGCTCGTCGCGCCGACGAACCCGTTCGACGCCCTGGCCCGGCGCACGCTCGCGCTACTGCTCCCGGAGATGGAGCAGGCGCTGGCCGAGCTGACGGTGCTCGTCCACGAGTACGCGTGGGAGCAGGACTTCGCGCTGATCGAGCTCGTCGAGTCGCTGCCCGGGGAGCTCCTCGCCGCCCTCGGGGAGCAACGCCCGTCCTGGGACGACCGGGCCGAGGCGCGGCGGAGCGAGCTCGCGCGGCTGACCGAGCACCTCGCGGGCCGCCGCCGGCAGCCGGAGGGGCGGCCCGACGACGCGGCCGCCGACCTCCACCGTGCGCTGGTCCGGGCGATCGCCCGCGCCGGCGGGGGCGAAGGCGACGTCGACGGCGTGGACGCCGCGGCGGTCGGCGGGGCCGCGGGAGTGCGGGAGGCGGCG
>Ga0214468_1000025_pt1 | contig 45739 bp, 43 predicted proteins | sample RVTome_9_FD_187334 | JGI IMG/M metagenome (GOLD analysis project Ga0214468, IMG submission 187334) | Soil microbial communities from uranium-contaminated site in the Upper Colorado River Basin, Wyoming, United States - RVT155D38 HiSeq ...
CTCGACCGCGCCCGTCACCGCATCGTCCGCCTCGCGGAGACCCAGCTCGAGGCGCGGCTGCTGGTCAGCAAGGGCCTGGCCCTGAGCTACTACGACCCGGCCCGCGCGATCGACGTGCAGCAGGAGGCGATCCGCCTGATCGACGCCGCCGAGAACCCGCGCCTCGCGCTGTGCGCCAAGCAGGTCCTCATCACCTCGCTCAACGCGATCGGCCGCAACCAGGAGGCGCTGCTCCGCCTGCAGCAGACCCGCAGCCTGTTCGACCAGTTCTCCGACCCCTGGAGCCAGCTCCACTACCGCTGGACCGAGGCCCGCATCACCTTCGACGTCGGCCAGGTCGCCGAGGCCGAGCTCGCCTTCCGCCAGCTTTGGCAGGAGGCCCTCGACCTCGGCCTCCACCTCGAGACCGCGCTGATCGTCCTCGACCTGATGGAGGTCGAGATCGCCCTCGGCAAGCACCAGCAGGCCGCCGCCATCGGCTCCCGCCTCGCCGACCAGTTCGAGGCCTGGGGCGTCCACCGCCGCGCCATGCAGGCCTGGCAGCTCCTCGCCGAAGCCGCCCGCCACGAGACCGCCACCCGCGCCATGGTCGGCCAGCTCTTCCGCTACCTGCGGCGCGCCTGGCAGAACCCGGAGATGGAGTTCGGGGAGTAGGGGCTCTCGGAGCCGTCCCTCAACGACCGGGGCCGCCGAGGGATCGAAGCGTCAGCGGGTCTTCCTCTCCTGTCGTCGCGCGCTCCCCGCGGCGGCGTACGGTCGGCAGCCAGCCGACCGCCGCCAGCGGCAGCAGGACGCCGGCGACGACCAGGGGGCTCGGGCGCAGCAGGACCATCGGGACGAGGGCTCCCCCGCCGAGGAGCACCCCCCAGAGCACGAGCGGCCAGGGGGCTGCGCGCCACGCCGCACGGGCGGCGGCGAGCTCGCGGCCGACCACGTGCCGGCGCCACCCGATCGCGAGCGCCATCCCCAGCACGAGCGGCACCAGCCAAGGCAGGGTCAAGGGCAACGGGACGTTGCCGAGACCGTGGGCGACGACGGCGGGGACGATCGAGCCGGTCCGCCAGGTGACCCAGGCCCAGGCGACGCAGGCGAAGACCGCCGTCAGCAAGACCGAGAGGACCAGCGGGTCGGCGCGGTAGAAGTGCCCGTGGCCCAGCATGAAGATCACCGCCGAGATCAGGCAGCTCCCGGCGACGCCGTAGGGCGCCCGCAGACGCTCGCGCATATAGCCGCGCGCCAGCGGCTCTTCGAGGAGCGGGGGCAGCAGCGCCTGCGCCGCCAGGACGTAGAGCAAATAGCCGCCCGTCCATTCCTGGGTGGCGTACGCGCTCCAGCCCTCGAGGCCGCGGCCGACGGGGTACACGGCGTGGACGAGGAACAGCAGCTTCTGGGGAAGGGCCGCGACGACGAAGAGCAGGCAGCCGGCGGCGAGGAGCCGGCCGAGCGAACGACCGCCGGTGCCGAGCCCGGCCCGGCGCGGCGACGAGCGCCGAGACAGCCAAAGCACTCCGAGAGCGAGCGGGATCATGAATCCGAAGCGGGCGAGGAGACCGACCGCAGTCGCCAGGGCGGCGCCGGCGTAGCTCCGGTTCAAGGCCTCGACGTCGATCGCTCCGGAAGCGGTGAGAGAAGCGAAGATCCCGCGGCCGGCGACGTTGCCGAGGAGGGTCACGACGAGGATCTCCGCGACCGCGACGACCCCCAACAGATATCTCATCGTCTCCATACCTCCTGCCCGGAGTCGGCGCACGGGAAGTTCTCTCCTCTGGCGGACCGCACAGCGGGCGCGGGACTCTGCCGCCGCACCGCCCGGGGCGCGCGCCGCCCGCTACCTTCCGTGAGACGCTACTGGTGCCGACGCGGCCCCGTCTTGTGCCGATCCAACCTCGGGAAGCGATCCGACCCCGCGCACGCTCGGCCGATGCCGCCCGGGCCTGCCGCCCGAAGCTTCAGGAGGCGCGCTCCCGGTGGTGTCGGCGCAGGGCGGCAGGCGTGGTTCCGACCTCGCGCCGCAAGGCCTTGGTGAGATCGGCCTGGTCGCAGAAGCCGGCGTCCGCCGCGATGTCGGCGATCCCATCCGCGGTGACGAGAAGACGATCGATCGCGTACCGCAGCCGCGCCCGCCGCAGCACGTCCCCGGGAGACACGCCGAGGTGACGCCGGAACCCGCGGGCGAGGGAGACCGGGTGCACGCCGACCCCGGCCGCGATGTCGGCGACCTTCACCGGATCGCGTGCATGGGCGCGGATGAGCTCCAACGCCCGCCCCAGCCATCGCGGCCTCCTCCGCTCCATCGGCTCCCGCCGCCGCGCCGCCGCGCCGATCATCTCGAGAGCCAGCGCTTCCAGCGTCAGGGGCGAGGCCGAGTCGGCGAGGAGGAGCTCCCGGTACATCCTGAGCCCTGGAAACCCGAGCTCGGCCTCGTCGAAGGCGATCGAGTCGAGGCCCAGGGTCGGAGGGTCGAGACGTTCCCAGGTGAGCCGTCGGGTGGAGACCATCAACGCCGTGCCGCGAGGATCGAGGAACTGATCGTCGTGCGTCGTCCCCGCCGGGTGATAGAGAAGCGTGAGAGGCGGGCAGCCGCCGGCCAGGTTTCGCGTCCTGGTGTCGTAGGCGCCCTGCAACACGAGACAGAAGTGCGGGTCCTCGTGCGTGTGACGCGGCACCCCCGCGGCAGGACGGCCCGACTGCTGATCGAACGCGAAGAAGTCCGTCCGGACCGAAGCGACCGTCCGACCGTAGTAGTGACCGAAAGACAATGGGGCCATGGAACTCCCGGAAGCTCTGGCGCCAGGCCGTTTTACGTCAGAAGTCAATACGCCCCGCCGCGCGGCAGGATCGCATAGACGAAAAGCCTCCGCGCGGCCTTGTCCGGCGTGACGAGAACGCGCCACTCTCCGACGCGCAGCCTGTAGTCCCCTTTGAGCTTCCCGGTGAGAGGTCTCATCCGGCGGTGAAGCAGCAGATTCTCGTCGCTCTCCAGCTCCCGGAGCGCGTCCTTGATCCGTTGCCGTGTCCTCCGGTCGAGCCTGAGGTACTGCTTCTCGGCCGAGGGCTTGACCTCAATCCGCCAGCTCGTCAAGGGACGTTCCCTTCACGCCGCTCTCCACCTCCCCCTTCCCACGAGAGATCAGCTCCACCCACTCGGGCCTGGAGAGCAGGTCGAGGGTCTCCCTGTGCCGCTCGACGTACTCGTCGATCAGGCCGGAGAGAATGTCCTTCATCTCGGTTCTCTCGACGCTGGCGATGATCCTCAGGAGATCTCGCTTCTCTTCGGGGATCCGAACCGTCGCAGTTGCCATGGCGTCTGCCTCCTCGGTCGCCCGGTAGCCTAAGCGCCCAGGCGCCCCGGCGTCAATAGCGGACGCCGCACGACGCCCGCTCGCCCGTGACACGTGCTACAGTTTCCGTTTAGCTTCAAAGCCTCTTCAGTGTGAGGAGCCGATGGTGCGTTGCCGAGTCGTCGCGAGCTGGATCGCGTTGGTCGCTTGCCTCTCTGGCGGCGTGCCCGTAGCTCGTGGGCAGGTCACCGATCTGGTCGTCAGCGACGTCGGAGGCGACGTGGTCCTCACCTGGACCACCGGGACGCCACCCTGGCGCGTGATCCGGAGCGACGGTCCTGACTTCTACTACGGCAATCGGGTCGTGGCCGACGGACTCGCCGTCGCGACCGCGACAGACCAGGAAGGGGCCTCGCCGGGAAGCCCCAACCACTTCTACCGCGTCCTCGAGAGCGGAGAGCCGGACCCGCCCGGTTTCGCGGCGAACCCGCCTCGCCCGGTACCCTTCGTCACCTCCCTCAGCCCCGACTCCGGCAAGGCCGGCGACATCGTGACGATCAGCGGCGGAAACTTCGAGCCGACCGGCGCGACGATGGTGGTGACCTTCGACGGCCTGATCGCCGACATCATCGGGACAGGCGAGACGCAGCTGATCGTCGAGGTGCCGGAGGACGTGTTGACCGGATACGTCAACGTGTGCCGGGCCGGAATCTGCTCGAACCAGCTCCTCTTCAAGGTGGTCGTCGGACCGCCGTTCCAGGACCTCTCGTCGATCGCCTTCGAGCCGGGCACCGGCAGCCTCTGGGTGGCCGATCGCGGCACGGTCGATACCGTCTACGAGCTCGACGCCGCCGGAGGCCTCACCGCGCGGGGCACGCTCAACCAGGCGCTCCTGGGTCACCCCGTGCCCGGCGACGGGAGCGGTCGCGTGTACTACGGCAACAGTCTGGACAGCGACTTCAACAACGGCCGTATCGAATACATCGACTCCGCTACCAACGCCGAAGTCTTCTTCGACAACGCCGGCCAGTCGAGCGGCACTACCACCGCGGTCCGCTGCGAAGGCATCGCCGCGAACGATTTAGAGCCCGAGGTGGTTTACTACCTCGATGGCCGCGCCAACACGATCCGTCGGGTGGTGCGCGATGCGCTCGCCCACGACCTGTCCTACGGCGACCAGCCCTTCTCCTTCAACAGCCCGGCCGGAGCGCGTTTCGACAGCGCGGGTAACCTCTACGTCTCCAGCACCACGGCCCTCTACAGGATCCTGCCGCAGGAGGCGGGCGTGGAGCTGGTCGCCAGCGGCTTCACCGCTGCGTCGGGGATCGACCTCAGCGAGGATACCGGCATTACGATGCTCCTAGTGGCCGACGAAGCGACCGGCGCGATCTGGCTGGTCGACGGCGAGACGGGGGACAAGGAGCTGGTTGGGAGCGGCTTGTCTGCTCCTGTCGGTGTGGCCTTCTCCGGCGACATCGCCACCGGCGCCCTCTTCTACGACGTCGCCGAGCCGACGCGCATCGTACGCCTGCCGGACCCTCGAGTCGAGTTCATCGACACGAAGGACGTACGCATCCTCCTCTCGAAGCACGGTAGGAGCGACAGCTACCCGAGCCGACAGATGGATGATGGACAGATCGCGGTCCCGGTCAAGGTCACCGACAAGATCGATCCCGCCGGCACGACGGTCTATTTCCGCGTCGTCGACCCCAAGGACCCGTCGAAGTACCTGAGCGGCCAGCAGGGCGACAACCTGCCGTCGAGTCCCGCCGGCACGATCACCCCGAGCGCCGTCGTCGCTGCGGACGGGACCGCCACGGCTGTCCTCACCGTCGACCCGAACCACTCGGGAAACAACTATCGGGTAGAAGTGAGCCTGAAGCCTCCACCCAACTTCAAACGCGTCGATCGCAGCCCGATCTACACCTCCTGGCGACGCCTCTACATCGAGCACGACCGGATGTACAAGCAGGGCGAGTTCTTGACGCAGACCTCCGGAGCCGGCCAGCCAAACCCCGCCCGGGTCTTCGTGGCGAGCTCAGCGATCTTCGCGGTCGGCGACGAGGTGCACGTCCTCGCCGGCGACGACCCTTCGACGCCGGTCGGGAGCGAAACGTCGGAAGGCGAGATCGGCATCGTGGCCGCAGTCGGCCCGGGTTTCGTCGACCTTCAGGTACCGCTGACGTTGACTTACCGCGAGCCCGAATCACTGCCGAGCCCTCCGCATCCATTCAGCTTCATCGCACGGCGCGCCGGCGGGACGTACGACGCGCAGCCGAGCGTCAGCGATCTGGCGATCGCGTTCGACGACGCGTTCACGGAGTGGTTCCTACTGCCGGATGACGGGTTCCTTCCACATTGGCCTGACGCTGAAAGCGGGGTTCCGACAGTTCCCGAAGATTTCATCGACGCCCGAAGCATCTGGTTTTTCCGCAACGCCGACCGCCCGAACATCACCCCGTTCCCCAACCACGTCCATCTGGTCTCGGCAGCACAGCGCGAGGTGACACCGCCCCAGCCGGGCGCTGTGTACGGACTGACAAGTGCCACGAACAGCGGTCCGATTCCCGCTAGCAACTGGTCGTGGATCTTCTCCGGCACGATCGCGCTCCAGGCACCAACGAATATCGACAACGTCACAGACCATATAACCGCGCACGAGTTGGGTCACCAGCTCAACGTGAATCCAGGAACACCAGAAGGGCACGATCAGGAACCCGCTTGGGGAGCTGCCGGTTCGTGCCAGACGTCCAACCCGGTACACTGCTGCTTGATGTTCGCGACGACGGCGCCGAACACATCCGGCATTCCGAAGCTCCATGCTGGGTTGTCAGCGCCGTCTCACGACCTGCTGTGTATTCGGACACACCTCGATGATCTGAACCAAGACCAGTGTCCTCCGCCCTTCCCAGGGAGCACCCCATGAGGCCAGTTCTGCTGCTTCTTGCCTTGAGTAGCCTCCTCCTGTCTACGGCCGCGTCAGGAGAGATCCAGCTCGAGATCCTCGCGGCACCCGAGCGCGTCTATAGCTACGAGCCCGTGCCGGTCGTCTATGAAGCTCGCAACGAGGGCTCCGTCGGGGTGGCGATCCCAGCGGAAGGCTGTGGTGGCCTGGGTGGCTATCTCGAAGTCGGCCCAGCCGCTGAATCACTGGAAATCCCCTTTCTCGTGAACGATTGCGTGCCGGACCGGGTGGCCTGGCTGGAGCCGGGTGAACGATGGCTGTTTCTCCAGGACGTCACGCCTGGAGAGGAAGGGCAGTTCGAGATCCAGGCGGTGCTGCGCAGCCGAGGAGCGTGTACCGGTCGGCCTGCCGGTCCGCACCGAAAGCTGATTAAGCTAACTGGTTCGGTCGGCGCGGGGATCCCTGGTGCACCGTACGAGTGCTGGGAGAGCGACGTGCGGTCCCAGCGGATCGCGGTCACCGTCGAGGTACCGACGACGGCAGAGGACCGATCGGCAGCCGAGTTCCTGGCGCTCGAACGCCCCAACTGGAAGAGAAACTGGAAACGACAGCTGTCTTCGATGTACCGCGAGCTGTTCGAGCGCTTCCCCACTAGCCACTACACCTACGCGGCGGCGCGGGCGGGCGCCGACTTTCCAGCCATGGTGAACGTCGTCGTCCTGCAGCCGGACAACCCGCTCAACCCTTGGATCGCCGGCGCGATGGCGGCGCAGCTCGCGCAGCGCCGTCATCCCTGCGCGCCACCGTATAGGGAGCGCCTCGTCGATTCGTCGGACCTCGCAGAGCGCTTTGAGCGGGTCAATGCCGCCTACCCACCGCCGAAGCCGCTGCAGGACTACCTCCGTCAGCTGGAGATGGAGCACGCGAGCGAGGAGTGCCCGGAGCCGAAAGAGTCGACGGTGCCATGAAGGCAAGAACCCTGTTCCCGCTCGCGTTGAGCGGCCTGCTGCTACCCAATTTCGTGTGGGGGCAGGTCGAAGTCGAGATCCTCGCCGCTCCCGACCACGTCTACAGCTTCGAGCCGGTAGTGGTGGTCGCCGAGGCCCGCAACGAAGGACCGAGTGGGATCGCGATCCCGACCGAGGGTTGCAGTGGTGAAGGCGCCTATCTCGAGGTCGGTCGAGTGGGAGAGGCACTGGAGGATGCTCACCCCGTCTTCGACTGTGTGCCGCGCCGCCTCGTGTGGCTCGAGCCGGGGGGACGATGGTTGTTCCTCCAATATGTGGCGCCTGGCGCCGAGGGAGAGTTCGACATCCAGGCGGTGCTGCGGAGTCGCGGACAATGCACGGGTCAGCCGGTGGGACCGCACCGCAAGAAGATCGAGGTGGTCCGAGAAGACCACTTGGTGCCGAGCCGTCCGTACGACTGCTGGGACGGCGAAGTGCGTTCGCAACGCATCGCGGTGACGGTCGTCGTGCCTGACTCGGAAGTTGATGTCGCCGCCGCGGGGTTCCTCGACCGCATCCAGCCGTCTTGGAGGAACAACTGGAAGTACTCGTTGATCGGCAACTTCCGCAAGCTGCTGGACCATCACCCGACGAGCCACTACACCTACGCAGCTTTTGCGGCTTTCGGCGATTTTCCCGCCATGTTGAACGCGGTCATCCTGCAACCCGACAACCCCCTCAACCCCTGGGTGGCCGGCGCGATGGCGGCCGGGCTCGCCTATCGGCATCGCCCCTGCGCGTCGCCCTACGAGGAACGTCCCGGCGGCCCCCCGGACCTCGCCGAACGCTACCAGCGGGTGATCGCCGCCTATCCGCCGCCGGAACCGCTGAGGGACTATCTCCGCCAGCAGGAGCTCGAATACGCGAGCGAGGACTGCCCGAAGAAGAGCGCAACGAAGCAAGACGACGATGCCCACCTCTACCCCTAAGCGACAGCGGGTGATGCCGGCGCCGCGCGCTTCGAGCAGCCGCCGAGGCGGCGGGAGACGGTTCTCGCGCCCCGCTGTCGCGGCGCTCTTGCTCCTGCTCGCGAGCCATGCCGGCGCCCAGTCGAGCATGGGCTTCAAGCACAACGTGATCCTCGATGCCACCTCGACGCCGGCTCTCCACTGGCTGTCGCTCCCCTACCTCTACGCACCAGAAGACGCCGGCACCCCCGGCATCCTCGATGCCGAGGATCTGTGCCAGGACCTCGACGGGATCGCCGCCGTTCTGGCATGGGACGAACCGTCGTCCACGTTCGTCGAGCACCTGTGCGGCGATCCTTCGCCCTTCGCGCTGGAGCAGGGGATCGGCGTCGGCATCCGCCTCGAGCCTGTTCGGCACCTCTTCGCGCCGCTCAGCGGAAGCCACGACGACGGGTTCGCCTACTCCATCCCACCGAGCGGCGGCAGCCAGCTCACCTGGCTCTCTGTACCGAATCACGTTCGCATTCCCGAGAAGCTCGGTGATTCGCGCGTGACGGCGGAGGACCTATGCCGCCAGATCGGCGAGACGGAGGTGCTGGCGATCGTGCGCTGGAGCCGGGACGATGGGGCGTACGAAGCGTACGGCTGCGACAGCGTCTTCCACGAGCCCTTCCAACTCGTGCGGGGCGAAGCCTACGGCGTCGTCAACCGTACGAACCAGACGATCGACTGGCTACCGATCCATTACTGAGCGAGAAGACGCCACCTCGATGACCGCGGGCCGGACAAGAACCCTGCTGCTCCTCCTGGCGGCTTTCGGCTCCGCCGGCTCGGCGGTCGCCGCGCAGTGCGGCTCGGCGCTGCTGCTCGAGGTCGAAGCACCGACGGTCTTTGACGGCGTGGATCTCGTGGCTCCCAGCGTCGCACGCTTCTGGGAAGCGGGTGCCGGCGGCACCAACCGCAGCGACGCCGGGTGCCAGACCGGCTGCACGATCGCCACCGGAGCCCTGTGCGCCGCCGGCGGCGAGTGCATCGCGCTCACCGGCGTGAGCTGGCTCAACGCCCAATGCGACTCCCCAGGCCGTCTCCCACTCCGCACGGTCTTCCTGCTCGAGCAGACCACGACCGACTCGGGTGGCCGCTGGGCCGCGATCAATGTCTCCCGGAATCCGAGCGACGCCAACACCGACCTGGACGCGAAGGCCGCGAACATCTGCGGCGGCTGCCCCTCGCTCGTCTCCCCATACCTCGCCGGGACCGGCCGACCCACCGTCACCGACTCCTCCGCCGGCGGAGGCAATCTGACCGTCACCCTCACCTGGCCCGCACCCCCGGCCCAGGCCGAAGCCCTCTCCGACGGTCCGAGCCTGATCACCGGCTACGGCGTCCACTATCGAACCGACGCGGGCGCGCCACCCGCCAGCACCGGCGAGCGCACCGGCTGGATCTTCGCCGCCGACACCGGTATCGACGGTGCGGCGAACGGCGGCTATTCGACGGACACCACGGCCACCGTAGAGCTCCCACTGGCCGGGCTCTCCGAGAACGTCAGCTTCGCGATCGGGCTGAGCTTCGACGGCACCGGCGACCCTTCCTCCGATCCCAACACCCTCCCGTCGAGCTTCCTCTCCGACGCCAGCGACCCGCTTCCCGTCCCCACCGGCTGTGGAGAGCCCGACCACCTCGTGCTCCAGAACCAGACGGTAACCGACTCCCAAGAGTTCGTCGCCTGCCTCACGATCACCGCCGGTAACGCCTTCGCCGTCGGGGCCACCGGGATCGTGACCCTCAAAGCCGGCGAGTCGGTGAGGCTCGACGGCGGCTTCTCCGTCGAAACCGGAGGCCGCCTCGCAGTGGTCATCGATCCGACGCTTGCGCAGTAGATCCACGCCAAGGCCCAGCTGGGGCACCTTCGCGAGGCCGTCGAGAGGCTCTCGCCTCTGGTCCCAGCGCGGCCGTCACCCAAATCCGTCACCTGGAACGGTAACGCGACGGCTGGGTCTCGTAAATTGTTGGAGGAGTTCGAGGCCGATTCCCGGTATGGCTGGGAGGCAGGGAGACGAAGAAGGGCTCTTCCGGAAGTGACGGAGACGATTAGACTTATCGCCTAACCGGCTCTCCGCGCTCGACTTCGGGCTCTTCGGCGAGTGTCGGCTCTTGGCCTCCTTTGGCCGACTCTAGCCCGCTTTCGCGGGCGCGGCGTCACACGCGAATGTCACACGCGGGCGCCGTTGGCTGGGAGATTCGTGTTCCCTGCCCGGAGGTGAACTCGCCGATGACCTCCAAAATGGCACCCGAAACCGTCACACGGAAGACGCCTATCGCACTCTATACCGCACGGTTGGCTTCCTTGCCATCGAGTCCGATTGCCGACCGACCGGTCTCGAGCAGGCGGTGTAGGTACTCCCCACCCAAACTGGCCTGCGTGAAGGGTGCTGGTCGGCCTTTTGGGACGCGAGCGCGAGGGGCTTGTTCCTCTAAGTGAAGTTGTCGCCCGACGGGCGACCCTGCACGAGATCTCTGATACAATTCTCTCGATGAGCATTCGCGAGCATGATCTCAAGATCCTTTGGTCCGCCGCGGCGGGCCGATGCTCGTTTCCTGGCTGCCGGATCGTTCTCTCCACGACAGGGGAGACCGTTCTGGGAGAGATGGCGCATATCGCCGCGCGCTCGCCGGATGGACCGCGCGGCGATCATGAGCTGCCCTTGCCAGCCCGCGACGAGTATGCAAACCTAATCCTTCTATGTCCAACTCACCACACGCTGATCGACAGCGAACTCGATCAATGGTCAGTCGAACGCCTCAGAGGCCTAAAGGCCGAGCATGAAGAGTGGGTGCGGAGCCGCCTCGAAGACGGATCCCTCCCGAGTCCAGTCGAGATCGGTAACCTTGAGTTCCTTGAACAGCGACAGCGATTCTGGCACGCGATCACGAATGGAATGTTTAGCATAGTCGGAGCTTTGACTCCCCTCCAGATCAGGGACGAGGGCATAATCGATCCACTTTCACCAGAGTTTCGCCGCATCTTTCTGGATGTCCGTTTGCCGGAGTTTCTCCAAGTCGACTTGGGTATCAATCCTAATCGGCACCGCATCGAAAGCAGCGAGCACGGTCTTGTCTATGAGGATTGGTCCGCCGCGGATCGAGGGGCAGCAATTCGACTGGAGCTCTTCCGATCAGGACACGTTGAGTATTTCACATGCGCGGAAGCCGAGGCAACCAGAGCCACTCGGTACGTTGAACATGAAGAGCAACAGCGGGAAGCTTTCTTCATCGAGCGACTTGAGGCTAGGCGCCAGCAGCCGACTAGGTACGTCCACCTCGGTCTACTCGAGGAGATTGTTAGCACTCAGGCGGACTTTCTTTTGAACTTATGGAAAGAGGGACTTCCGTTCCGCTATGCCACTGTATCGACACATCTTATAGCAGCACCCCGTGGACTCACACTTTTTAACGAGGTCAACCATCGGCTTCGGCGAGGCCGACCCCTCGAAGGTCCAAGTACATCAGTGAGCATCATCGCGTCGAGCGACGAAGCCGCTGCGGAGGCCCCTAATGTACGCGACGATCTCCTCCAAGGACTTTTTAATCGACTCGGCTTTGGCACTTGACTAGTCGGCATAGACTACAGGCCCCTCGCCAACCTCCTCTTGCGTCGCCGGACCGCTCGCCAACATCGCCCGACCTTATGGGCCATGCGGATCACGCCATCACCCAGGAGGTCCTCCTTCGGCTTCCGATGACCGACTCTGTTCTACCTTCGCTGGGGCAGCTTCATCCGCCACTGTCACACACCAGCGCCTTCGCTGGAGGACTGGTGCTCCGTGCCTCGAGGAGAAGCTCGTATACGACCTTGGGAAAATTCCTGCTCCTGCTGGTGACCACTACTGAGGAGTAGTAGCAGAAACATCGTCCCTGGACCGAACGAATCGGATTGCCCTCGCGACTAACTCTCCCTCTCCCTTCACGCGACCATAGAAGGCGTTTCGTCGCCGCTTCTCCTGACGGCGAATCGCCATTACTACTTCCGCCCTCTCGACGATGTCAATCAGTGAGCTATACCGTTCCTCTAAGTACTCCAAGTCAGCAGGATCCCCGAAGAGTGCTGTGTAGGCGACAGCGTAGGTGCGCAACCAAGGGTCGCAATTAGAGTCTCTAGACCAGCCCCTGCTTAGTTCCAAGAGACTGTGGTGGCACCTCCTGTTCTCGTAAAAAGCCTTTACAATCTGATAGAGCTGATAGTCATAGATCGCATCCGCAGAACCAGCATAAGCTAAGACGCGATCAACTTCCGCCGCACCCAACTCTAGCCTCATCAGATAGCGCATGATAGATGAAGTCTCCTCCGGCCGCGATCTGAGTGTGTCGATACAATATCCAACGGCGACCTGTGATCCTGCGATCCCTAGCCTGTTCAAGAGATAATGGAACAGACTTGGCTCGAACCGAAGACTACCTGCCGACGCGAAGTACTCGCTAAAAGCTCTTTCTAATACTGCGACAGGCGGGCCTGGACCGCGACCGAGAAGAGTCGCCGCTCTGTCCTCGTCCATATACGGCCCCTCCTCTTTAAGCTCTTTTTCCAACTCCTCTCGAAGCTCCCGATGTATACGATCGATTGTGGGGACGATTCCATCAAACAGAGGACGTGCATCGGAGGCGGGTATGATCCGCGTCTTCGCCGACTGCACACTAAGTCCTCTTCGATGCAATACTTCGACCAAGCGCCTCAAAGCTAGCCGAGCCTCAAGAGTACACCTGCAGAATATGCGCATGTCATCGACGTAGCGGAGATGCCTGAACCTTTTCGAGAGATCCAGATCCAGTGTTTGGAGGTAGAGTTTGGCTAGGATATCGCTTGCTGAGTGCCCTTGCGGAATGCCTTTACCTCGAGGCAGTGCCCACTTCCTAAGACACGCTTGCAGTAGCTCAATCTCTGCCTCCTGGCTGGGAGCAGCGGATCGTAAATCCGAAGTCAGGCGATCCAGGTCGATGTTATCGTAGAAGCCGGTGATATCTGCTACTACGACAAAGGGGTGAGTCTCGAGTTCGTCAACGGATAAGAGCCTGAATTGCCGCCAACTTTCGTATCTATCCTTGGTCCATTTTGGCGTCGAGGCCCTTTTCTGAAGCTGATATCCTAGATCTGGATCGCCTTGTAGCGGAGAAATTAGCCTAAGTATGTCAGGTAGCAGTCTCCCGACGAGAAGATTGTAGACGACCTCGTCCTCCGGGCTCAGTATCAGTCCCGCTCGGAGTAGGTAACTGCTCTTGGGAGCGAAGCACGGTCGACCCGGTGAAGGCTCGTACCCTTCTGCCAACCGGGTCTTGATTGCATTCAACCAGACATCTCTATCTAAGTCGATCCACTCGATTAGATAGGGATGAGTGACAAATGCACGTTCAGCTTCTCTGTCGAGCTTGTATCTCCGCCAAGCCAGCCTTAGTTGATCAAGGGTGGCGTTGACGGAGGTAGCCATGGAATCTGTCGGGGGGGGGGATGTGGTCAGAAGGAGCTGCTTGGCTGGTAGGCAGGAAGACGGGCGGGGGTCTGGAAGTGACAGGGAGGATTAGACTTATCTCCTAAGCGGCACTCTGCGCTTGACATCGGGCTCGTCGGCGAGTGTCGGCCGTTGGCCTCACTTGGGCCCATTCTATCCTTTCGCGGGGACGGTGTCACACGCGAATGTCACACGCGGGCAGCGGTGGCTAGGAATTTCGGCCTCTTTCCTGGAAAACCGGAGCAGGCTGAGGGTCAGCATCGCGATTGCTGGAACGAGGGATGTCGCTCTGGCGTTCCGAAGCTATCCGCACGAGAATCTGATCCACCAGGTCGCCGTGGGGGTCAAGAACCGCGCCGCTACCGGCGCCGAAATCCGGAGCCTCGCAGTAGCCCCGAAGGAGGACAGTTGAGGCTCCGTGAGAAGACCCTTACGGCCTAGTAGGGTCAGGGTCTTCCTCTCGTCCGCTGTCTAACCGCTGCCTGATCTGCTCCTCGCTGGTAGAATGCGGCCTGCCCAGGTCAATGGTCTCCAAGTTTTCACCAGCTATATCACGGAGCATCGAAATGCTCTCCCGCACAAAGGAGAACAGTCGTTTTGCCAGCACCTGAAAAGTAGGGGTAGATCCTCCTTTTGTGGCGAAGATCCGCGCGATCTCCTCCCGCTTATCTCGACTTTCTATTTGTCCAATATTGTCGAAGATGCGCTCGATCAGGGCTCCTGGACGAGCTCTCTCCCTGTGCTCTTTTGGGGTTCGACGGATTCTGTTAGGAGCGAAAGGCAAAAGGGCATGGATGTCCTCATCAATTTGCTTGTCATTGAGCCACCCCGGAGGGGTTGGTGTGAAAAGATTGAAGTCCTCACCATACCGTGAGCGCGTAGTCCCGCGCTGCCATGGCCTATTCGCATGCACTATAAACCTGTTCCGATAGAACCTCATCTGATAATGGAGCCACAATAAGTCCTCCCGACATTCTTCCCAGATTCCTTGGCTGACTTCGCCCTCTTGCTTCTCAAACCTATCCAAGAGTTCGATGAATGGATGTCTCTTGGGACAGCGAAGGGCGCCGACTGCAATCACCTGAAGTGCCCATTGATCCAGAACCAAGGTGCCGACGATGTAGAGAGATTCCAAGTCGAGCTTCATGTACTCTACCAACTCGCTCTCTTCTTGCAGGATCTTCTGTATATCCTCTGGATAGGGAATGCCGCTCGGCCACTCATCCACCCTCCTCCTTCTTTGCTCGTTCGCCAGAGCGGTGAGTCGCTTTCTGTTACTGTAGAGCCTCCGAACGATAGCGTGGCAATCCCGGAGTCTCGTCAGCAACTGCGCGTTGTGGTTAAAGAATGCGTAGGCGCCAGCTGGAGGATTCAAGCCTCTTAGTACGGTGGAGCTGAGTTCGCCCACCTCCTCTCTTGCCTCGTCATGGAGGGCCTTGAGTTCCTCGGCTGTGATGTTGTGAGGAAAGAAGAGATCTTCAACCTTGCGGTTTCGCCAGCCGGAGAGTCTCTTTCGGAGCGAGCTCCAGAAGGCGGAGAGGGCAGCTCGGTCGCCAAACATGTCTTCGAGTCTACTAGACTTCCACACAGCGGCGGCTGACCCGGCTCATGAACGCTTGGAGCCGGAAGTGGGAGAACCTGCGGGCCGCGCTAGCGCTCCACTTCGCCCACTACAACCTCTGCCGGTGCCACTCCTCGCTCAGGATGACCCCGGCAATGAAGGCTGGCATGGCTCGACGGCCGTGGGGGATGGCGGACCTGCTGGCGGTTTAGACTCGTCCCGGACTTCGAGCGGGATCACCTTTCGCTCGGACGGCTGGCCCACCACCACAAATGTCAGCTCAACCCTCAAGGGCTGCTCTACTACTTGTGCGCTCGGGAGTTGAAGTGTGTACTGACACTCCCACTCTGTCGTAGTGCGCGGAGGAATCTCGGCCTCGCGCCCGAATCTAGCCGCTATCGGCGGCCCGCGACGAGGGATAAGGCGCGGGAGATCAAGCCTCTCCACGTCTGGCAGCACGCCGCGCCCGCCGAGCAAGCGCAGCTCTGGAGGGGGGTGCATAGCTGAGTCACCGTGGTTTCGCAGCGCGTAGAACGTCCACACATGCAGTAGATTCGGCACTCGTTCGATGTCGGGTCTCCAATGCGCAACGTCCCGGTAAAACTCAGCCCTACCGGACACCTCCATGATCTTGACCCGTTGAATCTCCTCTAGTCGCGTCTGTAGGTCGTAGGCGTAAAGAATGGCGCCATATGCGAATGCAACGGCGACCGTTTGCCATGGGTGGGCAGCAACGAACTCTCGTGCATCATCCCAGAAGCTAGCGCCTATGGCGCCGAGAAGGATGAGCCACCTCACGGCGTGCATTGCGCGACCGGGCAGACCGAAGATCGCGCGTAAGACCCCGGATGCGAGTCTGCCAATCCTCCTAATCCCAGCTCCCATTCCGCCCCCCTCCCCCCCACGGTGCCGCGCGGCCCCACGCCGCGCAAGGGGAGTGTACCGGGGTGGACCGGCTACTCACCGTCGCCCCCGCCGCCCGGCCGGATTCCCGCTGCCCACACGGGGATAGGACAGGACCAGGCGGCGGGTGTGGTAGAAGCGCTCGATGTAGTCGAAGAGCTGGCGGTGGGCCTCGGCCCGGGTACGGGAAACGGCGACCGAGCTCGACCTTGAGGGTCTTGAAGAAGCTCTCGACCATGGCATTGTCCCAGCAGTCGCCGCGGCGGCTCATGCTGGCCACGAGTCCCGCCTCCTCGAGGCGCTGCCGGTAGTCCCGACAGCAATACTGCACGCCGCGATCGGAATGATGCAGCAGGCCCTCGGCCGGCAGTCGCGCCGCGAGGGCCTGGACGCTACACGAGAAGCTCTTCCGGGTCTGCGATGGCGAATGGCTCGTCCTTCTGAGCGAGATCCCCGACCGCGAAGATGGCCCCGACCGGGCTCGATCGAAATATCGACGAGGAACTCACTCTCCGCCGAAACCAGTTCAGGCTGCACTAGCGAAAGCCGCCAAGAAAGCACGGCCTGAGCGTTGTTCCTGTAGTAGTATCTCCACCGCCGGCTACTCGTCCGATTCGCTCGGGGGGTCGCCGCACATTCGGCTGACTGCAAAAGGGGAGTCAGGGAGATGCAGCGACACAGCGTCACGCTATCGCGGGATCACCTTGAACGACAGGCCCGTTGTACGCCAGACGCCGCCATCGAGGAACTCATATGGAATGGCTTGGATGCCGGGGGGGATCTGGTTGAGGTCGAGTTTGAACACAACAGCCTCGGCGGACTTGATACAATCCGCGTTATGGATCACGGTGCTGGAATACCCTTTGAGGATCTAGAGCGGGCATTCGGCACCATTGGAAGGTCGCTAAAGATAGATCGCAAGCGAAACCCCGATGGCCGCATCTTCCATGGCAGTGAGGGACGCGGGCGTTTCAAGGCGTTGGTTCTCGGAGACCGAGTCCGCTGGAGGACGACCTATGAGAAACAAGACAGCCTACTGACTTATGACATTGAAATTGTCTCGGGAACCCAAGATTCGTATCGCACAAGCGACGAACCGACGCGTTTAGACGGCGGGGAAACCGGAACAGAGGTTCTTATTGAGGATGTCGACCACACCGCCAACAAACTGGTTGCCGAGACAACGCTACAGCGACTTACCGAGCGTTTGGCACTGTATCTGCGGCAATACCCCACAGTCCGGGTGACCTACGATCGTATCCATATCGATCCAGCGCCACTCATCCGCCACGCCGCAGAGTATCCCTTCGAGGCCACAAGTGATTCTCCCTTCTCGGGCACTCTCACGGTTCTCGAATGGAATTTCCAAGTGCCGACCAAGAAGCTCCTTTTGACAGACCCGTCAGGCTTCGCTTGGCACGAGATGTTGGCTGGCGTTCATGCGCGCGACATTTACTATACCGCCTACGTTGCCTTCAAAGAGGCACGAACCTGGGCCGAGGAAGGTAGGTTCACGGTCGCTTCCCTAGACCCAGAAGTAATGAGCCTAGTTGAAAGAGCAAAGGACCTCCTCCGAGAGCACGTGCGCCATCGTCTCGCCGAGGAAGCGCAGGATCTCGTACGTCAGTGGAAGGACGAGGAGATCTATCCTTACAAGGAGGAGAAGCCTCGCACCACGGTCGAAAAGGCGGAGCGGCAGGTGTTTGATATTGTCGCCGCTCGCGTACATCGTTACCATCAGCCGTTCCGGAGCGGCGACAAAGAGTCACGACAACTGACTCTTGAGCTCGTCAGACAGGCGCTGGAGAACAACCCGACCAGCCTCCGCCAGATACTCACGGAGGTGCTTCGTCTTCCAAGAAGTCAGCAAGACGAGCTTGCAGAACTCCTTCAAAGTACCACTCTTGAGGGCATGATCCGGGCTGCGCAGGCAGTACGAGAAAGGTTGCGGGCCATTGCGGGTTTCGATGAGATCCTGTTCAACGAGGATTGGAAATCTCGGCTGCGTGAACGGACACAGCTTCACCGTCTCCTGGTTCATCAGCTGTGGATCTTCGGCGAAGCGTATACCCTCGACGCTGATGATGAGCGGCTGAGAGTTCTGCTTAAGAAGCACCTTTCACACCTGGGTAGGGATCTCCTGGCTGAGGAGAAGAGTCCATCTTTGATTGATGGTCGCGACGGCATTCCAGACCTTATGCTCTCGCGCGTGTTCAGGAGAGATCGGGATCGAGTCGAGCACCTAGTGCTAGAATTGAAGAGGCCCTCGAAACAACTCGGGGCTGATGATATCACCCAAATTAAACAATATGCTTACGCTGTTGCTGAGGATGAACGCTTCTCTAAGACTGAAGTGGACTGGACGTTCGTCCTTGTGGGCAACGATTTCGACGCGTTCGGTGAACGAGAGGCCAACCCCTCTGATCGCCCATCCGGCTGCTTGGACACACGAGCAGGCATCAAGATTTGGATGCGGAGATGGAGCGATGTACTTCACCAGGCCCGCAGCCGTTATAATTTCTTTTCGGAACGACTTGAGATGGAGGCCCTTGGCGATGAGGGAGTCGCGTTCCTTGAGAAGGTATACCCTAAGTTGATGGCCGGCAAGGGACTGACAAAGAAACAGGAGGCCGAAGAGGAAGGGCAGCCTCCGAGCGGGGATGGCAGCGAGGTGTCCGAGAAAGGCTTGTAGGTGCCGCTGTCTCAACTCAGGTTTGCCTCCGGCGAGAGCGTCCGAGCGCTGAAGGGGCGAGAGGGCTCGCCATTGATGAGGAGGCGCAGGTAGATGTGGTAGTTTTGGGAGGTTGACGAGGTCCTCGGGCTCGAAGACTGGAGCGAGCTCGCGGGCGATCAAGGGGGCGTCTTGGGCGCCGACCCGGAAGGCGATCAGGGTTCCGACGTTCCCTAGTACGGCATCCCGGACCGCCGGCTCGAGCTGGCCGAGGTACTGGTGCCGTGAACTAAGCCTGTTCACCGAAACTTCAAGCGCTCCACCTCATCCAGTAGCTGTGCCCGATCCTCAAATAAGTCGTGGAGTGCAGGTAATCTCATGAAGAATAGCCACGACTCGTGACAAAAATCCCTTAGTATATCGGTCTCATCTGGTTTGTATCCGTGGTGAAGATAGCGCGACCGAAGTCCATAAGCATCCTTGATCAGCCTAGCCAACGCCGCTCTCTCCGAGGATTGCGCTGATAGAATAAAAGCGAACCGCTCGCCCACGTTCTGCTGAATGCTTTCGTTAGCGTTTCGCAGCAGCAATGACTCCAAGGCCGTGAGACAATAAACTAGCTTGTCGGCAATCTCTTTGGCGATAGTAGTGCGGGAATAAAGCAGAAGGCTATTCTTCACGGTCTCCTGAAAGGCGCTGGGGGTTTGCGCACGAAGCAAGGCTTGAAGGGGCGCGAGATATAGGCCGGCCTCTGAAACATATTCGTCCGAAAGCCGCCATGGATTCTCAAACGGCCAACGTGACCGCCGGACCTCAGAAATGACCCTTCCGTTACTAAGTACGTGCGCCCAGAAGCTCTCCGCCCTCTCGCTCCCAAGAGGAACGCAGTGGGACGTGGAACTCCACACACTGCTTCCTGGATGACAGACCCGCAAGAGCGCGGTAGCCTCTTCAACAAGAGCCAACGACTGCTCGATAGCAAACTCAGGCTCCGCCTCAATTTGGACTACGCCCGCCGCCAGACCCTGCAACTCCTGTCTGTCCTTCCGAAGACGTTCATTCCAAGCGGGAATCTCGTCCTCCTGCGCACTGAAACGCCACTGCCGCTCCCGCTCCTCTAAGAACTTAGCTGTGATCGTGCGAAAGGTCACCCTTCCTAGGGTAACGGGTGACTCAACATAAAGATTCGCTATGGGGAGCCATACCTCACATTCCCTTACCGACTCTTGAACCCTATCTTCAATTAGAGCAACAAGCTGCGCATCAGCCTTTCCGTCAAAGCTATCCGCGATCCACTCGAAAAGAATATGGCGCACAAAAGGTTCGCCAACCCTCCCTCGAAGAGCACCGCAGCTCGCTATGCTCCGCACCAGGGAGCGTAGCTCCGCCGCACTCTCGCCACGAAAGTAGGCGACCTTCTTCGCCAGCGTAATGCCAATGTCTCCGTGCTCACCTGTGAGTGGATTTACCTTCTCTATAAAGATGCGGCCGCGAATCTCTTCCTCCGTGATTGTAAGGACGGGTTCGGGGCGATCTACCTGAAACTCAGGATCCTCGTCTGGGTCAAACTTATCTTGCCTCTCAGCAGAATCAAGCAATCGTACGGCACGCTCGTTAAACGAAAGCCCAGCGTTTGGATGAATCTTCATAGGCCCAACTGAGGTGAGGCGGCGTTGTTCATGTGATCGCAAGCGTCACAGTTGCGGTATCATCCTTGAGTTCCTCAACCTGGCCTTCTAGAGAGTCCTCGATCTTCTTGCGGCCAACATCTCCCGTGCATCTCTTCGCGGAAAGTATCCAACCAGCATCGCCTCGTGCGCTACTCCGACGCGGCCGCTCCGGATCGTTCCTTCAAACCGGATCGTATGGTTGAAGCGCCTTGGCATGCTGAGTCGGTTCCTCGAGAGCTCCTCGCGCGGGTCTGCTAACAGAGAGCGCTCTACCACGCCCTTAAGCCGGAAGTCAACCAAATGGGCCTCGACTGACGTTCGTCTCGCCTCAGGCGGCGCGGTGGCGTAGTAGCGCGTCTAGCTCGGCCGGCGAGAGCGTCCGAGCGCTGAAGGGACGCGAGGGCTCGCCGTCGATGAGCAGGCGCAGGTAGATGTGGTAGTTCGGGAGGTTCACCAGGTCCTCGGGCTCGAAGACTGGAGCGAGCTCGCGGGCGATCAGCAGCGCATCCTGAGCGCCGACCCGGAATGAGATCAAGGTGCCGACGTTTCCGAGGACGGCATCCCGCACCGCTGGCTTAAGCTGGCCGAGGTACTGGTGGGCGAGAACGAGTCCAACTCGGTACTTCCGGAGCTCGGCGAGCATCGTAGCGAGAGAGAGCGTGGTGAAGGTGTGGAATTCGTCGAGGTAGATGAAGAAGGGTCGACGCTCATCTTCCGGCACCTCGGCCCGTGAGAGAGCGGCGAGGGAGAGAGAGGACACCAGGAGCGAGCCCAGGAGCGCAGCCGGTCCCTCGCCGATTTGTCCCTTCGGCAGAGACACAAGAAGAACTCTCCCCTGATCCATGATCTCGCGGAGGTTAAAGCTCGACTTCTTGCCGGTCAGGATTCGGCGAAGCATCGGGTCGGAGAGGAACGCACCCACCTTGTTGAGGAGGGGTGCCGTGACAACGGCGCGGAAGGCAGGCGAGTAACCCTGAAATTCGCCCTTCCAGAAGGCGCGAACCTCTTCGTTCTCCAGGTGCCACACCCGACGCTCTCGGAACTTCCTGTCAGTTAGGAGCGGTGGAATGTCGGCCAGCGTCGAGACGGGTGCCTCCAGCAGCGTCCATATGACGTTCCGCAGAAGATGCTCTAGGCGCGGCCCCCAATCGTCCGACCAGAGCTTCCTGAAAGTCTCGACCATTCCCGCTACAGCGAGGGCACGCTTCCCTTGAGGAACCCCAGCAAGTGGGTTAAGGTGCCAGGCAGCCTGCGGATCGAGCCTAAGTATCCCGTCGCTAGCCGACCCTAGGCGACCCAACGACTCAACCACTTCGCCATGCGGATCAAGGATTGCAAAACCTTGACCTAGCCTTAAGTCTTGCGTGGCGAGGGTCTGTAGGAGCGTTGACTTCCCTGTGCCTGTTCGCCCGACGAGGTACAGATGTGCGGTGCGGTCCGCACCTCGAAGGCCAACTCTCCGTTCCGACCGAGCGTCTCTCTGGCGGAAGTCGCTGCGCCCAAGGTAGACTGTCGGACAGAGGTCGACATACATCCCCCTAGGCTACGCTACAGGACAACCACCGCCAAGCCCCGGATCCTTGCCGCCGCCGACCAGCACTTCGTTGACGTCATTCTCACTATATCTTATACTCGCATAATGCTCGAGACCGCACAGACAGCTCCTCCCGAGATCGCGGCGGATACCAGATCCGGTGTTGAAGTCACGGGACTGAGTCTTTCTTTCAATACGCCAGGTCACACCATTTCCGTTCTGGAAAATCTCAACTTCGTCGCCCAACCGGGGGAGTATCTTGGAATCGTCGGTCCCTCCGGCTGCGGCAAGACAACTCTTCTCCGACTAATTGCGGATCTTTTTAGAGGCGAGCCGGCGTCTATATCGGGATCCATCCGTGTCAGGGGTACCACTCCACAAACTGCTCGCAAGCAGCGCCAACTAGGATTTCTCTTCCAGACTCCGACGCTCTTGCCGTGGCGGAATGTACTGGATAACGTTCTCATTTCGGCGGACGTCCGACACCAGCGCACGCAATCGGCAGTCAAGAAGGCCCTTGAGCTGCTGAGCCTATTTCAACTTGACGAGTTTACCAGCTCACCGATCTGGCATCTATCTGGAGGTATGCAGCAGAGGGTGGCACTGGCTCGCGCCTTCTATCTCCAACCGAAAATCCTCCTGTTGGATGAGCCCTTCACTGGCCTCGATGATCTTGCGCGCGATGAGCTTATTAACTATCTTCAGCGGACTGTGAGCGCCTTAGGTGCTACGACCCTTTTTGTTTCACACGATATAGGAGATATAATTACCGTCTGCGATCGAGTCTTAGTCCTTTCTCCTCGCCCAGCCACGATTCTTGATCAACTCGCCGTAGATCTTCCCCGCCCACGCACACCTGAAGTGCGTTATACTGACGCCTACGTGCGCACTCGAGCGCATATCGACAAGATACTGCGGGCATCAAAATGACTTTGGCCATGAAGCGCTTAACCCTACCAACATTTGTTTTTGTGGCGTTCATTGCAGCGTGGCAGTTCGGAGTTCAACTGACTGCAATTCCAGAATACCTCCTCCCTGCACCCTCTACGATTTTCTACGAGTTCTTTAGACAGCCCAATCTTCCAACCGACTTCGCAATTACCGGGCTGGAGGCCCTGGCTGGGTTCTTTCTGGGCAGCGGCGCTGCGATTCTTGGAGGTGTTATCCTCTACAGCTCTCGCACGCTTGAGGCTGGACTTACTCCATTTGCAATTGGCATGAAAACCGTGCCGATTGTCGCTATAGCGCCTCTTTTAGTTACGTGGTTCGGTTTCGGTCTAACCACAAAGATTGCGCTAGCAGCTCTGATCTGCTTTTTCCCCGCCCTGATTAATACCGTCCAGGGCCTTAAAGACGTTGATCGCTCGCAAACGGACCTTTTCGCTACGCTAGCCGCCTCTCGGGTCGCTACCTATCGTTTTCTTCTCTTCCCAGCCGCAGCACTTCATATCTTCGCGGCGTTGCGCGTTACCGTTGTTCTCGCGGTCATAGGCGCGATCGTCGCGGAGTTCGCAGGGGCAACCAGCGGTCTCGGATTCAGAATCATTGTCGCCTCTTATCATCTTGATACACCCGCGATGTTCGTGTATATTGTAGCTACCGCGTTTCTCGGTTTGATCCTCTACGGAGTCGTGGTCTTCGTTGAGCGGCTGGCAGTCCCATGGGCCCATAAGTACCGCAGGTAAAACGAGAAAGGGTGGAGGCTATGAACAATAATGTACAAAAAAGTCAGATAGGGCGGTTCGGGTGGATAGCAGGCATCGGTCTGATAGTTGTTATCGCGCTCTATTTTGGTTGGAATACCTTTTCAACGTCGCGGGATGGAGTCGTAACCGACGATACTCCTGCTTCCTCGTTCGACACGGATGTCTCCTTTCGACTAAAATGGATTCTTTACTCCGGATGGGCTGGTGAGCTTCTAGCCGATTCCGAAGGCTTCTGGGAGGAGGAGGGTCTCAGTGTCTCGATGAATCCTGGTGGTTTCGAACTTGATCCGCTTCGTTTGGTGGCCTCAGGTGCCGACGAGATCGGCGTCGCCGGCGCAGACCAAATACTAATTGCAAGGGAGAGGGGACTGCCGCTTGTAGCCTTTGCCGTCCAGTACCAACTTCATCCAGTTGGCTTTGTTTCTCACCAGGACTCGGGCATCGAAGGCGTCGAGGACTTTGCCGGCAAGCGAGTGGGGGTTAAGTTCGGTACCGACGCTGAGCCGATCTATCGAGCCCTTCTAGCTCTTGAGGGCGTTCCACCGAACACGGTTACCGAAGTCCCAGTCAAGTTTGACCTTAGTCCTTTTTATACAAGACAGATCGACATCTATCCTGGCTATGTCACAAGCGATCTTTTATTACCCGAGGAACAGGGTGTTCCGGTTAACACCATTCGAGCCATAGACTACGGCGTCCGTGTGTACGGAAATGTCTACTTCACTACCGCAGAGTACCTGCGTGAGAATCCTGAAACCGTCAGACGCTTTTTGCGTGCTGTCACTAAAGGTTGGCAAACCGCGCTCCAATTGCCTCCAGAGAGGATCGCAGAACTTGCCGTGCGTTACAACGATTCTCTTGACCTTAAGCACGAAACCGCCGTGGCAGAATCACTTCCGCCATATCTCGTTCCTGAAGGTATATCCTTCGGCAGTATGACCACTCGAGGATGGGAGGAGCTTTATAACCTACTCCGCAAGCAAGGCGTACTCAGAGAGGACTTCGAGTGGGAGGAAGCTTTTACTTTGGAGTTTGTTAGCCCTAACGAGACATCAACAAGTCCATGATCGATCGCAAATCTGACCATTTAGAACAAGTGGCCGCCGATTTCGACCGCTTGGCTCCGCTCTACGACCAGCTTCCGAGCGCGCGGTCGCACGACGAGCTTCTTATGTCCTTTGCGCCCCTGAACAGGTCGGCTAAGGTCCTCGAAGTTGGCTGCGGTACCGGCGCTCTTCTCGCCAAACTAGCGCAGAAGGGTCATGTCGTTAAGGGTTGCGATATCTCGAGTGCGATGCTCTCTCGCGCAGGTTTACGCCTCGGAGAATTGAATGGCATCCTACTTAATTGTCCGGCCGAACAGATCAATGAACGCCTTGGGGAGGAACGGTTTGATGTGATCATAGCTGAGCGGGTTCTGCATCACTGCCTTGAGCCGAAAGAGGTAGTCTTAGACCTGTACCATCTGCTCACTCCCGGCGGGATACTTCTGATTCTAGATCTCCTGAGCACCGGACCACGTTCTATACGCCAGCGAGGTCTGCATACGCTCGCGCGCATAAGCTTTCTGCTGAAAGCCTCGCTTACCGGCGACTTTCGCGAGCAACTCGGTATTATTGATAGAGAGCGCGAGGTGATGTCTAGTGAGGCCTGGCGCCAGCACTTGCGACATGAGCCGTCGTTCAACCTTCGTCGTCTAAGAAACGAACTTGGGGCGAAGAATCTCTCTCCGAGCTACAGGGCTCTTTCCCCTCGATTCGGCCTCGTCATTCTTCGGCGTGAGGAACTTTGGTCTTCGCGAAGTGAAAAGTCGCGCGGGCGGCGCGACTGAGAGCGCTATGTGCATCCTCAGATGCTAGCTTCCATGTTGTATCCCTCTCTAGCAAGCTTTTCGCCTTCTCTAGGATGGCGGTTGCCTCAACGCTGTCGCTAATATCTAGGTTGCAATCCGGCAGCCTCTTCATTGAGAGCCGGTGAATTAGCTCGGCAGTAATCAGAAAAGCTTTCTTCCGGTTGCGGTGCTTTTTCTTGCCGCGCCGAATCGATTCAATCGAATCCTGATCACTCAGTAGACCCTTTCCGAGCAGCACCGAATGGACAGTAGATATTACCGCTTCAGGTGAGCACGGCAGTCGCTTGTTCAGCCACCGAATGGAGTAAGTTGCTACTCTCCCACACGCATCGTAGGCGGCATTTAAGATAGTTCTTTCGGTTTCCTCAAGCGTCCAATCCGATCGAGCTGCAACCAACACCCCAGCCTTAGTACTCGTTTGGGTTTCCACGATTGGATAGAGTTCCGGGGTCTGCAGATTGGCTAAGAGATGATCGAGAACCGGTTGAATTGCGGTTGACTCCGGCGTCGTCACTTCGACCTCAAGCAAAGCGATCAAAAGAGGCTCATCGCTAGAATTAGCAAAATCCCGCCAGATCACCGGGAGCCGAGTGTGTGTTCTTCCTTCGCAAGGTTCAGTCACTATTCGCTCATGGACTTCGATCATGCGCGCGGTCGCCTGCTGGAACGCCTTGAAGGCTTGTTCGAGTCCTTTGACGATCTTTGGATGTGGTAAATGTTCCTCATCCTTCAGGCAAAACAAAAAGGCGCCCTCGAGCTGTTTGGCGACAAAGATCGGCAAAACCATTGCTTCGGAATGACCGATTCGACTGATTTCACTCTGATAGGGAAGGAGTAGTTGTAGAGGCACCCCATACTTATGTGAGTCAAGATATGGTTCCTGCGATCTTTCAAAGCGGGACCTATCTTTTTCATATTCCTCCAGAAAGCGACCAAGCGAACCCCAGCCGGGAGGACAGTGACTGTAAGAAAGAAAATCAAAGTAGTAAGGATAGACTCGCCGAACAAGAAATGCGCGCCGCTGGCGTTCCCATGAAAAGTAGATGATCGCAATGAGTGGTCGGCAGCAGGCGGTGGCGCGTTGTTCCACGGGGGGGCTTAGAAGTTGATTGGCTCGTCCTCCAGAGCCGTTACTCAAAAGCGCCTGTTGATAGGTCGTCAATCGATCCTCGTTGGTGAGACCGTTGAGGTCCCAATGGAGTCCAGCGAGAAGCGGAAGGACGAATTGGAACGGAGCCATCTCCTGCGTTGGCCTACCGTTGTCGGCTCGGGCTAGGTAGTCCTCGACCTTTCTGCTTAGCTGATACGTGTAGGAGGTTCGCCGCAACCCCTCCTTGAGGTCAACGAGAGCACTCCAATTGCAGGACATAGTCAGTCTCCCGGAGAATCGGTGAACGGTGCCGCCTGTCCTAGTCCGAGAGCATTCTACACGGTCCAAGGGACCTTCATCAAGTGGTGTGCACCAAGGCCGAGGGCAACTGCAATGAAGACAGCTAGCCTTGGATCGTCGCGTTGCCAGCAGTGTTGGTCAGGTGGACTTCCTAGCTCAGGATAGCACCGGCTGATGGCTTGGGCGATTCCTTGACGGGTCTTGCCGGCGGGAATGAAGCTCTCTATGTCGGCGATTGAGATCCTCACCTGGCGAAGGCTTCTATTCGCAGCGATGGTCTGCAGTTGGCATTCAGATATTTTAGGCAGCGGCGATTTGTCGCCAGTCGCCCTTTTTTTGCTTGCAACAAACTCCACCTGATAGAGGTCCAACAGGCCGCACAGCCGAAGCGCGTGATTGTCACGATTCGTGTGCACTAGACCCCAATCCACCAATCGTTCTGTTCCCTCTAGAACGGCGAAAGCAAAACCCTTGGTTGAAGCTTCCAGCCCGAGAATCCGTTTACATTCGCCACCGATCATGACGCGGATTGTATGATTCTTTCAAGCTGCCGGAGTCTTCTTTCAGTGGTCCTCGTTTTAGGCTTGCCTGCGATCCTAGCTCGGAGAAATCTAGCCCTTCTCGAGATTTCCCCCTCCACGTTCAGGTACTCGCCTTGAAAGAGCTTTTTGGCTGGTTCGCCATAGATGACTTCGTACGCCAGTGATCGCTGCAGCGTTGGCGTTCGCCGCCTTAGCTCATGTCTTCCGACATTGCTTCCTCCCTCGACGCCGAGAAGGTACGCGACCTCTTCCTCCGAAAGGCCGGTTCGCTTTCGATACATTCGAAGATAGTTTGATAATGGCTTTGACACAACTCCTTTATCCTAACCTAGATGGCAACACTCCGATTGCTCGCGTTCTGCCGGCGTCGGCATACTGATGTGGAGAGTGGATGTGGGGGAGTTCGGGGACCCTTGTGTAAGGGCATGCAGTAATCTTTGTTTCCATCGATGGCTTCGCTACCCTCGAGTAGCCCTCCCGCGCCTGCTCCCCAATGTCCCCGATGGAGGAGAACCCACTTCTCCAGAGTGTGCTAAGGTGAAGCGCGAGGTTGGAAGCTGGAGAACAACCAGAGGAGGTATTCGGCATGGCGAGAAGACACAGCGGAAAACATGAATGGAGAGAAGTATCTCGGCAACACCTCGAAGAAGGAGGTCCACGACCTGGATAGGGAGGATGCCTCGGCAAACGGCTGTCAGATTGATGAGATCATCCGGGCGGGTCATGACAAGCCCTTCAACACTCTCTCTGCCGCGCACGGTGCGGGTTATGACAACTGCGCCAAGTGCCTGGAGGACTCGACACGCTAGCTTAGCTTGTCTGAATCTCCTGCCGGGTAGAGAAGATCTTCGACAGCGAGCGTAGCTTTATTCGTTGAGGCCATAGCGGTCGAAGAGTCGAGCGAGTGCGGGATCGTCCGCTAGCGGTACGATAAAAGTGCCGTGACTCTTCCGCGGTGAGAGGCCTAGCTTTTGACGGAGTACGAATCCGATCCAACGCGGCGTAATGGGCCGTTGGTACTCGGCGCCATGCTCCGCCTGGAAGCGTCGCGCGATGGTCTGAAGGGCGAGAGGCTCTCCCGCGTCGCGAAGAGTCTTGACGACCTCGAGCACCTGCGCCTCCACGGCAAGCGAGCGCTCGGAGGAAAGCTCCTCTCCGGCTCGCCGAGCGAGCTCCCGGAGTCGCTCCCGCGTTTCGCTGGCAGCGATCGTCGAGGCTAGAGGAGCAAAGACCTGATTGAGGCGCGGTTCGAGAGTCCGGTCGACGACGGCGGCCAGATCGCGAGTTCGGCCGAGCTTCCGGAACCTGTACACGAGGAGTTTGTCGCGGAGCATCCTCGCTTCCTTGTGGAAGCAGTGTGGGAGGTTGAGGGGAATATCTGCGCGCACCGGACCGCCTCGAAGCTCCTCGGTGATGGTGCGGCTCTCTAGTGCACGGTCCTCGAAGTAGCCGCGGGTGGCGATGAGCTTCGGTCCGAAAACCTCAAAGGCTCGCGGGTTGAACTCCTTGGTGCGCGGGTCCTGCTCGCTCCGAAGAACCGGGAAGCCGCGGGCGTTTCCGTTGTTCAGGATCTTGATAATCTCAGCCTTCTCGTCCGACAGCCGGAAGTCTCCCTCGTCGATGACGAGCGTTCCTCTGACCGAATCGAGGATGCGGAAGAGCGGCGAGACAGTCGCAGTGCCGGCGAAGATCGGCTTGTAGCAGAGTGAGCCGACGGTGAGCAGGAAGCGGGACTTTCCGGTGCCGTAGTCGCCGCGGACTCGCAGGTAAGCCAGCTCGTTGAAGTCGTCGTAGATCCAGGTGAAGAGGACGTAATAGGTGGAGATCTCCTCGAAGAGCTCCGAGAGATCCACGTAGCGGTGGATGAAGCCGCGGACCTCTTCGATGAGGGCGCTCTCGGACTCGTAGCCGGAGGCCTCCTCGGGGAAGAGCACGACGCCTCGGGAGAGGAGGTTGTTCTCCGGAGAGAACGGCACGAGAAGCCGGTCGTCCAAGTGCCTGAGACGCCTTTTCTCGCGCACATCGCCGTCCTTCCAGACCAGGAAGCGCGTTTGGCGCTCCCTCGGCTTGTAGACGAGCTCGACCACTTCTCCGCTGTCGAGGCGCGCGGAAACCGTGGGGACGATTCTGGGGCGCCGCTCTCGCTTCTCCTGTGTGCCTGCCTTGCCCTTCTCTGGTCGCTTCTCTCCCTCAGGCATCGGCTGGTCGTCGAGGCGCCCGAGGAACCTCTTCATCGCCCGGATACGGCGGGAGGAGCCTCAAGAAATCCTCGCGATCGCGGCCGAGGCGGGTGAAGAAGTCCGCGACACCGCCACCGGCGACCTCCGGCGGCAGCTCGAGGAGGCGAGCGTGAGGCACGATGTCGAGGACCCGGCGGCCGGCCCGATGCGACCGGCCGCTCCTCTTGAAGAGCACGTAGACCTCGCGGATCGGCTGGAGGAGAGCTCCCCACTCGTCCTTGAAGGAGAAAGGGTCTCCCAGTACAGCGACCGAACGTAGACCTCGGCTCTCGGCAACCAGGCGTTCCCAAACATCCTCGACGATGAACAGGCGATCAGGAACGGCACGGATGGTCTCGTAGCCGTAGAGGGTCGCCGGCTGGTAGCGGAGGCGCTTGATCTCCTCGAGGGGGCCCTCCATAGGGTCGGAGAGGTACTCGAAGTAGACGAGCTTCCCTTCGCGCGAGAAGACCGGAACCGTCAGGCGCTTGCCATCCCAACCGATGAGACGGCGGTGAATGAGCGCGTCTGGAAGGCCCTGCCGGCGCAGATACCTCCAGATTCGGCGCGGCAAGCGGCGGTGATAAAAGAGCGCGTGTTCGCGCGGTGCGTGTGAACGTGGCATGACCTCCAAGCATGCACCCGAGGAGGATTTCCGAAAAGAGGGCGGAATCGGCCGTCTGTGGCAAGCACTCTGTTACTCGAGCCGAGATAGGCAGACCCCGCCCTCTTTGCGGTAGACCTGGAGTTGATAGAGTAGATTGAATGTCCTCGAAGCCGAAGCGACGGTCGCTTCCAGCTTCATTCCTTCGCCTTCCTCCTGCCGAGCGCGAGGAGGCTCTCGACTATTTCTCGCGCTACCTCGACCTCATGCTCCGCATCAGCCGAAGAATCGAAAGAGATCCGCAGACACGAGCGCGCTGGCGTTCCTTGACTCGAAAGATTGAGAACGGCAGTATGGAAAACGGTCGACCCTTTACAAACCAAGAATCGGAGGAATGAGAGACTACTTCGGGTATACCCGAGTCTCCACCGTAAAACAGGGTGAAGGCGTCTCTCTATCTGAACAAAAACAATCCATCGGTCGCTATGCCGACCGCGAAGGTCTTCGAGTTGTCGAGTGGTTCGAGGAGCGCGAGACGGCCGCCAAGCGTGGCCGTCCGGTCTGGAGTGCAATGCTCCAGAGGCTTCGCCGCGGGGATGCCCGCGGAGTAGTCATTCACAAGATCGACCGGAGTGCCAGGAACCTCAGGGATTGGGCGGACCTCGGAGAGCTTCTCGACAAGGGGCTTGAGGTGCATTTCGCCCACGAGTCCATGGACCTCGGATCCCGGGGCGGGAGGCTCGCTGCCGACATTCAGGCAGTCGTGGCCGCCGACTACGTCAGGAACCTCAGAGAGGAGACGCTGAAGGGCTTCTACGGCCGCCTCAAGCAGGGCATCTACCCCTTGCCGGCGCCGGTCGGCTACCTCGACCAGGGGGCTGGGGAGCCGAAGGCGATCGACTCCGAGCGGGGACCGCTCGTCAAGAAGGCCTTCGAGCTCTACTCGACCGGTGACTGGAGCTTGCAGAGCCTCGCCGAGGAGCTACGCCGGCGAGGGCTACGGACCACGAGAGGAACGGCTGTCACGCGAAGCATGCTCGCCAGAGTGCTCCGGAATCCTTTCTACACCGGCATCATCCACATCAAACGCCGCGGCGAGACCTTCGAGGGAGCTCATGAGGCGCTCGTCTCAAGACACCTCTTCGAAGATGTCCAGGCGGTACTCGACGGCAAGATGCCGAGGAAGACCGTGAAGCACTCGTTTCTCCTGCGCCGTCTCATCAGCTGCACTCTCTGCGGCCGCACGCTCGTAGGAGAGCGCCAGAAGGGCCGCGTCTACTACCGCTGCCACGGGAAGAACTGCGCCATGACCACGATTCGAGAGGACAGGGCGGTCGGTGCCCTGCGGAAGGTCCTGAGCCGCGTCACGCTCGAGGAAGACGAGATGGAGCTCGCGCGCGAGCTCCTCGACGAACGTGAGGAAGAAGACGGAGCTGGGCAAGCGAAAGCGCTCGAGGGTATGAAGCTCTCCTTGGCCAAGATCTCCGACCGACTCGACAGGCTCACTGACGCCTACCTCGATCAAGAGATCGAGAAAGACGCCTACCAGGAGCGGCGCGAGCGCCTCCTGGTCGAGCGAAGAGACCTGCGCGACAGAATGAGACGGCTGGAGGAGAATCCGGGCGAACCGTACCGGCGAGTGCGTAGGGCGCTCGAACTCTCTGATAAGGCTCTCTTGGGCTTTGAAGTCACTGAAGACGACGAAAAACGCGAGCAGGTCAGAATCATGAGCTCGAACTTGGCGGCTTCGCCAGAAAAGCTCTCAGTTGAGCTACGAGAGCCCTTCATATTCTTCGCTGATCGTCACCGTGTCCCTTATAGTGACCCGCCTCGGACCAAACCTCGAACTAACGGGCAATCCATGCCGGAGGTGGCAAGGACTGCGGTCACCTCGCTCGTCGGGAAGCTCATCTCCTGGTCCGAACTCATCCAGGAGAAACAGCGAAACTGTTCGGATAGAGAGTGCCTCCCTGCTTGAGAGGAGACTCAATAGGAGAAAGCGTCGCAAAAGCGGCGCTTTTCTCTTACTCTGAAGCTATCTACTCGCTTCGGTTCCTTTGAAGCGCGCCTTGGTCCTACGATCATCCTCGTCCCACCACCTTCAAACCTGCAACCATCACCGGTCGACCGAGATGCCGTACTTACCGACTCTAAGTCTGAGAGCTTTATCTCCGCCCTCAAGATGGACCAGCAAGAGCCTGCGAGTATCCAAATCGTCAATAGTGCCACTTCTTTCAATAAGACCCTGATCAGCACTAGCTCTGAGGACATGACTCAGCTCAGCATCGGCGCTAACTGCAATATTTGCGTTATGAGTTGTGAACAGGTATTGCCTCCCATCCTTTCCCTCTCGAAGTTTCTTCACCACTTGACCGTAGATACTCTCAGTGTCGAGCGGTTCCTCAGGCTGATCCACAACCAAGGGTCCGTTGCCCTCTACAAGTGCGAGAGCCATAATCACTGTACCCTTCTGGCCCGAAGACAATTGATTCAATGGCCGGGGACGACCTGGACCTACGAACAAGTTCACAAGAGGCTGGTCTGGCGTCGGTACTGTCTCCAACTCGTTGATTTCAGAAAGAGACTTTCCTTGCATCTCCCGACACAGCCGCTCAGCAGTATCGAGTCCTATCTCGGCCTTCTCAGCGATTACTTGCACCTTGCTATCCAGTACCAACCTCGCCACCTCACTAGGCATCAGCCCTGTCGCAAGCTTCCTGCAATCGCTGCCCCTAACCCGTGCACCCTTCGCTACCCGTATGAGACATTCCAGAAAGCTCTCTCTGTTACCAGCCTCTTCGACAGAAACCTGAACAAAACCCTTCAGCTTCCTGCTGTACTCTCTTGCCTTCCTCTTGCGCTTAGTAAACCTTCGCGTCCGTACATTTTGCAACTCCGTGCGCAATCCTTGTCCCTCCTTCTCGAGCTCCCTCCTTTTCGCCTCGCTGTCCCTAATTCCTTCTTCCAGCTTTTCAAGCTCTTCTACTCGTCGCTGTAGTTGTCTCAGCCTTGAGGTTGCGACACGTTTATCAGAATTTGGGAGCTCAGCGACAGTCTTCTCATACTCGCCCCTCTTCCGCTCAAAGCGCGTATCCAGCGGTCCACGGATTTGGTCGAGAGATTTCAACTCTACCTCCAGCCAGGTCGCGAACTCACTAAGGAGGCTAGCCATCTTCCTTTCTACTCTTCCCTTAATATCAGAAACTGTGGCCAGCGCCTTGAAGTTTGGTAGGTTTGAGGGAGCTTCGCGTCCAAGATCCTTCAGATCGAGTTCGTCAAAAGCAACCCTAAGCGCGGCCGGTAGTCTCTTCAGCGCCTTCTCCAGTTGATTCAGAAACCGCTGCTCCGATTCCCACTTGGGAAACTCCTCGAGAGATGGCGCCTTTAAGGCTTTCTTCAGCCGCCTAACAGCCGCCTCCGTGGCATTCTTTCCCTTCTCGGGATCGTCCAGTTTTGCTTTTGCCCTCTGCAAGCTCAGGATACACCTGTCCCGTGCAGCGGCGTTCGTCCTGAGACGGACGACAAGTGACTCCTCCTGTTCATTCTCCTCCTCGATTCCAATCTGAACGTCTATGAGCTCTAGCTGCGCGATCTCATCCACTGCTATCTGAACAATCTCTCCTTGGCTAAAGAATACAGGAGGCACACGAATCTCGGCTTGGTTTCCTGCCGCGTCAGTCACCTCACGCTTAGTCTCCCAAGGCTGAGATTCGCGCCTGATATGTTTAAGCTCATTGTCCCCATCAAGATAGTCGATTTCAACCACGCCACCGGCACAGAGCAGCTTTTCCATCTTTCCGTCGTGGTCATTTTTCACGAGTTCAATACTAGAAACATCACCAAACCCAAACCGAAGAAGCTCAATCACCGTTGACTTACCCGTCCCCTTTCCACCAATCAAGCAGTTTAAGCCTCTATGAAAATCAAATGCTTGGTCTTGAAAAAACCCCTGGTTCACCTTAAGGCTGAGGATAGCGGGGTGGGGGCGGGAAGAATACTCCCACTCTGTCCGAACACGCAGAGAAGGATCCAACAGAGCCTGTCTTAGTCCCTCCAGGCAGGGTGACTCCATTATCAAGAAAGTGTACCGCTGCGCAATGGAATCAAGTCGATGTGCGTCAGAAAATTGGAGAGCCGCTTTGAGCTGATCCTCGGACGCGAATCTTCCGGACCTGTATTTTTCAAGCTTATCTCGCTCCACAAACTCCAGTGCGGCTAGATTCTTGTCGCTGAGAAGTTTTTGCTTATAGGCTCCTTTTCCCGGTTTGCTGAGTAGGCCGAACTCAGCGTCTACGTGCGCCGCAATAGCAAGTCCGCCAGCTTTAACAATTTTGGCCACCACATCTTCGGCATGCTCTCTTGAGATGTAGCTTAGATCTCCATGGCTCGGAGTGGGAATACCAATCTCGACCAAGAGGTCGTTGATTATCGCACTCTTGCTTTTGTGATCAAAAATACCTAGAAAGTGTCCCTCTGGAGTTGAGATCTCAACTCCTGGAAGTACTGTGAGTCCTAGCTCGGCTGCTTGTAGGGTTTCCGCTGCCGCTCTGACCTTGTCGACCCACTCAGCCGAGTTGTGGTCGGTAACCGCCAGAATCTCCACATCTCTTGCTATTGCATTTGCAATGATGTCTTCAGCCGTCGCCTGCTTGTCCCGAAAGTCGTCAGAGCCGGGAGTGTGGACGTGGAGATCAGCACGAAAAGCCCTCAGGCCCTCAGGCCTCGTTTCCTTGATCTTAGCCATGCACCTAGGATAGCGCAACTCCGCGAGCTCGCAAAGTATACCCCCCGCGACGAACAAGAGAGAACCGATGGGGTCTCGACGACATCCCCGAGTCTCTTGGAGGAGCATCGAGCAACGCCTACGGAACAGGCAGCAGCCTGCCCCGCGTATACCCGCAAGGTCACTCGTGCCGGCCTACGAGCCAGGTACCGTGTTTAGGTCCGCGGCGACGGGCCGAAGTGCGGTCAGTGCGTCGTGCGCAGCAACCGCGAGTCTCGAGTCCTCGATCTGGCCGGTATGAAGCTCGGTGACCTCGTGAAGAGCCGCCATCGCCTGCCGCAGCTCTGCCACTGCTCCGGCGAACTGCCACCGCCCGTAGTCAGATCCGCTCAGGCTCTCGTCCTTCGGATTCCGGACGACGAGATCCGCCTCGTAGACGAGGCTGTGCAGGAGTTCTCCGAAGCCGCGCGCGGCGGCGTGGGCGTTGGGCTCGTCGATCGCTGCGAGGAAGGACTCGCGGAAGGCGTTCTGGGGTTGACGGGTAGACTTCTCTTGGTCGGCCATAGGGCTTGCTCCTCTGGTCGGCAAGGTCCGGCGGGGTGTGTCAGCACCCCGTCGGGCCGCTCTTGTTTCTTCGCGGCTCCACGGCGGAGCCGCTCTAGCTCGTCGAGCGAGCCCACGCTAGACCGGACTGTACAAGCTTGTCAAGTGTGGCTATACCCTAGGGTGGATGGCGAAGAAGAAGCCTCAGCGCGGACCGCGCGGCGGGACGAGCACCGTCACTCCCGGTGGGCTCATCCGGACCGTGGTCTTCTTCTCGCCGGAGGAGAGGAAGGCGCTCAAGCTCGCGGCCGCCGAGCGCGACAGCTCCGTCTCCGAGACGGTCAGAGAGGCGGTGAGGAGACACCTCGACCTCGAGTAGCTTGTCGGCGGGCAAGAAGAAGACGCCTCCGATGGAGGCGCCTAGATCTACAGACTCCCTCCTCGACCGGCGAGGGACACGAAGCGCGTTCTCTCTCCTCTGCGTGCGTCGTCGCATCGGGTCGCCCCGACGAACTCCGCTCCGATGGTTTGGGACGCTTCGTGGAGGTGATGCCTCGGCCGAAGCCGAGGGACGGCAGTTGCACGGCGATCGCCGCGCGGGCCCCCGACCCGCCCGCTCTACGAGAAGGCGAGGCGATGGCGGATCGAGACGTACTTCGGCCGTTCTCCGAGGACCAGGTGATCGTGGAGGACTATCCCCAGGAACTCCGCCCCGTCTTCGAGGCGCCTGGTGAAGGCGTAGTCCTCGCTGGAGGGCTCCGGATCTCCGGAGGGGTGGAGGTGGAAGGCCACCAGGCCGCAGGCGTTCGAGAGGAGTGCCGGCACGAGAAGGCCTCGCGGCTCCACGGTCATCCTCGAGAGGGTGCCGATGTAGGCGAGCGTGTGGCCGATGACCTGGTGCCGCGCGTCGAGGAAGAGTCCTCCCATGAACTCGCGATCGGAGTCCTCGAAGAGCCGGAAGATGATCTTCGCGGCAGTTCCGGGACGGTCACAGACGATCTGCGCCTCGTAGGGAGGCACTTCTTCCTTTTCGAGCCGAAGTCGGTAGCGGGCGATGACCTTGGCATCCCCGAGCTCGGCTCGCGAGCGTGCCGGCTTTGCCTGGTGTAGCCGACGTCGGCTTCGCGTCCGTCTCCAGGTTGTCGCACGTCGCGGCATCAGTACTCCTCCGGGAGAAGGAGGGTCGTCGCCGAGCGGTCAGCCTCGGTAATGACCCAGAACTTGACGCCGGCGGACGTCCTGTAGGCCGAGAGGATGCGGGTGCCATCCCGAAGAGCTCGCTCGTTGGCTCTCGCGTCCTCGGACGGGACCTCGCCCCAGTCGCCTCGCTCGTGACGAACGAGGAACGGCTCCGGGCGCTCGCCCGACTCGGTGAGAGTGGCGAGCGCCCCTGGGGTCGCTACGGTCTGGCCGAGAGCAAACCTCGGCCCGGAAGAGCCCTCGGGGCTCATCGGGAACCTCCTCTGCTGTAGGTGGATTTGAGGCGCCGGGTGGCGCCAGAGGTGCTTCTACCTACAGCCTACGGAGGGAGAGGTGGAGGTAAAGAGGGCGGAACCTGCCGCTGGCGGCATTTGTGACACCTGATACTCTTCAGTCGACGCCGTGAAGACTATTCCGCTTCGCCTCTCTCCAACTGCAGCCGCAGGAGCCAGTCTTCAAGGCTCATTAGCCGCCGATCCTCGACAAGCTCGGGTATCTTAGCGAATGACTGCCGCAGATTCTCTCCGTAAGCAGCCAAGACACCGTTCGGATTGACGTGAACAACTCTAGTAAAAAGAGGAGCTCCCTCCCGCTGTCGTCGACAAGCAGCAGAAAGCCGAGCAGGGTCGAACTCGTTGGTGACAAGTACGTAATCGAATGGATTGCCAGCCTTCTCAAGCCGGGCGTAGATGGCAAAGTCGCTTCCGAACTGTTCCTCTCTGTCGGCACGGATCGACCATTTCACAGTGACAAGGGAGCGCCGCCGCTCCGGTCCGGAAAGCACAGCTAAATCCACCTTCCGAGGCTTTTCACCACCTGGCGCCTCAAAGAACCCGGGAATCTCGTGAAGATACGAGCGTACGTGGAGGCTTGAGATTCGCGACCTGGGAAGGCGCTGAAGAAGGGCCGCCAGTACATCTTCAAACCCCTCGCCGACAAGATTCTTCCGTTTGTTCTCGAGCCTGGTGTACTCATGAATCTGTTCTGCCAAATCTCGCAGCACACTACGAGGAGGTTTTTCGCGCAGCCAAGGAGAGAGTGCCTCCAGAATGAGGGCTTCGAGTTCTGGATCTTCACCTGGCTCAGGGAAGCCCTGGCCTTCGTACGGAGCACGCTGTTCTGCGGCAAGCTGTGCGCGCCGCTCCGAGATACCGCGTGCGAGATCGTTCGCTGCCTGCCGGAATAGCCAGTCTACGCTTGTGGCTAGGTCAGCAGGAGAACTACCAAGCTGTCCCGACAACCAACCGTGAAACCGTAGAGAGCGTTCATACCAGGGTCTGCCAGGCTGCGATTTGTCACTCTCATAACAGTGAGCAAGGCCGATCGTAGGATCAATCCACAAGAGAAGCCGGTATACATGCTTCCAAGCCTCCCCAGCGCTAGCGAATGGGCGGTCGGCAAAATAACGCTCTAGTAGGCGCCCACGGTTCTCAGCACCAAATGCCCGGCTAACCGCGGCGCGCGCCTCTCGAACACTCAAGCAGTCATCCTCTGCCTCTGCTCGGTTGCGCCAAGGCTTTCAAACAGTGCGGCTGCACACGCCTTAGCTAGCAGTGGGGGCACAGCATTCCCTACCTGCCTGTATCGGGAGTGCGCTGCTCCACCCTCGATGCGCCCCTCCAAGGGTTCTTTCCTCAAGTCGGTCGAAAATATGAAACTGTCCGGAAAAGACTGTAGTCTTGCAAATTCACGCACCGACAGAGCGCGCTCACCTTGCCAGTGATAGACAGAATCGGCCTTCGTGTTAAGGGTCCAAGCGACAAAGTCCGGATGAAGCCTCCGATACGCATAGTAGTGCCTGCGGCCGAGCCGGCCCGAGCCGTTATGAGGGCCCCACCGGTCACCCGTCAGATAGCGTCCCCTTAGTTCATCGGGCAGGTCTAGATAGTTACCACCCGGCGGAATCGCCCTAAGCCTAAGCACCGTGTCGCGATTGATCCGGGGAGTTCTGAGATTCGAAACTTCTTCGACCTCCCCTCTCATAGCCATCTGGTAAGCTGAAACGGGAGCTGGCAGTTCGTGAACGCTCCATTTATCCTGGCGGCTTCCGGCTCCAAGGAAGCAAAAGTCCGAGAGCGCCTGAGCAGCAGAAACCACCCGAAGATCACTGCCGTCATGAAGCTGATGAAGCAGGTGTCCTGCAAACAGGTCCCGCGATTGTACGTGATACCTGACACCTCGTCTGCTGTCCTTTCGTACAAGACCAAGCGCCTGAACAGCACCAGAGGGCACCAAAGCCGGCGGCGATACGCCTAGGGATGCCTTAACGGCGACAAATAAGATCCTCTTGCGGGTCTGTGGAACGCCAAAATCCGCCGCATCATGCTCGCCATATGAGACCTCATACTCTCCCTCAAGAGAAAGATGTTCGAGTATTCTCTCCTTGACCCGAAGCTGAGAGAGACCGGGCACATTCTCCATGATGAACGCGTCCGGCAGCGCCCGCTCGATCACCCGCCGGAATTCAAGATAGAGACTGTTCCTCGGGTCGTTAAGAAGGCGGTCATGATTCCTAACCTGAGAGAATGCTTGGCAGGGTGGGCCTCCGACAATAACATCCGCGTCAGCCGCCAGTTCAGCAACTCGGTCGCGAATCTCGAGGTTCCGCAAGTTTCCCCAAACAACTTCGGCCTCTGGAAAGTTTAAAGCGTATGTTGCACACGCGTCCGGGTCGTTATCGGCGCCACCTATTACGTTGAAGCCCGCGGACCGAAATCCTTCAGAGAAACCGCCAGCACCACAGAAAAGGTCGAGAAGTTTCATTTGCTGCCCTCTTGCACTTCGTCGGCGAGCGCGTCTAGGCGCTCGGGGCAAACTTCACACTCCCAAATGACGATGACTTTCCACCCCTCGCGCTCAAGTGCTCTGCGGTGGTCAAGGTCTCGTTCCTTGGTCCGCAGCAGCTTGGGCTTCCAGTAATTCCGGTTGCTAGCGGGTATCCGGCCGTCACGGCATCCCGAATGCTGGTGCCAAAAGCAGCCGTGGACGAAGACGGCGGTGCGATATCTCTTGAAGACTAGGTCTGGGGAGCCAGGAAGGCCGCGTACGTGCTTCCGGAAACGCAGGCCGCGGCGATGCAGAAATGACCGAACCGCCTGCTCGGGAGAGGTGTCAGTGCTCCGGATAGCACTCATCATCCGGCTTCTCACGTCCGGTTGGACGGTGTCAGCCAACCGCGATATCCGGGTTGGTCTGCGCCACGGTACGGGTCTCCTCCTTGAGTGTGCCGTCGAGGCCGGACCTGGCAGTGACTGCGAGCTCACCTTCGCCCTCCTCCTGGGGAAACGCGAAATGCCTCGACAAACGCTCGGCGTCCTCTGGTCCGCGGTGCCGATGCTAGCAGGTCGAGGGCAGCGTGAGCCCAGGCCCCGGGCCTACGCGAGTTCAGCGATGCCGGCGCCGCAGGAGGTCGGCGCCCTCCCTGCCGAGGCGTTCGATCTCGGCCTTGGTCAGAGCTCGCTTTCCATGGTTCGTCAAACAGTCGATCCTCCGCTCCATCTGCCGGTGCATCTCACGGGCCGCCTGTTCAGCTCTTGCCTGAGTCCGCCTCGCTTCAGCCTGTGCCTCGGCGCGAATCTGGCTGGCTGACTTGCTGGCTAGATATCGCATATGTTGTGCTCCCTTCACCCGCACCCTACCACATGTAGTGGACGGAGGGCGCACCGGCAGTCACGACGACAGGAGGCAGCTCTCAACACCCCGGCCAGTAAGCCAGTTCACAGAGAGTGTGTCCTCCTCCACCACGCTCCTGAAATCAGCTAGGAGCACTCCTCCCTCCAAGCCGTACATTCTCTCGGCCGCCCGGCGGATGGTTGTCAGGCGCTTCTGCGCCGGACTCTCGCTGACGATGAGCACGCGGAAGGTCCGGAAGCCGAAGAACCTGGTATGGAGCTCCTTGCGGAGCGTCTCGCGGTAGCCGAGGAGCTTGCGCTCGATCGAGGTCCCCTTCGACCGCCGTCTGACCGGCATCGAGGCCAGGTCGACTTCGAGGAAGAAGAAGGAACGGCTCTTGCCCTCGGGGAGGTCGGTGTAGTGGAGGCCGAAGATCGCATCGGGGGCGATGCCAACCGCTCCCTCACCCGGCACTCCGACGCGCCAGCGAGCGGGGTCGCGGGCGCGCCTGCGCTCCTTCGGCACCTTCTCAGCGAGGATCTCCTCCCAGGTGATCATGCGAACCGAGCCGTGCCGGCGGCATGACGCCTCGAAGGCGGCGAGAACTCGCGAGAGCGCCAGGCGGTGCGCGAAGTGGACCCGCGGCGGCCGGAAGGGCTTCGTCCCGAGAAGCGAAGCACCCGCGCGTCCAATCGAGTAGATGAAGGGCTGATTGCCCTCGGTAAGCGGTGAGCGGGGCCGGTCGAGGTACTTCGCGTGGAAGAGGAGCTGGAGCCGGCGCCGGAGGTTCTGCGGACTTCCGTCCGGATACAGCGCCTCGATATCGGCTGAGGTCAGGAGGCCGAAGCGCTCGACGTCGGCGAGGATGCTTCGGTCGCGGTCGGTGAGCTCGAAGTGCCGGGTCTTGACTCTCTTGAACCGCGGGCGCCTCTCGCTCACCCTTCGATCCTACTCAAGGAAGTCCTCGGCTCCGGCTGGGAGAGGGATCTTCACGCGAGGCGCGGCCGCCTCGCCCTTCTCGTCCTCTCGCTGCTCCTCTGGCGCGCCGTAGAAAGACCAGGAGTGGCGGATCAGCGCCTCCACTCCCCGAGTATCGAGCTTCGCGGGAGGCGGCGTCCTGACCCGGATGGCCTTGCCGCCGGCGAGCCGCGCGATGGCCTCGCCGCGCCGGAGCTCGAGAAGCTCGCTCGCCTCGATCGGCTCAATTACGACCTCGCCGTCCGGACGCATGTTGCGCACCAAAAGCTCGCGCCGTACCACCTGGGCGTCCTTGGCTCCCAGGGTGAAGGAGACGAGCGAGGCGACGTTCCCGAAGATCTCGTCCTGGAGTGAGAGCGGGAGCTGGGCCGGGTACTGATTGGCGAGCGTCAGGCCCAGCCCATACTTCCGGCCCCGCGAGAGAAGCTCTCGCCAGGTCCCCGGGGCTTGGCCTCCGAAGGTCTGGAACTCGTCGGCGTAGAGGTAGAAGGGCCGGCGGGATGCGCCTCGCTCCCGCCGAAGTAGCTCGATCCCGAACTTCGAGAGGAGCATCTGGCCGAGGAGGAGCCTGGCCTCCTCGGAGAGTCCGGAGAGGTCGACGTAGAGGACCTTCCCTTCTCGGACGATCTCGCGGATGGAGAGGGTCGAGGAGGCTCGGCAGAGTGTGCGCCGGATCGACGGCGGCCGCAGGAAGGCGTCGAGGCGCGAGACCAGAGGAAGCTCGGCGCCCTTCGGGAAACGCGGGAAGGTGTCGAGGAGGAAGGAGCGCACGTACTCGTCCTTCGACTCGAAGGCAACCTCCTCCCGGTAGACCTCGTCCCCGAGGAGGCGCTTGAGGTCGGCGAGGGTCGCCTCTTCGCGCCCGACAAGCGCCGCGAAGGCGTTCTGCAGGATGGGCGTGCTCCTCGGCCCGATCTCGTCGCCTATCGTTCGCCGGAAGATCGTGAAGAGGTCCTCGGCCGAGCGCGCCGGGTCGTCACCCTCCTCGACCGCGAGCGGGTTGAAGGTAATCCGGTTCCCCGGATCCCCGGGAGCGAAGTAGACGAGCTCGTCGCGCCGGTTCTGGGCCAGGGGAAGAAGGCGCTCGCGGAAGATCTCGCCTTCCGGGCTCACCACTCCTACGCCGCGCCCTTCCCCGAGGTCGAGGCCGACGAGGTGCGAGAGAAGGGTCGTCTTCCCGGCGCCGGTCTTTCCGACGATGTAGAGGTGGCGGCGTCGCTCGCGCTCGGGCGGAAGCGGCACCGGAAGGTCGGCGCCCTCCGCCCAGGTGCCGAGAAGCGGCAGAGAGCCGAGAGTGCGGGCGACCGCCTGGGCGATCGCTCCCGGCGAGTAGTCGGCGACTTCGGGCGTCGGGACATATGGAACCGAGTCGCGAAGCCGGAGCCATATGGCCGCAAGCCCGCGGGCGGTCTCCTCGTCGGAAGACTCCCGATAGCGCTCGGAGAGCTTCCGGATCTCCCGGTTTGTCCGCGCGCTCTCGACCGAGGTGTGCACAAGGCCGTAGATGAAGTAGACGACGACGGCGAGGACCAGGAGGCCGAGGAGGTTGAAGAAGGTCTCCATCCCCTAGGCGGCCTCGGCCGCCTGGAAGAAGACGTTCTCAGGCTCCATCCCGGCAGGCACCGCGGCGTTCTTGGCTTCGAGGTGGCGGCGAAGCGCGGAGCGCGCGGCGCGGTCGACGATCTCCGAGAAGGCCGAGGTCATGGCGTGATGGAGGAAGCCGGCCTTCTGCGGATCGACTGACCAGGTGAAGCGGGTCACGACCAAAAAGCTCGTCCCGAACTGGTAGGCGAGGACGTTCTTCCACTGCTTCTTCCACTGGACGCGCAGTGCCCGCGCCTCGGCCCCTCGGCTGAAGAAGAGGTTGTGCTTCTCGACCTCGCGCTCCCAGTCGTACTTCAGGTCCGGCAAGCCGCGCCGGTTGATCTCCTCGACCACGAGTCCGTAGAACTCCTCGACGTCTCCCGTGAAGTCGTCGACCAGGATGTAGACAGACATACTCCCTCCCCATAGGTAGTTAGAGATTCGATTCTCGCGAGTATACAAAGGCGCTCCTCGCACCCCGCCGGTGCCCTCGGCGCGCACCCCACCTCCATCGATCCCGCAGAAATCTCGGCCTGCCCTGAGCGGAGGCGTAAGCCGACGCGAAGTCGGAGGAGCGCGCGAGGCGCTATCCGACTGACTTCAGGCGGGTTAGGAGGCGAGAGGTGGTACAAACCTCCGGGCGCAGGCCTTTTGTAGCCCCTCTTGTGGACCGAAACCGCTGATTCTGCTAGATTTGGCCTTGACGACGTGCGCTTCCGACAGGTAAAGCTTCTCCCGAGGGCAGCGAAGCCCGGGAGGACGCCATGGAGAGGAAGCGCGAGAGACTCTGGGGAATCGAGGACGTGGCAGCGTACCTCGGTGTCCCGGTCGGAAGCATCTACAAGATGACGAGGAAGCGCGCCCGGAATCCGATCCCCCACCTCAAGATCGGGGGGCGGCTTCGCTTCCGCCGCGGCGAGATCGAGCGATGGCTCGACCTCTGGAGCGTCTCTCCCATCGAGACCCTGGAGAAGGCGGCGGGCGCCGCGAGGAGGTGAGAGAGTGGCCAAGCTATACAAGAGGAAGCTTCCGAGCGGCCGGGTGGTCTGGCAGCTCACCCACGGGACCGGGAAGGACCGGGTGCGCTTCACTGCCGGCCACTCGAAAGAGGAGGCCGAGGCGGCGCTGCGCCTCTTCGAGCGGCAGCTCGCGATCCACGGTGCGCCTCCGGAAGAGGAGGCGATCGAGCGCGCGGTGGCGACCTACTGCCGCTACCTCGAAACCAACCGCTCCCCCTCGACCTACCGCCGATATGAGCGGGTGCTGAGGACCTTCGTAGAGTGCTACCTGCCGGCCTTCCAGCTCTCGGTCAAACTCCTCCGGGAGATCAAGCCCGCCCACATCGAGGACTTCAAGGAGCGCCGCTACTCCGGCGAGATCGTCGAGTCCGAGGAGCGGCTCGAGGCGGAGGCCAAGCGCGAGAAGAAGCTACGCGAGGCGCTCAAGGAGGAGGCCGAGGCCGAGACGCCGGCTGCCAACGCCCGCTACGGCTGGCTCGGCAGGAAGCGTCTTCGCCGCAAAGTCACCAAGCGCACCGTCAATTACGAGCTCCGGGCCCTCTCGACCTTCTTCCGCTGGGCCAAGAGACGGAACCTTCTCCTCTACGACCCGGTCGAGAACGTCGAGCGCTTCCGCATCCCCAAGCGCGCGCTCCCGAAGTTCATGACGGCCGAGGAGCTCGCGGCCTTCTTCGCCGCCTGCGACCCGTGGGAGCGCCGCGTCTTCGGGATCTTCCTCCTCTCCGGCATGCGCCGCGGGGAGCTCGAGAACCTCGAATGGGCGGACGTGCGGCTCGACCTCGGCGTCATCGTCATCCGGGCCAAGGAGGACTGGCAGCCGAAGACGAGCGAGCGTCTGATCCCGATCTCGCCGGCGCTCCGAGGAATCCTCGCCAAGGAGTGGCGGGAGAGGCGCTCAGACCGGTGGGTGGTCGCCAATCGGGAGGCCAACCGGGAGCGCCATCTGCTGCCGAAGCTGAAGCGCATCTGCCGGCACGCGGGCATCACGCCGGCGGCCGCCACGGTGCACGCACTCCGTCATTCCTTTGCGACACACCTGAGGATGTCGGGCGTGCCCCTGGAGAACATCGCCGAGCTCCTCGGACACAGTGATCTGGCGACTACGAAGATCTACGCCAAGCTCGAAACCGCCCACCTCCAGGAGGCCGTGGGTCGGCTCGCTTTCCTCCTGCCGGAGGAAATGTCACACGAGAATGTCACACGGGCCGATTTCGAGGAGGGTGAGGACGATAAGTCCTTTGATGAGAAGAGTTACGAGGACGGTTTCCCAGCATGGCTGGGAGGCAGGGATTCGAACCCCGATTCTGCGGTCCAGAGCCGCATGTCTTGCCGTTAGACGACCTCCCAGCAAGGGCCTTGGATTCTAGGAGATGGCCCGTAGGGGGTCAACCGCCGGGGTGGGCGGGGGATTCCGGGTCGGAGTAGCATCCAGGGCATGGCGCTGTCGCCGGGAGAGCGGGTCGGGGCGTACGAGATCGTCGGGCCGGTCGGGGCCGGGGGGATGGGGGAGGTGTACCGGGCGCGGGACCCGCGGCTGGGGCGGGAGGTGGCGGTGAAGGTGCTGGCGGAGGGGATGGAGGCGGACGCGGGGCGGCTGGAGCGGTTCGAGCGGGAGGGACGGGCGGCGGCGGCGATCGCGCACCCGAACATCTTGACGGTGCACGATCTGGGGGTGCACGAGGGGCGGCCGTTCCTGGTCACGGAGCTGGTGCCCGGGGAGTCGCTGCGGGCGCAGCTGGGGCGGGGGCGGCTGCCGGCGGCGGAGGCGGTGGGGCTGGCGCTGCAGCTGGTGCGCGGGATCGGGGCGGCGCACGCGGCGCGGA
>Ga0214468_1000027_pt1 | contig 44902 bp, 51 predicted proteins | sample RVTome_9_FD_187334 | JGI IMG/M metagenome (GOLD analysis project Ga0214468, IMG submission 187334) | Soil microbial communities from uranium-contaminated site in the Upper Colorado River Basin, Wyoming, United States - RVT155D38 HiSeq ...
GGTCTTCCCTTCGTCATCCTCGATGCCGGTGAGCGAGTGGGCGACTCCTGGCGCAAACGGTGGGAGTCGCTTCGCCTGTTCACCCCGGCCCGATACGACTCGCTTCCCGGTATGCCCTTTCCGGCACCTGCTTCCACCTATCCGACCAAGGATGAGATCGCCGACTATCTGCAGTCCTATGCGACGAGCTTCGATCTCCCGATTCGAGGCGGGGTGAAGGTCGATCGGTTGTTCAAGGAGGGGGAGCGGTTCGTCATCAGCGCGGGTCACCTGCGGTTCGAGGCCGACAGTGTCGTGGTGGCGACCGGTGCCTATCACGTCCCTCAGGTCCCGGCCTTTGCCTCCGAGCTCGATCCATCGATCCTCCAGATGCATTCGAGCCGATACCGAGACCCGAGTCAGCTGCGGGAAGGTGCCGTCCTCGTGGTCGGGGCGGGCAACTCCGGGGCCGAGATCGCCCTCGACGTCTCCCCTCATCATCGCACCTGGCTCTCCGGTCGAGATCCCGGTCAGGAGCCGACCCGAGCCGGGAGCCTGCCCGACAAGCTTTTCACGCCGATCATGTGGTTCGTGGCCTCCCGAGTGGTCAACGTCAGGAATCCGATCGGCAGAAAGGTCCGGGACCGGTTCATCGACCCTCCCCGGGGTATCCCTCTGGGGCGGGCCAGGCGAAAGGACATTCTCGCCGCCGGGATCGAGAGAGTCCCCAGGACGACCGAGGTTCGTGACGGGAACCCGATGCTCGAGGACGGCCGGGTGCTGGATGTGACCAACGTGATCTGGTGCACCGGATACGTCCCCGACTACTCCTGGATAGACCTTCCCATCGTCGGTGCGAATGGCTATCCGACCCACACCCGGGGCGTGGTCGAGTCACAGCCCGGTCTCTATTTCATCGGTCTGCTCTTCCTGAGCACACTGAGCTCGGCCCTGGTGGGCGGGGTGGGCCGGGATGCGGAGCACATCGCCGCGCATCTCAGGTCGGCACCCCCGCACCGGGGTGAAGACGGCCAATTGCAGAGCCAAGCGACGATGACAGGGTCCTGACATCGCGTCAGCCTGGATTGCCCGCCCGGATCTCAGCGGATGGGGACTTGGACCAGGTCGAAATCGGCCGTGGTCGGGTCGGGCACCTGGTTGAACCGTGCGTTGACCAACACCAGCCGATTGCCGTGTTTGGCGGCAGTGGTTGGAATATCGAACAGGTCAGATGTGATGGAACCGGTGACCTCACCTGAGCTCAGGTCTGCGGAGAGCTTCACGATGTCGACCTGATCGAGTTGGTTGCGGACCACGTAGAGGCGCCGCCCCACGAGGAGGAGGCCGTCTCCGGCGGTGACCTCTTCACCACCGAGATCGATGGAACGGCTGGCCCCGTCGGGCTCAACGACATACAGCTCCCCTTTGCTGCTGTTGACCACGATCAGCTCGCCACCCCTTGTCTCGATCCCGTTGAGGTTGAACCCGACGACGAAGTCTGCAGCCGGGCCCGACAATGGGATCGTCTCCGGGTCGCCTACTCCACCATCGACCAGCGGCACGCGATACAGCTGGGACTGGAAGGAGTCGGTGAACCAGGCCGCGTCTCCGGCCACCACGACATCGTTGACGAATGTTCCCGTGGTCGGGTCGGTCAGCTCGAGGTCGGCGAGAGCTGCTCCGGTGTGCGCGTCGTAGACGAAGGCACGGCCGGTGGGGCCGCCCGCCACGATCACCATTCCTCTCTCCACCGCAAGCCCGACGGCAACACGGCCCTCTGCCGGATCGTTGTCGACCAATGGCGTGACCTCGCCCGATCGCAGGTCGACCGTGACGACGTCACCATCGGCCAATGACCCGGCGTATGCGGTAGATCCCCGAGTGTCGACACCCTCGGGCTGGTATCCGGTCGGAAGCGGGATCGATGCCGGATGCGGTGAAGCGGATGCGGTGCCTGCCAGCATTAGCACCCCGGTGACGATGGCGACGAGTCTTCGCATGAAACCTCCTCAGTTGCCTCGACCCGAAAAAACATACCGGCACGTCGGATTTATGTGGACGATGCAGCCCAGCCCGGTAGCCCCGGTATCAGCTCTCGACTCGAGCCGCCAGACGCCGACCGGCGTCGTTCACCATCGAGAGGTGACGACTGTGATCACGCATCAGGTTGCGGTGTTGACCTGGAGTCAGCCGCTGACACACGTAGTCCCAATGCAGGGCTACCAGGTCACCGGGAACGATCGGATCGTCGTCGACCGGGGGTAGCGCCGACTCGACCTGGTCCGGGGCGAGAGCAAGAGACCGGCCGTCCCAAGTGAGCGGCTGGGATTCGACCAGCAGCCGCTCACCGGCACGGCCAACCACCGTGCCCCAGCGGACCCGGCAGCGATCCAGCACCTGCAGCGACTGGGTCACCACACCGGAGCGAAGGAGCCCCACCCAGGGATAGATACAGAACACGTGGAATGCATGACTTGGGCGTCCCCCCGAGTTGAGAGCGTCGGAGACCTTCTCCCAATCCAAGCCCGCCCGGGCTCGGAAGCGATCCTCCATCGAGTTGCCCAAGGTGAGGAGGTCGATCTTCTCCAGCAGCGGTGTCCCCAACCAGTAGGCCTCGACCACCTCCGACTCCAGCGGGTCCCGGTCGAGAGACGTGCCGATCAGTTCCAGGTAGGGCCAGGCCCCGTCGAAGGCGGTGATCACGCGACGCCACTCCTCTGTGAGCTCATCGCCTGCAGGCACCAGCTCTCTCATCAACCCCGAGTCCGCCGGGCCGCAGTAGCCGAGTGAGTTGGGTGGGAAGGCGAATCGGGCAAAAAGGGCGGCGCCGGACAACAAGGTCATCGAACCAGGGCTGGGCGGCGCCATCCGGCGGCGATGACCAAGAGGACGCCGGTGGCGATGAGGAGCACTCCCGTCCCAGAAGGAAGTGCCGCGCCCCGCAGGCCGGTCTCGAGCAAGCCGGTGATCAACGCCCCTGCCACCAGGACGGCGGTGACGTCCACGGCCTGGGCCCGGGCCAGGGCTGCGTACCAGGTGCCGACATAGCCGGCCAGGGTCAGCGCGGTGACCGCGATCCACATGACGTGCTCGGGGGTGATCCCGGTCAATCCGGAGAAAGCACCGCGCCAGATCCCGAACAGGATGAGGACGAGGGCCCCGCCCGCCATCCGGGTGACCCCGAGGGCGAGGGAGGGCACGGTGGAGAGCAGCCTTTTGGCGATGACCGTCTCCACCGCCCACAGCAGCGTGGCCAGCAGGATCATCCACTCACCGCTCCCGAATGCGACGGCACCCACCCCGCCGGTCAATGCCGCTTGGCCCCAGATCAGGAGCACCAATGCGGCGAGATGGGGGAGACCGACCCGCTCGTGGAGGATGGTCACGGCGAATATCGCCACCCAAACCACCAGCGTCTTGTGGATGAACGCGGCGTCACCGGACGTGGACCGGGCGAGACCCTCGAAGAAAAAGACAAACGGGATGCTGCCCCCGACTATTGCGATGAGGATCAGGCCCACCTTGTGCTTACCCAAGCGGGGGCGGTCGAAGCCCCCGGCACCTTGGACCCTGGCCCGGAAGATCATCGCAACGAGGAGGATCAGGGCCGCGCCGGCGTTCTTGAACGTGGTGTAGGTGGTGGGATCGGAGATCTCGGTCCAGGCCCTGACCCCGTAGCCGTTCACGAAGACGGAGACCCCGCTGATGAGAGCCGTTGTCGCCGCCAGGAGGACTCCGGTCTGACGGTGATCGAGTCGAGTGCGAGTCCCCAATGCCATGACGGCCCATCACCCTACATGCTCCAGGATCCGGCAGATACAGGGCATCGGGGGCGGCCTTCGCACGCCTCCTGCGACTATCGGTACTGTCTCCCACATGGACGGCATGAGTCAAAGCGTTCTCGACCGCCAAGACTTTCCCGCCCTCTTCGATGCGCTGGGCGCCGAGGGTTACACGATCGTCGGCCCAACCGTTCACGATCACGCCATCGTCTACGGCGGGCTCGACAGTGTCCACGACCTTCCCATCGGCTGGACCGACGAGCAGGAAGCGGGCGAGTATCGGCTGAAGCGTCGGGACGACGATGCGCTGTTCGGTTATGCCGTCGGCCAGCAGTCGTGGAAACAGCTGCTCTTCCCGCCAACGACAACCCTGTTCCAAGTGAAGCGAAGCAACGGTTCGCTGGGCTTCATCCCCAGTGAGGTGGCCGACACCCGCTATGCCTTCCTGGGAGTACGCGCCTGCGAGTTGGCAGCCATCGCCATCCAGGATCGTGTCTTCATGGGGAGCGGCGCGGTGGACCGCACCTACGAGCAGAAACGCCGCGATGTGTTCACCGTGGCGGTCAACTGCATGGTTGCCGGCGGCACCTGTTTCTGTGTCTCCATGGGGACCGGCCCCCGCTGCACTTCGGGATACGACCTGGTGCTGACCGAGATTCTCGAGCCGGGGCGGCACGAGTTCGTGTTGGAGGCAGGGAGCGAGGCGGGGGAGAGGATCCTGTCGCTGCTCCCGGGGAGGTCAGCCGCCGAGGACGACCTCGGCACCGTGGACCGGATTGTGGCCGAGACCGCCTCGAGCATGGGGAGGTTCATGGACACCGAGGGGATCAAGGAGCTCCTCTACGAGAATCTGGAGCACCCGCGTTGGGACCAGGTGGCGGAGAGATGTCTCTCCTGCACCAACTGCACCCTGGTTTGCCCCACCTGCTTTTGCTCGACGACCACGGACACGGTGACCCTGGACGGCGAAACCGCACAACGTTCTCGTCGGTGGGACTCGTGCTTCACGATGGACTTCTCCGCTCTCCACGGGGTCCCCGTCCGCGGCGACACCAGGGCCCGCTACCGGCAGTGGATGACTCACAAGCTGGCGTCGTGGTACGACCAGTTCGGGTCCTCAGGATGTGTCGGATGCGGTCGATGCATCAGCTGGTGCCCGGTGGGGATCGACATCACAGAAGAGGTGGCGGCCATCCGGGCCACACGCGGAGCGACGACATGAACCTGGAGGCATTGCGCTCGAGCAGTCCACTGCTCACCAAGCTCTCCAACACCGAACTCGCATTCTTCGAGTCCGTATCCCAGGAGGTCCACCTGTCCAGCGGCGAGGTCCTGTTCGAGGAAGGGAGCCAGGCCGACAACTTCTTCATAATCTCCCAGGGCAAGGTGGGATTGGAGATAACCACCCCGGGCAAGCCTCCGATGATCATCCAGACCCTGGGACCGGGTGACCTGGTCGGGCTCAGCTGGTTCTTCCCGCCCTACCGCTGGAACTGGCACGCCCGGGCTATGGCCGACACCTCACTCGTCGCCTTCGACGCAGTCGCGGTCCGTCGGAAATGCGAAGAGAACCGCGATCTCGCCCTCGAGGTGCTCGGTGTGGTCGCATCCGAGTTGGCCGCGCGTCTCCATCGCACCCGGATCCAGTTGCTCGATCTCTACCAGGCGCCATGACCTCCCCGTCTCCCGCCCCCTCCATCGCCCCCCACACCGTGGGCGAGGCCATGCTGCCCCGCCCCTACCGGGTCAGCTCCCGTCGCATGGAGACGGGGGACACCGTGACCCTCGAGATGGTGCCCGATGACGGGAAGGGGTTGGCCTTCCTCCCCGGGCAGTTCACCATGGTCTATGTGTTCGGCATCGGTGAGGTGCCGCTATCGATATCGGGGACACCACGCGATCCGGGGACCCTGGTCCATACGGTGCGCTCGGTGGGAGCGGTCACCCGGGCAATCGTCGCCTTGGAGGCGGGGGACCCGATCGGAGTGCGCGGCCCTTACGGCACGGGGTGGCCGGTCATGGAGGCGGCAGGGCGCGATGTCCTGCTCGTCGCCGGCGGAATCGGTCTCGCCCCGCTCCGACCCGTCCTCTACGAGGTGATGGCCAACAGGGACAGGTACGAGGCGGTTTCCCTGGTCTACGGCTCTCGCTCACCGGCGGATCTCCTCTTCGACGACGAGCTCCACACCTGGAGGAGCAGGTTCGACATGGAAATCGAGGTCACCGTCGACCGTTCCGACGCGGGCTGGTTCGGCGACGTCGGCATGGTCACCGGGCTGCTACCCCGAGTTCCCTTCGACCCGGCCAACACGATCGCCATGTTGTGCGGGCCCGAGATCATGATGAAGGTGGTCGCCGGCGAGCTGGGGGCGGAAGGTCTGGGAGCGGAGGCCATCTACGTCAGCCTGGAGCGGAACATGAAGTGCGCCATCGGGTTCTGCGGTCATTGCCAATTCGGCCCCGACTTCCTCTGCCGGGACGGCCCCGTCGTCCCATACTCCCGCGTCGCCGACCGACTGAGGGTGACCGGGCTGTGAGCGCCCCTCTCCCCAAGCTGGCCGTGTGGAAATTCGCCTCCTGCGACGGCTGCCAGCTGACTCTGCTCGATGCCGAGGACCATCTCATGGAAGTCGCCGGCGCGATCGAGATCGCCTATTTCCCTGAGGCCAGCCGTGGCGTGATCGAGGGGCCATACGACCTCTCACTGGTGGAGGGCTCGGTGACCACCGCCCACGACGCGGCGCGAATTAGGGAGGTGCGTGAGCTATCGGGGGCGGTGGTCACGATCGGGGCCTGCGCCACTGCAGGAGGCATCCAGGCCTTGCGCAACTGGAACGACGTCGACGAGTTCCTCACCATCGTCTACGCCCATCCCGAGTACATCGAGACCCTGGAGACCTCCACCCCGATCTCGGATCACATCGAAGTCGACTTCGAGTTGCGCGGCTGCCCCATCTCCAAACATCAGCTTCTCGAGGTGATCGACGCCTTCTTGCACGGCCGGAAACCCAACATCCCGGGGCACAGCGTGTGTGTCGAGTGCAAGCTGCGGGGCACCAATTGTGTCATGGTGGCCCAGGGCATCCCGTGCATGGGCCCGATCACCCAAGCCGGTTGCGGCGCCATCTGCCCCGCCTACGACCGGGGGTGCTACGGGTGCTTCGGCCCGGCCGAGGAGCCAAATATCGACTCCCTGGCCTCGTGGTGGGGCCGACTCGGCGTATCCGACTTCGATCTGGTCCGGGCACTGCGGACCTTCAACGCCTACGCCCCCGAGTTCCGGAAGGCAAGTGAGGCCTATGAGCGACGCTGAGCGGGAGATCGCGGTCGACTATCTGGCCCGGGTCGAGGGGGAGGGGGCGATGTACCTCAAGTTGCGTGGCGACGAGGTGCTCGACCTCAAGTTCAAGATCTTCGAGCCCCCACGATTCTTCGAGGCCTTCCTCCGTGGTCGCCGCTTCTCGGAGGCTCCCGACATCACCGCCCGCATCTGCGGGATCTGCCCGATCGCCTACCAGACCAGCTCCTGCAACGCCATGGAGGCGGCTGCAGGCGTGACGTTGACCGGAGGTCTGCGTGCCCTGCGACGTCTCATCTACTGCGGCGAGTGGATCGAGAGTCACGCCCTCCACGTCTTCTTCCTTCACGCCCCCGACTTCCTGGGATACGAGAGTGCCATCGCCATGGCCTCGGACTTCCCCGAGCAGGTGACGACCGGTCTGAGACTGAAGAAGATCGGGAATGCCATCATGACCCTGCTTGGAGGCAGGGAGATCCACCCGATCAACATCCGGGTGGGTGGCTTCTACCGGGCGCCGACCCGACGAGAGCTGGAGACGCTCGTACCCGACCTGGAGTGGGCCCGGGATGCGGCGGTTGCCACCGTCCGATGGGTCTCCAGTCTTCCCTTCCCCGATTTCGAGCGGGATTACGAGTTCGTGGCTCTCAGCCATCCCGACGAATACGCCATCCAAGACGGACGCATCATGTCCAATCGTGGGCTGGACATCGCCGTGGAAGAGTGGGGCGAGCATTTCGAGGAGTCCCACGTCGCCTGGTCCAACGCCCTCCACGCCCGGCGCAAGGAGGGGGGCGCGTACCACCTGGGGCCGATGGCCCGCTACTCGCTCAACTCGGACCGGCTCACTCCGATGGCGAGGGCGGCCGCTGCCGGAGCAGGTCTCGGCCCAACCTGCAACAACCCGTTCCAGAGCATCGTGGTTCGGGCAGTCGAGATCGTGTTCGCCTGTGAGGAGGCGCTGCGTCTCATCGAGTCCTATGAAGAGCCCCCGGCACCGTTCCTCGAGGTCGAACCGAGGGGCGTGGTCGGCCATGGCGCCTCGGAGGCGCCGCGCGGGACCCTCTATCACCGTTATGAAGTCGACTCCGAAGGGCTGATCGCCGAGGCGCACATCGTCCCTCCCACCTCGCAGAACCAGTTGAGCATCGAGGAAGACCTCCGCGCCTACGTGCCGGGCCGGACGGGTCTCTCCGACGAAGAGCTGCAATGGCAACTGGAGCAGGCGATCCGCTGCTACGACCCTTGCATCTCCTGTGCCACCCACTTCCTCGATCTGACCGTGGAGCGAGAATGAGACGGATCGTGATCGGTGTCGGCAACCCTTCCCGGGGCGACGACGGCGCAGGTCTCGAGGTGGCGGGCCGGGTCAGGTCCAGGGGGAGCTACCAGGTGCCGGGCGGATCGTACGAGCTGATGGACGTTTGGGAGGGCGCAGACGACGTGATCGTTGTCGACGCGGCCCGGTCCGGATCCGCGGCCGGGACCGTGCATCGTTTCGATGCGAGCGACCAACCACTTCCCGGCGGAGTCATGGGCACCAGCACCCACTCCATCGGGGTTGCCGACGTGATCGAGATGGCGCGCTGTCTCGGCAGGCTCCCCGAGCGTCTCGTCGTCTACGGGATCGAAGCCTTCGACGTGTCGCCCGGGGGAAAAATCACCGCGAGCGTGCGTCAAGCCGTGGACCGGGTGGTGAAGGAGATCGACGGTGCATGAGAGCGGGGTCGTGGCCGACCTGATGGGTCGGGTAGAGCAGGAGACGAAGGGCGCCGGGCGGGTGAGCCGTGTCACATTGCGGGTCGGAGCCTTGGCCGGGCTCGACGCCCACTCCTTGCGCCAAGGGGTCGAGGATTACGCCGAAGAGCGGTGGGGATATCTGCCGGAAGTGGTGGTGGAGCGATCAACCGACCCCACCACGCCCGACGCCCAGGGTGTCGTCCTCGTGTCGATCGGCGTGGGCCCCTGAGTCATGTGCATCGCTGTTCCAGGACCGGTCGTCTCTCTCGGCTCCGCGAGCGAGATCTCCTATCCGGGGAGGGTCTCGATCCTCGGATACGAACGGGAGGTCGACCTGGTGATGGTCCCGGATGTCGAGATCGGTGATTACGTCATAGTGCACTCCGGCTACGCCATCGAGATCGTGCCGCCGGAACGCGCCCGCAGGACCCTCGAGCTGTTCGGCGCCGAGGCCGGCGAAATCGATCGCTCGGTCGGCGGCTAAAAGGTCGATCGGATCTGATCGCCGATCAGGGTCCGCTTGGAGAATCGGTCGTAGACGAAGAGTGCCATCGCCGAGAGGGCGAACATGGTGAGCGGTCCGAGCAATCGCGACCCGCCGTCGATCAGGGTCCGAACCAGGATCTCGAGGATCAGGAGGGGGGAGAGGACCAGGTCGACCACGGCGGGGGGGAGAACCGTGTCCAGCATCTTGGCCATGGTGGCCGTCGCTCCCGTCTCCTGTACCGACATCAGGCTGCTGATCGCCTCCTGGCTGACCGTGAAGGGCTGGTCGGGGGCGAGGGTTGCCAATTCGAGGACCAGGGCGAGCTCGGGGCCGGGAGTCGGTGTCACTCCTTCGAATGGGGGGGTCGACTGGGGTACCGGCCGCGGGTCTGCGTCCGGGTCGGGGACGGGGATTGTTGCCTCCGGGGCCTCGGCGCCGATGTCATCGGGTACAGGTGTGCTCCCCGAGTCGGAGCCTGGCTCGTTGCCGGGTCCGGGCGGTGGGGGGGCAGCGGCCGTAATGGTGGTTGTAGTCGTGGTTGTGGTGGTCGTGGTCGTGGTGGTGGTCGGAGCTGGGGGTGTCCAGTCATCGGCCAGGGCGCGGACGGTGTCTCGTGCTGCCTGGCGGATGCCCTGAAGCTGTTGCCTGGCATCGCCGCCGACCTGCCCGAGCTCACCCGGGTAAAGGGCGGTGAGGTCGTCGACGGTGGACATTGCTGCACTCCACACCGAGTCGACCTTGGTAAGGGCGGCGTCTGCTGCGTCGTCGACCGAGCCTTCGTCGCTCAGCTTGGAGATCTGTTTGGAGAGAGCGGCCACGATGCTGTCGCTTTCATTGCCCGCCTGGTTGACCACCTGTGCGATGTCAACGGCGGTGTGATCTGCGTTGTGGGTGGCCGACACCGGCCCGGAGCCGATCAGGACATAGGCCGACGAGGCCACGATGAGAGAGAGGAGCCTCCGCCGTTTTGTCACCCTTCTCTATCGGCAGAACACCACCTCTCACTTAAAGCCCATCGGTGCCAATGCCGAAGATCCACTAGGTGAAAAAGCGAACCCTTGACTATGTCCCCATCGTCGTTGTAGGCGCGGTCCTCACCACCTTGGTCGTGCTCGCTGTGTTTCTGGTCAACCGGGAGAGCTCGGGAGCGGTGGCTGCCGACGCCGAAGTGGCGATCCTCGCCGAGTCCACGCTGAGCGCGGCGGCCGGCGCTGTGAACGCAACCAACTTCGCCGTCGTGCTTTCCGTCGACATAACCGACCCCGAGTTGATCGCCGAGGCGAGAGCCGGGGCCGAGGAGGCCTTTGTCGAGCTGAACACTCGATCTGCTCGGCTCGTCGCCCACCTGCCTCCGAACCAGCGCAGTCGCCTGGTGGATGCCCTCCGTCTCTTCACCCTGGCCACCGAAGATGCCCTGGCTGCACTGGTCAGTCTCGACGAGCAGCAAGGTTCAACGCTGTTGGCGGCCCAGGCCGGGACCTATCGGACGATGGTCGAGATGCTGGCCGAGGTGCGCGATACAAGGACTGCCGACATCCTCGTCGCCGGAGAGGGAGTCGGGCGCGCCGCCGACGCAGTCCGGTTCCTGGTGGTGTTCCTCCTCCCCATGGGGATCATGATCGCGGTGTGGAGAGCCATCCGGCGCAGCGCCAAGCAGCGGATCCTCACCGAGGAGTTGCGTCATGCGAGAGACGAGTCGCGGTCGAAGGACCAATTCATCGCCGATGTGTCCCATGAGCTGCGCACCCCATTGACCGGAATCTACGGCTTCGCCTCCTCTCTGGAGGACGCCAGCGACGACATGCCGGAGCCTGCCCGGGAGTTGGTCGGTTTCATCGTGACCGAGTCGGCCGAGCTGTCGAGGATGATCGACGACCTGGTTGCGGCGGGTCGTATCGACGCTGACGCGATCAGCTACGAATTGGAGCCGGTCCCCGTCCTGGACGAGATCCGGGAAGTGGTGCGCCCCTTCCGCAGGCGAGGGATCTCAGTCGAGGTGGACGACATCTCGATCGTCGTCCTGGCCGATCGGATGAGGTTGAGTCAGATCCTGCGCAATCTCGTCTCCAATGCCGCCAAACACGGAGGGAGCGAGATCGCCGTGACCGCGTACACCCGTGATGACACCGCCGTGATCGAGGTTATCGATGACGGCGCCGGCGTCGCCGAGGACGTGAAAGGGCGTCTTTTCGATCGTTACGTCCACAAGGACGGGTCTGCTGTCGTGACGGGAAGCGTCGGGCTCGGGCTGGCGATCGCACGCTCATTCGCCCAAGGAATGGGGGGTTCCCTCGGCTACGAGCGGGTCGAGGAACTCACCATTTTCGAGCTCCGCCTTCCCCTCGCCCCGTCGGAGAAGCCGACCTATCCCGAGCCCGAGCTTTCGGCGGTATCCCTCTGAGCCTCGGCGCGGATTCTTCCAAGCCAGCCTCCCGCCCGCGCCAATTCGGCCGATTGCGAGTATCGTTGTCATCGAGAGGAGTGCGACATGAGTCGGCTTGTCTGGACCGAAACCATGGACGGCTGGCAGAGTGGTCGATACCTGATCGAGTTGGCCGCCCCTCAACTATGGGTTCTCTCGCGTCGGCCCAAGGGTGATGACGATGCTCCGTTGAACTACTGGGAGGTCGTCCGCACCGCCGGTTCCCTGCGACAGTTGAAGAGCGCAGCCTCCGAGATGGAACGGCACCGGAACCACCGCCGCGGCCTACTCATCCATGCTGCGGCCATGCTCATCCTGGCCGTTGGCGCCATCGCGGCATATGTGCTCGACTCGGTCCTCGTCGTGCCTGCGGTGGCGGGGGTGTTCGCTCTCTTTCTGCGAACGCTGGTGATCTGGATCGAGACTGCTACCGGCAACGCCTGGTCGGTGATATCCCAGCACTACCAGTGACGGAGGTCTCAGCGGACTAGGAAGCCGTGTCCGAGGGTGTCTGCCGGATCGATCCACAGCTCGGACCGCCCGGTGAGGTGCGCCGTTCCCGTCACCTCGGGGATCACTGCCGGTATGCCTGCCACATCTGTCACTCCGACCACCCGGCCAGTGAAGGTGCTGCCCAGGATGCTCTCGACCGTGATCGTCTCTTCGACTCTGATCTCGCCACGGGCATGGTGGATGGCGAGTCGGCCGCTCACCCCAGTGCCGGTCGGCGACCGGTCGACTTCGCCGTCGGCGAAGATGCAGACGTTGCGTGAGTGGTTGCCCTCGGCCAGGGCCCGGCCGACGAAGATCACTCCATAGAGGAAGGCCAGATCAGGCTCGGTGGGGTGGGGGATCGCCCTCGAATCGACCAATGCCTCTTTGATCGCCTTGCCTGCCTCGATGAGGTGTGAGACCGTGGGCGGTTCGAGGACCAGGCCCACGGTATCGGAGTCGACATAGGCGTAGAACGCCCCTCCGAACGCAAGGTCGTAGCCGATCTTTCCCATCCCTGGTACCTCGACCTCGTTGTCGAGGTCGACGACGAATGAGGGAACATTGCGGAATCTCACCGAGGCCACCACCCCGTCTCTCATGGTGGCCGTCGCCTCGATCTGGCCTGCCGGAGTGTCGATCCTGATCACGGTCTCAGGCTCGACGGTGGGGAGGATCTCGGTGTCGAGGACCACCTTGGTGAGCGCGATGATCCCGTGGCCACACATGGTGGAGAACCCCTGGTTGTGGAGGAAGAGGACCGAGATGTCGCTGTCGGACGCCACCGGAGGGCCGAGGAGCGCCCCGTACATGTCGGCATGACCCCTCGGCTCCCACATCAGGGCGCGCCGGAGGTCGTCGAGCTGGTCCTGAGCGAAACGGCGGCGTTCGAGCATGGTGGCTCCCTCGATGACCGGACCGCCACCGACCACGACGCGAAACGGTTCGCCGCCGGTGTGGGAGTCGACGACCACCACCCGTTCCCAACCCGATGGGGGCTCCCATCCCTGAGCAGCGTCCAGATCCAAGGGGGCAAGGATAGGAGGGCGCCTCGAGTGGGCCTGTTCGAGTGAGCGACAGGCGCAGGTAGGTTGTCACGCGTGCCTTCCGTAGCCGATCTCGTGGCCGCCCTCGCCGAAAGGACACGCCCCGAGTCCGCCGCGCCGTGGGATCCAGTCGGGTTGCAGCTCGGGGAGCCCGCGGGAAGAGCCGACACCGTGGCCGTCTGCCATGAGGTGACCGAAGAGGTGATCGGTGCAGTCGAGGCGGCACCGGTCGATTTGGTCATCACCTATCACCCGCTCCTCTTCGATCCGGTGAACCGGATCGTCGGCGGTCGCTCGCCAGCCGCCCGGGCCCTTCGCCTGATGCGGGCCGGGGCGAGCCTGATTGTCATCCACACCGACTTCGACGGCGCCCCAGGAGGCACCGCTGATGCCCTGGCTTCTGCTCTCCGACTGCACGACGTCGCGCCTTTCGGCGGCGACGAAGCCGAGGGCCTGCCGGCGATCGGCCGGGTGGGGAGCTTCGAGCTCACACTCGCAGACCTGGAGACCCGGGTCGCCGGGGCATTCGGCTCCACGGGCCTGCGGGTGTCGGGAGAACGGAGCAGCACCATCGATCGGGTGGCGGTCGTGCCCGGCTCCGGGTCCGGCCACATCGCGCAGGCAGCCTTGCTCGCCGAGGCCATCGTGACCGGCGACGTGTCCCATCACGGAGTCGTGCGCGCCCTCGATCTCGGCCTCGCCGTGCTCGACCCAGGACACATAGCCACGGAACGCCCCGGGATCTCAGCGCTCGTGACCATGGTCGCCGACGTCGTGGGGGACTCTGTGATCGATCTCACCGAGCTCGACCCGCAGACCTGGAGCTGACAGACCACTACCCTCCGCTGCCGAATGGAGATGACGAGCCTCGCCGATCTACTCGACGTCCAGGATCTCGACCTTCAGATCGACCGCCTCCTCGAAGAGCGGCAATCACTTCCCGAGCTCGCCGCTTACAAGGACGCCCACGAGCGCGAGCAGGCTCTGGCCGCCGAGCTCGAGGCTGCCGGCTCCGATCTGAAGACCCTCGAGCTGGAGTTCGACAAGTCGGAGGGCGAGCTGCAGATCCTCGAGGCCAAGTTGAACGAGCACGAGACCAGGCTGTTCGCCGGGGGGATGAGTGCCCGTGAGACCGAGCACATGAGGCTCGAGGTGCAGAGCCTTCACGGGCAAAGGGAGGCGCTGGAGGAGAAGGTCCTGGGCATGCTTGAGCGGCTAGACCCCGCCCGCGAGCTGAGGGCCGACCTCGATGCCCGGGCAACCGCCGTGGCCGAGGAGAAGTCCGTCCTGGAGAGGACGATCAAAGCCGAGTGGAGGAAGATCGACGCCGAGCTGGCTCGCAAGGAGGAGAGGAAGAAAGAGGCTCTGATGCCGGTGCCCGACGATCTCGTCGAGATGTACGAGAAGCTCCGCCACTCCAAGGAAGGGGTGGCCATCGGGCGATTCGAGCACGGTGTCTGCGGCGGCTGTCACATGGCGCTCTCACCCGCCGAGCAGGCCGAGGCCTTCGCCGAGGAGATTCCCCGATGTGTCCACTGCCGGCGGCTCCTCGTCGCCTGAGTCATGCTTTTCTGGCACCTCGGGGCCACCCTGTGGCTGTTCCGATGGATATTCAGAGATCCCAAGGTGGACGTGAGGTTTCTCTTCGCCGGTGCGGTCGTCCCCGATGTCGTCGACCTCACGCTGGGGACGATGATATTGAGCGAGTCACATGCGATCGGGGAGCTCTGGCTGCACACCCTCCTCACCCCGTCGATCTACATGATCGGTGTCCTCCTCCTCACCAGGCGGGGAAGGCGACGCCGCGCCTACATGGCTCTCGGCGTCGGCTGGCTCTTTCATATCCTCCTCGACGGGATGTGGACCGATCCCGAGGTCATCTTCTGGCCCTTCTTCGGGTGGGAACTGCCTGTCGGGCAGACGCCGTTCTGGCCGCTGGCCTGGCAGAGAGCCCTCTCCGACCCGTGGCGGTGGGTGCTCGAGGCCATCGGCCTGGCCTATCTGATCTGGCTCTGGTTCGCCGCAGGGCTCAACCAGAGGGAGCGTCGTGAGGGACTGCTCGGCTCCGGGCGGATCCCCGGCGGCCCGGTGGCTCAGGATGTCTAAGGCTGTCGCCGTCGCCTGCCTCGTCATCGCCATGGGCGCCTGTGATGGAGACTCCGGGGGGGCGACGACGGTGACCGCCGTGTCGGGGGCGGACACGCCGGTGGCGGCGGTGGAGGAGTTGCGCAATCTGATCTCTGCGGGCGATTTCGACGGCGCCGCCTCGATGGCGGTGCCCGATCAGGCCGTCCTGGCCTCTCTGGGCGAGGGGGCCACCCCCTCACTGATCGCCCAGTCTCTCGAGAACGACGGCGAGGAGGTGGCCGCGAACTTCTGGAGCGGGTTCGCCCAGGGTGTCGGCGACACTTTCACCGGAGAGATGACCATCGAAGAAGTCGGCCCGGTTACCGAAAGGGGCGTCGAGTTCTTCCTGGTGGGAGTCACCCCGGAGGGCGGAGTGGAACGTCTCATGGTCACCCGAGACCTCGACGGGCACAGGATCGACCTGTTCGGCTCGTTCGGCGCCGGTCTGGCCGAGGGGATGATCTCACCCGTCGAGCTTCTCCTCGGCTCGTCGAGTCCCGATGCGAGGACCATTCTCTCCGCACTCCAGGATGTGGTCCCGTCCCTCCTCGTAGCTGCCACCGACGAGAGCCTGTCCCCGGAAGCCGTGCAGCGGATCATCCAGCTGATCGAAGTGATCACGAGGGTGGGCTGAGGCCGCCCTCTGTGCCCGGGGCGTCGCCGGCCAGCGAAGCGGACGTCAGGGGATGAGCTTCCCGATCAACCCTTCAGCGCAGGCAACACCTCGCTGCCCAGCATGCGGATGAGCCGGGGCTGATCGAGGGATGCCATCTGGAATGTGACTATGTCGGCACCGAGATCCTCCACGAGGGGTCGATAGACGCCCACGATGTCGTCCGTGGAGCCAACCCGGGAGTAGCGGTCGAGGATCTCCTCCCTGGGCATCTGGTCGGCTCGCTCGCGCAGGTCGGCGGGGTCGACGGCTTCGAGTCGCCCCGGTGCCCGAAGACCGCGCCATGAGTAGATCGCCTCCCAGGCCTCGTCGTCGCTCGCGGCGAAGATCGACCAACGGGTGGCGAGGATGATCGGCTCGGGGCGGCCCTTCTCCCGGGCCGCCTGCCGGAGAGGGTCGACCACCCTCTCCATCGTCTCGACGGGGTCCTTGATCGAGGTGATCACTCCCTGAGCCGACTCACCGGCAAGAGTGGCCGATTTCGGCCCACCGGCAGCCATCAGGATCGGTACCGGTCCGACCGGGGGTGAGTAGAGGCGAGCCCGGTCGGTCCGATAATGGGCCCCTTGGTAGGTGAGCTTCTCACCGTCCAGCAGGCGCCGCATGATCTCCAGGGCCTCGGCCATGCGGGAGTTGCGTTCGGCGTAGGCGGGGAACTCGTATCCGAGTGGGCCTTCGTTGATGTTCTCTCCGGTGCCGACCCCGAGGGTGAACCGCCCTTCGGAAAGGCGATCGAGCGTGGCCGCAGCCTGGGCAACCACTGCGGGGTGAAACCGGAACAGCGGCGTTGTCACCCCGGTGATGAACTCCAGGTTCTCGGTGGCCTGGGCCATCGCCCCGATCGTTGAGAACGCGAATCCGGAGGCCGACTCGTCGTCGACCCATGGGTGGAAGTGCTCCGAGACGACGACGGCGTCGAAACCAGCTTCTTCAGCCAGCACGGCATGTTCGACCAGTTGCTCAGGATGCCATTGCTCGTGGCCGCAGAAATAGGCGAATCTGGTCAATCGGGGTCCTTTCGCTCAGCGCCGGAGATCTTGCCAGGTCTACTGGTAGGACACGAAGACGGGGACGGGCTCCCGGTCGATGGTGAAGGCGGGCGATGCGATCTCGGGCGAGTCCTCGTCGAAGAAGTTCTTCCAACCCCATCGCCAATGGGCGCCCTCGGTGCCTTGGGTCAGCACGGCGTAGGTGTCCTCCTTGGTCGGGATCGGGCCCTGACCGTCCATCTGGATGATCATCTGGAGCTCCGGTCGCTGCTTCAGCGACTCCCGGTCGACGATCATCCGGGAGAGGAACTGGTGCACGATCAGCATCTTCTGGGGCAGCCCGTTGTCCCGGACCAGGTCGGCGAGCCAATCGACGACGGTGTTGACCTCCGCTGCCTCGACCTGCCCGGCCTGACGCAGGTGCACCTGGTCCGGTCCGAGCCGCCACTCCGGGTCGAGGGCGAGACCGACGAAGGGGAGCTTCAACAACTCCTCATACTGCTGGGCCTGGCTCAAGAAGTCCTCCCGTCCCGGCTGGAGATCGAGGATCACGTAGACGTCGTTCTCCTGGGCGACGCGAATCCACTCCGCGAAGGCGGATGGGGGCCACTCCTCGCTGTAGTCACCATCGGTGGGGACGGCGGAGGCGATGCTGGCGATGATCTCGAAAGTCGGGATCACCTGATGCCCGTCGGCCCCGTACTCGCCGAGCAGAGGAGCCATCCGCTCCAGGGTGGCCTCCGGGCCTTGTTCGCCAAGGACTCCCAGTCCGGTGGTCTCGGGATGACCGTAGAAGGCGACATAACGCCGAGGCTGATCGGGCGGGAGGACGTGGAAGCCGCCACCAGGGACCTGCAGACCTCTGGTGAGCGCTGCGATCTCCCACTGCGAAGCCGGCGGCTCGCTGCCGATGTAGCGGATCGCGGTAGGCGGCCTGCCGGACAAGGCGTTCCCGACCTCTGGGTAGCCGAGGAAGTTGGCCGGGTCGAAGGCGACTACAGAGGCGCCGATGGCACGCCCGGTGGCCGCCGCTGAGAGGGCGGCGACGGGCCGGCTGGCGTCGACCAGCCATGCGAATTCGGAGCCCGACGGCTCCGCGAGACCGGTGACCACGGCGGCCGGGTCGATCACCGGAGCGGTCGGGGCCGTGGTCGCCAGAGCAGGATCGCTCTGCGGCAGCACCACCCGATCCCTTGCCGTTAGGGCTCTGATGGTCTCCACGACCGTGCTCGCGTCTGGAGTCGCGGGGAGATGCACCTCTGCGGACACGCCGAGGGCATCGCGGGCCAGGTCGACGGCCTCGGTCGTCTCAGGTCGCGTGGTTTCGGCCCCGGGGGGTGTGGTTACGTCGACCGAGCCGATCAGGTGGACAGTCAGCGGTTTGAGACGTCCCAGCTCGGCGGCCAGCTGAGGATGGGGGTGTAGCAGCGGTGCGCCCAGGGCGGCGGCGAGCTGTGCCGCCGTCGCCACCTCGTTGAGGTCGGATTCACCGACGACCACCACATCGTCGGCGCAGCGGAACAGCCCGGTGGAGAGAACAAGGGCGTCTCCGGAGACGGAGCCGGTCATCACCGGTCCGCTGTCGCCGGTGACACTTGTGCATTGGCGGATGGTGGGATCGCTCGTGGCGGGCGCGGTCGTCCTCGTTGTCTGGCGGGTGTCGGCCCGTGTCTCGGTGGGCGTGTCTCCGACGATCGAGCTGCAAGAGGCCAGCACGATCGCCAGCACGATTGAGCGAGGGGCATGGTTCATGGGATCGGGGAGAAGGAGAGGGTAGGGGCCGGCCCCGCTCAACCTCGACGTTGTCGTTTCCAGATCAGGCCAACCGTGATCAGCGCCGCCCCGGCCAGCCACACGCCAAGCGGCACGAAGAACGACAGGAAGACGCAGGTGCCCAGGCCGAGCCACGCCGTGGGGCGGCGCCGGTCGAGAGCCAAGGCCGAGAGGTTGGTCAGCCCGTAGTAGAGCAGGACGTTGAAGGCCGAATAGGCCCAGGCGAGGGAGATGTCCCCGATCAGGGCGATGAGAGCGACGGGCAAGGCCGCGGCGATCACGGCAGCCGTCGGCGTGGACCGGGCATCGAGCCGGGCCAGTCTTCCCGGCATGTCCTTGCGGCGTCCCATGGCCAGCCAGACCCGGGACAACCCGAGAACCAAATTGAGCAGGGCGCCGAGCATCGCGGTCACCGCTCCGACCGCCCACACCGTGGAGAAGGGCCGAGATACGAGTTGCGCCGGGCTCTGCCCCTCGCTGAGGACATTGCCCCACCCGGGGCCGCCGGCGGCCCTGCCTCCCAGCTCGACCATCCCGTAGAGAAACACGGCGATGGCCAGGGTGACGATCACGGCTCTCGGGATGACCCGCTCCGGGCGACTCACTTCCTCGCCCAAGGTGGCGATGCGCCCGTATCCGGTGTAGGCCACGAATAGAAAGGCCGTGGCGGGGAGCAGACCGTCGAAGGTGGCGCTGCCTCCGGGCGACAATGCCGAGCCCGGCTCGACCATGCCTGCGATGCCGAAGCCGACGATGGCCAAGATCGTCACGGTGACGAGAAGGGTGTTCACGACGATCGTCCGTCGCAGACCGGCCAACACCAGGCCGGTTACCAGGACCACGGCCACCACCGCCACGATTCGCCGATCCCAGGGGATGCCCAGATAGAGGGCCACACCCAGGGCAGCCGTGGCCGCCGAAGCGGTCTTGGCTAGGAGGAACAGCCAGCCGGCGGTGAACCCCCACCATGGTCCCAGGGTTTGGTACCCGTACTCGTAGGTCCCACCTGCTACCGGGAAGCGACCGGCTAGATAGGCCGAGGAAAGCCCGTTGAACACCGCCACCGCCCCGGCGAGCGGCACCGCCAACAGGACTGCGTCTCCCCACATCCCGGCGGCGACACCGATCGCGACGAAGGCGCCGGTGCCGAGGATGGAGCCGAGCCCGGTGACAATGGCGCCGCCCAGCCCCATCTCACGCCGGAGGGTCTGCATCAGAAGAGCGTTTCCCGCTCCACCTTGTCTCTCAAGTCAGGCACATTGTTCTTCACCGAGTTGACCCGGTTGGAGACAGTGTGCTCCATGATCAGGTCGGGATCGATCGTCTGAAGCAGCCCGGCGACGACCTCCGGGTCGCGTAGCTCCCTATCGAGCCAGGCATCCCACACCGTGGGAGGTAGTGACACCGGCATGCGGTCGTGGATGGGGGAGACGGCGCCTTCGGCCCCTGTTGTGATTATGGAGCAGGTGCGCTGCCAGATGTCGGTTCCCGGGTCGAGCCTCGATGCCCAGATCCCTGCGAAGACCATCGGATGACCGTCGGCCCGGTAGACCCAGTGGGGAGTGCGGCCCTGTTCTTTGGGCTCCCATTCGTAGAAGCCGTCGGCGGGGATGAGACAGCGTCTCCTCGAGAAGGACTCGCGGAAGGCGGCGGTGGTGGCCACGGTCTCGGATCTGGCGTTGATGTGGATCGACTTGGCGTCTTTGGCCCAATGGGGGACCAGACCCCATCTCATCGAGCCGAGCGATCTGACCCCGTCTCGTTCCGCCACGACATAAACCGGGTCGGTGGGGGCGACGTTCCAGTTGGGCTCTAGTCGATCGGTGAGCACCTCGTCCACCCCGAAGTACTCGGCATAGAAGTCGAGGTCACCGGTGATCGAAAACCGCCCGCACACCGGCCCAAGAATAGGGGCGCCCGCGAGGCAGCAACGTGCCCCAGCCGCAAGGAGCGGCCGCGGCGGCCGCCGGCCGCAACCTGAAGCCGCGGCCGCAACCTGAAGCCGCAACCTGAAGCCGCGGCCGCAACCTGAGGTTCTACGTCACGTATCCGTTACGAACTCTCTCGAGTTCAGCAAAGGCTCCGGCCGTCGCTTACGCGCCCCCAGGTCCAAGATCTGAACCTGAGGCGATTCGTTGCATATATGCAACGGGGAACCTCAGGTTTCGGTCGGGGTGGCTGCCCGCCGGGGACCGTCACCCCTCGATGGCCTCGATGTTGTGACGGGCCCAGGAGTGGACGTCCCAGCGGCCCACCGCCCGACGGAGACGGGACATGCGTCGTGCCTGATCGTCGCGCTCCATCATCACCGCCGAGTGCAGTGCCACCGCCAGCGCATCGAGGTCGTAGGGATTGACGACGAGAGCGTCGGTTAGACGCTCGGCCGCCCCGGCGAACTCACTCAGGATGAGCACACCGCGGTTCTCCCTCCGCGTCGCCACATACTCCAGGGCGACCAGGTTCATGCCGTCCCTGAGCGGGGTCACCATCATCACGTCGGCGGCCAGGTAGGCCCCGACCAGGTCTTCAAAGGCGAAGGTGCGATACATGTAGTGGATCGGGGTCCACGAGGCGCGGGCGAACCGCCCGTTGATCCTCCCCACCATCTCCTCCACCTTGCGTCTTATCGTCTGATACTCCTCCACGTCCTCGCGGCTGGGCACCGCGATCTGGACGAACGACACCTTGCCCCGCAACTCCGGATGGCGCTGCAGCATCACCTCGAAGGCGCGCAACCTCAGGTCGATGCCCTTGGTGTAGTCGAGACGGTCGACACCCAGGATCACGTGCTCCGGATCGCCGAGATCGTGGCGCAGACGTTCCCCCGCTGCCAGCGCCTCGGGGGAGTTTCCGGCCGCCCGGCTCTGCGCCACGTCGAGCGAGATGGGCACCGCCTGAGCCCGGACGTGCCGGCCCTGGAAGTCGAGCCACGAGGCCGGACCGCGCGCCCCGACGATCTCCCGGGCGGCGGCGGCGAAGTTGAGCACGGCGCGGCGGGTCTGGAATCCCAGGTAGTCGGCCCCGAGGAGCCCTTCGAGCACCTGTTTCCGCCAGGGGAGACGCTCGAAGATGTCGACCGGAGGGAAGGGGATATGGAGGAAGAACCCGATCCTGGCTCCAGGGAGTCGCTCCCTCAGCATCGCCGGGACGAGTTGGAGTTGATAGTCGTGAACCCAGATCCTGCCCTCCGGACCCGCCGCCTTGGCCGTTGCCTCTGCGAATCGGGTGTTGACCTCGAGATGCGGCCCCCACCAATGACGGTGGAACTCGAGTGGCCGGATCGCATCGTGATAGAGGGGCCAGATCGTCCCGTTGCAGAAGCCGTCATAGTGATCCTCGATCTCGGACGCCGAGAGGACCACCGGCCGGTTCTTGATCCCGGCCGCCTGAAACGACCGTGACTCCCCGCCGGGTGCGCCTCCCCACCCGACCCAGACACCGCCCCGCTCGCGGAGAACCGGGGCCAGGGCGGAGACGAGACCGCCTGGGCTCGGATTCCATTTGCCGGTTTTCTCGTCCCATGCCACAGGGAGACGATGGGCGGTCACCACCAGTGGGCCACCGGCGCGGTTGGGCTGCATCTCCTCTGACCATACCCGGCACGCGCGATCCCTCAATCGGGGCTTCCCGCCGGATTTGGCGCCGAGGATGGGAACATCGGGAGATGCTGGCGGCGTTGAACATCGTGGCAGTCGGTCTCGGAGTCGGGGCCGGAGGTCTTTCGGCCACCCTTCTCGCCCTCGTTCTGGGTGGCGTGCTCACCGTGATCGGGGTGGAGCGGGGCGGCGACATCGGCTTGACCGTCGGTGTCGTGCTGGGGCTGGCCGTCGCCGGCTGGGTCGCCGGTCGACTGGCCCGCCATTCCGAGAGGTTCCACGGGGCGGTGACCGGTCTTCTCCTGGCCGGGCTGATCATCGTGGTGGCCAGGATGGGAGGGAGCCCGGCGTCGACGGTGACCGTCGTCTGGCTGGCCGTGGTGGCCGCCACCGTTGCCGGTCTGACCGGGTGGCTGGCGGGTCGACGGAAGCAAACCGGCCCGTAGAATGAAGATGTGAGCCCGCCGGGCGACCGCGGTCGAAAGACCGAGGAAAGTCCGGACTCCACAGGGCAGGGTGCTGGGTAACTCCCAGGCGGGGTGACCCGACGGAAAGTGCAGCAGAGAGCAGACCGCCGATGGCCCTAACGGGGCACAGGCAAGGGTGAAACGGTGAGGTAAGAGCTCACCAGCGTCGCAGGCGACTGCGGCGGCTCGGCAAACCCCACCCGGAGCAAGGCCAAGCAGGGACGTCGGCGGCCCGTCGATCAAGTCCCGGGTAGGCCGCACGAGCGCATCGGCAACGGTGCGCCCAGATGGATGGTCGTCCTCGACAGAATCCGGCTTACAGGCGGGCTCACGATCGTGCAGGAGGCCCCGAGAGGGGTCTCCTGCGCGTTTGGAAACCCGGCTCTCCCCTAGGCGCTCTCCGATGTGGGATAGAAGCGGCGACGGGCCCAAAGGGCGACGTAGACCAGAGCGACGAGGACCGGGACTTCGATGAGCGGGCCCACGACCCCGGCGAGAGCCTCACCGGAGGTCACCCCGAAGACTCCGATGGCGACGGCGATGGCGAGCTCGAAGTTGTTGCTGGCTGCTGTGAAGCTCATCGACGTGTTCTTGGGGTAGCTCAGGCGGAGACGAAGCCCGAGGGCGAATGATGCCGCCCACATGAGCAGGAAGTAGACGAGTAGGGGCAAGGCGATACGGGCCACATCCCACGGCTGGGCGATGATGGTTTCGCCCTGAAGGGCGAACAGGATCACGATCGTGAACAAGAGCCCGTAGAGGGCCCAGGGGGCGATCCCGGGGAGGAACCGGGTCTCGTACCACTCCACACCGCGGCTGTGTTCTCCCCAACGCCGGGTGAGATAGCCGGCGGCCAGGGGAATACCGAGGAAGACGAGGACGATCCTGGCGATCTCCCACATGGACACCTCGAGGCTGGAAGTGTCGAGCCCCAGCCATCCCGGAAGAAGGTCGAGGTAGAAGTACCCGAGCACGGCGTAGGCCACGATCTGGAACACCGAGTTGATCGCGACCAGGACGGCTGCAGCTTCCCGATCGCCGCAGGCGAGGTCGTTCCAGATGAGCACCATGGCGATGCAGCGGGCCAATCCGATGATGATCAGGCCGGTGCGGAACTCGGGAAGATCGGGGAGAAGCATCCAGGCGAGTGCGAACATGAGGGCCGGGCCCACGATCCAGTTGAGGACCAGGGAGGTGGCCATGAGCTTGCGATCGGTGGCCACCTGGCCGATCTGGGAGTAGCGGACCTTGGCCAGCACCGGGTACATCATCGCCAGCAGCCCTATCGCGATCGGAAGGGAAATATTGCCGACCTTGACCGTGTCGAGCCACTCGTTCAGGTTCGGGATCAGGTTTCCCAGGACCAGGCCGGCCACCATGGCAGCACCGATCCATATCGGGAGGAAGCGGTCGAGGTTGGAGAGCCGCCGGAGGACGGGCTGCTCGATGGCTTCGGTGATATCGGTCATGAGTTGAGCATCGGTGGCCACGTTCCCGCCGGGTAGGGACCTTCGACCACAAACACTATGGCTTGGGCACGTCCAATCCTGAGGTTTCCGACCTAACAAATCCGTGGGCCTCGCCCTTCCGCGAAATAGCCTGATTCAGCTGAAACCTTGAGGCGTCAGCGCAGGTCGGAACGGCAGGACCTAGAGGAGGAGCTCGAATGGTCATCAACAAGTACCTGGCCGAATTCCTGGGGACCTTCATCCTGGTGTTTCTCGGCTCAATGGGGATTCTCGCCGTCGGCGGGGCCGCCGGGGCGGCCGAGATCGTGGCCATCGCCTTTGCCTTCGGACTGGCGCTTTTGGCCGGGATCTGGGCCGTGGGACATGTCTCGGGTGGCCACTTCAACCCTGCGGTCACCCTGGCGATGGTGCTCGATGGCCGAACCTCGTTCGGCGATGCCATCGGTTACTGGATCGGGCAGTTCGCCGGCGCCGGCGTCGCCTCACTGGTGGTGCTGGCCGCCTCCAGCCGGGACGACGTGGGCGGGACCATCACCGGCTACGACACTCTTTCCACCGGCATCATCGCAGAGATCGCACTCACCACGATCTTCGTGTGGGTGATTCTGTCGGTCACCACCAGGGGCGCCAATCACGCGCCGGCCGCCATCGCCCTCACCCTGGTCGGCGTCCATCTGGCCGGGATCCCCTTCTCGGGTACCTCGGTGAACCCGGCCCGATCCTTCGGACCGGCTGTGGTCTCGGGCGAGATAGACCAGCTCTGGGTGTACATCGTGTTCCCGCTCGTCGGCGGGATCGTGGCCTGGGCCTTGTACCGGCTGTTCCCGGTCGACCTCGCCGATACCTGACTTCGGGGGAGAGGCGGCACCGCCGGTCCTCTCAGGAGAAAAGCGGGTCCTCTCCGAGATCCTCGAGGCCCATCACCCACCCGGCGGGAAGGGACCAGTGTTTGGCCCCCTTGACCATCGATTCGAGATGTTCGTCTCCGGGGCGGCGGTCACCGTTGGGTGAGGCCTTGGCGACAAAGGTGAGGCAGTCGTGCTTGTTGCCCTCGCGATCGACCGCCTTCGCATCCCATCCGGCGACTCGCCCTTCCCCCTCCTCGGCATCGATCAGGGCCGGAACCTCGCTGTCCGGCACCTCGAAGACACCCCCCCACACCGTGTGACCGGCTTCGGCGAGGAGGGAGGGAAGACCTTCGGCAACCTCGGAGTCGACGAAGACCAACCTGGTCTCGGGAAAGTGGGCGGTGAACAGGAATCGAGCGTGTGGGGAAACGGCACCGATGCGATCGGGGTCGAGGAACGATGCGTAGGCGAAGTACAGCGTCGAGTTCAAGGGCAACGAATTGTAACGACCGGGGCCGATGCATCGTGCAAACCCCCCAACCACCCCTCTCCGATGAACGGGCAGTGGGGTGGCGGCGCTCCTGCCGTATCATCCGCGCGTGCCTGCGCCTGCCTCACCGACAGACGAGCAATGAGCTTGAAGAGATCCGACAAATCGCCCTACTGGCGCGACGAGCTGCTCCAGCTGGAGCAGCGTCTCCTCGACCCGGCGGTGCGAGGCTCCCCCGGCGCGGTCATCCCGCTCCTCCACCCCGAGTTCCTCGAGTTCGGGAGCAGCGGCCGGGTCTACACCAAGGACGCCATCGTGCAGATGATGGTGCAGGAGACGCCCGGCGTGGTCAAGATCCGTGATTTCGATGTGCGAGAGGTGTCCGAGGACGTAGCTTTGGTCACCTATCGCACCATCGGCCAGGAGGGTCGGGAGACACTACGGAGCTCGATCTGGCTGCGTCGCAACTCTGAATGGCAGATCGTGTTCCACCAGGGAACCAGGGTTCAGAACCGCTTCCATGACCGATAGAGGGTTCCGACACCGGCGAGGGGGTTTTAGGCTCGTCCGCCGTTGAGGCGTTTCGAGCTGTTCCTGGTCTTCGGAGAGGTGTTCGCCGTTGCCTGGCCCGCCGTGTTCGGGGTCAGGACCCGACGAGGAATCGCCGCGGGGCTGCTCGTCGCCCTGTTCGTCCTCCACTGGCAGCTGGAGGGGCTTCGCTGGCAGATGGTTCCGGTGTACGGGGCTGCCCTGGGTCTTCTCATCGGGGACATCCTTGCCGTGGAGCGGCGGGTGGACTGGACCAGCCGCATCGCCCGGGGCATCTTCGGGGTGGCCGGGGTCGCCCTTGGGGCGGTCCTGCCGCTGATTCTCCCTGTGCCCGAGCTGCCGGTCCCGACTGGCCCGGAGCCGATCGGCACTGTCACCGTGGCCCTGATCGACCGGGAGCGGGAGGAGCTCTACGGCCCGAGACCCGGCCAGGGGCGACGTCTCGTCGCCCAGGTCTGGTATCCCGCCCTGGCTAGCGAGGGCGTCGAACCGGTTCCCTGGAGTGAGGATTGGGACATCGTCGCTCCCGGCGTCGCCACAGAGATGGGATTCCCCGGCTGGTTCCTCGATCACACCCGTTACACCCTCTCCCACTCCATCCCTTCGGCCCCGATCGCCCCGGGAGCCTTCCCGGTCGTGATCTACAGTCACAGCTGGACCGGATTTCGCTCCATGGCCATCAACCAGATCGAGAGCCTGGCCAGCAACGGCTTCATCGTGGTGGCCCTCGATCACACCCATGCCTCGGTGGCGACCCGCTTCCCCGACGGCGATGTGGTGCGCCTGGACCCGGCAGCACTGCCTGACCGTGCGGATGTGGGGGAGGAGGCGTACGGAACGGCCGTCGAGACTCTGCTCGACGTATTCACCGAGGACATCGTCACCGTGGTCAACGCACTCGAGGCCGGTGAGGAGGGGCCGTTCGCCGCTTTCGCCTCCAGCGCCGACGCGACCCGGCTCGGCGTCTACGGCTACGAGACCGGCGGAGGCGCTGCGGTTCAGTTCTGTCTCGTGGACGAACGCTGTGATGCAGTGCTCGGGCTCGACCCTTGGGTGGAGCCGATCCCGGATCGGGTCCTGGCCATCTCCGCTCCCCGACCTGCCCTCTACCTGCGCTCGGACGACTGGAGGGGCAGCGAGAACGACGCCATATTGCGCGGGATCGCCGAGCGCTCCACCGAGACGACCTACTGGATCGGTGTCGAGGGGGCGGTCGAGAACGATCTGGTGGCAACTCCGCTGCTCTCGCCCCTGGCGTCGAGGCTGGGATGGAGGGGGCCGATCCCGGCAGGGCGGGTCATACCGATCATCGACCGCTACCTGGTCGGCTTCTTCGACGTCTTTCTCCTCGGCACCGGCCCGGCCGCCCTCGACACCGCATCATTCGACGAGGTCACCTTGGAGGTGATCAGGCCGGGGTGAAATCAGGTGTCGGGTGCCTGCTGGGTGTCCCCGGTGATCTGCTGGCCGGGCCGCTCACCGGCGATGATGGCGTCGATGGTGGCTCCCAGGATCAGGGCATTTGCCTCGCCGATGATCTTGCCCACCACCTCACCTTGGGGGTCGATGAAGAAGGTCTCCGGTATGCCGAACACCCCGTAGGCGATGGCGGTGCGGCTTCCCGGGTCGGCGAGGTAGATGGTGGCGGCGGATCTGCCCGCCTCGTCGAGATAGGCGAGCGATTCGGCCGCGTCCTCCTGATACCCGATCTGGACGAAGGTGACATCCCGATCGGCGAAGGACTCGGAGGTGGCGACGAGATCGTCGTGCTCCTCTCGGCATTCGGGGCACCAGGAGGCGAAGAAGTTGACCACGACCACGTCGCCACGGAGCTGGGATAGGGCGACGCCTTCGGTTCCGTCGAGCCCCGGGAGATCGAACGCAGGTGCGGGCTGGCCGAGCAGCGGCGAGTCGACCAGGCCCGGATCGCTGCCGAACCGGGAGGCGAGCACCACCGCCAGGACGACGGTTGCCGCCACGACACCCAACCCTGTCCAGCGCAGGACCCGTCCCGTCACGGGCACTCCCCGCCATCCCGGGCCAACTCGATGTCGGATTCGATCCGCGTCTTCGTCTCCCGGTCCAAACCGGGATCTGCGAGCAGGCTCTCGAAGGTCGCTATCGCCTCGTCGACCTCGCCGGCGCCACACCATCGCACCCTTGCCCTCACATAGAGCGCTACGGTCGACCTCGGGTCGATGGCCAGCGCCTCGTCTATGAGCCGGGTGGCCGTCTCCACCTCGCCATTCCCGTCGAAGGCCATCCAGCCGAGGCGGACCAACGCGGTTATCGCCTCGGCGGTGGTCGCGTCCGGGTCCTCGGCCACGACCAGGTAGTGGGGGAAGGCCGAGCGGTAGTCACCAGTGTCGAAGTAGCGCTCGGCCAGGGCGAGCCGCATGCCGTTGACCTGGGGATCGTCGGCGTTGGCCGCCACAACCGCCTCCATGGTCTCGTTGCTCACCTCGGAGAGATCCTGTCCGTCGAGAGCGGCCGCCCCGGCGGCCGCCGTGGGGCGGTCCTGGAGGGAGTTGCTGGCCACCACCACGATGCCGGCGAAGGCGAACAGGAGGATCACACCTCCGATCACCAGCCGTGTCCGGCTCCGCTCGACAGGAAGCGGTGCCTGTTCGCTCCCGGCGCCCGGATGGCGTTGCCACCACAAGATCACGGCTACACCGAGGACCAGAGCTGCCATCGGGGCGAGCCAGAGCACGAGGGTCGTTCCCGAGGCCGGAGGATCGAGCAGCACCGCCCCGGTGTAGGAGCCGAGCAGCTCGTCGACGATGTCCTGGTCGGAGACCCCGGCGGCGACTCTGTCGGAGACGAGATCCATCATGTCCTCGGCCATCGGCGAAGGGGAATTGGCGATCGACTCTCCCTGGCACACCGGGCACTTGATCCGGGAGCCGATCTCCTCGACCCGGTCGACGTCGGCCGGTCGGGTCGACACGAGCAGGGTCAGGGCGACGGCCATGACTGCCATCGCGGCCACGAAGGCGCCATTCCTGACGCGCTCAGACATCGGCCAGGACCGGCTCCGGCTGGACCTCTCGCTGGCGGCGCCGGGTCGAAAGCGACCAGAACCCACCGGTCGCCGTGGTCAACCCGCCCAGCCAAACCAGCCAGATCATCGGGGAGGTATCGAGCCCGAGCTCGATGGTCTCGTCCTCGAGGCTTCGCAGTGTGAGGTACAGATCGCCGCCGGGCCGGGTCATCACGGCCGGGGTGATGATTCCCCCGGTAACCCCCGGATAGAAGTTCGCCCGCGGTTCCAGGGTGCTCACCCTCACGCCGTTTCGACTGACGCCGACGCGGGCCCCTTCCACGACGCGGTTCGGCTCGTCACGACGAAACGGTGCCTCGTAGACGAGGGTGTAGCCGGCGAACTCCACGGAATCGGCCGGGGCCAGCTCGACCTCGGCGTGAAGGGGGAGGTTGGCGGCGAAGGCTATGCCGATGGCAACGAGTACCACGCCGATGTGGCTGACCTGCCCGGCCCAGAACGGCTGGTCGTTGCCGATCACTGCCCTCGCTTCCGTCAGCACGGGACGACCCGACTTCGACGCTCTGGCACCGGCCAGTTCGAAGAGCAGCCCGACCACCACGCCCATGACGAAAACGCCGAGGACGATGGCGAGTATCACCCAACCCACCCTGGTCACGGTGGCGGCGACGAGGAGACCCGCGGCAAGGGCGACGAGGGTCGGGACTCGGAGGCGGCGCCAGAGCAGCCCCGCCCCCGCTCCCCGCCACGGTGTGATCGGGCCGAATCCCATCGCCAGCAGCAGCATGAAGGAAAGCGGCACGGCGAGACGGTTGAAAAAGGGCTCGCCGACCCCGACCTGAGTGCCGGTGAAGGCTTCGAGAAGGAGCGGGTAGGTGGTGCCGATCAGGACCACGAACGCATAGACGGTCAGCAGGAGGTTGTTGACCAGGAAGGTCCCTTCGCGGGAGACGAACGACTCGATACGAGGCGACGACGAAACCAGATGCGAGCGCATCGCGAAAAGGGTGAACGACCCGACCAGGACCAAGACCAGGAAGCCGAGCAGGGCTGGCCCGATGGCCGATTGGGTGAAGGAGTGTACCGAGTTGATCGTGCCCGACCTGGTGAGGAAGGTGCCGAGGATGGTGAGGGCGAAGGCGCTGATGACGAGCACGAAGTTCCATGCTTGGAGCATCTCCCTACGTCTTTGCACCAACCCGGAGTGGAGGAAGGCGGTGGCCGCCAGCCAGGGCATGAGCGAGGCGTTCTCCACCGGGTCCCAGGCCCAGTAGCCCCCCCAGGACAGGACCTCATAGGCCCACCAGCCACCCAGCCCGATCCCGAGAGTGAGGAACGACCAGGCCACCAAGGTCGAGCGGTGACTGCGACGCAGCCAGTCCGGTCCCGGCTTCCCCAGGGCGAGCGCGCCGATGGCATAGGCAAAGGGCACGGTCAGACCGACGTATCCGACGTAGAGGACAGGGGGGTGCACCGCCATGAGGAAGTGGTTCTGGAGGAGGGGGTTGGGGCCGGGACCGTTGGCCGGAGCGTCCACGGCGGCGAAGGGCCATGCGCTGGATCCGGCGCAACCAACCTCGAGGGCGTCGACACAGACCTCGAACGGATTGGCCACTGTGATCATCAGCCCGAAGAAGAAGATCGCCACGCCGCCCATCACCGCCACCGCACCGGCTCCGAGGCGGTCACTTGCTCCGCCCTGCCGTCTCACCACCACCCAGGTGAAGAAAGCGAGGACCAGGCCCCAGAGGACTATCGAGCCTTCCAGGGCGGCCCAGGCCGTGGCGACATCGAATGGGAAAGGTGTCGTGGCGGAATGATGGTTGGCGACGTACGCCAAGCTGAAGTCGTCTGACAGCAGGGCGATCTGCATCGCTGCCATCGCCACCAGTGCGCCGGCGAGCACCAGGCTGGCCGGAGCCTTCAGGTCGGCCTCCCCACCGCGGGCAAGCCGAGCCCCTCTGAGAACCAGCAGAACGGAGCCGATGAGGGCCGCGATCACTCCGGCCGATCCGAGGAAGGCAAGCATCAGCCCTCCGGGTAGGCCCCGCCCTCCTCGGGGACCTCGTAGTTCTCGTCGTGACGGATGAGGGCCGAGTCGGCATCGAAGGTCACACCCGACCAGGCTCCCTCGAGGAGGAGCGGCACCTCTTCGCCGAACAGGGAGGGCTTGGAGCCGGTGAGTCGGACCGAGATGTCGGCTCCACCGTCGGTGATGTCGAACGAAGTCACTCCCTCTCCCTCGACCACGCTCCCGGCCACCACCATCCCGGCCAGGCGGAACCGCTCACCGTCGGGAAAGTCGGACCGTTGCTCCACCGCTTCGGATGGATACAGGTAGTAGGTCAGGTTGTCATCGAGGCTGCTGATGGTGAGGCCCAGCACGAGGGCGATCACCCCTCCGATACCGAGGTAGACGAATCGGCGGTGGGCCACCTTCAGTCCTTGACCCGGCGACGGCGCAAGTGGAGACGAGCGGCATAGCCGATTATCGCCGCATAGCAGAGGGCGAAAGTGCCGACGACGATGAACAGGTCAGACATCCTCGACCTCGGTCAGACGTGGTGGCTTGACCGCATCTCCGGCCAGATCGGCCTCGGCGGCGACTCTCTCCTCGGCTCGAGCCACGTCGAGGCGAGCGATGAGGAGGGCCACGTAGAGGTAAGTGATGGCGAGGAAGTTGACCAGAAGGGCGACGACCATCTCCCTGGGCATCGTGGCTCCGTCGGGGCGGATCGAGGGCGTCTGATGCAGCGTGCGGAACATGTACACCGAGAAGTAGACGAGGGGGACCTGGACAACGGCAACCGCTCCCAGGATCGCCGACCGTCTCGCTCGCATCTCCGGGTCGGGTGTCGCCCCGCGCAGGGCGAGATACCCCAGATAGACGAAGAGCATGACCGCTGTCGTGGCCAGACGTGCGTCGCCCCAATCCCAGGCCCGGCCCCACACCGCCTGACCCCAGACCATGCCGGTGAACAACCCGGTGACGGTGAACACAACTCCCAACTCTGCTGACGCCTCCCCGAGCCGGTCCCAGCGAGGGGTCTTCTTGACCAGCCACATGATGGAGGCCAAGGCGGTGACCCCGAAAGCGAGGAAGGCGACCCACAAGAAGGGGGCATGAATGTTGACGATTCGACTGAACTCGCCCTGGAGGCGATCCACGGGTGAGGTGAAGGCGAACCACAAGCCGACCGCGACCGCCAAGGCGGCCGTGCCCAACAGGATCCTGATTCGGTTCATCTCGACGCCTCCTCCAGTGGCCTGGCCAGGGCGACACCGGCAACGGCGAGCGCCAGGTCCGTGGCCACCAGCAGAATCAACCAGCGGAGGATACCGGTGTGGCGGGCTAGTGATTCCAACGTCTGGGAGGCGCCGATCACCAGGGGGAGTGCCAAGGGGGCGACGATGAGAGAGGCGAGAGTGGTCCGGTTGCGGAGCCCGGCGGTGACCTCCCCGGCGAGCGTTCCCAACTCGGTGAGCCCGATGGCGGTGAGGAGAAGGCCCGCCAACACCGGGAGCAGCCAGCCCTCGGGGAGGTCGGGGCTGTAGAGCACGACCGTGGCGAGGAGCAACACGAGGAGGAAGACGACCATGAGGGCAGAGCCCGATAGACAGCGCCCGACGAATCGGGCTGAGGGATCGACGCCGAGCAGGGAATACAGGTCGCGTCTCTCCGGGCGGTCGTCGGCGGTGTGACGAAGGGCGATCTGCATGCCGAAGAGGATCCCGATCGCCCAAAAGACGGCGGGCCCGAGACGGGACACGGCGGACAGGTCGACCCCGAGGGCGAGAGGGAAAACGAGTAGGGCCACGACGGCGAAGGGGAGGACGATGCGAAGGACGTCGCCCACCCGACGCTCGATGCGGAGATCCACTCTGGCGATCTCGAGTGCCTGGTCCCAGAAGCTCAAGTCACCGGCTCCAGACGACCAGCGTAGAGGTTGAGAACCTTCCCGGCGCGCTCGGCGATGTGGCGCGGGTCGTGCGACACCATCACCGCAGCCCCGCCGTCCCGGGTGGCACGGTCTATCAATGTGTCGATCAGCTCCTGGGCGAAGTAGTCGAGCCCGGAGTACGCCTCATCGAGCAGGAGCAGACGGGGCTGGGTGATCAAGAGCCGGGCCACCTCGGTACGGCGCAGCATCCCTTGCGAGCTGGTCTCCACTTTGCGATGGGCTGCCTCGTCGAGCCCGACCACCCGTAGAGCGGGCTCGATCCGGGCGGGGTCGGCCCCGGCAAGACGTATCGCATGCTCCAGGTTCTCGCGCAGGCTCAATTCGCCGATCATGGCCGGGACGTGGCCGATGAGCCCGATCTGGGGGCGCACCCCGTACACCTCGCTGGTGCCCAGGGCCGCCCCCAGCACATGGCCCACGCCGCGGTCGGGGCGCACCAGGGTGGCGAGCAGCCGGAGTAGCGTGGTCTTGCCCGATCCGTTCGGCCCGGCGATCCCGAGCACCTCGCCGGGGCCCACCGACACTGTCAACCCGCGCAGCACCATCTGGCCACCCAGGGTCACTCCCGAATCGTGCAGAACTATTGGTGCGGCCACCCCGGGAGTCTCATTCGGTGCGGAGGCAGACTCAAGTCACAGGAGAGGCACGGGTCGTCACAAACCACGGGGCCGCCAGGGCGGCCACGAGTCCAACTGTGATGGCTGCGATGTGCCAGCCAGTCGGCCCGCCGGTGAGCGACAGCCGCAGGGGCTCGGTGAGGAGTCTCACCATCCCGGCAGCCGCCAGTCCGAGCCCTGATCTCAGCAGCGGCCGGAATGACAGCCGTGCCACTGCCCAGGCGGCCAATGTCAGGGCCAGCGCCACGTACAACTCGACCGGATGCCTGCTGACGACGCTCCCCGGCTCGGCAAATGCCCAGGGCAGGTCCGATGTCGTCCCGAGACAGGCGCCTCTCCACAGACAGCCGCCATGCCATCCGGCCAGCGCGAGCAGTGCCGCGGGGGTGATCGCATCGAGACACCTGAGCTCGCCACGCACCGACCACATGTACGCCACCAAGGCCCCGATCGTCGCGCCAGAGGAGTGGACCCCACCGCGGACGACGAGGATGTCTCCCGGGTGGAGGAGCGGATTGGTCCCTTGGGCGATCATCGCCGTGATCCGTCCCGCCAGAAGACCGATTGCGCCGGCTCCCAACAGGCGGTCGGCGGGATGATCGGGCAGGCCTTCGGGCCAGATCCTGGTCCCGAGCCAGCCCACGGCGGCTGCGGTCAGAGCCGCCCAGAGAAGGGTGAACTCCATCAGGGGTCGAGGTGGAGCAGTTCGTCGATGCCGAGAGCGAGCCCACGTTCGTCGATGATGCCGTTGTGGGTGCTGACGAGCTCGCCTCCGGAGGCGAAGAAGAATGTGATCGGAGTCCCGAAGCCGGCGAGCCGATTCGGGATCGAGCGGTTGCGGTCGAAAACGTGCTCGAAGCCCAATCCGAACTCCGCCAGGAACGCTTTGGCGTCAGGCTGGTTGTCCTGCACGTCGACACCGATGAACTCGATCTCGGTGCCGTGAGCCTCGAAGGCGGCATTGAGCAGAGGGGCCTCGGATCGGCAAGGGATGCACCACGAGGCCCACACATTCACCACAGCCGGGCGATCGAGAGCGGCCAGCTTCGCCTCGAACTCGTCTGCCGTCATCTCGCGAAGGTCCGGGATGTCCGATGTGTCTGCGCCGGGCCTGCCGCACGAGGAGAGCAGCACGACGACGAGCAGAACAGGGAGAAGGCGACGTATGGCTGGGATTCTCCATCTTGGCTCGCGCAGAGACGTAACGATAAGTTTCCGACCTGGTGAGCACCGAGGTCGTGATCGAGCACAGGTTCCGTGGCCCCCCGCAGAGCGGCAATGGCGGGTATTCCTGCGGTGTCGTCGCCGAGGGTGTGAGCGGTGTGGCGACGGTGACTCTTCGCCGGCCCCCGCCGTTGGACCGGCCCCTCACCCTCACCGGTGACGGGGAGCAGAGCAGGCTGACCGATGGGGAGAACATCGTGGGGGAGGCGGCCCAGTCGACTCTCGACCTCGTTGTTCCCGAGGCGCCAGGGCTCGAGGTGGCAGTGGAGGCCTCGCGCCGTTATGCCGGTTTCGAAGCTCATCCTTTCCCGGGTTGCTTTGTCTGCGGGCCGGAACGGGCGCCCGGTGACGGGCTTCGCATCTTCCCCGGACGGGTGGGCAACACCGACGTCGTTGCCGCGCCCTGGACCCCGGACGACTCGTTGCGGGGCGCCGACGGAATGGTCGGCCGACGACATGTTTGGGCTGCCCTCGATTGCCCGTCCTATTTCGGTCTGGCCTCTGCCCCGTTGGCGCTACTCGGCCGTCTCACCGCTTCGATCGAACGGTTGCCCGAGATCGGTGAGCCATTGGTGGCCATCGGATGGCCGATCGAAGTCGAGGGGCGCAAGTCTTTCGCAGGCTCCGCCCTGGCCAATCGAGAAGGGGAGGTCTTGGCCAGTGCGGCGGCAACCTGGATCGAGATCGACGGCCTACCTCTCTGAACGGGCCTTGAGACGGGTCACCGGCCTGATGGGCAGGGCCAGTGTCCCTGTGGCGTCCACCAGGCGGACCGACCGGGCCCCCATCCAACGCCAGATCAGGTTGGACTCCTCCGCGGTCTCCACGCTGTCGGGTACAGCGAAGCCGGGCCCATCTCCGACGTTCGGCGCAGGACGCAGCGGAGGGCTCGACCCGGCCTTCCAAGTGCTGACCAGACGCCCGTGATCGACAAGGACATGTGATCCGTCTTCGCTCTCCAACTCACAGACGCCGAGACGGCCCAGGGCCGTCCAGGCCCGGCTCATCTCGATGGCTCTGGCCAGCGCCTCATGACGGTCACGGGCCCATCCCGCCTCCTCGTAGCGCAATTCCCGGGCGAGCTCCTCCATTCGGGTTGCCAGCGGCTCGAGCAGGAGCTCGGGGCGATCTGCTATCCCCTCGAGGATCTGATCGACGACCCGCCGGTATTCGGCAGTGTCGAGATCCCCATCACACGGGCAGTGGGCCACGCCCATCTGGGCGGGAGCACAGCGCGCCGACCTGGTGCCTGGCCGGGTGGTGCACCGACGGATCAGGGTGGCGTCCCAGAGGGCCGACACCACCACATCTGCCGACGTCTTGGTGCGAAATGGCCCGAGATACGCCAAGCCGTTCTCCCTGAGGGTTCGCACCACCGAGAGCCTCGGGAACGCTTCGTCCGTGAGCTTGACCCAGTGCGAGGACTTGGGGGGCCGGGATCGCCGGTTGTAACGAGGGCGGTGGGCGTGGATGAGCCGGAGCTCGGAGATCTCGGCTTCGAGTGGCGTGGGACAGACGATGTGGTCGACGGTGTGAAGCTCGCGCATGAGATTCCCGATGCTGCGGCGCTGATCGCCGTAGAAGTACTGCCTGACCCTGGCCCTCAGGTTGGATGCCTTCCCCACATAGATCGGGGTGCCCTGCCGGTCGCGGAAGAGGTAGACCCCGGGCTGGCGAGGGAGGCCGTTGGTCAGCCGGATCTTGGAGTAGTGGGCGGAGCCGCGCGCCCGGGGGAGCTGGAGCAGGTCGTCGAGATTGGTCACACCCAGGCTCCCTGCCCGCTCCAGGAGGGCGTGGAGGACATGGGCGGTGGCCCGTGCGTCCTCGAGGGCGCGATGAATCGGGGCAACCGGGCTGCGGAAGTGGGCGGAGAGGGTCTGTAGACGCAGATTGCGCACCTCGTCCCGGACCAGGCGCCGCGCCAACCCGGCGGTGTCAACCGTGTCGTTGCCGATTCGCGGGTAGCCAAGCCGGGCGGTGGCCGCGTTCAGGAAAGACATGTCGAAGCGAACGTTGTGGCCGACGATCACCGCGTCGCCGATGAACTCGAGGAAAGTGGGGAGGGCCGAAGCGATGTCTGGTGCCTCTATCACCATGGCCTCGGTGATCCCGGTCAGGATGACGATCGAGGGTGGGATGGGAAGCCCGGGGTCGACGAGGGTCTGAAACGAGCCGAGCGGCTCGCCGCCCCGGTACTTGACCGCCCCGATCTCGGTTATCGCACAGTCTTTGGGCGACCCGCCTGTCGTCTCCAGATCGAGGACGCAGAAGGTCACATCGAAGAGCGGGGTAGAGAGATCGTCGAAGCTCGGCTGGACCAGGGCGGACACGGTCCGATAGAGTCTTGCATCGAACGTGTGTTCGATGCAAGGACGCTTTACGTTCTACGTTCCTGCGAGCGCTGTCTCAGGGACTCGTATGCGATGACCGCCATAGACACCGAGACGTTGAGCGAGTCGCCGGCACCGACCATGGGGATGGAGACGATGCTGACGGAGGCGCTCCTGGCCGCCTCGCTGATCCCTCTGTGCTCCGAGCCGACCAACAGGGCGCAAGGGCCGGTCAGGTCCACAGACCACAGATCCTGGCCGGCATCGGGGTCCGCGGCCACGATCGGGACCTGTTCCCGTCGAAGCCACTCAACCGATGATCCCAGGTCGGTCACGGCCATGGGCACCGAGAAGAGGGCACCGGTCGATGCACGTATCACGTTGGGGCTGAACGGGTCGGTCGCGGGATCGGCGGCAATGAGAGCCGCGGCCCCGACTGCATCGGCCGTGCGCAGCAGGGCGCCGAGGTTGCCCGGCTTCTCGATCGCCTCCGCCACCAGGACGAGGGGTTCGGGACCCAATGCGAGATGATCGAGGTCGACGTCGAACTGGGGGAACACCGCGATCACACCTTGTGAGCTTCCCCGATACGAGGCCCGGTCCATGGCGTCGGAAGCGACCGTGGCTTCGATACCTGCCCGGTGCGGAGGCCGGCTGAACCGCGCGGGGTCGTAGTAGACCTCGGCGGGCCGGAGCCCAGCCGTCATTGCCCGGTCCAGGTCCCTGGCGCCTTCGACCACGAACACCGATTCCTGGTCGCGCTTCCGGCGATCGCGAAGGGCTATCAGCCGCTTGATCCGAGGGTTTGATGGCGACGTGATCTCGGTGGCGGCCATGGCCGACGAGTAAAGCAGCGTCATCGGCGCGGTCCGATAGGGTGGGGTGATGGATCTGGCCCGAGTCGGCACCTATCAGTCGATGACCGAGGCGACCCTGGTCAAGGCGAGGCTGGAGGTCAACGGGATCACCGCCGTCGTCCAGGGAGACACCGTCTCGGGGGCGGTTCCCTTCCTCGAGGTGACCCAAGGGGTCAGGGTCATGGTCCGGCCCTCCGACCTACCCGATGCCCTGGAGGTGTTGGAGCGAATGCTCCCCGCACCCGGCTGATCAGTCCTGCCACCGTTCCCGATGCACCACGGTGTCCCGAGGTCTCCTGCCCCGGTCGAGGCTGGCAGAGCGCCGGTCGGCAAGGGGGTACCCGACGGTTACCACGCCGATCGGGAGGTGATGCTCGGGGATGCGGAGCAGCGCTCCGAGGTCGGGCAGGGAGTGCACTCCGAGAAAGCCGGCGGCCAGTCCCTCGTTGACCGAGGCCAGCAAGACACCCATCAAGGCCGCCCCGGCGTCGACCCACCAATAGGGGACAGGCCACTCGATCACCTCGCCTTCGGGGCTCAGCTTGTCCGGCTCGCGGTATCGCTCCCGGTAGACCAGTTCGCTCACGGTGGGGACGATGTGCGCCGGAGCGGCCGAGATCCACGGATCGAAGCCCCTGGCCACGTACCCGTCTTCGTCGGCGAGAGCGGCGATGGCTCGTCGGGTCGCCCGCTCGGTGACTATCACGAATCCAAGGCCCTGGCTGTTCCCCGCCGACGGAGCGCGGAGGCCGGCGTCGACGATCCGGTCGAGCACCGTGGTCGGCACCGGGTCGGGGCGGTAGTTCCTCACCATCCGCCGTCTCCGCATCACCTCGTCGAAGTCCATCGACCCAATCTTGTCACTTGCGCACGTCATGATCACGTCGAGACTGTCCGGTGACATGGGCGGGCCGATGCCTTATGGTGAGACCGGTGGTCGACGTCCGGCTCGTCCGGGACCGCGACCGATGCGGAGGGAGTGACCGAGGTGACCCGAACCACGGGGAACGAGATGAAGGTGGTCTGGACCCGCGGAAACGGTTGTTCCGAGCTGGCCGAGCTCCTGTCGGAGGTCGAACCGGACCGGATCACGGGTGACCTCGTCGGGCAATGCATCGATCACCGGGCAGATCTCCTCGTTTCACGTCGTTTCCCCGGGTCGTTCGACCTGGTCAATGTTGCCGTCCCGCTCGACTTCCACCCGGACAACGTCACGCGGGTGGTGTCGGCCGTCGCCGGCGGCCCGCACTCGTTCCTGGCCGCAGACACGGCCGCTCGGATCGGCCGCCGTCTCGGCGTCGAAGCCGAGATGCTCTCCGCGATTCGCCCCGGTGACGACCCCCACGATGCCGAAGTGCTCCTCGATCACATCGGTCTCTCCTTGCCCGAGATGGGCGGGAGGGTCATGGAGGTCGAAGGGATCTCCGATCTGGTCGAGACTCTGGGCGAAGGGGCACTCCTGGTCCTGGGCGCCCCTGGTGGTTCGTGGCTGCAACGGTCGATGTTCGGCCCCGGGGCCCGTCTCCGTAGCAAGGCACCGGCCGGGGCGATCATGGTGCGCAGCGCTCCCGACCGGGTATTCCGATGGATGGGCGAGCCCGTGTTCGTGAGCCCTCTGCGTCTCGCCGACGACACCCTCCTCCTCCATCACGAGAAGGTCCTCGCCGTCGCCGACCGGGGCATGCTGATCGGGCTGGTGCGGCGTGAGAGTCTCGAGGGGGCTGGAACGGCCGCGGTGGGCTCGGTCATGGAGGAGGCAGTGTCGGCGAAGGTCGACGAGACCATCGCCGAAGCGATGGAGCTGGAGCCGACCTTTGGCAACGACCCGATCCCGGTCACGGACCATCACGAGAACCTCGTAGGTGGTTTGTCATTGCCTGTCGCCTGATTCCGGGCAGAATCTCCCGGCGTGAGATTTCGAAGCCTGTTTTGGGGGACACTATGGACGCTGGTCGCCCTGGCCCTGGTGTTTCATCTCGCCGGCGGCTGGTACTTCTCCAGTGAGTTGATCGAGGATGGCTTTGCCCCTGAGCCGGAGGCAATCACCCTGGTCCAAGGGGACTTCGAGCTCGAGGAAGTGACCTACACGTCGCCGCTGGGGGAGATGGCGGCCTGGCATCTCCCCGCCGAGGGCACGACCTGGGTGATTCACGTCCACGGTCTCGGCGCCACTCCCGCGGAGGCCGAACCGCTCTTCGCCCCCCTGCAGGGTGCCGGATATCCCCAGCTCGCCATCACCTACCGCAACGACGAGGGGCAGCCGCAGGACCCCTCCGGGTACTACCAGTACGGGGCCACCGAATGGGAGGACGTCTCCGCGGCGGCAGACATGGCCGTTGCCGGTGGCGCGGACACGGTGGTGCTCAGCGGTTTCTCGACAGGAGCGGCACACGTCATGTCGTTCCTCTCCCGAGAGCCCCGGGAGGTCGTGGTGGGCGTGCTCATGGACTCTCCCAATGTCGACTTCGGGGAAACCGTTGACTACGCCGCCCGGCAGCGGGAGCTGCCGGTGGTCCCGCTCAACGTCCCTCCCACCCTGTCGGCGACGGCCAAGTTCATGACATCGCTCCGGGTGGGGATCAATTGGAAGATCCTCGACTACGTGGCCGACGCCGACGAGACGATTCGCCAGCCGGTCCTGATCCACCACGGGACCGAGGACCTCCGGGTGCCCATCGAGACCAGCGTCGAGCTGGCGAGGGTGAACCCCGACCTGATCCAGTTGATACAGGTCGAAGGCGCCGGGCACGTCGAGTCCTACGACGTCGATCGGCAGGGATACGTCGACTCGGTCCTTGCCTTCCTCCAGGGCCTGGGCTGAGCTGAGACCACCTAGGGTCCGGTCCGAGCCGAGGAGAAGCTGGTGGCCGAAGACCCGATGATCAGTCTCGAGAACGTGAGCAAGATCTTTCCCGGGGCTGCTCAACCGGCCGTGACCGACCTGAGCCTCGAGGTGGGTCGGGGCGAGTTCGTCACGCTGGTCGGCCCCTCCGGCTGTGGCAAGACCACGACCCTGAAGATGATCAACCGGATCATCGAGCCGACCTCGGGCCGCATCTCGATCGACGGGCGGGATGCGATGGCAGCACCGGCCCACGAGTTGAGGCGATCGATCGGCTATGTGATCCAGCAGGTGGGGTTGTTCCCTCATCGCACCATCGCCCAGAACGTGGGCACCGTCCCTTCGCTCCTCGGCTGGGAGCAGGACCGTATCGAGGCGCGGGTGGCCGAGTTGGTCGAGATCGTCGGACTCGATCCCGTGATGCTCTCCCGCTACCCGTCCGAGCTCTCCGGTGGCCAGCAGCAGAGAGTCGGTGTGGCTCGAGCCCTGGCCGCCGACCCACCGGTGTTGTTGATGGACGAGCCGTTCGGAGCGGTCGACCCGATCGTGAGAAAACGCCTCCAGGACGAGTTTCGCGATCTCCAGCAACGTCTCGGCAAGACGGTGGTCTTCGTCACACACGATGTGGACGAGGCGATTTTTCTCGGCAACCGGATGGCCATCCTCAACATCGGAGGGATCCTCGAGCAGTTCGACGCCCCGGAGACGATCCTGGCCGAGCCGGCGAACGAGTTCGTGGAGAGCTTCCTGGGCGGGGAGAGGGGGCTGAAGCGGCTGGGTTTGCTCCCGGTCACCGGTGCCGCAGTGGAGCGAGGGCCGTTTGTGGACGTGACGGAGGATCCCGACCAGGCAAAGCGGGTCATGGAAGACCACGATGTCGACTGGCTCGGGCTCCTCGACCAGGGTCGGCTCTTGGGGTGGGTCGACGGGTCGCTCGTCGACCGCATCCCGCTCTCCGAGCTCGAGCCCCGGCCTTTCCTGGTCACCCTCAACAGCGACTCGACGTTGCGCTCTGCCCTGGACGCGGTGGTCACCGGCCATGCCCGGGTGGCGGTTGTCGTCGACGACGGGGCGTACCTGGGGATGCTCGACCTGGAAGCCATCGCCGAGGAGATCACCGAGTGACGCTCGCCCAGCAGACGGTGCCGTTGTTCGACTGGGGCTGGGTCGGCCGCAACCTGGACACGATCTGGGATCGGACGCTCGAGCATCTGAGCCTCACCGGCGCGGCCCTGCTGGTGGGCATGGCGATTTCGGTCGCGTTGGCCGCTCTCTCCCTGTGGCGGCCGAGTACCTATCAGCCGATCGCGGGGGCCGCGGGGATCATCTACACCATCCCTTCCCTGGCTGTGTTCGCCCTGATCGCTCCCTTTGTCGGCATCGGGACCGCCACCGGCCGCTTCATCATCGCTCAGGTGGCGCTGATCGGCTACACCCTCCTGATCCTGATCCGCAACATCGTCACCGGGATCAGGAGCGTGCCCCCCGAGACCCGCGAGGCGGCGCTCGGCATGGGCTATCGGGATCGGGAGAGGCTGGTCCGGATCGAGTTCCCCCTTGCTCTCCCCGTCATCATCGCCGGGCTCCGAATCGCCACGGTGACGGTGGTGGGCCTGGTCACCGTCACCTCACTGCTCGGGCTGGGCGGGCTCGGGTTCTTCATCCTGGACGGTCTGCGGCGATCGGTCATCTTCCCCACCGAGATCATCGTGGGAGTGATCCTCTCGGTAGCCCTGGCCGCGGTGCTCGATCTCTCCTTGCTTGTGTTGGGCCGGGCTCTGACACCGTGGGTGCGTCGCGGGGCAGCGAGATGAGTGGTTTCCTCTCCGAGGTGGCGGAGTGGTTCTCCGAGCCCGGCAGATGGACAGGCGCGGATGGGATCTTTCCCAGGACCCTCGAGCATCTCTGGCTGGCGACTCTGCCCATGATCATCGCCGTAGCCGTGGCCTTGCCCGCCGCGGTGTGGTTGGCCCACAAGCGCAGGGCTGAGTTCGCTGCCAACGCAATCGTCAACGTGGGTCGGGCCGTTCCCTCTTTCGGCCTGCTCATCCTCGCCGGGGTGTTCTTTGCGCGGGCCGGGGTGGATCTTCGTTTCTGGCCGGCCGTGGTGGCCCTGGTCGCACTGGCCATCCCCCCGATCTTCACCAACGCCTATACCGCCATCGTCACCGTGCCACCGGCCACGGTGGAGGCGGCCCGGGGTCTCGGCTACAAGGAGGACGAGGTGCTGTGGGGCATCGAGGTCCCGGTCGGGGCCCCGGTCATTCTCGCCGGGATCCGCATCTCCTGGATCCAGGTTCTGGCCACGGTCCCGCTGGCCGCCGTTCTCTCCTCGGGCGGCGGTCTGGGGCAGTACGTCGTACGCGGGTTCGCCCAAGGACCGGGTGCCCGGGCCGAGATCTTCGCCGGCGCCCTCCTCATCGCCCTGCTCACCTTGGGAGCCGACCGGCTCTACTCGGTGGCTGAGCGGGCCGTCCTCCCGGCGGGGGTGAGCCGGCTCGCATCGGAGGACGTCAAGGCGGTGGCGTCGGCTTCCTGACAGCTCCGACTTGAAATACGAGGGCTCGGTTTAGGGTTGGCCGTGTCGGCGCCTTTCGGGGCGCCGCTCACATTCCCAACAGAAAGGAAGACCCATGCGGAAACTTCTCCGCAGGCGCGTCTTTGGGGCGACCCTCCTCACACTGATGCTCGTGGTAGCGGCATGTGGCGGAGGATCGGGTGAAGACGCAACGACCACCGCCGAAGGCGATGATGCGACGACCACCTCCGCCGAGGTGACGACGACCACAGGGGCAGAGACGACCAGCACCACCAGCGATGAACCGGACGAAGGGCCGGCGATCACAGTCGCCTCCTTCAACTTCCCGGAGTCGGTGATCCTCGCCGAGATCTATGCCCAGGCGCTCGAGGCCAACGGCTACACGATCGAGAGGAACCTCAACCTGGGATCACGTGAGCTGATCTTCCCCGAGATCGAGTCGGGCGCGATCGGGTTCCTGCCCGAGTACCTCGGGTCGGCCATCGCAGTCGGATTCGGCGCCGAGGCCCCAACGGACCAGGCGGAAGCGGTACAGACCTTGTCCGACCTCTTCGCCGAGGTAGGAGTCACGGTGCTCGAGCCCGCACCGGGTGAGGACAAGAACGTGTTCGTCGTGACCGGTGACTTCGCCGAGGAGAACGACGTGTCCATGGTCTCCGATCTCGCCGGACTCGGGGACCTGACACTCGGCGGGCCCCCGGAGTGTGAGGAGCGGGAGACCTGCTACGCCGGCCTGGTCGAGACCTATGGGTTGGAGAATCTGGCGTTCGAGGCCATCCAGGAAGGTGCGGCCCGGGTGGCGGCTCTGAGCTCGGGCGGGATCGACCTCGCCCTGCTCTTCTCCACCCAGCCGGTCATCACCGTCGAGGGCTTCGTCGCCCTGGAGGGCACCGAGGAGATCATCGCCCCCGAGAACGTGATCCCGGTGGTGAGCAACGAGGTGGCCGAGGCGTATGGCGAGGATTTCGCCGCCCTGGTCAACTCCATCTCGGAGCTGATCACGACCGACGTGCTGCTCGACCTGAACGGACGGGTCGAGTTGGAGGCGCAAAACCCCGACGACGTCGCCACCGACTGGCTCAACGAGAACGGTTTGCTGCCCTGAGGGGGTCGGTAGTCGGTAGTCGGTATCCGAATGCTGACTACCGACTACTGACCACCCCAACCCGCGAATCTGGGTTCTACGCGATCGGCGGTGGTTCGGCTGGTGGGTGTGGGGTGATTGCTAGCACTTTGTGTCGGTAACGGTGGGGGTTGCGGTGGCCGTAGCCGCGGCGTTTGAGGACTTTGATCTTGTTGG
>Ga0214468_1000028_pt1 | contig 43764 bp, 35 predicted proteins | sample RVTome_9_FD_187334 | JGI IMG/M metagenome (GOLD analysis project Ga0214468, IMG submission 187334) | Soil microbial communities from uranium-contaminated site in the Upper Colorado River Basin, Wyoming, United States - RVT155D38 HiSeq ...
TCTTCGGGCAGGGGCGCTACGTCTACAACTACCTGCGCTACGACCCCGCGACCGAGTCGCTCCAGCGCCTCCAGGTCTTCGAGTTCGACGACGACCACCAGCTCGTCGGCCGGCTCTTCGCCCAGCGCGCCACCTACGACGAGGCCACGGGCAAGTGGGTCTTCGAGGACGGCTGGGCGCGCCGCTTCGACGGCGTCGAGGTCACCGAGTACACCCGCTTCGAAGGCCAGCGCCTCGTCGACTACCCCGAGACCCCCGACTACTTCGACTCCGAGATCAAGGCCCCCGAGCAGATGGGCTACGGCGACCTCGAGGACTACATCCGCGAGCTCGAAGCGAGCGGCCAGTCGGTCCCCGAGCTCGAGGTCCAGCTCCACAACAAGGTGGCCTACCCGGTGATCTCCCTGGTCATGGCCCTCGTCGCCCTCCCCTTCGCCTTCCGCCTCGGCCGCCAGGGCGCACTCTACGGGATCGGCCTCTCCGTCGTCCTCGGCATCGTCTTCCTCGGCGTCTACGCCTTCTTCTCCACGTTGGGGGAAACGGGCGCCTTGCCGGCCCCGGTGGCCGTATGGAGCCCCAACGTCCTGTTCTCCATGCTGGCCGTGTACCTGTTCCTGGGAGTCAGGACTTAAGAAAAAACAGAAGGCTTGGCTAACGTCCCGCCCGTGCCTCCGGGAACGCGGCGCCGAGCTACACCGGCCGACCCTCCGAGACCGAAACGCCAACTGCAGCTGGTGAAGGGAGCGTTCTCTGCACAGGAACGCCGTGCTGCTACCCGCACCGCCGACTCGACCTCGAACCCGCGGCGATGGGAGAGTCTCTTCGCAGGAACGCCGCGCTGCGCCCCACACCGCCGCTTCGATCTCGGCACGGATGGCACTGAAGGGCTTCTGTTTTCTTCTCTCCCCTCCCGAGGATGCCTCCGGGTCAACGGGGGCGGGAGGGGTGGCGTCCGGGGGCGCCGTGAGCGCGCGACCTGCACGTGCCGCCGGAGGGCACCGATCGTCCGAGCGCGCTCGCGACGAAGCGGCACCTCCCTCCGCACACTCCGTGCGTGCCGCTGTCCCCCGGACGCCGCCCCTCCCGCCCCCGCCACGGACGGTCGCCCTCACCCTCAGAACCGGCTCACGTCTCTCCCGAACACCCGGTTCTTCGCCCAGTCGAACAGCACCTTCACCTTGTTCGCCAGGCTCACCAGCTTCGTCAGGTAGACCGACCGCCACAGGATCCAGGCCGCCCGCCCCGACCAGTGCCCGTACGGCAGGTCCGCGAGCGCCTCGCCGCCGCCGACGTAGGCGAGCATGCCGGCGCTCCGGAAGCGGAACGGCTTCGGCTCCAGGCCGCGGCGGATGCGCTCGAGCTGCTTCGCCAGGTGCTTGCCCTGCTGCTGGGCGACCTGGGCCGTGGCCGGCAAGGGGAGATCCTCGGGGACCGCGCAGTCGCCGATCGCGAAGACCTCGGGACGGCCGGGCAGGCGCAGGGTGCGGTCGGTGAGCAGGCGCCCGCCCTCCCTCGGCGCGTCCAGCCGCTCGACGAAAGGCGTCGGAGCGTTGCCGCCGGCCCAGATCACCAGACCGCAGCGGATCGACTCGCCGCCGCCCAGCCTCACCTCCCGGGGGGAGACCTCGACGACCGGCGCCGAGGTCCGCACCTCGATCCCCGCGGAGAGGAAGTGCTCCCGGGCGTAGCCGGCGAGCGCCTCGTCGAAGCCGGTCAGCAGGCGGTCGGTCGCCTCGACGAGGACGACGCGCGCGGCCGCCGCCAGCTCCGGCTGGTCGCGGGCGATCTCGCGCCGGACGAGGTCGCTGATCTCGGCCGCGACCTCGACGCCCGTCGGGCCTCCGCCGCAGACGACGACGGTCAGCCGGCGGCGCACCTCCTCCGGCGGGAGGCCGGGCACGCCGCCCTCGGCGAAGCGGTCGAGCAGGCCCTTGCGGATCGCCCGGGCGTCCTCGACCGTGCGCAGCTTCAGGGCGTGCTCGGCGACGCCCTCGACGCCGTAGTCGGCCACCCGGGCGCCGACCGCGACGACCAGGGTCTCGTAGCCGACGGTGAAGGTCTCGCCGCCGACCGCCGCCCGGCAGGTTACCTGGCGGGCCGCGAAGTCGACCGCCTCGGCCTCGGCCTGCAGCACGGTCAGCCCGCGCAGGCGGCGCGGCACCGGCTCGAGGATGCTGCGCAGCTCGACCGTGCCGACGGTGGCCGAGGCGAGCAGCGGGTAGAACAGGAAGTAGTTGCGGGGCGAGACGAGAGTGGCGTCCCAGCGCGAGAGGTCGAGGCGGGTGAGCAACGAGTAGCCGCCGAAGCCGCAGCCGAGGACGACCAGCCGCGGCCCGCCCGGCGCGCGTGGATACCCGCTCACGCCGAGCGCTCGGCGGGAACCTCCGGTCTCATCTCTTCGCCGAGGTCACGGGTCAGCCGTGTCAGGCAGCGCTGGGTCGTCTTGCGCACGCTCGACGCCTCGTAGCCGAGCCGGTCGCCGGCCTCGCGGGAGGTGCAGCCGTACTCGAAGCGCAGGCGCAGGAGCGAGCGATGGCGGGGGGAGAGGCGGGCCATGGCCTCACCGAGGTCGCAGCGGAGCTCGGCGTGCTCCTGCGGCGGCGGCTCGGCGTGCGCCAGCACCTCGAGCATCGCGTGGTCCATCAGGTCGTACAGGCGGGTGCGCTGCCCCCGCCAGTAGATGATGCAGCGGTTGCGGAGCGTGCCGGCCAGCCAGGCCTCGGGAGCGCGGATCGTGTCCCACTTGGCGACCAGGATCAGGAAGGTCTCCTGGAGCAGGTCCTCGGCGTCCTGCGCCGGGATCCGATAGCGGAACAGGACCCGGCTGAGCTGAGGCCGGCACCGCGTCAGCAGCTTCTCGAGCTCCACCGTCACCTGGTCTCCGCGATCGGAACGCGGCTCACCCTAGCAGCCCCGGAGACCGGTTGTCCAATGGCGCGGACGCGCGGCGGCGGCCTCCACGTCGCGCGAGACACGGCCGTGGGCCGGGTGGATCCGAGCTAGCTCGTCGGGCGGATGACGCGGCGGAGCTTGCCCGCGACCTCCCGGATCAGCGACACGCTCGCCCGCTCGCGCCGGGCCGCGTCGTGGAAGACGAGGAACGCCGCCAGCGCCTCGCGGTGGACGGCCCGCGACTGGAAGATCGGCAGGGTCTCCTCGGCGAGCCGGCGGACCTCCTCGCGCCGGTCGAGCCGGCTGTAGATCGTCGCCAGGTCGAGCGACGCGAGGGCGACGTCGAAGGCGAGGCCGTCCTCGAGGAAGCCCTGGCGGACCTCGGTCAGGACGTCGATCGCCTTGCCGAGCCAGCCGAGCTCCGCGAAGACCCGGGCCTCGAGCCAGCGGAAGCGCAGAAGGTCGAGCCGGCCGCCCAGGCTCTCGTGCAGCGAGCGGATCGAGTCGAGCCGCTCGAGCGCCTCGCGCGGCCGTCCGAGGTCGACGAGCAGGTGGACGAGGTTGTGGCTGGCGACGAGTATCTGCCTCGGCTCCTCGTGCGGCTCGATGCGGTCGAGGCTGCGCGCGAAGAGGTCGGCGGCGCGCTCCGGCGCCCCCTCGAGCTGGGCGAGCCGGGCCATGCGGAGCAGGGCGCCGCCTTCGATGTTGCCCTCCCCCACCCGCCGCGCCGCGCGGACGACCCGCTCGAGCAGCCCGTAGGCCTCCTCGAACCGCCGCTGGTCGCCGTAGAGCGTCGCCTGCAGGGTGAGGATCCGGCAGCGTTCGGCGACGTCGCCGCTCCCCCGCTCGAGGTGCTCGCGGGCGGTGTCGAACGCCTCCTGCGCCTCGCGGAAGCGGCTGCCGATGCGCAGCCCGTTGCCGAGGTGCGACCAGGCGCGGGCCCGCAGGTCGAAGACCGCGGCGGCCGAGTAGCGCTCCTCGTCGAGGCGGCCGGCGATCTCGATCGCCAGGCGCGCCAGGTCGATCGCGTCCGCGGCGTCGGTGAACCCGCGGTCCCGGCTCTCCTCGAGCAGGGCCTCGACCATCGGCCAGGTATGGAGCTCGGGGTCCCCCTCGACACGCTTGCGGCGCTCCTCGGCGGGCAGCGGGGCGAGCTCCGCGCGCAACTCGCCGGCGGCCAGCCGCTCGGCGGCGAAGAGCCGCTCGCGGGCGGCCAGGTTCCGCGCCACGCGGTCGAACATCGGTCGATAGGCCGCGGCCGAGGCGCGCGCCCCGAGAGCGACGACGTACGCCTCCCTGCCTGGCCGGGCGGGCTCCGCCGCCGTACCCGGCTCGGCGCCGGCCCCGCCGGCATCGGCCCCGGCGCCGGCCGCGCCGCCGGCGGCGAGCGCTCCCGTGCGGACGAGGGGATCGGGCGCGGTCAGCTCGCGCGGCCACCAGGCGCCGGTGGCGCGCCGGCACTCGGCGCACCCGGCGAGCAGGTGACGGACGACCTCGCGGGCCGTCTCCCGCGGCAGCTCTCCCCGGACGAACCGGCCGAGATCGGCGCTGCGGGGATGCTTCCCGGTACGCGGCGTGGCGCCGCGGTTCCGCTCACTCATCGTCCACCTCCAGAAATCCCACGGCGACCAGCTCGCGCGTCAGGTTCGCCAGGCACCGGCTGGTGATCTTGCGGATGCTCGACGGCTGGTACCCCATCTCGGTCGCCACCTCGCCCGGCCCGTACCCGAGGATGTAGCGCAGCCGCAGCAATCGCTGGCAGCGGTCCGGCAGGTTGCCGAGCACGCGCTCGAAGTCGCGCCGCAGGTCTTGGCGCTCCTGGCTGGGCCGCTCGGGCTCGCTGAGGATCTCGAGCAGCACCTCGTCCATCGAGTCCATCATCCGCCGGCGCACCCGCCGCCAGTGCATGATGCACTTCTTGCGCAGCGTGCCGATCAGCCAGGCCTCGGGGCATTGGACCTTGTCCCACTTGTAGAGCAGGGTCAGGTAGGCGTCCTGGAGCAGGTCCTCGGCGTCCTCGGGCGGGATGTCGTAGCTCGCCAGCACGCGTTCGAGCGCCGGACGTGCGCGGATGAGCACGTCTGCGATGCTTTCGGTGGCGCTCGAGCGTTCCAATACGGTCATGGGCAGCTTCCGAAGATGACGGTCCGGCTAGATTAGCATCGCGATGGCTGTTTGTCTATAGCTTGACGACTATAAGATCGGCCGCGACGACGCCGAGGCGCCCCGATCTCACACGTCGGCCGCCTCGCTCTCCTCCAGGCCGCCGGCGCTCCCGTCCCCCGCTCCCTCGGGGGCCCGCTCGCCCGGGCTGAAGCCGCCTTCGACCAGCTCCCGGGTCAGGGCCGCGATGCACCGGCTCGTGACCTTCCGGATGCTGGTCGGCTGGTAGCCGAGCAGGTCGGCGACCTCCCGCGGGCGATACCCCATCTTGTAGCGCAGCACCAGCACGTTGCGGCAGCGCTCGGGCAGCCGTCCGAGGAGCCTCTCGAGGTCGTGGCGCAGCGCGGCGCCGCCCTGTCCCGGCGACGCCGGCTCGGCGAGCAGCTCGAGCACCGCCTGGTCGACGGCCTCCCAGAGCTGGCGCCGCTTGCGCCGCCAGAAGACGAGGCACCGGTTCTTCACCGTGGCGACGAGCCACGCCTCGGGGTTGTAGATCTGCCCCTGCTTGTAGACGAGGTCGAGGAAGCTCTGCTGGAGGATGTCCTCCGCGTCCTCGACCGGCAGCCGGAAGCGCGCGAAGATGCGTCCGATCCGAGGCTGCACCCGCTCGAAGAGGTCCTCGACGGAGAGCGGGGTCTGCGGCTCGTCGTCCAGATGGGTCATCGCGGTACCGCGTAGCACGCTACCACCTGACCGGGGTGGTGTCCACCGGCCCGACGAGGCCCCGGGCCCTCAGCCGACCGCGGCGGGCACGGCCGCTTCCCGCACGCCGGCGGCGTCACGCAGCTCGTCGACGCGGTGCAGGTTCTCCCACGGGAACGCGCCGTCCTCCGCGCTGCGGCCGAAGTGTCCGTACGCCGCGGTGGCGCGGTAGATCGGCCGCCTCAGCTCCAGGTACTCGATGATCCCCTTCGGGGCGAGCGGGAAGCGGTCGCGGATCAGCCGGATGATCTCCGCGTCCTCGAGGACCCCGGTGCCGTAGGCGTTGACGTGGACCGAGACCGGCTCGGGGATGCCGATCGCGTAGGCGAGCTGGACCTCGAGGCGCTCGGCGATCCCCGCCGCGACCAGGCTCTTCGCCACGTGGCGGGCCATGTAGCTCGCCGAGCGGTCGACCTTCGTCGGGTCCTTGCCCGAGAAGGCGCCGCCGCCGTGGCTGCCGACCCCGCCGTAGGTGTCGACGATGATCTTGCGGCCGGTCAGCCCGCAGTCGCCCTGCGGCCCGCCGATCACGAAGCGGCCCGTCGGGTTGATGTGGAAGACGGTGTCGTCGCCGAGCAGCTCGGCGGGGATCGACGGGCGGACGATCCGCTCGATCACCCCGCGCTCGATCTCCGGCCGCTCGACCTCGGGGCCGTGCTGGGTCGAAACGACGACGGTGTGCACCCGCACGGGCTCGTGCCGCCGGTACTCCACGGTCACCTGGCTCTTGCCGTCCGGCCGCAGCCACGGCAGGTCGCCGGTGCGCCGGGCCGCGGCCAGCCGCCGCGTGATCCGGTGTGCCAGCGTCACCGGCAGCGGCATCAGCTCGGGCGTCTCCCGGCAGGCGAAGCCGAACATCAGCCCCTGGTCGCCGGCGCCGCCGGTGTCCACCCCCATCGCGATGTCCGGCGACTGCGGGTCGATCGCCGAGAGCACCGAGCAGGTGTTGCCCTCGAAGCCGTACTCCGGGCGGTCGTAGCCGATGTCGAGGACGGTCCGCCGCGCGATGCCCGCGAAGTCCACCTTCGCGGTGGTCGTGATCTCGCCGGCGAGCAGCACCATGCCGGTCGTCACCAGGGTCTCGCAGGCGACGCGGCCCGTCGGGTCCTGGGCGAGGACCGCGTCGAGGACCGCGTCGGAGATCTGGTCGGCGACCTTGTCGGGGTGTCCCTCGGTCACCGATTCGGAGGTGAACAGGCGTAGCGCTGCGGAAGTCATGGACACGTCCTCGCGGGCGGTTGGCTCGGGGCGGGCGACAGGAGTCAGCCGTGGTGGCCGGCGCGGGTTTCGAGGATACCGTAAAAGAGCGTCGCGAGCGCGTTGGTCGTCGCCAGCGCCGTCGCCCGCCGCCGGTTCTCCAGGCCGCCGGTCAGCGAGCTCATCATGCCGCCGCCGCGCCGGGTGCCGGGGATGGCGAAGGGGATCTCGGCGTCGGCGAGCCCGGCGACCAGCCGCTCGGGCAGCTCGACCGAGCCGCTGCCGCCGCACGCCTCCCCCACCGGCGAGCGGACGACGGTCCAGGCGCGCAGGAACCAGCGCGTGCGCCCGTCGAGGTCGACCGCCTGCACGCCCCCCTCGCTCGCCGTGTAGAAGTGGTACTCGTCGCCCAGCAGCTCGGCGATCCGCGCCACCCGCTGGCGGGCGAGCGCGATCACCTCGCCGTCGGAGATCGGCAGCCCCACCGGCGGCTCGTCGGCCGACTGCGGTACCACCGCCACCGGCACCTCCCGCTTCAGCGCCTCGCGGAAGTAGCGCAGCATGCCGTCCCGCACCCCGAGCAGCTTGTCGGGGTTCGAGTCGACGACGGCCGTCGCCACCCCGGTTTGGAGGCGTTGCCAGAAGTCCCTAAGATCCGGGGCGTGATCACGAGCCGTCATAACCAGAAGTTGAAGGATATGCGGCGGTTGCGGCGATGTAAAGGCGATCGCGCCGTGCTCGAAGGTCCGCATCTGGTGGGCGAGGCCGTGGCCGCCGGCGTCGCCCTGGAGACGGTCCTCGCCACCCCTCGGTTCCTCGACTCGCCCGCCGGCCGCGCGCTCGCCGGCCGCCTCGCCTCGCCCCCCGAGGAGGTCGCCGAGGAGCTCCTCTCCGGGTTGCTCGACGCCGACTCGCCGCGCGGCGTGGCCGCGGTCGCGGCGCTGCCCCGCGCCGGGGTCGAGGCGCTGCCGGTCCGCGAGGGCGGCGCCTACGTCTTCGCCGACGGGTTGCAGGACCCCGGGAACCTGGGCGCCCTGGCGCGCTCGGCCGAGGCGGCCGGGGCCGCCGGCCTGGCGCTCGGCTCCGGCTCGGTCCACCCGAACCACCCGCGGGCGCTCCGCGCCTCGGCCGGGTCGCTCCTCCGCCTGCCGGTCGCCGTGGGGGTGGACGCCGCGGCCCTCGACCGCCGGCTGGCGCCGGCCCGGCCGCGCTGGGCGGCGCTCGCCGTGCGCGGCGGCCGGCCGCTGTGGGAGGCCGACCTCTCGGGCACCCTGGTGCTCGCCCTCGGCGCCGAGGGCCCCGGCCTGGCGGCGGAGCTCGCCGACCGCGCCGAGCTCCGGCTGACGGTGCCGATGGCCGGGGCGGTCGAGTCGCTCAACGCGACGGTCGCCGCCGCGCTCGTCCTCTTCGAGGTCCGCCGCCGCGCCGCCGGCGGCTGAGCAGACCGGACAGAGCCCCGCCCCGAGCCCCGTCCCGCGGGCTCACTCCCACTCGATCGTCCCCGGCGGCTTGCTGGTCACGTCGTAGACCACCCGGTTGACCCCGCGCACCTCGTTGACGATCCGGCCCGCCACCCGCCCGAGCAGCTCGTAGGGGAGCTGCGACCAGTCCGCGGTCATGAAGTCCTGGGTCTCGACCGCGCGCAGGGCGACGACGTTCTCGTAGGTCCGGTAGTCGCCCATCACTCCGACGCTCTTGACCGGCAGCAGCACGGCGAAGGCCTGGCTCGTCTTGTCGTACCAGCCGCTCTCCTTGAGCTCGTCGAGGAAGATCGCGTCCGCCTCCCGGAGCAGCGCCACCCGCTCCGCGGTGACCTCGCCGAGCACCCGCACCGCGAGCCCGGGGCCGGGGAACGGATGACGGCGGATCAGCTCCTCGGGCAGGCCGAGCTCGCGCCCGAGCTGCCGCACCTCGTCCTTGAACAGGTAGCGCAGCGGCTCGATGAGCTCGAATCCCAGGGTCTCCGGCAGCCCGCCGACGTTGTGGTGCGTCTTGATCACCGCCGAGGGGCCCTGGACCGACACCGACTCGATGACGTCCGGGTAGAGCGTGCCCTGGGCGAGGAAGCCGACGCCCTCGAGCTCCCGCGCCTCCGCCTCGAAGACCTCGATGAACTCCCGGCCGATCGCCCTGCGCTTCGCCTCCGGCTCCTCGATCCCGGCGAGCGCGGCGAGGAAGCGCTCGCTCGCGTCGACCGCCCGCACCGGGATGCCCAGGCCGTCGCCGAGGCTGTGGACCACCTGGGCCGCCTCCCGCTTGCGCAGCACCCCGTTGTCGACGAAGACGGCGATCATCCGCTCCCCCACCGCCCGGGTGAGGAGCGCCGCGACCACCGACGAGTCGACCCCGCCCGACAGGCCGCAGATCACCCGCCCCTCGGGGCCCACCTGCCGGCGCACCGCCTCGACCGCCTCCTCGAGGTACGACGCCATCCCCCAGTCGCCGGTCGCGCCGCACGCCTCGTAGAGGAAGTTGCGCAGCATGTCGCCGCCGGCGACCGTGTGCGACACCTCGGGGTGGAACTGGATCCCCCACAGCCGGCGGTCGGGATCCTCGCAGGCGACGACCGGCGCGTTGGGGGTGGACGCCGTGGTCCGAAAGCCGGGCGGCAGGTCGGCCACCCGGTCGCCGTGGCTCATCCACACCGTCTGCCGCTCGCCGAGCCCCTGGAAGAGCAGCCCCGGCTCGTCGGCGAGGCGGATCTCCGCCCGCCCGTACTCGCGGCGGTCGGAGGCCGCGACGCCGCCGCCCAGGGCCTGCGCCATCGCCTGCAGGCCGTAGCAGATGCCGAGCACCGGCACGCCGAGGGTGAACAGCTCCTCCGGCGCGCCCGCCGCCCCGTCGTCGTACACGCTCTGCGGGCCGCCGGAGAGGATCAGCCCGACCGGCGCCCGGCGGCGGATCTCGTCGAGCGCCAGGTCGAAGGGATGGATCTCGCAGTAGACGCGGTTCTCGCGTACCCGCCGGGCGATCAACTGGGTGTACTGCGAGCCGAAGTCGAGCACGAGGACCGTCTGGTGTCCGCTCACAGCTCCGCCTCCGACTTGAGCTCCCGCCGCATCAGCTCCCCGAGCGCCACGCGCGCGCTCTTCCGCTCGTAGATCATCGCCACCATCTGCTCGGTGATCGGCATCTCGACGCCGCGGCCCCGGGCCAGCCGCGCGATCCCCAGCGAGTTCTTGAGCCCCTCGGCGACCATCGAGGTCCGGCCGGTGATCTCGTCCAGGGTCTTGCCCTCGGCGAGCTGCACCCCCGCCGCCCGGTTGCGCGACTGTCCGCCCATGCAGGTGAGCACCAGGTCGCCGAGCCCGGCGAGGCCGGCGAAGGTCCGCTGCTGGCCGCCGAAAGCGATACCCAGGCGGGTCATCTCGTGCAGCCCGCGGGTGATCAGCGCCGCCAGCGTGTTGCCGCCCAGCCCGAGGCCGGCGACGACCCCCGCGGCGATCGCGATGACGTTCTTCGTCGCCCCGCCGAGCTCCACGCCCACGACGTCCCCCGAGGAGTAGAGGCGGAAGCTCGGCGACGTCAGCGCCTCCTGGAGCTCGGTCGCCAGGCCCGGCTCGGCCGAGGCGATCACCGCGACGGTCGCCACGCCGCGGGCCAGCTCGGCCGCGAAGGTGGGCCCCGACAGCACCGCGAAGTGGACCTCGCGGTCCGCCGCCACGCCCTCCTCGAAGCAGACCTCGCTCATCCGGGCCTGGGAGTCGACCTCCACCCCCTTGGTCGCCGAGACCAGCGTGATCGGCCCGCCGCCGTCCGCCGCGGCGAGCAGCCCGCGCACCGCCTCGCGGAAGCCGTGGGAGGGCACTGCGACGAGCACCGGGTCGCAGGCGGCGACCTCCTCGAGCCCCGCGGTCGGCCGCACCCCCGGGGGCAGGGTCACCCCCGGCAGGTAGTCGACGTTCTCCCGCGTGCGCCCGATCTCGCGGGCGAGCTCCTCGCGCCGTGCCCACAGGGTCACCTCGCGACCGGTGTCCGCGGCGTGCGCGGCGAGCGCCGTGCCGAAGGAGCCGGCGCCGAGCACCCCGAGCGGCTTCACGCCGGCCCCTCCGCGGGCGGCACGGCGGTCGAGCGCGGCTCCCCGGGCCGCGGCCCGCGTCCTCCGTTCCGCAGTGCGAGCTCGCGTCCGGCGAGCAGCCGGCGCAGGTTCGGCAGGTGGCGCGCGAGGACCAACCCGGCGGCCGCCGTCGCCGCCGCGAGGACCGACGGCTCCGGCCGCACCAGCCCCCGCCGCCGGCCGAGCGCGACGAGCGCCGGCAAGGCGCCCGCCGCCGCCATCGAGCCGACGGACACGTAGCGGCTCAGCGCCGAGCCGACGGCGAACACGCCGGCCGCCGCCGCGGTCGCCCAGGGTGCGAGCGGCAGGAAAGCGCCGAACGAGGTCGCCACCCCCTTGCCGCCCCGGAAGCCGAAGAACGCCGGGTAGACGTGGCCGACGACCACCGCCACCGCGCACGAGCCGGCGACCGCCACCGGCGCGCCCAGGGCGAGCGGCAGGGCGACCGCCGCCGCCCCCTTGCCGACGTCGAGCGCCAGGGTCGCCGCGCCAACGCGCGGGCCGGCCGAGCGCAGGGCGTTCGTCGCTCCCGGGTTGCCGCTCCCCTCGCCGCGCAGGTCGCGGCCGGTCGCCCGCCGCACGACGAGCACCGAGAACGACACCGACCCGAGGAGGTAGGCGGCGGCCACCGCGGGCAGCCAGCGCCTCACCGGGCCGCCTCCGAGGCGGAAGCGTCCGCGGCCGGGCGGGCCGAGGCGCCGGCTTCCGCGGCCGTCTCGCCCCCCGCGGCCGCGAGCGCGAAGCTCTCGACGTCGCGGTAGAGGGCGCCGCCGCCGGCCCCCTTGCCGAGCTCGCTGGCGACCAGGACGCCGCGGGCGGCGACGAAGGGCTCGCCGGCCGGCGGCGCGAAGGCACGCTCGAAGGCGTCGGCGTCGCGGGCGGGCCATGGTGGTCGGGGGCGCGCCAGGGTGAGGTGGGGTGACCAGGGGCGGTCGTCCGGGCGGTGGCCGACCGACTCGGCGGCCGCCGCGGCGACGTCCGCCTGGAGCGCCCGCAGCCCTTCGTCCCCGCCGTCGGCCTCGACGCCGATCCAGGCCACCCGGGCCGGCCGGCGGCGGCCCGAGCGCGGGGGCGGCGGGAAGCAGCCGGCGCCCGCCAGCCGCAACCGGAGCGTCGGGTGCGCGGCGAAGGCCGGAGCGAGAGCGGCGACGAGATCGGGGACCCGGTCCGCGGCCAGCTCGCCGAGGAAGACGAGGGTCAGGTGGAGGTTCTCCGGCCGCACCCAGCGGGCGGGCGGCAGCTCGCCCCGTTCCGCCTCGATCCGCTCGCCGACCGCCCGCCGTACGCCGGCGGGGACGGGCAGGGCGACGAACAGCCTCACCGCCCGCCTCCGCCGGCCGCGACCGGGGCTTCACGGACAGACGGGGCGGCCGCCGCGCCAGCGTCCTCCTCCCCCCGTCCCTTCTCCGCCGGACCGGCGAGGAGCTCGCGGCGCAGCATCTCGAGGGCGAGCTGGGTGGAGAGCCACCGCACCCGCTCCCGGTCGCCGGGAAACCGCACCCGGCGGTGCGCCACCCGCTCCTTTGCGCCCGCCTCGACGGGACCGGCGAGCGCCAGGTGGACCGTGCCCACCGGCTTCTCGTCGCTGCCGCCGCCGGGACCGGCGACCCCGGTGATCGCCAGCCCGTAGTCGGCCCCGAGCCGGCGCCGGACCGCGCCGGCCATCGCCCGCGCCACGGCCTCCGACACCGCCCCGTGCTCGGCGAGGAGCTCCGCCGGCACCCCGAGCAGCGACTCCTTGAGCCGGTTCGAGTAGACGACGACCCCGCCCGGGTAGTAGTCGCTCGACCCGGGCACGGCCGTGATCCGCTCGCCGAGCCAGCCGCCGGTGCACGACTCGGCGGTGGCGAGCGTCCGGCCGCGCTCCCGCAGCAGCCCGCCGACGACCGCCGCGAGGTCGGTCTCGGGGTCGTCGGTGAAGACCGCCGGGCCGACCAGCTCGGCGAGGCGCGACTTGATCGCCGCCAGCCGCTCGCGCCGCGCGTCGCGGTCCCCGTGGGCCCAGAACTGGAGCAGGATCTCCCCCGGCTTGGCGAGCACCGAGATCGCCTCGCGCCCGAGCTCGTCGTAGGCGGGCGCGATCCGCTCCTCGACCATCGACTCGGGCAGGCCGGCGACCTTCAGGAAGCCGCGCTCCCGCCCCGCGCCCGACGAGCGGGCGGCGAGCCACGGCTCGAGGTCGGAGTCGATCATCGCCGCCAGCTCCGCCGGCACGCCGGGGAACAGGAACAGCGTCGAGCCGTCCGCCTCGAGCCGCATCCCCGGCGCCGTGCCCCGCAGGTTGTCGATCAGCTCGGCGCCCTCGACGACCTCCGCCTGCCGGCGGTTCACCTCCGGCATCCGCATCCCGTGAGCTGCGAACTTCTCGCGGATCCCGGCCAGCACCTCCGGGGCCTCGCGGACGGGCCGCCCGAGCGCACGGGCGGCTGCCGCCCGGGTCACGTCGTCCGCAGTCGGCCCCAGGCCACCGGTCACCAGCACCAGCTCCACCAGGGCGAGGAGCCGGGAGAGCTCGCCCGCGATCGCCGCCTCCGAGTCGCCGACGACCGCCTTGGTCGCCAGCTCGACGCCGTGGCGCTCGAGGACGGCGGCGAGGGTGAGCGAGTTCGTGTCGAGCCGGTCGGTGCCGAGCAGCTCGCTGCCGACGGCGAGGATGGCGGCGCGCATGGGAAGACCGATGATAGCCCGCCCGCCGCGCGCGATGAGGACGATCGCGGGCCGGCCGCACTCCTCGTCTCGTCGCCAGCGGGAAGAGAGGCCGCGCCCGCGGCGTTGAGACGAACGGCCGGCGTACCCACGGCCCGAGGCGGCGGCGGCGGCGAAACGGTCGCGGCGCCGGCGGCGTGGCATCGAGCCGCGACGGCGCCACCTGCGCGCGGTGCGACGTCGCCGCAGCCTGGCAGCCCGTGGTGAAAGTCCCCGGGGTGCGATTGACTCGCCGCCGGGCGGTCCGTAGCATCATTCGCGGCGGGTCCGAGACCCGCGCCGCCCCGACCCGGGGCACCCGATCCCGATCTCCCCGCCCATGCCGTCCAGCTCCCTGCGCCGCCTCGTCCGCTCCCGCCGCCTCCTCCTCGCGGCCCTCGCCGTCGCCGCCGCGGCGTCCGCGGCGGCCGAGCAGGCCGCGGTCCTCGTCGCCGAGCGCGGTGCGGCCGCGGTGCTGCCCGACCCCGCCGCCGAGCGCATCGTCACCTTGCCGCTCGCCGAGGGCGAACGGGCCGCCGCGGTGGCCGGCGACGCCGACGGCTGGTACGTCGCCGGCCTGCGCAGCGAGGAGATCGGCGAGCGGATCGTCGTCCTCGCCGGAGGCGCCGGCGAGACCCGGCGCCTCCCCGCCCTCCGCGAGGCGCCGAGCCGCTTCCTCGCTTCGCCCCTGCCCGTCGCGGCGGGAGGCCGCCTGGCCGGCGTCGCCTGGCTCGAAGGCGGCGAGCGCGCCCAGGCCGTGCGCTACGCCGCCTGGGACGGCGAGGCCTGGGGTGCCGCGGAGACCGTCTCCCCGCCGGGCCCCGGCAGCCAGCTCGCCCCCGCCGCCGCGGTGCTCGACGACGGCACGCCGCTCGTCGTGTGGAGCGCCTTCGACGGCGCCGACGACGAGATCCTGTGGAGCCTGCGTACGGTCGAGGGGTGGAGCGAGCCGCGCCGCCTCGCCGTCGACGACCGGGTGCCCGACGTCGCCCCCGCCGTCGCCGCGGTGCCCGGCGGCGCGCTGGCCGCCTGGAGCCGCTACGACGAAGGCGAGTACCGGCTGTGGACCGCGGCCTTCCGCGACGGCCGCTGGCAGCCGGCGCGCCGGGCGGGCGAGCCGGGCTCGCTGTTCCCCGCCTTCGTCTCCGGCGGCGAGCGGCCGCGGGTCCTCTACCGCACCGCCGACCCGGCCGGCTGGGCCGTCCTCGAGCTCGACGCCGCCGGCCGGCCGCTGCGCTGGGCCGGCGCCACCGGCCCGGTCCGCGAGCGCCCGGTCGTCGTAGAAGGGGCCTCCGACACCCGTCTCGCCTGGCCCGGCTCCGGCCGCCCTGCCGTCCCCCTGGCCTGGCGCGACCTCCCATGACCCGCCGCATCGCCCTGGCGGCGCTCGCCGCGGCCGGCGCGCTCCTCCCCTCCCCCGCCGCCGCGCAGACCGTCTACCTCGCCTTCGGCGACTCGATCACCGCCGGCGCCTTCGACGACGCCGGCGCGGGCGGCTACCCCGCCCGCCTCGAAGAGCTGCTCGACGCCCGCGGCGTCCCGGCGGTCGTCGAGAACCACGGCTTCCCCGGCGAGACCACCGCCGAGGCCCTCTCCCGGGTCGACGACGTCCTCGACCGCGGCGGCGACGTCCTCCTGCTCATGGAGGGCACCAACGACATCAAGGACCTCTCCCCCGAGTCGATCGCCTTCAACATCGCCGCGATCGCCGACCGCGCCGAGGCCCGCGGCCTGGACGTCGTCCACGGCACGATCATCCCCCGCCACCCGTCCTCGGGCTTCGACGGCACCAACCGCGGCACCCGCGCCTTCAACGGCCTCGTCCGCGAGATCGCCTGGGAGAACGGCCGCAACCTCGCCGACCCCTTCTACGTCTTCTTCCACGACACCCCCGACGTCTTCAGCACCCTCTACGCCGACAACCTCCACCCCAACGCCGAGGGCTACGACCTCCTCGCCGAGCTCTGGGCCGACGTCCTCACCGGCCGCGACGAGGTCCCCCCGGTCATCGGCCGGCTGTCGCCCTTCGACGACCAGCAGAACACCCCGGCGAACGCCCCGATCGAGATCGACCTCTACGACTTCGGCACCGGCATCGCGGTCAGCGCCACCCGGCTGCTGATCGACGGCGAGCCGGTCGAGGCGACGATCGCTGGCAACGAGCGCCGCCAGACGATCCGCTACGCGCCGCCCCAGCCCTGGTCGGGCGTCGTCTTCGTCGACCTCGAGGCCCGCGACCGCGCTTCCCCGGCCAACGAGCGCTCGGGCCAGCTCCTTCAGTTCGTCGTCGAGGGCGCCCAGTTCCTCGCCGGCGACATCGACCGCGACGGCCGCGTCGACGGTGTCGACCTGGTCACCCTGGCCTTCTCCTTCGGCACCCAGCGCGGCATGGCCCAGTACCGCGGCGTCGCCGACCTCAACGACGACGACCGCGTCGACGGCGAGGACCTGGCGATCCTCGCCTCGAACTTCGGCCAGCGCTCCTTCTAGGACTTACTCGGCCGGGCGGGAGCTGCGGCCCGGGCGGGTCGTGGTGGGCGTGGGTGGTCGGGGGCTCCGTCGTGGGAAACGGCGGCGGCTGGTCGACATGCGGGGGGCGGGCCGCCGCCTCCGTCGCGGCCGGCGCCGGACCGACCCGGCCCTGCGACGGTCCGTACCCTGCACCGTCCGCGAGGTTCCCACGCCGGAGCCCCCGCCCACCCACGCTGCGGGCCGGCCGTGGAGAGGCCGCAGCCCCCGCCCTCCGGTGTAGGGCGCGCAGGGGGGGTAATAGATACCTGGCTCCCTCGCTCCGCGCTCCGCGCGGATCTCGGGTTCGCAACCCCACCCCCCCTTCGCCGACCCGTCTGGTGAACACGCTCCGTCTCGTCTCGACCTCTCTCCTTCATCGAGCCGTTCTCGACCGAAAGACCGGCTGGCACGCTGTCCCCCTTCAGCTCTGCAGGCTGGGGCCCGGCTCGGAGTCTCCGGGACGCGGCCATGCTCCCCACGCCGCCGCTCCGATCACCGAACTGCGGCTGCTGAAGAGAGGGTTCCTCCACGCTCCCGCGGCGTTGCTACCCTCGCGGCCGACTCCCGCGAGCCACGGTCGGCGCTGAAGCGCAGTTCGTTCTCTTTTTTTTCTGTCGGGCCCCCTCTGGTCATCGGGGGCGGGAGGGGTGGCGTCCGGGGGCGCCGTGAGCGCGCGACGTGCACGAGCCGCCGCAGGGCACCGAACTTCCGAGCGCGCTCGCGACGAAGCGGCACCTCCCCTCGCACACGCCCTACGTGCCGCTGTCCCCCGGACGCCCCCCCTCCCGCCCCCGCCTCCAACGGCCCGCCTCCCGCCGTTCGCCGTTCGCCGTTCGCAGTTCGCTGTCCGCAGTTCGCGGTCCGTCGTTCAGCCGATCCGCTCCCCGATCAGCTCCGGCGCCTCGCCGTCGTCTGCGACCTCCAGCGCCGCGGCGAAGCGACCGACGAGGTCGTCGTCGTCCTCGCGGAAGTAGAGGCGCAGGAGCTCGTCGCCGCGCTCGATCCGGTCGCCGAGCCGGCGAGGATAGCGGAGGGAGACGGCGTGGTCGATCGTGCCGCCCGGGCCGAGGCGGCCGCCGCCCGCCTCCGCGAGGAGGAGACCGAGCTGGCGGGTGTCGACGCGGGCGAGGACGCCGGCGCGCGGGGACGCGACCACGCGCTCCACCGGGGCGAGGCGCAGGTCCGGGCGGGCCAGCCAGGCGGGGTCGGCGCCCTGGGCCGCCGCCCACTCGTCGAACAGGGCGCGGGCGCGGCCGGTCGAGATCGCGGCCTCGAGGTCCGCCCGCGAGACCCCCTGCCCCACCTGGGCCGCCATCTCCTCGGCCAGGGCGAAGGTGACCTCCATCAGCGCCGGGTGCCCCTCCCCCGCCAGCGCCTCGAGGGTGGCGCGGACCTCGGCGGTGTGGCCGGCCCACTCGCCGAGCGGCTGGCTCATGTCGGTGAGCAGCGCCGAGGCCGGGCGGCCGAGGGACCGGGAGGTGGCGACCAGGGTGCGGGCGAGCTCGCGGGCGGCGGCGGGCTCGCGGAGGAAGGCGCCGTTGCCGCTCTTGACGTCGAAGACGATCGCGGCGGCGCCGGTGGCGAGCTTCTTGGAGAGGATCGAGGCGGTGATCAGGGGGAGGGAGCGGATGGTGGCGGTGCGGTCGCGGAGGGCGTAGAGGCGGCGGTCGGCCGGGGCGATCGCCGGGGTGGAGGTGCCGATGGCCAGGGCGTGCGCGGCGAGCAGGCGGCGGCAGTCGTCGCGGCCGAGCTCGAGGCGGAGACCGGGCACGGCTTCGAGCTTGTCGGTGGTGCCGCCGGTGTGGCCGAGGCCGCGGCCGGTGAGCATGACCACCGGGACGCCGCAGGCGGCGAGAAGCGGGCCGAGGACCAGGGAGACGGTGTCGGCCACCCCGCCGGTGGAGTGCTTGTCGACGACGGTCGGCAGCTCGGCCGCGAGGTCCCAGCGCTCGCCGGACTCGAGCATCGCCCGGGTCAGCGCCCGGGTGCCGGCGGGGTCGAGGCCGCGGACCGCCACGCCCATCAGAAAGGCGGCGAGCTCGGCGTCGGTCCAGCCGCCGTCCTCGGGCTCGCGGGTGGCCCCCTCGGCGACCCGGCGCAGCGCCTCCTCGTCGAGGGGCCGCCCGGCGCGGAGCCGGTCGAGGATGCGGAAGGGGATCGTCACCGCGTCGGGGGGACCGCGGGGGCTCAGCCGATGCCGGCGGGCAGGAGGCCGGGGGGGGCGGCGGCCGGCGCCGCGGGGACCCTCTGGCGGGCGAGGCCGACGTACGCCGAGCGGGGGTACTCCTCGATCAGGCGGCGGTAGGTCGCCGCGGCCTGCTCCTCCTGGCCGAGCTCGTCGTAGGTCACGGCCAGCTCGTAGAGGACGACGTCGCCCGGGAGCTCGCGGTCGTCGGGTGCGGCGGCGAGCATCGCCTCGAGGTCGGCGGCGGCCGCCTCGGCACGGCCCTGCTCGCGGGTCAGCGCGATCAGGTTGAGGCGGATCTCGCGGCCGAGGAGGGTGTCGCCGTGCTCGTCGACGAAGTCCTCCCACAGATCGCGGGCGCGCTCGAGGTCACCCCCCTCGGCCGCGATCCGGCCGAGGTAGACGGCGGCGACGTCGGCAGCGTCGGTGAAGCCGTAGTCGTCGCGCACCGCCTCGAACTTCTCGGCGGCGCGGGCGCGGCGGGCCTCCTCGGTCGCCAGGGCGGGGTCGTCGCCGGCCGCCGCCGGGTCCTCGGGCCGGTAGACCTCGAGCGCCTCGGTCAGCGCCTCGTTCGCCTCGCCGCCGCGGCTCTTCATCCAGCTCCACACGCCGAAGGCGGCGATCACCGCGACGGCCACGGCCACGGCGCCGACCACCAGGGCGCGGGCGTTGCGCTCGACGAAGCTCGCCGAGCGCTCGATGGCCTCGACGAACTCGTTGCGCTTGATCTCCTTGCGGGTCAGTCGTTGATTCATCGCTCGGGTTCTCCTCCGGGGCGGGACGGTTCCGGAGAGCGCCGGGACCGGCGCGGGGTGGGCGAACCTACCACAGCGCGGTGCCCCGTGCTCGTGTCAGAAGGCCGTGCTCTGCCGCACCGCCCCGGTCGCCGGGTGGTCGAGGCAGTAGCCATGCTCGGCCAGCCGGCGGGCGATCTCGTCGAGATCGCCGGCGACGTGGGCGGCGTCGAGCTCGACCTCGCCGACGAGCTTCCCCTTGCGGCCGGCCGGCACGGCGTCGTCGCGCTCGGGGGCGACGAGGAGCATCCAGGAATGGTTCACGCCGTAGAGGTACTTGCGGACCTTCACGGCGATCAGTCTATCGCGCCTCCTGCCGCATCGCCCCCTTTCCCCCGTCTCTGTCAGAGCATCCGTACCGATAGAGTGCGGGCCCTCCCACCGGACAACGGCCACGCCGGGCCGGAGACGGTCCTTGGCAGACTTCTTGATATCGATCCGAGCAGCGCCGACGCGCGTCCGCGAGAGGGCGTGCGCCCGGCCCCGACACTTCCGCGTCCAAGGAGGACCCCGTGTCCCATCGATTCGCCAGCACCCGACCGTCCGCCCCCGCCGCCCTGGCGGCCGCCCTCACCCTCGCCGCGCTCGCCGCCGCCGCGCCGGCCGCCGCTCACGACGCCCCGCCGCAGCCGGCGATCACCGTCCAGGGCGACGCCGAGGTCCGCCGCGTCCCCGACGAGGCCACCGTCCGCCTCGGCGTCGTCGCCCAGGAACCCAACGCCCAGGCCGCCCAGGCGAGCGCCAACCGCATCGCCCAGGCCATCCTCGCCGCCGTCCGCGACCTCGACATCCCCGACACCGCGATCCAGACCTCGCGGCTCGTCCTCTACCCCGTCTACTCCCAGCCGCCGCGCACCCTGAGCCGCGAGGAGGACTTCGTCCCCGAGATCGTCGCCTACACCGCCTCGAACACCGTCTCCGTCCGCGTCGAAGACCTGACCAAGGTCGGCCCCGTCGTCGACGCCGGCATCGGCGCCGGCGCCAACCAGGTCGAAGGCGTCGACTTCCGCCTGCGCGACGACACCGCCGCCCGCGCCGAGGCCCTGCAGGCCGCCGTCGCCGAGGCCCGCGGCGAAGCCGAAGCCATCGCCCGCGCCCTCGGCGTCGCCCTCGGTCCCGTCCTCGCCGCCGACGAGGGCAGCGTCCGGGTCGCCTACCCCGGCATGGAGCGTGCCGCCTTCGCCATGGACGTCCCCCAGGCCGCCCCCACCCCCGTCGCCCCGGGCGACATCACCGTCACCGCGAGCGTCACCGTCCGCTACGGCATCGCCGGTCGCGAGTGAGGGGAAAGAAAGAAGGCTTGGGCTAACTGCACTACCACGGCAACGGCAACCCCTCGGTGAAGGGGAGAGTCCATCTCCACCCACCATCTCGTTCGGCCACTCACCCGCGCTCTTCCGCCCCGCTACCGCCCCGATGTATCATCCGATCCGGCCCCCCGCGGGCCGCTTCCGATGACCTACGACGCCTCCTCGATCGAAGTCCTCAAGGGCCTCGAGCCGGTGCGCAAGCGCCCCGGCATGTACACCCAGACCGAGCGCCCCAACCACCTCGTCCTCGAGGTCGTCGACAACTCCGTCGACGAGGCGATCGCCGGCCACGCGAAGAGGGTCGAGGTCACCCTCCACGAGGACGGCTCGGTCAGCGTCGCCGACGACGGCCGCGGCATGCCCGTCGACACGCACCGCGAAGGGGTGCCCGCGGTCGAGGTCATCCTGACCCGGCTCCACGCCGGGGCGAAGTTCTCGCAGAAGGACTACCGGTTCTCGGGGGGCCTCCACGGCGTCGGCGTGTCGGTCGTCAACGCGCTGTCCAAGCGGCTCGAGGTGCGGGTGCGGCGGGACGGGGCCGAGCACCGGATGGAGTTCCGCGGCGGCGAGGCGGCGTCGAAGCTCGAGGTCGTCGGCAAGGTCGGGCAGCGCAACACCGGGACGACGATCACCTTCCTCCCCGACGAGCAGTACTTCGACACGACGAAGGTCAGCGTGCCGCGCCTCAAGCACGCGCTGACGGCCAAGGCGGTCCTCTGCCCCGGGCTCGCCGTCCGCTTCCGCGACGAGACGGACCCGTCGAACGACCAGGAGTGGCAGTACGAGGACGGGCTCTCCGCCTACCTCCTCGACGAGCTGGCCGGCGCCGAGCTGGTGCCGGCGGAGCCCTTCCGGGACAAGCTCGAGGAGGCCGACCGCGAGATCGAGTGGGCGATGGCCTGGGTGCCCGAGGACGGCGGCGACCCGGTGACCGAGAGCTACGTCAACCTGATCCCGACCCCGCAGGGCGGCACCCACGTCAACGGCTTCCGCTCGGGCACCACCGAGGCGATCCGCGAGTTCTGCGACTTCCACAACCTGCTGCCGCGGGGGCTCAAGGTCTCGCCCGACGACGTCTGGTCGCGCTGCGCCTACATCCTGTCGCTGCGCATCCACGACCCGCAGTTCTCGGGACAGACCAAGGAGCGGCTGTCGAACCGCGATGCCGCGCTGTTCGTCGCCGGCGCGGTCAAGGACGCCTTCAGCCTGTGGCTCAACCAGCACACCCGCGACGGCGAGGCGATCGCGTCGCTGGCGATCGCCAGCGCTCAGGCGCGGGCGCAGGCGGCGAAGAAGGTCAAGAGGAAGAAGGTGACGGCGGGGCCGGCGCTCCCCGGCAAGCTCGCCGACTGCTCGAGCCAGGAGCTCGAGCACACCGAGCTGTTCCTGGTCGAGGGCGACTCGGCCGGCGGCTCGGCGAAGCAGGCGCGCGACCGGGAGTTCCAGGCGATCATGCCGCTGCGAGGCAAGATCCTCAACACCTGGGAGGTCGACAGCTCGCAGGTGCTCGGCTCGCAGGAGGTGCACGACATCGCGGTCGCCCTCGGGGTCGACCCGGGCTCGGACGACACCTCGGGGCTGCGCTACGGGAAGGTCTGCATCCTCGCCGACGCCGACTCCGACGGCGCCCACATCGCGACCCTGCTGTGCGCCCTCTTCGTCCGCCACTTCCCCGCCCTCGTCCGCGAGGGGCGTGTCCACGTCGCCATGCCGCCGCTCTTCCGCATCGACGTCGGCAAGGAGGTCCACTACGCCCTCGACGAGGTCGAGAAGGCGCGCGTCCTCGAGCACCTCGAGGCCTCGGGCGCGCGCGGCAAGGTCAACGTGCAGCGCTTCAAGGGGCTGGGTGAGATGAACCCGCTCCAGCTCCGCGAGACGACGATGGCCCCCGACACCCGGCGGCTGGTGCGGCTGGTGATGAACGGTGCCGGCGGCGGCGACGCCAGAGACCCCGAGAGCCTCTTCGAGATGCTCCTGGCGAAGAAGAACGCCGCCGCGCGCCGGCAGTGGCTGGAAGACAAGGGCGATCGCGCCGACGTGGAGGTCTGACCGCGTGCCCCGGAAGTCTCGATCGGCCGGCGGCGGCGACGCCGGCGAGCAGACCGCACTGCCCTTGCCCGACACGCCCGGCGGCCAGGCTGCCGGCGTCGGACGCCCACCCGGCGACGGCGAGGCGATGCCGATCGCCGCCTTCAGCGAGAAGGCGTACCTCGACTACTCGATGTACGTCATCCTCGACCGCGCGCTCCCCCACGTGGGCGACGGGCTGAAGCCGGTGCAGCGGCGGATCGTCTACGCGATGAGCGAGCTCGGGCTGGCGGCGGGCTCGAAGCCGAAGAAGTCGGCGCGTACGGTCGGCGACGTCATCGGCAAGTACCACCCGCACGGCGACGCGGCGGCGTACGAGGCGATGGTCCACATGGCCCAGCCGTTCAGCTTCCGCTACCCGCTGGTCGACGGGCAGGGCAACTGGGGGGCGCCGGACGACCCGAAGTCGTTCGCCGCGATGCGCTACACCGAGGCGCGGCTGACCCGGTTCGCCGAGGTGCTCCTCTCCGAGCTCGGCCAGGGGGCGGCCGACTGGGTGCCGAATTTCGACGGCACCCTCGAGGAGCCGAAGCTCTTGCCGGCGCGGCTGCCGCACGTGCTCCTCAACGGCGCCTCGGGGATCGCGGTCGGGCTCGCCACCGACATCCCACCCCACAACGTGCGCGAGGTCGCGGCGGCGGCGATCCGCTTGCTCGACCGGCCGGAGTCGACGCTCGAGGAGCTGTGCGAGCACGTCCTCGGCCCCGACTACCCGACGGACGCGCGGATCATCACGCCGCGGGCCGAGTTGCTCGAGCTCTACCGCTCCGGGTCGGGCAGCGTGCGGATGCGGGCGCGCTGGGAGGCGCAGGACGGCTCGGTCGTCGTCACCGCCCTCCCCTACCAGGTCTCGGGCTCGAAGGTGCTAGAGCAGATCGCCGCCCAGATGCAGGCCAAGAAGCTACCCATGGTCGAAGACCTGCGAGACGAGTCCGACCACGAGAGCCCGGTGCGGCTGGTGCTCGAGCCGCGCTCGAACCGGGTCGACCTCGAGCGGCTGATGTCGCATCTGTTCGCGACGACCGACCTCGAGAAGAGCTACCGGGTGAACCTGACCGCGATCCGCCTCGACGGCCGGCCGCACCGGTTCGACCTCCAGGCGATGCTCGCCGAGTGGCTCGACTTCCGGGTCGAGACCGTCCGCAAGCGCCTCCAGCACCGCCTCGACAAGGTCCTCGCCCGCATCCACGTCCTCGAAGGCCTCCTCGTCGCCTTCCTCAACCTCGACGAGGTGATCCGGATCATCCGCACCGAGGAGCGCCCGAAGCCGGTGCTGATCGCCCGCTTCGAGCTCTCCGACGCCCAGGCCGAGGCGATCCTCGAGACCAAGCTCCGCCACCTGGCGAAGCTCGAGGAGATGAAGATCCGCGGCGAGCAGGACGAGCTGCTCCGCGAGCGCGACGACCTCGAGCAGACCCTCGGCGCGAAGAAGCGCCTGACGAAGCGGGTGCGCGACGAGCTCGCCGCCGACGCCGAGACCTACGGCGACGACCGCCGCTCGCCGCTCGCCGAGGAAGCCCCGGCCGCCGCCGCCCTCACCGAGACGGAGATCCTCCCCTCCGAGCCGGTGACCGTGGTGATCTCCGAGAAGGGGTGGGTGCGCTCCGCGAAGGGCCACGACGTCGACCCGGCAGCGCTCGGCTACCGCGCCGGCGACCGCTTCCTGCACGCCGCGAAGGGCCGCTCGAACCAGCTCGCCGTCTTCCTCGACTCGACCGGCCGCTCGTATGCCTTGCCGGCCCACACCCTGCCCTCGGCGCGCGGCAACGGCGAGCCGCTCTCCTCCAGCGTCACCCCGCCGCCGGGCGCCTCCTTCGTCGGCGTCGCCCTCGGCGACCCGGACGACCGCGTCCTCCTCGCCACCGACCACGGCTACGGCTTCGTCGCCCGCCTCGGCGACCTCCACACGAGCTACAAGGCGGGCAAGGCCGCGGTCACCGTGCCGAAGGGCTCGAAGCCGCTGCCCCCGCGCCCGGTGCCGTCCGCCGACGACCTCCTCCTCGCCGCCGCCACCACCTCGGGCCACCTCCTCGTCTTCCCGCTCGCCGACCTCCCCGAGCTCTCGAAGGGCAAGGGGAACAAGATCCTCAACGTCCCGAAGAAGCGGCTGGCCGCCGGCGACGAGCTGATGGCGGCGGCGGTCCCCCTGCCGCCGGGCGCCACCCTCCGCGTCCACGCCGGGCGCCAGTACCGCAACCTCGCCCCTTCCGACCTCGGGCCGTACCGCGGCTCCCGCGCCCAGCGCGGTACCAAGCTCCCCCGCGGCTACCGGGCGGTCGACGAGCTCGAGGCGGTGACCGGGTGAGTCTCCCGGACGAGCCGGGCGCCTCGCTCCACCGCGGCTTCCTCCCCGCGGGCGACCGCCGCCCGGGTCGGCCGAGCACCCGGCTGGCGCGGCGCCTCGACTATGAGCGCGCCCCGCCTCACAGCACGACCGGCGCCAGCCACAAGACCGCAACCTCGATCAGCGCGATCATCAGCAGGTTCGCCCACAGCCCGGCGCGGACCATCTGCGGGACCGAGACGCGGCCGCTGCCGTAGACGATCGCGTTCGGCGGCGTCGCCACCGGCATCATGAAGGCGCAGCTCGCGGCCACCGCGGTGGGCACGGCGAGGGTTCGAGGGTCGGCGCCGGCGCCGAGCGCGAGGGAGGCGGCGATCGGCAGGAAGGCCGCGGCGGTCGCCGTGTTCGAGGTCAGCTCGGTGAGGAAGACGATCGCGGCGGTCACGACGAGCACGACGAGCGCCAGGGGCCAGCGCTCGACGAAGCCCAGCGTGCCGCCGAGCCAGGACGCGAGCCCCGTGCCGGCGATCGCCTCGGCGAGCGACAAGCCGCCGCCGAAGAGCAGCAGCACCGACCAGGGGAGCTCGGCGACGTCCTGCCAGACGAGGGCCGGCCGCCACGGACGCAGGCCGACCGGGACGACGAACAGCGCCACCGCCCCCGCCACCGCGATCCCCGCGTCGGACAGCCCGGGGAGGACCTGCTCGAGCCAGGGCCGCGCGATCCACGCCACGGCGACCGTGGCGGTGATCCCGCCGACCACCCGCTCGGGCCCGCTCAGGCGGCCGAGGGCCCGCAGGCGTTCGGCGACGTAGGCCCGCCCACCCGCCAGCTCCCCGCCGGCCAGCGGATGGAGGCGCAGCAGGAGGAGCCAGCAGAGCGGCAGGGCGGCCGCCGTGACCGGCACGCCGAAGAGCATCCACCGGGCGAAACCGATCTCGATGCCGTGGGTCTCGGCCAGGAAGCCGGCGAGGAGCGCGTTCGGCGGCGTGCCGATCAGGGTGGCGATCCCGCCGACGTTCGCCCCGTAGGCGATCGCGAGCATCAGCGGCGCCGCGAGGTCGCGCCGCGGCGGCTCCTGGCGCTCGGCCATCAGCACCACCGCGGCGGCGATCGGCAGCATCATCGCCGCGGTCGCGGTGTTGCTCACCCACATGCTCACGAACGCCGTCGCCAGGAGGAAACCGAGCACCAGGCGCGGAGGCCGCGTCCCGACCCACCGCACGATGGTCAACGCCATCCGCTCGTGGAGCCCCCGCCGCTGCACCGCCAGGGCGATGACGAACCCGCCCAGGAAGAGGTAGATCACCGGGTTCGCGTAGGGCACCGCAGCCTCGCCGATCGGCAGGATGCCGAGCAGCGGGAAGGCGACGAGCGGGATCAACGAGGTCACCGGGATCGGCACCGCCTCGGTCACCCACCAGGTGGCCATCAACGCCCCGACCGCCGCGGTGCGCCAGGCCGCGAGGTCCAGGCCGGCCGGCGCCGGCAGGAGCAGCAGGCCGGCGGCCAGCGCGGGTCCGAGCACCAGCCCGGCCCGGCCACGCACATCGAGCCCCGCCGTCCCGGCGGCCGGCCCGCCCTCCGCACCCGTCGTTCGCGAGCTCACGGCCTCCCTCCTCGTGGCATGGGGCCGGATCCCCCGCCGGGCCGGCGGGGCACTCCTCGACGTCTACCCGGCCTTCGTGGCCGGCAGCTACCTCGGCTGATGAGGCGCCCGGCGGTGGCGCGGCGGCGGACTCTCCTCACCGGCCCCGCAGCCCGAGATCGGCCAGCAGCGCGCCGAGCCCGTAGGCGACCGCCGCGGCGATCGCGCCGACCGCGAGCATCTCGAACCCGCTCCGGAGCCAGCCCTTGCGGATGATCAGCGTGCGGGCGGCGCCGACGAAGAAGAGGGCGACCATGGTGAGGACGGTGGCGACGATGAAGCGGTCGCCCGCCGACGGCAGGAGGTAGGCGGCCAGCGGCAGCGAGCCGGCGACGAGGAAGGCCGCGAAGGTGGCCAGGCCGTGGCGCAATGGGAACGGCTCGGCGACCTCCTGGCCCTCCGCCTCCCGCGCCCCCTCCTCGGAGCGGATCGACAGGAAGTTGCTCGCCCCCATCGAGAAGCCGTCCGCGACCAGGTTCGCCACCCCGAGGATGAGGACGATCCGGCTCGACAAACCGGCTCCCGCCACCCCCGAGACGACCGCGAAGGTCGTGATGATCCCGTCGTTCGCCCCGTAGACCAGGTCCCCCAGGTAGTGGCGGAAGAACCCGTGGACCGTGCGCGGCTCGTGCTGGGGGAAGCGATTCCGCGTGCGCCCGCGGCGGCCTCCGCCATCCCCTTTCACAGCCAGCTCTCCGTCCGCAGCCCGGCGATCCGGCCGAGCTCCACGACGTTGGGGGTGACGAGCACCATGCGGTCCCCGGAGCTACTCCGCCGCGTGACGCGAGTAGAACTCCAACCGCTCGCCGCGGCGGGCCAGGGCCTGCTTGGCGATCCAGACGATCTGGCCGGTGTGGTAGCTCATGTGCTCGGTGGCGTGGAAGACCGCCGCCAGCACGTCGACCTCGTAGCCCTGGATCGCCACGGGCCGCCGGGCGGCCTCGCCGTCGAGGCCCTCGAGCAGGGCGGCGCACCCGTCGACGACCCCGGCCAGCCGGCCGAGGAGCTCGTCGCGGTCTGCGACGCGGTCGGCGGCGAACTCCCCGGCGCGATCGCGCTCGTACGGCCGTCCGCCGACCCCGGAGAGGAGCCAGAGCGAGAGGTTCCCGGCCAGGTGCAGCATCAGGTTGCCGATGCCGTTCGTGCCCGGTGCCGGGCGGAACCACAGGTCGTCGTCGTCCAGCGCCGCGGTGGCGAGGCGGATCTTGTCGAGGTACTCGCGCAGATAGGCGGCGGCGACCGCCGGGAAGGGCATACCGGCTCCCCGGTCGAGGGCGAGGCGCGGGAGCTCGGCGGCGACGGGCATGCCGGCGATGCTACACCGCCGACTTCGGAGGGCTGGGCGTCGAGTGGAAGATCGACGGACCGGTCACGGAGGGGCGGTTCTCGATTCCGGTCGGCCCTCTCATATTTGGAACATCCGGTCGCAGTGGCTACAGAAATAGAGTCTCCCTTCGATCGGCCGCACGGTGTTGCGCCGCCCGCAGAACGAGCAGCGGACCCCGCCGCCGGCGGGAGGCTTCTTGGGCTGCGTCATCGTGTCACCTCCTCAGTGCGTGGTGTCGAACGCGAGCCCGGGGTTGCGCTCGCGCAGCTGGTCGACCAGCCAGTCGTTTTCGAGGACCGCGACGAGGTTCCCGTCCGAGTCCTCGCAACGCAGCGTGCCGCGGAACGGCCAGTCGATCTCGGAGGCCTCGCGCGCCGAGATGGATGGCCAGAGCGCCCGCCGGTGCGGCAGCCGATCGAAGGCGGTGGCGACCCCGTACTCGGCCTCGAGGCGGGAGCGCACGACGTCGAACTGGAGCTCGCCGACCGCCGCCAGGATCGGCTCGCGGCGGGCGGCACCGAGCTCGTGGAAGATCTGAATGGCGCCTTCGTCGGCGATCTGGCGCAGGCCCTTTTGGAAGGCCTTGGCCTTCTCCACCGAGACCGGCCGCAGGCGGCCGAAGTGCTCCGGCGTGAACCGCGGCAGCGGCGGAAATCGGACCTCGGTCCCGTCGCAGACCGTGTCGCCGAGGACGAAGAGCCCGGGGTTGACCAGCCCGATCACGTCGCCGGCGACCGCCTCCTCCGTGCTCTCGCGCTCGCGCGCGAAGATGCGGTGAGCGCGCGGCAGGCGGAGTCGCCGCCCCAGCCGCGGGTGGTGGACGGTCATCCCCGTCTCGAAACGGCCGGAGACGACCCGCAGGAACGCCATGCTGTCGCGGTGCTGGCGATCCATGTTCGCCTGCACCTTGAAGACGAACCCGGAGAAGGCCGGGTCGGCCGGCGGGACCGGCCCCGATTCGCTCGGCCGCGGCTGCGGCGGGGGCGCCAGCTCGCCCAGGCTGGCGAGGAACGGGCCGACGCCGAAGTTGTTGAGCGCGCTCCCGAAGAAGACCGGGGTCTGTCGACCATCGCGAAATGGGCCGAGGTCGAACTCCGGGACTGCCTCCCGCAGGAGCTCCACCTCCTCGCGCAGCTCGGCCAGGAGGCGATCGCCCACCAGCTCGGCGAGGCGTGGATCGTCGAGGCCGGTCACCCGCATCGGCACCGCCGACTCGCCCCGGGCCACCCGCTCGAAGCGCAGCACCTGCGAGCGGCGCAGGTCGAACACTCCCTGGAAGTCGCGCCCCATCCCGATGGGCCAGGTAAGCGGCACCGCGGCCATCCCGAGCACCCGCTCGATCTCGTCGAGGAGGGCGAGGGGCTCGCGGCCAGGGAGGTCGAGCTTGTTGAAGAAGGTGACGATCGGCAGCCCGCGCTGCCGGCACACCTCGAACAGCTTGAGCGTCTGCGCCTCGACGCCCTTGGCGGCGTCGAGCACCATCACGACACTGTCGACCGCGGTCAGGACGCGGTACGTGTCCTCGCTGAAGTCCTGGTGGCCGGGGGTGTCGAGCAGGTTGAAGCAGAGGCCCTGGTGCTCGAACTGGAGCACCGAGGAGGTGATCGAGATGCCGCGCGCCTGCTCCATCTCCAGCCAGTCGGACGAGGCGTGCCGCTGGCTGGCCTTGCGGCGTACCGCGCCCGCCAGCTCGATCGCGTCGGCATAGAGCAGGAGCTTTTCGGTGAGCGTGGTCTTGCCGGCGTCGGGATGGCTGATGATGGCGAACGTACGCCGGCGCTCGATCTCCCGAGCCGTGCTGCCGCGAACGGCGCTGTCGATGCTGTTGTCGCTCACGAGAAAGCTCTCCGTCCACGGGCCGGCGACGTCGGCGTCGCCAGTGGTGCGGCTGGGAGGACTCGAACCCCCGACCAACGGTTTAGGAAACCGCTGCTCTATCCACCTGAGCTACAGCCGCATGAGCCGCGGAGGAGCGGGGCGCCGCGGGGTGGCGAGTATAGCCGGCGGGAGAGTCGGCGAGGCCGGCCGCGCACGGTCCTTCCCTACGGGCTGGTCCATCTGGTACCCTGCAAGTCGATACATCTGCACATCTGCCTTCTCGCATTCTCGCGCTTGGAGCTAACGTGAATCTCCGAATCACCATCCTGACACCGTCGATCCTCGCCCTTCTCCTCGCTGCCGCGGCCGCCCCCGCCGCCGCTCAGCCCGCCTTCTCGAAGGCGTTCGTGCCGGACACGGTGGCCGTCGACGGCCACAGCCGGCTGGTCTTCACCATCGACAACACCGCCGGCGCGGCGCCGGTCACCGGCCTCGCCTTCAGCGACACGCTGCCCGCCGGCGTGGTGCTGGCGTCGCCGCCGAGCGCCGCCACCACCTGCGGCGCCGGCGCCGTCGTCGCCGCCCCGAGCGGCGGGACCATGGTCACCTCGAGCGGCGGACAGGTGGGCGCCGGCGCCACCTGCGAGGTGGCGGTCGACGTGCGGGGCACGACCGCCGGCGCCCACCTCAACACCAGCGGCGACTTGACCTCCAGCGCCGGCAACAGCGGAACCGCCGCGGCCACCCTGACGGTCGACGCGGACCGCGTGCGCTTCGGCAAGGAGCTCTCGCCCGACGCCGTGCAGGTGGGCGGTGACAGCACCCTGACCTTCACGCTCGAGAACCCGCTGGAGTCCATCCGCGGCAACGTCTCGTTCTCCGACACCCTCCCCTCCGGCCTGGTCATCTCCAGCCCGTCGAACGCCGCCAACACCTGCGGCGGCACCCTGAGCGCGCCGGCGGGCGGCACGACCGTCAGCCTGTTTTTGGCGACGCTGTTCGCGCTCGAGACCTGCACCGTCACCGTCGACGTCACTCCCACCCTGGCCGGCAGCTTCGTCAACCGCTCCGGGGTGCTCACCCAGGCCGGGAACGGCAGCGGTTTCGCGGTCGACGAGCTGGTGGCCGACGTCGACACCCTGGCGCTGGAGAAGGAGTTTCTCGGCGATCCGCTGCCGCCGGGCTTCACCCTGCCGCTGCGCTTCACCCTGCGCAACCTGAGCCGCAGCGACGCCGCCACCGGTCTGACCTTCACCGACGACCTGGACGCGACGCTCACGGGCCTCGCCGCCGTGCCGCCGCTGCCGGTCGCCCCCTGTGGTCCGGGCTCCACCCTCTCCGGCACCTCGCTGCTGACCCTGACGAACGGCACCCTCGCCGCCGGCGGGAGCTGCACCTTCGAGGTCGACGTGCTGATTCCCGGGTCCGCCGAGCCCGGCAGCTACCCCAACACCACCAGCACCGTCACCGGCGACCTCGGCGGCGTGCCGGAGATCGGCGCGCCGGCGACCGACGACCTCGAGGTCGCGGCCGTGCCGCTCCTCACCAAGACGTTCCTCAGCGACCCGATAGCGGGCGGCGACTCGGTGATCGTCGAGCTCACCCTCACCAACACCAGCCCCGACCCGCTGCAAGACGCCTCGTTCAGCGACGACGTGGGCGCGGCCATCGGCGGCGCCCTGATCACCGCGCTGCCGGCGAACGGCTACTGCGGGGGCGGCGCGACGACCAGCCCCTCGGCGCTGGCCCTGCCCCAGCCGTCGATCACCTTCGTCAACCTCGACCTCGCCGGCGACGCGTCCTGCACCTTCCAGATCACGGTGGAGGTCCCGGTGAACACGCCGGCGAACACCTACACCAACACCACCAGCGAGGTCAGCGGGCTGCTCGACGGCGAGGAGCCGGTGGTCGGGCCGCCGGCCAGCGACGACCTGACCGTGGTCGAAGGGCCGGACCTCGTCAAGACGTTCCTCACCGACCCGGTTCTCGCCGGCGAAACCGTGGACCTGGAGTTCACCCTGAGCGCCGGGGAGTCGGCGGCCGCGCCGGACGTCACCGACATCGCGTTCACCGACGACCTGGGCGCCGCCCTCGCGGGCCTGCAGGCGATCGCCCTGCCGGCCGCGGGGTTCTGCGGGCCGTCGTCCGAGATCAGCGGCGCGACCGTCCTGAACGTCACCGGCGCCAGCGTGGCGGGCGGGGGCTCCTGCACCTTCCAGGTGACGCTGCAGGTACCGGCCGGCGCCCTGCCGGGGACCTACACGAACACGACCAGCCAGGTCACCGGCACCTCGGAGGGGCTCGCGGTGACCGGCCCGGAGGCGTCCGACACGCTGGAGGTCGGCGGCCTGACCTTCACCAAGAGCTTCACCGACGACCCGGCGGTGGCCGGCGGCACGGCGACGCTGCAGTTCACGATCGCCAACCTGAGCCCGACGGCGAGCGTCACCGGCATGGCGTTCACCGACAGTCTGGGCGACGTCGTCCCCGGCATGGAGGTCAACGGGCCGCTGCCGAGCGAGCCCTGCGGTCCCGGGTCGAGCCTCGCCGGCACGAGCACGCTCGTCCTCTCCGGCGGAAACCTCGGTCCCTCCGGCTCCTGCACCTTCGCGGTCACCGTCGGGGTGCCCGCCGGCACAGCGGCCGGACAGTACGGCAACTCGACCTCGCCGCTGAGCGCGGAGGTCGACGGCAGCCCGGTGACGGTGCCGCCGGCGCTCGACGCGCTGCAGGTGGTCGAGCCGCTGTCGCTTTCCAAGGAGTTCATCGACGACCCGGTCGGACCGGGCGGCACGGTGACGCTGGAGTTCACCCTCGCCAACGCCCATCCGACGGAGCCGGCCACCGATCTGACCTTCACCGACGACCTCCAGGCGGCGCTCTCCGGGCTGGCCGCGGTCGGCCTGCCGGCGGCCGGATTCTGCGGCCCCGGCTCGACGATCTCCGGCACCTCGAACCTGACCGTCACCGGCGCCAGCCTGGCGGCGGCCGACTCCTGCACCTTCCAGGTCACCGTGCAGGTGCCGGCGGGCGCCGGCGCCGGCACCTTCGTCAACACCACGAGCTCGCTCACCGGGACGGTCGACGACGTCGGAGTCACCGCGGCGCCGGCCACCGCGCCGCTGGTGATCGCCGCGGTCGACTTCTCCAAGTCGTTCGCCGGGGCGACGGCGGCCGGCGGCACCGTCGTGCTGACCTTCGAGCTGGAGAACCTCGGCGGGGGCTCGGCGGTCGCCGGCCTCGCCTTCAGCGACGACCTCGGCGCCGTCGTGCCGGGGCTGGCTGCGGTCGGGCTGCCGATGGGCGACGTCTGCGGCGCCGGCTCGCAGATCGACGGGACGACGCTGCTGACCTTCTCGGGCGGCAGCCTCGACCCGGGCGAGTCGTGCAGCTTCGCGGTCACCCTCCAGGTGCCCCCGGGTGCGGCGCCGGGCAGCTTCCTCAACACCACCAGCCCGCTGACCTCGTCCGGGCTGGAGGTCGGCGATCCGGCGACCGACGCGCTCGTCGTCGAGCCGCCGCCCGGCTTCGCCAAGACCTTCACGCCGGCCGTGGTGCCCGTGACCGGCGTCAGCGCCCTGGTGTTCACCGTCGACAACTCCGCCAGCTCTCTGCCCGCGACCGGCCTCGCCTTCAGCGACTCGCTGCCGGCCGGGGTGGTGGTGGCGCCCGTACCGGACGCGTCCACCACCTGCACCGGCGGCACGCTGACGGCGGTCTCCGGCAGCGGCTCGATCTCCTACTCCGGCGGCTCGGTGGCGGCCGGTGCGAGCTGCACCCTGTCGGTCGACGTCACCAGCGCCGCCGCCGGCTCTTACGTCAACACCAGCGGCGAGCTGACCTCGTCGCTCGGGTCCAGCGGCACGGCGACCGACACCCTGGAGGTGGTCGGCGGCGAGTTCGCCATCTCGAAGACCTTCACCGACCCGGTCCTGCCCGGCGGCGCCCTGGACCTCGAGCTCACCATCGTCACGGGCGCCGCCTTCGGCGTCTCCGACGTCGCGTTCACCGACGACCTGGGGGCGGCGCTGCCGGGCCTCGCCGCGGTGGCCCTGCCGGCGGACGGCTTCTGCGGACCCGGCTCGCAGCTCACCGGCACCGGCGTCCTGACGCTCACCGGCGCCAGCGTCGCCGCGGGCTCGTCGTGCACCTTCGTCGCGACCCTGAGCGTTCCCGCCGACGCCGCGGTGGGCACCTACACGAACACCACCAGCACCGCCACCGGCATCCGCGACGGCGGCGTGCCGACCACCGCCGACCCGGCCACGGCCCCGCTCGAGGTCGTCTACCTCGACTTCGTCAAGGCCTTCGCGGACGAGCCGGTGAGGACCGGCCAGAGCACCACGCTCACGTTCACGCTGAACAACCCCGACGCGGCGAACGCCGCGACCGGCGTCACCTTCACCGACGACCTCGACGCGGTGGTGCCGGGCCTGGCGGCGGTGGACCTGCCGCAGTCCGACGTCTGCGGCGCCGGCTCGCAGCTCACCGGCACGTCGGTGGTGACGCTGACCGGCGGCACCCTGCCGCCGGGCGGCTCGTGCACCTTCGACGTCACCGTGCAGGTGCCGCCCCAGGCCACCGGCGGCAGCTTCGAGAACGTCACCAGCCCGGTCGACGCCTTGGTCGACGGCAACCCCGTCGACGGCCCGCCGGCCAGCGCGGCGAGCGCCACACTGGTGGTGCTTCAGCCCACGGTGGAGATCCCGACGCTCTCCTTCTGGGGCCTGCTGGCCCTCGGGCTCCTCATCGGCGGGCTCGCCTGGAAGCGGCTCGGGTAGCCGACCGCTCGCGCGAAGGTGCAGTCGTCCTGGCGGTTGCGCGGGAAACCGCGCAGGTCAGGGCTCGCGATACACCTGCCCACGCTCCGCGATCGAGAGGACGAGTACCAGCAGACGGTCGGCCTCGAACCGGTAGACGATCCTCAGCGAACCGACCCGTAGGGACCGGTGGCCCGAGAGTGGGCCGTGAAGGGCCTTGCCGGCTTGCGGATCTCCCGCCAGGCGGTCGAGAGCCGCGTCGACCCGCCGGAAGAGCCGCCGGTCGGAGCGGGCGAGCTTCTCGTAGGCCTTTCTCGCGTTCGTCGAGAGCCGAACGTCAGCCTCGGGCACGCGAAGTCGCCCGCCGGACCTCCTCCAGCGAATGTCCGCCTCCGGCGGCCAGCTCGCGATCGGCCTCGACGAGCTGCCGCACCAACTCCTGGTCCGACAGGATGTCCAACGTCTCGAGGAGCCCTTCGAACTCCTCCGACGAGAGGAGCACCGCCTGAGCCCGACCATGCCGGGTGATCAGGAAACGGTCGAAGTGCTCGTGCGCCCGGTCGATCAGATCCGACAACCGGGGCCGCAGCTCGGTGAGCGAGATCGTCTCGGTCGCCATGCCGCGAGTTTACAGGATCGCGTACAGAACCGAGTCGGAGCCCAGCTGTTCGAGGGTGGGCTCGAGGTCGGCGGCAAGGAGATCGTCTTCGTTGCCATACACGGAGTATGCTGGAGCGCGCGACTCCTCGAAGCTGCCGCCGTTCGCCGATCAGAAGCATGGTGCGGCTGGGAGGACTCGAATCCCCGACCAAAGGTTCAGGAAACCGCTGCTCTATCCACCTGAGCTACAGCCGCTTCGGCCGCGGAGGAGGGGGGCTCCGCGGGAGTGGCAAGAATAGCCGGCCGAAGGTGAGCCCGATGGACTACCGCCCGAGTGGGGAGCTTCAGTCGACGCTGAGCGACGGGTCGATGACAGCCTTGAACTCGGCCCCGAGGCCAACCGAGAAGCCGTCGCGGAGGACGATGACACGGCCGCTCCGGAAGGTGACGTCCCCTGGTAGGACAATCGCAAAGGCATCGCCTGCAGAGAGCACCTCGCAAGCCGTGAACACCTGGACGTCGTCGACGACTTGTGCCGACAGATGCAGGTTGCAGTCCGAGGGGGTCTCGACCTCGAGGTCCACTCCGCCGGGGTATGGGTTCTCGTCCGGATCGTTGGAGGAGACGATCAACCGCCGGGTCGAGCTCCCCTCGGGAGCCGACGAGAAGTCCACTGACACGTCGATCCGACGATTCCCGCCGGGCACCACGCTGAACGGAGCCTTCGGGCTCCAGTCGATCCACGAGCCGGGTTGATTCAGTGCTATGCCCGTGACGTCCAGCGTAGTCGTGCCGTCGTTGTAGATCGTGAAGCTCTGCGATCCTGGAGGCGAGGCGGTGCTCCCGAGCCCCTCGGCCACGACCGCAAACACCTGAGGGCCCATCGCGACGGCGCCACCTAAGACGCGGATCGTCCAGTCGCCGGCGACCGGACCGTCGACCACGACCTGCTCAACGTTGTCGACGGTGTTGACGCCGCGCGTAGCCGAGAGATTCGGGGCCGCGCCGTCGAGGGTCCAGGGGCGAACGAGACCTCCTCCAGGTTCGACCAGGAGCAGATCGAGGTCGTTAACCAGGGCCTGTGCCGCGGCCGGCGACCCCGCCGGATCGGTCCACGCGATGGTCGCCTTGAGCTGCATGGCGCCGGCCGGAAGGTTGAGGCTCCACGCGGCCTCCTCTCCGGTCGAGGACACCAAACCGAGGTCCCAGTCTCCCTCTCGAATGCGGTCGGCCGATGCCTCAGCATTGATGAGACCCCACCCGAACTCGTAGTCAGGACCGGTACGGCCGAGATCCCTGGCGCCGTCGATCATCAGAGCCTTGACGAGATGTGGGTCCGGGTCGCTGAAATTGAGAGAGCGGAACAGCTCGAACAACAGAGAGGCCGCGCCCGCCGCGCTCGGAGACGACATCGATGTCCCACTGCTCGAGCCGTAGCTCCCGCCGGGAGCAGTGGACCACAAGCCCAGTCCGTTGGCGCAAAGGTCGGGTTTCACCCGCCCGTCGTCGGACGGACCCCAACTGCTGAAGATCGTCATCGAGTCGTCATCCTGCGTGGCGCAAACGGTGACGATATTCTTGGCGTTGCCATTCGTGGCGATGCAGTCGAAGGGGCCGTCCATCCTCGGACCTGTGGGCCAGTCGGGTCCGTCGTTGCGGTCGTTTCCCGCCGACTTGAACACGAGCAGACCGGTGTCGAATACGACGTCATCCCACTCGGACGCCGGCAGCCCGTAGTCACCGAATCCGGTGGCGCCGGTGTCTATCCATGAGCTCCCGTCATGCCACCAGCCGGTGATGTGGCCATACGAGTGGTTGGACAGGGCCAGGCCCACACCGGGCGCCTCGTTGCGCATTTCAAGCTCGTCGCTGGACCAGTCCCATGAGTGGATCTCCGCCGCTGGCGCCATCCCGGTGGCATCGGCGTCGCCCGCACCCGAACCGCCGATCGTACCTGCCACATGGGTGGAGTGATAGCTCGTGGCGGCGGCGTCGTGCAGGGTGCGGCGGCTTCCGAAGTCCGGGTGGGAGTCGACACTGCCCTCGTCCCACACGCCGACGTTTACGCCTACACCATCGAGGCCGTACGGCGGATCGTGAAGGTGGTCCACGCGGATCCGCTGTGCCGCGACCATGTTGTGAGGCTCGACCGGACCTGGGGCCGGCTCCACCCATTCCACGATCTCCGTGCCGGCTGCCGCCGGCACCGTCTCCTCTGGCAGGCGGACGGCGTAAGTCCCCGGATACACCTCCTGGACGACCGTGGCTCCGCGAAGCTGCTCGAATGCGGCCAAGGCATCGGCCCGCGGCACGTCCTCGAAGACCCGGATGTGGACCAGCACCGTCCCGTCGGTCCACCGCACGTCAGGTGGAAACTCTCCCTGCAAGGCCGACCGGCTCGTCTTGAGTTCCGCGGCCGGATGCCAGGCGGCAAGGAGGCCTCCCCCCTCGGTCAAAACGTCGACGAGATTCCCGGACCCTGGCGGCACGGAGGCCCAGTAGGCGAGTTCGGGGACGTAGCGGAGAATCCGGACCCCCTTCTGCTCGAGCGCCATGCGCTCGGCCGGATCGAGGAGCTGGCGGAACTGGAGCAGAAGGTGCCGGCGGCCCAAAGCAGAACCTACAACCGTGGCGTGCGCGCCCGCGTCGACGCTTCCATGCTTGAGACGGAGCACGGGACGGTCGGACCGGACTAGGGCGTTCGGGGCCGTGGCCGCCTGATCGCCGGACGTCCCCGGCTGCGAGAAGTGGAGGGCCAACGGGGACACCCGGATGTCCGGCGTGCCTATCGAGTAGTTCCTAAAGATGTCGTTGTTCGACTCGTTCGTCTCCCGGGTGACGTCGTCCGGATCCACCGCGCCGTGCAGGCTGTGGAGCCCGGCAGACACCGTCCAGGGTGACGTACACCAGCCGACGTAGTCGCCTGCCGCCGTCGAACTCGTGTCCTCGCACAGCAACGTGGTGCTGAGCTCGATCTTCCAGGTGGGTCCCGCCAGAGCGTTCTCGGCATCGACATCGTACTCGAGGTGTGGATAGACCTGGGTCCCCACGGCGGGGTCGGCGACGACCGCCCCCCCACCGCCCGGCTGTGTGCGGAAGTACACGTCGAGCGCCTGGAGGTCGACGGGCTCCCATACCGTTAGGTAGGCAGTGTCGATGGCCTTGAACGTGTTGTTCTCGTCGGACTCCTCGACTTCGTTCCGACTGTCCACCTCGAAGACCAGCCACACGAGATAGCTCGTGGCGTCGAGCACGTCCGGGAAGGTGAAGTCCCACCGGACCTCCGTCGATCCGCCGGCGCCGAGCCCGATCACGCTCCGCTCCGGCAGGATCTCTTGGTCGTCGCTCGTGTCGAAGTCGTTGTCGATCGAGAGGTAGAAGCGGACGTGGCTCGGTCCGGCGGTCCCCGTCCCGTCGTTGTCGATCGTGGCTTCGACCCAGAACGCGTCCCCCTCCTGCACCGTGTCGGAGAACGAAGTGTACGAGGAGGCGCGCAGGTCCGCCAGACCGGCCGCCTGGACGGAGAGCGAGATCCCGTACTCCGAGATGACCTGATTGTCCCCGAACTCCTCCACCCTGGCGTAGTACGTGCCGGCCGGCAGGGCCGAGCGGGAGATGCGAGAGAACAGACCGCTCCCGGAATCGTCGTCGTACGCGATCTGGGTGACGGACCCGTCGTACAGCCACAGCTCGGTGTCGCCGCTCGCGCCGAGGGTCTCGACGACGACGTCCGACGTCGCGGAAAGAGTGAAGGTGATCCAGTCCCGGTCGCCGAGCGGATCGATGCTCCGGAATGCCGAGGTGTAGTTGTGCGGATGCACCCAGGCCTCGTACCACTCGTCGTCGGGCTCGTACCCGTCGCCGGTCGAAGGGGTCTCCCAGTCGATCTCGAACTCGACGTAGTTCATCAGGCCGTCGTCACCCGACAGGTTGTCGTGGATCAATATGCCCCACCATTGGTTCGGATCCTCGCCGTCAAAGAAGGAGGTAGACCGCCAGTTCAGATAGATGTCGGCGTCGTCGGCCGCGTCGTCGTCGTAGCCGCCATCCGTGGCTCCGCCCAGGTTGTCGTAGACGCGCTGCTCGAAAGCGAAATCGCCCGAGAAGAGCCAGATCTCGTAGTCGCCGCACCAGAAGTCCCCGTCCCCACCGTCGGCGATCCGGGTCCGATACCTCAGGTTCGTGACCTGGGCTCCGGCCGGAGCGGAGGCGTCGCGCAGCCGGTAGCCCTGGGCGAATCCCGTGTTGTCGTCTATGGTCATGTCGGCCGCGCCGCTCGACAACGAGATCTGTCCGGTGTCGTCGGAACCTCGGGGCGACACCGGATCGCTGGCGTTCACCAAGGGGAAGCGCGCGGCGCCCTGGACGAGCTCCGGAGCGAGCTTAAATCGGCTCGTCCCGCCGACCACCGAAAACCGGAAGCCGTGTCTGCGCAGCTCCACTAATGTCGCCAAGTCGACCTCGACCAAGTGGGTTCCGGGAGCGACGAGGTCCAGACCGAACTCCCGCGCGACGTGGAACTCGGCACCGGAGCCGATATGGAGGAAAACCCTGTAGATCGCGTCCGGCGTCTCGGCGACGGGCGAGGCTAGGCGAGGCCGTGCGGGAGTCGCCATCTTCGCCGCCAGGGCGTCGAGGGTCTCTCCCTCGGTCTCGGCAGCGGCAGCGCCCTGACTCGTACGCTCTTCGGAGATGCCCGAGGCGGCGAGGAACGTCGCCGCGGCCGATGGAGGTCCTGCACCCGCGAAGAGAATCACCGACACCAGCACACTCCGAACCGAATTCACGTTGATCTCCCCCGAGACGAATGGAAAGACATCGCCAGCGCGAAACAAGACATACGTTAGATGGCTCCTTCACGCAGGTCAAATAGATCAACGTCTACTTACACAGCACGATGGTCACCGCGAGCCGGAGGGAATGTGGGGCGGGTGTGGGCGGCTGGGAGGCCCTACCGTAAGAGCCTGCCGGAGGTGAGGCGGCCGAGCTCGGGGAGGTCGTGGCGGAGGATGGTCTCCTCGCGGCGGGGGCCGGTGGAGACGAAGAGGACCGGGGCCCCGAGCTCGTCTTCGATGCGGGCGACGTAGTCGCGGGCGGCCGGGGGCAGGTCGGAGAGCTCGAGGGCGCCGGCGGTGGTCTTCTGCCAGCCGGGGACGGTGTCGTAGACGGGCTCGGCGTCTTCGAGGGCGGCGCGCTCGGCCGGGAGGTCGTGGAGGACTTCGCCGCGGAGGCGGTAGCCGGTGCAGATCTTGATCTCGCGGAGCTCGTCGAGGACGTCGAGCTTGGTCAGGGCGATGCCGTCGACGCCGTTGAGGGTCTGGGCGTAGCGGGCGGCGACGAGGTCGAGCCAGCCGCAGCGGCGGGGGCGGCCGGTGACCGTGCCGAACTCGTTGCCCCGCTGGCGCAGATATTCGCCGGTGTCGTCTTCGAGCTCGGTGGTGAATGGGCCGGCGCCGACGCGGGTCGTGTAGGCCTTGAGGATGCCGATGACGCCGTCGATCGCGGTCGGCGGCACGCCGGTGCCGGTGGCCGCGCCGCCCGCCGTCGAGCTGGAGCTGGTGACGTAGGGGAAGGTCCCGTGGTCGACGTCGAGGAGGGTGCCCTGGGCGCCTTCGAAGAGCAGGCTCTTGCCGTCGCGGATCCAGCCGTTGAGGAGGTGCTCGGTGTCGGCGAGGTAGGGGGCGAGGCGCTCGGCCCAGGCGCGACAGGCGTCGGCGAGGGCCGCCGGGTCGGTCTCGCTCGCCTCGCCCGCCTCGACCTCCTCCACCCGGCCGGCCGCGGCGTGGGCTTGGAGCTGGGGACCGACGACGTCGAGGGAGGCGGCGATGCGGTCTTCGAGGTCGGGGGCGGCGAGATCGACCATGCGCAGGCCGTAACGCGCGACCTTGCTCTCGTAGGCGGGGCCGATGCCGCGGGAGGTGGTGCCGATGGCCGCCGCGCCGCGGGCCCTCTCGCGGGCGCGGTCGAGGGCGACGTGGAGGGGCAGGAGCACGGTGGCGCGGTTGGAGACCGAGAGCCGGCCGGTCTCGTCAACGCCCGCCCCCCGCAGCTCCTCGAGCTCGCCGAGGAAGGCGTCGGGGGCGACGACCATGCCGTTGCCGAGGACGCAGGACATCCCCTCGTGGAGGATGCCCGAGGGGATCAGCCGGAGCGAGAAGTGGCGGTCGCCGAAGCGGACGGTGTGTCCGGCGTTGTGGCCGCCCTGGTAGCGGGCGACGGCGTCGAAGGCGGGGCAGATCAGGTCGACGATCTTCCCCTTCCCCTCGTCGCCCCACTGCATGCCCACGATCACCGTGTTCGCCATCGTCTCTCCAGGGTCGGACCGCGCTCGAGAGGGCGCCGCCGCGAGCCGCCACCGGCACCGCTAACCGTCGCGGACACTAACAGATGCGGCGGACCTCCCAGCTCCCCGCGCGGTGCTAGCATTTCGACCCGTGGATCCCTTCCTCGACGCGGCGAACCTGCTGCTGCCGCTCGGCTACCTGCTGGCCGCGGTCGCTTACGGCCTGCTCTTCTTCGCCGGGCACGGCCTGGCACGGCGGGCGGCGACGCCGCTCCTCGCCGGCACGGCGGCGCTGCACCTTCTGTTCCTCGTCGGGGTGACGCTGCGCTTCGGGCAGTTCCCGGCGGTCACGGTGTCGCAGGCGCTGTCGGTGGTCGCCTTCGCCGTGGCCGCGGTGTATCTCTTCGTCGAGTGGCACGCCGGGGAGCGGTCGACCGGCTTCTGGCTGGTGTCGCTGGTCTTCGCCTTCCAGCTCCTCGCCTCGCTCCTGCGCACGCCCGAGCCGCCGGACCGCGAGATCTTCCACTCGGCGCTCTTCGCCAGCCACGTCTCGCTGGCGCTCCTGGGGTACGCGGCGTTCGTGGTCGCGGCCGGCTACGGGTTCCTCTTCCTCGAGCTCTACCGCGAGCTCAAGGTGGGGCGGTTCTCGACCTTCTACGGCAAGCTGCCGCCGCTCGAGGTGCTCGAGCGGATGATGTCGGGGGCGCTCGTCGTCGGCTTCGCGGCGCTCACCGGGGCGGTCGCGATGGGCGTCTTCTGGGCGCAGCGGAGCTTCCCCGACGAGTGGCTGCGCGACCCGAAGATCCTGTTCACCTTCGCCACGTGGGCGCTCTATGCCACGGCGCTGCTGCTGCGCCGGCTGCGCCGCTGGCACGGGCGGCAGACGGCGGTGGCCAGCCTGGCCGGGCTCGGCGCGATCCTCTTCTCGCTGCTGGCGGTGAACCTGCTCTTCTCCGACTTCCACGGCCTGCTGTGAGCCGCCCGCCGTGACCGTCCGCCGCCGCGAGCACCGCCGCTTCCCGCCGCTCGTCCTCGTCGGCACCGACCACCGCGCCTCCCCGCTCGAGCTGCGCGAGCGGGTCGCCTACGACGCGGCGGCCACGGAGGAGGCGCTCGTCCACCTGCTCGCCCGCGACGCGGTCGGCGAGGCGTGCCTGGTGTCGACCTGCAACCGGACGGAGGTCTACGCCGTGCCGCGGGACGGCGCGTCGCCGCTGCCGGGCGCCGGGTACCGGATCGCGGTCGATCTCGTGTTCCTCTCCCGGGCGCCGGAGATGGAGAGCGAGGGGCGGCTCTACGTCAAGCGCGGCGAGGAGGCGGCCCGCCACCTGCTGTCGGTGGCCGCCGGGCTCGAGTCGATGGTCCTCGGCGAGCCGGAGATCCTCGGCCAGGTCAAGCAGGCGCACGAGATCGCCGCCGCGGTGGGCGCCGCGGGCCCGGTGCTCGGCCGGCTGCTGCGGACGGCGGCCGACGCCGGCCGGCGGGCGCGGGCCGAGACGGGGATCTCGCAGGGCGCGGTGTCGCTGGGCTACGCGGTCGCCGAGCTCGCCCGCAACATCTTCAGCCAGCTCGACGAGACCCCCACCCTGGTGCTCGGCGCCGGCGAGACGGCGCGGCAGGTCCTCCGCAGCCTGGCCGAGCGCGGCGGGGGTCCGCTGCGGGTGGCCAACCGCGACCCCGAGAAGGCGCGGCGGCTCGCCGAGGAGGTCGGCGGGGTCGAGGTGGTTCCTCTCGCCGACCGGCTGGAGGCGGCCGCGGCCTCGGACGTGGTCGTCGCGGCGACCTCGGCGCCCGAGCCGCTCCTCACCCGGGACGGGCTCGCCTCGGTCGTGGCGCGGCGGGCGGGCCGGCCGCTCCTCGTCGTCGACCTCGGCGTGCCGCGCAACGTCGAGCCCGCGGCGGCGCGGCTCGACAATGTCTTCCTCCACGCGATCGATGCGCTCGACATCCTGATCGACCGCAACCTCCGGTCGCGGCGGGAGGCGGTGCCCCCGGTCGAGGAGATCGTCGAGCAGGAGCTCGGCCGGTTCGGCGCCTGGTATCGGGGGCTGGAGGCCGAGCCGCTCGTCGCCCGCCTCCAGCAGCGGGCCGAGCGCATCCGCCGGAGCGAGCTCGACGCCGCCCGCGGCCGTTTTCCCGCCGACCTCCACGGTGACCTCGACCGGCTGACCCGCGCCCTGGTGCGCAAGATCCTCCACCACCCGAGCGCCGGCCTGCGGTCGCAGGGCGACCAGGGCGAGCTCGCCCGGCTCGACGCCGCCCGCGAGCTCTTCCGGCTCGACGAGGACGACGGCTGACCGCCCTGACCGCGCTCCCCGCCAGCCTCCGCCTCGGCACTCGCCGCAGCGCCCTCGCCCTCGCCCAGTCGGGGCTCGTCGCCCGGGCGCTCGAGCGGCGACACCCCGGGCTCTCCGTCGAGCGGGTGCCGATCGTCACCCGCGGCGACCGCTACCAGGGCGA
>Ga0214468_1000031_pt1 | contig 43318 bp, 38 predicted proteins | sample RVTome_9_FD_187334 | JGI IMG/M metagenome (GOLD analysis project Ga0214468, IMG submission 187334) | Soil microbial communities from uranium-contaminated site in the Upper Colorado River Basin, Wyoming, United States - RVT155D38 HiSeq ...
CGCGGTCCCCGATGTGGCCAGGGCCACGGCGGGGACGCCGCCGACCCGGGAGCGGCCCAGGGCGTGGAAGGCCGCCGATCGTTCGTCGAGCACGATGCGAGTGTCGACACCCGAGTGCTCCGCGAATGCGATGGCCAGGGCACCCGAACGCGATCCCGGCGAGATGACGACGTAGTCGACGCCGTGACGATGAAGCTCGTCGACGATGGCGCGGGCCTGGGCTGTGCTGGGGTTGGGCTGTGTCATCTCGGGATCACTTGCGACGGTCAAGTCAGGACGCGGGCCGCAGACCTGACCTTACGCAGCAGCTCCGCGGACCGGTCCCGGTCGGGACGCCATCTCTCCAGCAGCTCGGGATCGGGCTCCGGACGCCGAACCTCCAGCTCTCCGGTCATCGACACCAGAGGCGAGCGGGTGGGGTCCCCCTCGATCAAGGCCACCGTGCCCAGCCCGCAGGCATAGGGCAGATCGGGGAGGAGGGAGGCGGCGAGAAGCCCCGAGTAGATGCCGACCGAGGTCTCCAGCGCCGACGAGACAACTATCGGGATTCCGGCGCGAGTTGCGATGTCGATGGTCCGCGAGACACCGCCCAGGGGCTGGACCTTCACCACCAGGATGTCCGCCGCCCCCATCTCGGCGACCTCCACCGGATCGGGGCGGAGTCTGACCAACTCGTCGGCGGCCAGGAGCACGGTGGTCCGACGCTTCAGCTCGACCATCTCCTCCAGCGTCTTCACCGGCTGCTCGACGTACTCGAGATCGAAGCGGGAGTAGGCCTCGAGACGTTTGGTGGCAGTGTCGACGTCCCAAGCGGCATTCGCGTCGATGCGGATCTTGCCCTCCGGACCGATCGCCGACCTCACCGCGGCGAGCCGCTCCTCGTCCTCCTCTGCCGTCTGGCCCGGCTCCCCGACTTTGACCTTCGCCGTCCCGGCCCCGGACTCGCGGACGAGTCTCACCGCCACCTCGGGGGCCACCGCCGGCACTGTCACGTTGACCAGGATCGACGACCTGCCCGGTGTAGGTAGGCGGCTGCAGGCCGCCTCCAGGGCCGCGGCAAGCCATCGCGTGGTCACATGCGGTGGGTAGTCGGGGAAAGGCGAGAACTCGCCCCACCCCTCCTGACCCCTGATCAAGACCGCCTCACGGTGATCGACGCGGCGGAACCGGTGCCGCATGGGAATCCTGATCGGGTGAAGCTCGAGAGCCTCGAGAAGAGCGCTCACCCGGCCTGTTCCTGGCGCAGAAATGCGATGAGACGCTCGACCTGTGGTGCACTGAGAGTCGAGGAAAACGACGGCATGCGTCCGCGGCCGTCCACGATGGCCACCCGGAGGAAGTCGTCAGGTTGCCCGGCGGCGTTCGATCCCGGCCCCAAACCGGGACCGAGACCACCCTGGAGCTCCGCTCCGTGGCAGTTGGAGCAGAGCTGGAGGTACATCTCCTCGCCATCCGCACCGGAGTCGGGGCGACCCACACAAGAGGTGGCGAGCAGGCTTATCACTGCTGCGGCGACCAGACGCTTCATCCGGAGCGATGGTATGGAGAGCGGCCGCCGAACGCTCAATCGGGCGGCTGGACCGGCATCGACCGGGCGGCCAGGTCCTTGACCAGCTGTGACTTGTCCACGGGCACGATGAGAACCACATCCGGGGTCTCGACAACCACCAGGCCCTCGACCCCGGCTATTGCGATTGTTCTGGAGGTGGAGCGGATGTATGAATCAGCCACGTCGAATGTCAGCACCTCGCCACTGACCACGTTGCCCGAGTCGTCCTTGGCGCTTTGCTCCCAGACCGTCTGCCAGGAGCCGACGTCGCTCCAGCCTGCGTCGAGGGCGACCACAACCGCGTGCACCGTCCGCTCCATGATGGCGTGGTCGACCGAGATCGAGGCCACCTCGGCGAACTCGTCCCCCATCGTCAACATCCCGGAGCGCCCCGCGGGCATTGCCCTGCTCACACCGGTCACGAGCTCCGGCACGTACCGCTGGGCCTCCTCGATGATCCGGCCGGCGGTGAACACGAACATCCCGGAGTTCCAGAGGTGGGCCCCATCGGCGAAGAGCCGGGCAGCCTCTTCCGCTGCGGGCTTCTCCTTGAAGCTCGCTACGCGAAACCCGCCCGCGATGACGCCTCCCTTCTCGATGTACCCATAGCCCGTCTCGGCCCGTGTCGGCTCGATGCCGAAGGTGACCAGCTCACCGCCTCGAGCCAGGTCGGCGGCCCGCCCCACCGCTGCGGTGAAAGCGGCACCATCCGAGATCAGATGGTCTGCAGGCAACACGAGCAAGACGTCCTCGAGGTCGGAGACGAGGGCGGCGGCGATCACCGCCGGGGCGGTGTTGCGACCGCTGGGCTCGATGAGGACGGCAGCGACCTCTGCCGAGGCGGCGGCCACCGCCTTCTCGACGGCCGCCACGTGCTCGGCCCCGGTCACGACCGTCGCCGGCCCCGCCCCGGGGATCTTGCCGGCGCGTCGCAACGTGGCCTCGAACAGCGGCTCGTCGAGGAGCTCGAGGAACTGCTTCGGGCTCTCCCTCCTCGACAGGGGCCAGAGACGCGTGCCTGCCCCTCCGGAGAGGATCACCGGTCGAATCGCGGGGATCACCCGGCCGAGGCTACCTGGGGCGGGGCCGGACTCGTGCTACGTTCCCGTCTCGCCGATGAACGAAGTCCTACTGATCCTCCACATACTGGCAGCCGCCGCCTGGCTCGGTGGGGGGCTGCTCAGCGGGTTCGCCGCCCCCCGGATGGCGGGCAACGGCTCGGCTGCATCCCTCGGTTGGGCCCGGGTCTCGGCGGAGGCCGGGCGCAAGTACTTCAACCCTGTCGGGATCGTGACGGTCCTCACCGGGATCGGGCTCGTCCTGGGCAGCGATCGCCACGAATGGAGCGACACCTTCGTGTCGATCGGCCTGGGCGTGGCCATCGCCACCGCACTGATCGGCGCTCTCGCTCACCGACCGGGATCGGCGCGGATCATCGCCGCCCTCGAGTCGGGTGACTACGAGGAGGCGGCGGCCGAGGGCAAGAAGGCAGCGATCTGGGGCGCCGTGACAGTGGCCCTGCTGATCGTCGCTGTGGTCGTCATGGTCCTGGAGACCGGGAGCAGCTGACCACGGCTCAGTCGGTGACGCCGATCGAGATGTAGCCGCACTCGGCACAGATCTGGCGCACGATGCCGATCCCACCCGGCGCCTCGACGAACTCGTGCTCGTGGGCTACACGGTTCCGGGCAAAGGCGGAGCGGACCGCTCCGAGGAGACCGCTCCGCTCCGCGGGCGTGACGGGTGCACCGGCCAACACGGGCTCCTTGAGCCTCGAGCCCGGGTCCTCGGGGGACTCGATGTCGTCCCCGCCCCCTTGCTCCTCGTCGTCGCTCTCGAGATGGCCCAGATCGACGACCACCTCGTGCTTGCCCCCTTCCTCCCTGCCCAGGGGAGGCTCCGACTCCTCGTCCGGATCCATGGCGGCAACAGCGGGCTGCTCCTCCGGCCCGGGGCCATCGACCGGTTCGACCGCCGGCTCCAACTCGGTTGCCGGTGCGGGTTCCGGAGCTTCCACCGGGGCGTCGTCCTCGTAATACTCCTCGCTCCCGTCCGACGGCATGTCGTCGTGGGGCGGCTCTGCGTCCATCGGAGGCTCGTCCCAGGGCGAGTCGGCGAGGGGTGCCCTGGCCGGTGGAGGGGCAAAAACCTCGAGGTCGTCGGCGAGCGTGCTGGCGGGGCGTGGGATCAACCCGGGGCCGGGACGCAGTCTCGGCGTGCCCGACCCTGGGGCGCGCCCCTCGATCGGCTCCACATCGATGGTGACCGCGGGCGCATCGTCATCGATGAGGGGCGCCGGCTCGAAGATGGCTGCGATTTGATCGTCGGCAGAGACAACCTCGACTTTGGGAGCAAACGTTGCATCCGCGCGACGGGGCTTCACTCCCGCCTCCTCGTCGTCGAGCGGCTCGGGGACCGTGGAGTAGGCGCCGATCCTCTTCGTCCACGACGCTGGTTCGGGGGTCACCTGACCCACGCTCTCTATCGGAACGAGTCGAGCGGCGGGCCGCCCGACCGACTCGAGATTGGAGAGCATCGCCTCCCGGAGCTCGGAGATGCGCGAGGACACCGTGCCCCGACGCGACCGCCCGACCGCGATCATGCGGCGGGGAAGGCTCATCGACTTGAAACGGGCCCACGCCTCGGCCATGTGGTCGACGCCTTTGTAGGCGAAGTCGACGGGCTCGTCGGCGATGAAGGTGATCTCCTCAGCGCCGAGAGAGAGCGAAAAGGCACTGGAGACAAGACGCGATGCATGCACGTCGAACAGGGACCATCGACCCAGGGTCTCCCCTTCCAGGAAGACCTCGGTTTGATCCCCTTCGACCACGATCGTCGCCGGAACCCCGGGGTGGTCGACCTCGGGAATCCTGACCTGGCCGGTGAACTTCACCGTGGCACCGTCATATCTGTCCTACCCGCCCGCTCCGCCCATAAAGATCCCATCCGGCCGAGGAAAGTCAAGCGGATTCACGCGTACGCGTCTAGAGGTGGGCAGGCACAGATGAGATGGCGGTCGCCACCGGGCCCATCCACCCGCCCCACCGGCGGCCAGTACTTGTCGGAGCGCAAGGATGCCACCGGGAAGGCGGCCGTCTCCCGCGAGTACGGGTGATCCCATCCGTCGGATGCGACCTGTTCCGCGGAGTGCGGCGCATTGCGCAACGGGTTGTCCTCGGCAGTCCACTCCCCTGACTCGACGCGGGATACCTCGCCGTGGATGGCGAGCATCGCCTCGACGAAGCGGTCGAGCTCCTCGAGGCTCTCCGATTCGGTCGGCTCGATCATGAGCGTTCCCGGGACGGGGAAGGACAGGGTCGGGGCATGGAACCCGTAGTCGGCGAGACGTTTGGCCACATCCTCGGCAGTGACCCCGGTGGCTCGAGTCATCGGTCTCAGCTCCACGACGCACTCGTGCGCGACCCTGCCCCGGCTCCCCTGGTACAGCACCGGGAAGTAGGGGTCGAGACGGCGGGCGAGATAGTTGGCGGAGAGGATGGCCACCTTGCTCGCCGCCCTCAGCCCCTCGGCTCCCATGAGGTACAGATAGGCATAGGGAATGGGGAGGATCCCCGCCGAGCCGAACGGGGCGCCCGAGATCGGGCCCACCCCGGTATCCGGCCCCGCCCTCCCCGACATGGGGTGATTGGGCAGGAAGGGGGCGAGATGGGCCTTCGCCCCCACCGGCCCCACACCGGGGCCGCCGCCACCGTGGGGGATGGTGAAGGTCTTGTGCAGGTTGAGATGACCGATGTCGGCACCAAAATCCCCGGGGCGGGCCAGACCCACCATCGCATTGAGGTTGGCACCGTCGACGTAGACCTGCCCGCCGTGACCATGGACGATGTCGATCAGCCGCCGGATCCCTTCCTCGAACACTCCGTGCGTCGAGGGATAGGTGATCATCGCCGCAGCCAGTCGCCCGGCATGTTGGGCCGCCCTGGCCTCGAGATCGTCGAGATCGATGTTGCCCGCCTCGTCGGTTGCGACCACCACCACGGTCATGCCGGCCATCACCGCAGAAGCGGCGTTGGTGCCGTGGGCCGAGGACGGGATGAGGCAAATGTGACGCTGACCTTCGCCGATCGACTCCTGGTAGGCACGGATCGCCAGCAGCCCCGCCAGCTCTCCCTGGGAACCGGCATTCGGTTGCAGGGTGACCGCGTCGTAGCCGGTGATGCGGCAGAGAAGATCGGCCAGCTCCTCGATCAGCTCCAGGTACCCCTCCGCCTGGCTCTCCGGCGCATAGGGGTGGATGCCGGCGAACTCGGGCCAGGTGATCGGGATCATCTCGGTCGTTGCGTTCAGCTTCATCGTGCACGATCCGAGCGGGATCATGCTCCGGTCCAGGGCGAGGTCCCGGTCCGCCAGGCGACGCAGGTAACGAAGCATGCCGTGCTCGGAGCGATGGAGGCTGAACACGGGATGGGTCATGAACTCCGAGCGCCGGGCCAGGTCGCCGGGGATCGGACCGGGGTCCTCCTCCCGGCTCCGAGCCGCGGAAAACGCTTCGAGCAAACGGGCCACCACGTCGTCGTCGGTGGTCTCGTCGAGGGCGATCCGGACATGGTCGCCGTCTACATGGCCCAGGTTGATCCCCCTCTCCAGCGCTGCGTCGATCACGTCGCCGGCTTGCCCCGGGACACGCACCGTGAGGGTGTCGAACCAGACGTCGTTGACGGGCTCGATCCCGGCCTTCCCCAACGACCTCGCCACGACGGTGGTCTGACGATGGACCTCCCGGGCGATCTCCTCGATCCCCTCGGGACCGTGCCAGGCGCCGTAGAACCCGGCGATCACAGCGAGCAGGACCTGAGCGGTGCAGAGGTTCGACGTCGCCTTCTCCCGCCGGATGTGCTGCTCCCGGGTCTGCAAGGCGAGCCGGTAGGCCACCTTCCCCGACGAGTCACGGGAGACACCGACGAGACGCCCGGGAAGGGCGCGCACATGTTGCTCGCGGGTGGCGATGAACCCGGGATGGGGCCCTCCGTAGCCGAGCGGAACGCCGAACCGCTGCGCCGAGCCGACCGCGATGTCGGCGCCCCACTCGCCGGGGGGGGCCAGCAGCGCCAGCGCGAGGAGATCCGCCGCCACCGTCACCATCACGCCGGCGGCTTTCGCCTCCTCCACCAGGGGACGGTGATCCCGCACCTGACCGGAGGAACCAGGGTACTGGAGGAGGAGACCGAAGGAGTCCTCACCCTCGAATCCTTCCGAGAGCATCCGGAGCTCGACGCCGGCGGCGAGGGCACGGGTCCTGACCACTTCGATGGTGGGGAGATGGCAGTCGTCGTCGATGTAGAAGACCAACCGCTCCCCCTTCACGAGCCGGCGGCTCATGGCCATGGCCTCGGCGGCTGCTGTGGCCTCGTCGAGCAGGGATGCATTCGCGATGTCGAATCCGGTGAGGTCGGACACCATTGTCTGGAAGTTGAGCAGCGCCTCCAGCCGTCCCTGCGAGATCTCGGGCTGATAGGGGGTGTACGCCGTGTACCAGGCCGGGCTCTCCAGGACATTGCGCCGGATCACCGGCGGCGTGATGGTGTCGTGGTAGCCGAGCCCGATCAGGGACGTCGTGATCGTGTTCCTAGAGGCGAGCTCCTGCAACCTGGCGATGGTGTCCACCTCGGAATGGGCCAGCGGCAGATCGAGCTCGGTGTCGAGGATCGAGGAGGGGATCGTCTCCGAGATGAGGTCGTCCAGCGATGCGGCGCCAACCGTCGCCAACATCTTCTCGATGTCTTCGGGTCGGGGTCCGATGTGCCGGTCGGCGAACCTCTCCTTGGGGTTGGGCATCTCTCTCCTCAGGTGCGACTGCCCTCCCCCGCTGTTGTTGCCTTCAGCGATGCCTCGACCGAACGGTCCAAGTGCCTGAGAGTTTCCGGGGAGGAGTTGCCCCTTCGGCGCCCCTCCTGACGAGAGGCTCTCCCATTCGGTGTCGACGGCTCCCCCATCTTACGTCGAGGCGAGTGCTTCGACTGAGAAGTCAGATCCCCCCGCTGGAGACACGGCTCGGGGGGAGGCTGATCACGACCACCGGGATGTCTGCCGTCTCCAGGATGTAGGAGACCCGATGACCGTAGAAGGGCCGGTCGCTGAAGTACCTGGTGCTGGTGCCCAGCACCAGGAGCTCATAGGAGCCGGAATTGGCGAAACGAACGATCTCCGCCTCTGCGTTCGGGGCAACCCTCACCGCGGTCTCCACCATCACGCCCAGTCTGTCCCCGAAGGCCGCTGCCGTGCCAACCATCTCCCGTCCCGCCCTGAGCCCCTCGTCGACGCTTTCGTTCTCGATGATGAGGCCCTGGCCGTCGGGCCGATTGACCACGTGTAGGGCAAACACCCGCCCGTCGGCCGCCTTGGCAACCGAGTAGGCGAATTCCTCGGAGGCACGCGTCGACCGGGTGGCCGCCACCGGCACGAGGATCCGCCTGGGGAGGTCGTCCGAAACGGGGTGTGACTCCGGGAAGCGCACCACCACCGTGGGAACACCCACCCTCGACAGCACCCGATCGATCACGGTATTGAAGGTTCCTTCTCGCGACTCGGTTGCCCCCAGCACGACCAGGTCGTACCCCAGGTCGGATTCCCTGCCGATGGCGCTGGCCGGATCGCGGGCGAGCCGTCTCGTGAGCCGGGCTTCGGGCAATTGCTCCAACAGCTCCGTCGGGTCCCCTGCCTCGCCTTCCACCCGTCTGAAGATGCGGCGCCAGAAGCCTCCAGGCTCCTGGTCGACAACCATCACCGTGACCTCGGCCTCGGGAAATGCTGCGGCGACGAGCTGAGCCGCGAATCTCGAGTTGGCCCCGCCCCTGGTCGGGATGAGGATGCGCCTCGAGCCGAGGATCTCGCTGCTGGCGCGAAGCTCCTCCCGCTCCAGCCGCTCCGCCTCCTCCTTTGGAACCTCCCAACCTCGAACCACCAGTTTCAGCAGTTGCGGAGCGACGATCGAGGTGACGAGGGCGGCGAGCACCATGACCGTGTACCCGGTCTCCGAGACCACGCCGAGATTCAAGGCCACGATGGCCACGACGATGCCGACCGCGCCCAGCGCAGACAGGCCGGAGCCGAGGGCGAGGGCTTCGCGGCCCCGGATCCTCGCAAACCAGCCTCCGATGAAGGTGCCGACGATCTTGGTCACGATGGCCAGGACGATGAGCCCCACGGTCCACAACAGGGCGTTGCCGCTGTCGAGAAGGGCAACGTCCACCCTGAGCCCGGAGAAGGCAAAGAAGATGGGGGCGAAGAAGGCAGCAGTGATCGTCTCCAGGACGGACCGAACCTGGGGCACTTGGTGCCGGAGGCTGGCGGCGACAACCCCTACCACGAAGGCACCGAGGATTGCCTCGAGATGGAGCCCCTGGGTGACCAGTCCGCCGACGAGGGCGGCCACCAGGGTGATGGAGACGGCGGCGGTCACCGACGAGCCCCGGGCCATGACGAAGCGGAGAAGCCGATCGAGCAGCCACCTGCCCACCGTCGCCGCCGCCACCACGAAGACGACCAGACCGATGAACGACCTCACCAGGCGCTCGGGCCGGAATCCGTCGAGGGCAATGCCGGAGAGAGCGGCCAGGATCAGCCATCCCACCGAGTCCATGGTCATTCCGGCGGCGAGGGTCACCTGACCGAAGTTGCGACGTAAAAAGCCCAGGTCGAGCAGGATCTTGGCCACGACGGGCAGCGCCGAGACCGAAAGTGCCAGAGCGAAGAAGCCGGCGAAGACGGCCCGATCAGTCCCGAGTCCGACGAAGACCCTCGGGACCATGTAGGCCAGCGGGACGATCACCGCCAGGGGGACGAGTAGGGCTCCGGCCGAGACCGAGAGGGCAGCCGTCTTGTACCGGGCGATGATTCCGAGGTTGGTCTCGAACCCGATCACCACGAGCAGCATGATCACACCGAGCCACGAGAGCCCGAAGATGACCGAGCGCACGGTCTCCTCGCCGAACACCCAGGCAAAGCCGTCGGGGGCGATCCGCCCGAAGATGGTCGGACCCAGGGCGATCCCGGCCAGCAACTCCCCCACCACCGGTGGCTGGCCTATCCGCTTCGCCAACCAGCCGAGCACCCTGGCTACACCGACCAGTAGGGCCAGTTGGACCAAGAAGACGAGGACCTCGTGCTCGGTGAGGGGGGCGGCCAACGCGCCACCCTGGTTGACGGCCTGTCGAATCACCGGCGGCAACCTAATGGCCAGTCAGACGTTGAAGCGAAACTCCACGACGTCATTGGGGCGCATCACATATCCCTTGCCCTCGGTGCGGACCAATCCCTTCTCACGGGCGGCCAGCCATGACCCGGTTTCGACCAACCGATCGAAGTCGACCACCTCGGCCGCGATGAAGCCGCGCTCGAAGTCGGTGTGGATGACCCCGGCCGCCTCGGGGGCAGTCGCCCCGGCCCGGATCGTCCAGGCGCGCGCCTCCTTCTCCCCCGCGGTGAGGAAGCTCTGCAGGCCCAGGGTGCGATATGCGGCACGGATCACGGCGTTGAGCCCGGGCTCCTCCTGACCGACCGAGGCGAGTAGTTGGCGTCTGTCGTCTCCGTCCAACTCGCCCATCTCCGCCTCGATCTGGGCATCGAGGAAAAGCGCCTCCGCCGGGGAAACCAGCGAGGCCAGCCTGGAGCGGAGGCCCCGGTCGCGAACCCCCGCCTCGTCCAGATTGAACACGTAGATCACCGGCTTGGCCGTCAGGAGATGGAGGTCGGCAAACTCGTCTCTCCTCGTCATCAGCCCCGGCTCGCTGCTCACCCTCCTCCCCGACGCCACCACGGCCCTCAGCTCCCCGAGCAACTCCACCTGCGACTTCAGCTTCTTGTCGATGCTCGACTCCTTCTCGAGTCGGGGAAGACGCTTGTCGATCGTCTGGAGATCGGCGATGGCCAACTCTGTCTCGATGACCTCGATGTCCTTGCCCGGGTCGGGAACGGAATCGACATGAGCCACCGTGGGCGAGGCGAAGCCCCTCACGACATGACAGATGGCGTTGGCGTCCCGGATGTTGGCCAGGAATTGGTTGCCCAAACCCTCCCCCTCACTGGCACCTTTGACCAGGCCGGCGATGTCGACGAATGTGACCGTGGCCGGGACCACCCGCTTGGAGGCGAAGATCCGGGCCAGCTCCTCGAGCCTCGGATCGGGTATGGCGACGACCCCCGTGTTCGGCTCGATGGTGGCGAACGGATAGTTGGCGGCGAGGGCCCCGGCATCGGTGAGGGCATTGAAAAGCGTCGACTTCCCCACATTGGGCAGGCCCACGATTCCGATGGAGAGACTCATGGCGGTCGAGGTTAGGAAGCGGCCCGCTCCTACCCCTCCTGTCGCCGGTTAGCGTGCCGCCGTGACCAGGATCGCGGTGATCGGGGCGGGCTCGTGGGGAACGACGGCCGCCGCCCTTGCGGCAAGGGACGCAGCCACGGTTCTCTGGTCACGCCGGCAGGACGTGGCCGATCACATCAACCGCGAGCACCGGAACCCGATCTATATGCCGGAGCAACCGCTCCCCGACGGCCTGCTGGCCACGGCCGATCTCGGAGAGGCGGTCGAGGGCGCGACCGCGGTGATCATGGCCGTGCCCTCCCACGGGTTTCGCGACGTCTACACGCGGGCGGCTTCCGCAATCGACAGCAGGGTGCCCATCCTGTCTTTGACAAAGGGCATCGAGCAGGGCACCTTGGCCACGATGACGCAGGTGATCGCCGAGGTCTCCCCGGGGCACGATCCGGACCGGATCGGCGTCCTCACCGGCCCCAACCTCGCCGCCGAGGTGGCCGCCGGCCAGCCGACCGCTGCTGTGGTCGCCTTCGCCGACCAGGAGGCGGCCAAGGTGCTCCAGTCGATCTTCATGGGTCCGAGCTTCAGGGTGTACACCCATGACGATGTGCCTGGCTGCGAGCTGGGCGGCGCCCTCAAGAACGTGATGGCGATCGCCGCCGGCATGTCCGACGGGCTCGGCTTCGGAGACAACACCAGGGCGACGCTCATCACAAGGGCTCTCGCCGAGCTCTCCCGTCTCGGCATCGCCCTGGGTGGCCGACCTTCGACCTTCGCCGGACTGGCCGGGATGGGCGACCTGATCGCCACCTGCATCTCGACCGCCAGCCGCAACCATCGCGTCGGCTTCGGCCTTGCCCGGGGACAGACGCTGCAGGAGATCACCACCGAGATGAAGATGGTCGCCGAGGGGATCAAGACCACCCGCGCCGTCCTGGACCTCGCTTCCCGGCACGGCATCGAGATGCCTATCGCCACTCAAGTCGGCCTGGTGCTATACGAGGAGATGAACCCGAGGGAGGCGGTTATGAGATTGATGAGCCGCGAGGCAAAACCCGAGGACTGAACGTCCAGGGCCCGACCGAGAGAGGGGGTTCACGATGTCCCGGACTATTCATGCGCCCTTCGACGTTCAGAGTGAACGCAACCGCGCCAGGCGACCAGGTGTTCTAGAGACCAGGTATCTGAAGACATATGGGCAATCGACTGCTGACCACATCGCACGGGACCAACCGGGACGCCTTCCGCCCTGCCGACTGGGCTCGATTCACCTCGATCAGCCTGATCTGGGGCTCGTCGTTCTTCTTCATCGCCATCGGATTGGAGTCCTTCCACCCCGGGCTGGTCACCTGGCTCAGGGTCGGGTTCGGTGCGCTCTTGTTGGGCGTGCTCCCCCACGCTCGAGCCACCGCCATACCGCGGGAAGACCTGCCGCGAATAGTGCTGCTCGGGATCATCTGGGTGGCGGTGCCCTTCACCCTGTTCCCCATCGCCCAGCAGTGGATCGACTCGGCGGTGACCGGGATGCTCAACGGGGCCACCCCGATCTTCACCGCCATCATCGCCTCGCTCATGCTCCGACAGCTTCCCGGCCGGCTCCAGATCGTCGGGCTGGGAGTTGGCTTCGTGGGAATAGTCGCCATCGCCCTGCCATCGGCGGGAACCGGCAACACCGCCGCACTGGGGGTGAGCCTCGTCGTGCTCGCCACCCTGTGCTACGGACTCTCGACGAACCTCGTGGCCCCCCTGCAACAGCGTCACGGCACGATCCCGGTCATGGCCCGGGCCCTGGCGGTCGCCACCTTCCTGGTCACACCCTACGGTCTGTTCGGACTGACCAGATCGGAGTTCGCATGGGACTCCCTGGGCGCCACGATGGCGATCGGCTTTCTGGGGACCGGGTTGGCCTTCATCGTCATGGGAGCCCTCGTGGGCAGTGTCGGGGCCACCCGAGCCAGCTTCATCACCTATCTGATCCCGGTCGTGGCGCTGGTGCTCGGGGTGGTCCTACGTGACGAGATCGTCTCTCCGATCGCGATCTCGGGCTCGATGCTCGTGATCGTCGGAGCTCTCCTCGCCTCGAGGCGGGAGACCGTCGCTCCGACACGATTGGTCGGGACCATGGATATCGAAGGCGATGCGGCGTGAGGCGGTCCGGTTGAGGCTCGGCGAGTCGCGGCTGAGGATCGCCCTCTCGTTGGCGACTCCGCCGCTGCTGGTGCTGCTGTCCTGGGTCTCCTGGCTGGTCGCGGCTCCGATGGGCGTTGTTGCCGTCCTGGCCGTGCTCGCCGCTCTTCTCGGCTACGTGGCCGCCTTCGACTTCCCGCTGGCCATCGAGGTCGACGCCGACGGGATCCATCGTGTCTCCCTTCTCCGGAGAAAGCTCACCCCCTGGGGCGACATCGCGTCCATATCCCAGCCGAGGAGAAACGGGCTGATCCTGGTCACCAACGACGACAAGCGTCACATCCTCCTCGATCGGGCCATCGGGGAGGGCGAGCTGGACCTGCTCCGGGCACAGGCGCGCCTGAGAGACGTGCAACTTGGATTCTGACCTCCCGAATGTCGGATCGGTGTCCTAGCTGACACGGTGAGCGTGGTTCCCGGCATAATGCAGGCGTGGTGGACCGTTCCGACGCGGACTTGCTCCGGGCTTCATCGGCTGGGTCGGCGGATGCTTACTCAGTTTTCTTCCGACGCCATGTCAATGCGATAACCCGTTATGCCGTCAGACGCTGTCCCAATCCCGATGATGTCGCCGATCTGGTCGGTGAGTGCTTCTTGGTGGCCCTACAGGCATCGCACCGCTATGTCGCCGAGACCGACACCGCCCTCCCCTGGCTCTTCGGCATCTCGCGCCGGCTACTGGCCAAACAGCGCCGCAAGTACGCCGGGAACAGACGTCTCGAGGTCAAGGCGAGCAACGCCTTCCCCGCCTTCACCGCCGCGGAGGACGACGAGGTGGCTTCCGCCATCGACGCCGCCAGACAGGCTCCCCTCCTCGAAGAGGCCCTCGCCCGTCTCACCCGATCGGAGCGGGAGGTTCTGGAGCTGGTTGCCTACGACGGGCTCACCCCATCTGAGGCAGCAGTCGCCCTCGACATCACGCCCAATGCCGCTCGACTCAGGCTCTCCCGGGCGAGACGAGCGGTGCGGAACCATCTCGATGCCACGACGGTGGTTGGCGCGGCTGCTGAGGACGCCGAGTATGCCCTCTGAGATGCGGCGGCCCCGGACCGTCGACATCGACGACTATGTCGCCGCCCTCGACCGGCAACTCCGCGAAGAGGTGGCACGCATCGAGCGGCGGTCTCTTCCCCAGGTGTTTCACAGGATGGCGCGAGTCCTGAGGACCGCTCTCCAGCCGATCCTGCAGAGCGGCGCCATCGTCCTCACCTCCTTCGCCATCATCGTGGCGGTGGGAGCCGCCCCGGCCTCGATGCGCACGCCGCCGTCGCCGGACACCCCCTTGGCGACACCGAGCCGACCGGCGGTCGTCGTCGGCGTGACCAGCGAGATCCGGAGCAATCTGCCCGCCGACGAGTTCCTCGCCGTGGCCGACGAGTCCACTTCTGTTCAGGAGGCCGACAATTCGGACATGCCTCCCATGACGATGGAATAACCCAGGCCAAGCATTCCTCCCGAGTGCTTACGCAGTGATACGGCGCGCAGGGCGCCGCACACGACCCGGGTGAGATCCCCGGAACCGACCGCTAACGCAATTGCGGTCCTCCACACTGCAGAGGGGGTGGGTCCACCACCCCCTCTGTGCTCGTGTGCACGTCATCCATCAGCCTTGGTGGCGCTGGGTCGATGTCACGCTCCGCTCAAGCGGCGGAGCGTCGCAGGGCACGGATGGCCAAGTCGCGATCGCCCAGCCGTCTCCTCAACTCCCTTTCCAGACCCCCGATCGGGTACAGGTTCTGTGGGGCGCGCGGGTCCTTGTGACGGGCGGAGGCATATCGGGGCAGGGAGGCTGTGACCAGGTTGGCGACGTGCGATGCCGCGCTCACCGTCATGTCCGCCTTCACCTCGCAGCGGACCAGGCCACCGGCGGGGCCGGTGCCGTTGGCCAGTCGCAGGTACCAGGAGAAGCGACTCCACGAGGTAGTGGTGAGGAAGAGCGGGGTGCGGCAGCCGACCGGGAGGCTGCCCAGGGTGGAGCGCAGCTCGTCGGGGAGGTACTGGACGTGCTGGGTCTTGACGTAGCCCACCGCCCCTTCCACGTGACGACGATGGGACAGAGGCCCGTCCACCACGACCAGGGCGACGTCGGCATGCTTCTCCGCCACCTCTCCTTCCAGGTCTCCCATCCGCTCCTGGATCCCCAACCACAGCTCCTCGGGCGTCGAGCCCCGGGTGCTCATGACGTCGTAGGTGCCCATCGTGGTGGCCACCGGCTCGGCGTCGGTGGCGGTGAAGACCCCGCGGCGCACCTCTGCAGCCACCACCTGGGCCCCGCTGTTGCAGCGAACAGCCCCGGCGGCATAGGTGGCAGCCAGGCCGAACCCGGGGAATCGCCCTTCCCTCTCGATCCAGAGATTGGCATCCACCCGCCGCACGCCGTCCACGAACAGGATGTCGTGGGCCGGGTCGCCCTCGGGGAACAGTGGGCGCCATTGATCGACGGCGACCTCGACCGACGGGTCGACGTTCTCGGTGGAGTCGACCAGGTCGGGCTCCGACGGCGCCCCGTAATCGGGGTCCCATGCCTCGACGGTGAACTTCATTCCCCCACCCTGGTTATCGAAGCTGTCTCGGGCCCCTTGACCACGTCGAACCGAACCGGCATTCGCTCGGCCAACTCCCTGACGTGGGTGACGATCCCGACGGTGCGGCCCCGTCCCACCAACTCATCGAGCACCGTGGCCACCACGTCCAACGACTCCTGGTCCAGGGACCCGAATCCCTCGTCGAGGAACACGGACTCGAGACGCGAGGACATCCCGGTCAGGGCGGCCAGCTGCTCTGCCATGGAGAGGGCGAGAGAGAGGGCGACGAGAAAGATCTCGCCTCCGGACAGGGATCTGGTGGTCCGGGTGAGTTGTGCATTGCGGTGATCGATCACCTCGAACTGGCTGTCCTTGACCTGAAGGGAATAGCTGCCCCCGGACAGCTCGCCGAGAAGCTGGTTGGCGCCGTCGATCAGCACCTCCAACGCCTCCTGGAGGAGCCATGCCTCGAAGTTGTTGGCCCTGAGATGTGTGCCCAGGGCGGAGGCAACCCTGGACTTACCCGTCTCGACCGCAAGCTCGGCCTCCAGCTCTGCGGCGTCGTCCACCGTCTTCTCCAGCTCCCTGACTTCGGTGGCCAGACGCTCCGTGGCCAGGGCCAGATCGGTCTGAGGTGACCCGCCGGTCTCCACGCCGAGATCGGCGAGCCATTCGGTGAGATCCGCCACTGCTGCTGCCACCGCCAGCTTCGACTCCTCGATCTCCGCGCCCAGACCCTCCAGCTCGGATCGCCGGGTAGCGATCTGCTCACCAAGCCATGTCTCGAAGACACGCCAGGCCTCGATGACGTCGTCCTGCGGGACGGGGGGCGCTTCGCCGGCTACCGCGTCCCGCGCCGACACCAACGCCTCTCTCAGGGCGGCGGCCCGCTGGTCGAGACGGGAAAGGACACTCTGTGCCTCCTCGACCTCGTGACGTGCCTGCTTCTCCGCCCGCCCCAAGTCGTCCCCCTTCTCCTGCAACTGGCGCAAGGTGGCCAGTTTCTCCTCGACTTCGTCGCGGGGCGGGGCATCGAGGAGTCTCTCCTCCAACTCGGCCACCACGTCGTCGATCTGCTTCGCCTGGCCCTCGGCCTCCTTCATCAGGTCGCGGGCTTCGGCGGCGGCAGCATCCAGGTCTCGGACGCGCTCGGTGAGGCGTTCCAGGGATTCCAGATCGCCCGGGTCCGTGACCGGGACGACGGCGACCGAAGAGTGGCAAACCGGGCAGGTTCCCCCGGGCTCCAGACCCTGGCGCAATCGATGGGCGGCATGCTCCACCCGCATCGTCTCGAGGTCGGCCCGGGACTGGTCGCGGGCCACGCTGGCCTCGTCGACGATCCCGGTGAGCCGATCCAGGTCGAGCGCCATCCGTTTGGCCACCATGGCCTCGAGACGCCCGAGGTCGGAGTGCCAGGCCTCGACGACTCGACGATCGGGATGAGTCGCGAAGGCGTGGTCGAGCTCGGCCCTGGCAACCTCGGTCAGACGCGAGGTCTCCACGGCCGCGGCCAGACGCTCCAGTGCTCGGGTTCGGTCTTCGGCCAGAGTCTCCAGGTCGGCCGGCGGGGTGATCCCGCCGAGAGTGGAGATGACACCTTCCAGGGCGGCCCCTGCCGCGGACGCCTCGGTTGCCTTCTGCTGCAATCGCTCCACCTGATCGACCCGGGTCGGCAGGGTCTCGCCGGCCTCCACCATCGCGGCAAGCCGCTCCTTGGATTCGGCCAGCTGTTCCGGGGTGGGCACGTCGAGCTTGCCCAGACCCTCCCGGATCGACTCCACCCGGGCCTCCGACGTCCGTGCCCTGAGATTGGCCAGCTGCATGACCTGTTCGTACAAACCCAGCTCGAGCAAGGCTCGAAGCAGTGCCTGACGGTCCTTGGGACGGTCGGTCAGGAAGTCGGCGAACGCCCCCTGGGGCAGGACAACGGCCTTGGTGAAGTGGTCGTAGGTGAGACCGAGCAGCCTGCTCACCCCGGCAGTCACATTGTCGGCGCCATCCTCCAACACCTCTTCGTGGTCGCCGCGCAACAAGCGGGCCTCGGTGGTGGTGGCGCCCGTCCCCCTGCGCTCGACCAGACGGACCGCGGTGTAGATCTCGTCACCGACCGTGAATCGGAAGGAGACCCGGGCCCGGTCGGCCTGAGCCGAGATGACCGGCGACACCAGGCGGCGGTCCTCGAGACGGGGGATCGTCCCATACAGGGCAAAGGTCATCCCATCGATGACACTGGACTTCCCCGACCCGGTGGGCCCGGAGAGGACGAACAGGTCGGCGTCGCTGAAGTCGACCTCGGTCCTGTGCCGGTAGGCGAGGAAACCCTCCATCTGAAGACGTTGCGGTCTCATCCAACGACCACCTCCTGCTCCAGCTCGCGAAAGAGCTCGACGACGTCGGCGTCGTCGACCCCCTTGGCCGCCAGATAGGCCTCCAACAGCTCCACCGGCGACCGGCCCACATGCTGCGCCCTCTCCGGTCGGTCTTCGGCATCGGGGCGGACGATCACCACGTCGACCGCCCCGGGGATGGCCGATCGGACCTCCTCGTTGAGACCGGACCGCGCCTTCTCGTCGAGCAACACCTTGACATGGGCGCCGGCGACCTCGGCCGCCCGGGAGAGGACTTGTTCCAACGTGCCCCTGATCTGCACCAGCCTGGTCCCAGCCTCGAGGCCGATCGGGTGCACCGACGCCGGTGCGGCCGGCTCGGCGTCGATGACGAGGACGCCCTTGGCATCGTTCACCTCGCCGAAGTCGAGTTGCAGGGGTGACCCGCTGTACCAGACCGGGGCGGAGGCCGGAACCCTTTGCTGGCGATGGAGATGACCCAGGGCCACATAGGAGAGGCTCCCGGGGAAGGCCTGGGGTGGGATGGCGTACCCGAATATGTGGGCCTCCCTCTCCCCGCCGCCGCTCTCCGCCCCGTAGACGGTGAGATGGCCGGCCAGGATGTTGACCGTCTCCGGCCCCATGTCCTCGGTGAGGGCGGAGATGATCCGTCGCAGCCGCTCCTCGTAGCTCTGGGCATGCTGGTCGGGATCGAGGTCCATGATCTCGGCCGCCTTGACGATCCCGCGCTGGGAGACGAAAGGGAGGAGGGCGATCTTCAACCCGAGCGGCTCTATCAGGGTGAGTCCGCCCTCGGATGGGGGCGTCGGCCGTCCAACCACCGTGACCCGGCCCAGCTCGAGAAGTGGCCTGACCGCCTCGAGACGGGCGGCGCTGTCGTGGTTCCCTCCCACCACCAGCACCGGCCCCACCTCGGCCAGGTCGAGCAGGGCGCGATAGACGATCTCCTCGTCTTCCGGGGAGGGCGAGGAGATGTCGAAGAGATCGCCGACGACGAGGGTGGCATCGACCCGATGATCCCGGGCGATGGCGACGATCTCGGCGAGAACCGCCCGATGCTCCCCGGCTCGGGAGCGACCGCGGATCTTCCGCCCCACATGCCAGTCCGACGTGTGGAGCAGTCTCATGGACGGACCACTTTCGTCATGTGCGCGATCGTAGGTCCGGGTAGGGACAGATCCTGGGAACGGTCGCGGGCTACAGGTCCTGGAACGGGTCGGCGGGACCGTCGACCGGGGGCGGGGCGGGCGCAGCCTCGGATGCCCTGGTGGCCCAGGCAGGGAAGGGGAATTCGAGAACGAGCGGTATGGGCAGCTCGGGCTGTGCGAGGAGCATCGTGCCCGGCTTGAGGATCGTGGCGCGTTGCCGTTGTGCTGCCGGCAAGAACCCGTATTCCTCCCGCGCGGCTTCGGCCGAGTCGAGTCTTCCCACCACCCTGAGCGAGGAGTTGGCGATGATCCTTCGCTCCACCTCGGAGGCGGTCTGCTGGGCCCCGATCAGGATCACGCCGAGAGACCGGCCCCTCTCGGCCACATCGAGCAGGACCTCCTTGATCGGGCTGGCCCCCTCTCTCGGGGCGTACTTGTTCAACTCGTCGAGCACCAGAAAGAGCAGCTCTTCGGATTGGCCCGCTCGCTCCTTGTCCTCGAAGGCGCGGCGGACCGTCACCCCGACCACGAAGCGCTTGGCCCGGTCGTTGAGGTTGTGCAGGTCGACGACGGTCACCTGATGCCCCTGGACCTCGATCCGATGACGCTCCGGGTTGGCGACGTCACCCCTGATCAGCCGCTCGACGTGGCGGACCGCCCCCTGGAGGCGGCGGACGAAGGCGTTGACGGTGCCCGCCCCGATGTGAGGACCGGCCCACTCGTAGCGCGACTCGTCCTCTTGGACCTTGCGCGTGACCAGGTCGACCATGTCGCGGAAGGTGCGCACCGTCTCCCCTTCGATCCGGACCGAGCCCCCTTCGCCGGCCTCGGCGTGCCTGAGCTGGGCCATGACGTTGTAGACCACCATCGTGTACTGGGCCCGCTCGTCTTCGGCGTCGGCGAACAGGAACACCATCAGGTCCTCGTGGCAGAACTCGGCCAGGGTCCAGAAGAACGAGGTCAGGTCGGAGCGGCTGCTGACGTCGGCCACCGCCCGGTCCGAGCCGGGGCGGGGTGGGGCGAAGAGGCCGACCGAGCCGAACGGCTGGGCAGGAAGCTCGAGCTGGCGATAGAGACGCTCGGCGTCCTCGTCGAGACTGGTGTTGCGCCGGTCGAGATGGAGGAGGTCCTCACCTTTGACGTTGAAGATCAACGCCTTGGTGTTGACCGCGGCCGACCCGAGCACCCCGGACGTGAACAGAGAGTGGAGGAGGAAGGTGGCGTAACTGGTCTTGGTGGCAACACCGGAAACTCCGGAGATATTGACATGTGCTCCCCTCTGTCCGTTGAGGAACTCGAAGTTGGCGAACAACGGCTCACCGTTTCGGGAGGCGCCCACGGGAAACCGCCGCTCCATCCGGTCGAAGAACAACGCCTGATCGCGCTCTTTGTCCCGCGCCCTTCGCACCGGCTGCCCGGGGCGAGGTGGGACGAAGATCTCGGGCTCGACCCGGGTGACTGTGACCTGGGCCGCCTCCATCACCTCGGCGGGGAGGACGCCGTCTTCGATCAGGAAGACATCCGAGTCGAAGCGGGCACCCTCGTGACGAGCTCTCACCTGGCTGATCGTCCCGAAGATCTTGACCAACTCGCCGGTGGGGAGGACCCGCTCCAGAGCGACGACATCGTCGAGCTCCAGGTACTCGCCGGGGGCGACCCCGACCCAGAACTCCAGCGGCGTTGCATCGACCGTTCCCAGGACCCGGCCGACCATCTCCTCCATGAAGTCGAGCGTAGACCCGCGGTGGGACACGAACGGGTTTCCCTTAACCTCCGCCCCCGAGTGAGCCTGGTCGTGTTTCCCTTCAAGTCGGAGCCTCCCTCACTCGTCGTGTCCAACCTGGCCAAGGCAACGGCCCACCCCGCCGTCGACGAGGTATGGGCGGTGGCGAGCGAGGAGGGGGGAGCCGCGCGGGATGTGGCCACGATGAGCCGGGAGGTCGCCGCGGCCCAGGGCAAGCCGATCGAAGTGATTCCCCAGGAGCGGGTCGGCAAGTTGCGGCCGGGCAAGGGCGACGCGATGAACACGGCCATCGCCCGAGCCGCCGAACAGGGTCGGGACCGGGTCCATTTCTACGACGCCGACATAACCAACTTCGGCCCGTCCTGGATCGAAGGGGCGGAAGCGGCGGCAGACCGCGGCTTCGGAGTGGTCCGGCACCGATTCCCCCGGGCCTCCACCGACGCCATGATCACCTGGTTCATCACCAAGCCTGCCCTGGCCCGCCTCTTCCCCGGCACCTTCCTCCCCAGACTCGATCAGCCTCTGGGCGGTGAGGTCCTGCTGGTGCGGGAGGCGGTCGAGTCCCTGGCAGGCTCGGAGTTTGTCCGCGACCGATCGGACTGGGGCATCGACACCGTCATCACGTATGCGACGTCGCTGATGGGGCTGGGTCTCTACGAGCACCATGTCGGAGACGGGAAGCGCCACGCCCTATACGGCTCGTTGGACGAGTTGCGGGACATGCTCGTCGAGTGCCTCGATGCCGCCCGCTCCCTGGCGGGGCGGCCGGGTCCGGGCAGTGATGCCCGCCACGGGAGCGATCCGCCCACTCCGGTGCCCGACGATGTGAAGTCCACCGTTGCGTTCGACCTCGAAGCCACCAAGAACCTCCTCGACGGCCCGTGGGGGGAGGAGGAGGCCAACCTGGCCGATCTCATCCCTGGAGCCATGGGTGGGCTGCTGCGCGCCCGAGCCGAGGCGGGCCCGTCGTTCATGGATGCCGGGCTCTGGTACGAGGTGCACGGATTCCTCCTCGACAACTTCACACTCGCCGACCACGCCTCGGAGTCGCTCGCCTTCCGCCTCTGGTTGACCCGGGTCCTGGCCTACACGACGAATCAGGCTCGCTGGGGCTTCGAGCCTGCCATCGCATATCTGGAATCCACCATCGACGACTACGAGCGACGCTCCGCTAGCTCTCCGTCCCGGCCCGCGCCCGCTCCGCGGAGCTGACTTCCTCAACCCCGGTCAGGACGAGGATCGCCGCCGACAGGACGACGGCGGCCGACACGATCGTCACCATCTGCATCCCGCCCGCGGTGAACAGCCGCGGAGCGATGAAGTCGCCTGCCATGCGCCCGACGCCGTTGGCCACGACCGCCAGTGCCAGAACACGGGTCCGCCCCCTGGGGCGGAGCTCGGTCATGAGCGGGATCACCGATATGTAGCCGAACTCCATCGCCAGCGTCGCGACACCTAGCGCCGCCATCGCCGGGACCAAGGCCTCCGAGGAGAACGAGAGTGCGAATAGGGAGGCACACCCCACGCCCAGGCCCAACGCCAGCGCGTTGCGCTTCCCGAGCCGATCGGTGAAGGCGACCATGACTCCTTCACCGGCGAGCTCGGAGAGCCCGAGCAAGGTCCCGACGCCGCCCAGGGCGAGGAGCGTCAGGCTGAAGCTCCCCTCGAGCCATCCGCCCAGTGTCACCAAGACCCCTTCGTGGGCAAAGCCGAATAGGGCGACGATGGCGAGGAGGAGCATGACCTGTCTTCCCGGGCTGTCCGAGGCCGTGGCCATGCGGCCGGCGGCGGCCTCGTCATGGCGGTCGAGGAAGAGCAAGGCGAGCCCGACCCCGAGGAGCCCGAGCGAGCCCAGCGCCCAGAACGGCGTCTCCCAACTCCACCTGTCGATCAGCCAGCCGGCGGCCGGGGCTCCGACGAGGAGTCCCCCGGCCCAGGCCAGCTCCAGGATCCCCAGGTATCGGGCCCGTCTCCGATAGGGCACCCGGGCCGCGACATAGAGCTGGGAGCCGATGTCGATCATCGGCTTGGCCAGACCGGCCAGCGCGAATCCGACCAGCGCCCCGACGAAGACGCCGGTCCAAGCGGTGACGATCGACCCGGCCGAGAACATGACCAGGCCGGCCACGACGAGCCGCCGGGTGCGATGCACGTCCCCGGCGAAGCTCATCAGCGCCGGGGTGGTCAGGGAGCTGGCCCAACGCACCGACACCAACATGCCTGCCTGGGTGAGATCGATCCCGAGACCACGGGCAATGGCAGGCAGGAACGGGTAGACGAAGCGCAGGGCCGTGTTCACCACCAGCTTGAGAAAGACCAGCGTTGCCACGGCCTGGCGCAGGGAGCCCTCGACTACGTCGGGGTGATCAGAGGGAGTTCGCCGATCGATACCGGGATCGTACGTTCCCCGCCCCGAGACCGATCCCAGGCAACACGGGCCCGACCGACCATCCTGTCGGGGTCATGAGTCTCTTGGTCGTCGTCCTCATCGCCGTGCTCGGCGGGCTGGCCGGGTCCCTCCAGTCACAATTCCTCGGGGTGATGGAACAGAGGGCGGGGACATTGGCCTCGACCTTCGTCACCTACGCCGGGGGCGGGGTGGCGATCACCGTGCTCATGCTGGTGTTGCAGGGCAGACGTCTCGCCGAGTTGAAGGAGCTCCCCTGGTGGGCCTTCACCGCCGGTCTCATGGGACTCGTGGTCGTCGCCTCACTCGGGATCAGCGTCGCCCGACTCGGGCTGGGCGCCGGTCTGACCCTGTTCACCGGGGCGACCCTGGTGCTGGGGGCACTCGTCGAGCACTTCGGGTGGTTCGGAGGGGCCAGGGCCCTCGACCTGGTGCGTCTGCTGGGGATCGCCCTGGTCGTGACCGGGACCTGGTTGGTGGTGCGGGGCTGATCCGCCCAAGGCTATCGCGGTCATCGCCAGGACGGTCAGACCCAGGCCGAAGACCTGACGTCCGAGCAGGTGCTCGGAGTTGACCATACGGGCCATGATCACCGTCACCGCCGGATAGAACGACGCAGCCACCGCGGCGAGCGCGAGAGAGCCGGCTCGAACCGCCAACAGCACCGCGACATTGCTCGCTCACGTCGAGAAGTGCGTTGCCAACCACGATGGGACGCGGCGTCTCACCGAACCCGGTCAGCTTCCACAATCCGAGCAGACTCGAGAGGAGGACGACCAGCATGGTCGAGGCACGCGAGGTCACCAGCGGGAGCAGGTTGGACTCTTCCCCCGTGAACCTGATCACAGCGGTGAAACCACCGAAGCCGAGACCGGCGACCAGCCCGAACAGCACACCGCTGCGGTCGGCCGCCCCGCGACCTTCAACCGAGGCGCAGAGCACGATGGCGGGCACCGCCACCGCCACCCCCAGCCAGGCGAGCGGCGAGGGGCGCTCGCCCTCGACCACCGCCACGACCACAGGCACCACGGCGGCAACGGCGGCGGCCACCGGCGCCACCGAGGCCGCCCGGCCGCGACCGAGCCCGGCGAAGAGGAAGACGAGGCCGATCGCCCCGGATGCCCCTGCCAGCGCGCCGAGCACGTAGTCGGCTGCGGTGGCCTCCCCGCCGGCGAGGAGGGCGGCCACCAGGATCAAGGGAAAGCTGGTCAGGCCCGCCCAGAACACGATCGACGCTGCCGGGGCCCGACGTGCCCCCTCTCCACCGAGGAAGTCGGCTGCGCCGTAGAGGAGGGAGCTGATCCCCCCGAACACGACCTCCACTCAGTGGCCCGCCCTAGCCGCCGACGCCGGGGAGGCCCATCGAGGTCAGCTCGGTGCGGATCTCCGACGCCGCCTCCTCGAGCTCGCCGGCCTCGACCGACCGGGCGGCATTGGCGAAGTCGAGGTCGTGGACACCGTCGATCGGCACCACGTGGATGTGGAGATGGGGAACTTCGAGCCCGGCGATCATCAGGCCGATCCTCTTCGGTCGGAAGGCCCGCTGCTGGGCCTCGCCGATGTCACGTGCCACGGCGAAGAGATGGCTGGAGAGATCGGGCGGGCAGTCGATCCAATGGTCCACTTCCATTATCGGCACCACCAGCGCGTGACCTCTCCGTAGCGGGTTGATGGAGAGAAAGGCGACGCATCGGTCGTCTCTCCACACGAAGCTCCCGGGGATCTCCCCCTCGATGACGCGGGTGAACACAGTGGGCATCCAGCGGAGACTATCCGGGTCGGCTCAGCCGCCCGACACCACCTTCAACAGCTGGTCAGTGGTGGTGACGTACATCTCGCCTGCCCCATCGACCCCGAACCCGCTGACTCCGCCCGGCACACCTACTTGTCCGGTCCAGTCGCGCAGCTCTGTTGCCTCACCCTCGACGTGGAGGAAGCTGCGCAGATACCCACCGCAATAGTCGGAGTAGAAGTAATGGCCGTCGAGTTGTGGGATCGAGGGCCCCCGATAGACGACGCCACCGGTGATGGAGCATGTGCCGGCGTCGCCATGCTCGATCTCGAGGACGGGAGCCACCATCCCCGCCCCGTCGCAATCTGGCGTCGAGTAGCAGTGGAGGCCCTCGAATATGGGCCATCCGTAGTTTCGCCCCGGCTCCAAGGGCTCGGAGACCGAGATCTCCTCGTAGGCGTTCTGCCCGACATCGGCGATGTAGATGGTCGTGCCATCGATCCAGAACCGCCACGGGTTGCGAAGACCCATTGCGTGCAGGGCGGGAGCGGGATCTCCTTCCACGTCGAGAGAAACCAGACCCCCGAGCAGGGTGTCGGGGTTCTGCCCGTTGCCGAACTGGTCGCCCCCTCCTCCACCGTCGCCGAGGCCGAGAAGGAGCTCCCCGCTGGGTAGGAACAGGAGCATGCCCCCATTGTGATTGCCCGCCGGCTGATCGGCCTGGAGCAGGACCCTCTCGTTGGCCGGGTCGGCCTGATCCGGCGTGGTCAGAATGAACTCGGACACGACGGTATCCCCGTTGCCGTCGGAGTAGTGGAGGTAGAAACGGCTCTCGTCACCGGGATGGAGGGCGATGGAGAGGAGACCCTGCTCGCCACTGTTCCGCACCTGATCGCCGATGTCGAGCACGGGCTCTTCGGAGACAGCGTCTCCGTCGTAGAGCCAGACCCGCCCGTCCTTGGTTATGACATACGACTGCGCAGCGCCGGGCCGCGCCGTCAGCTGGACCGGAAACTCGAGGTCGGCCACGGGCTGATAGGTGAGGACTGTCTCGTCCAGCGACAGGGTCGACGTGGTCGTTGCCGCGGTGGTGGTGCTGGCCGGCGCAGCGCTGGTCGAGGTCGGAGCGGGAAGTGTCGTCTCGGCCACGGTGGTGGTCGGGGATGGGGACGACGTGGTCGGCTCACCGTCGGGCTCGCCGGTGCAGGCGGCCAACAAGCAGCCGATCACTATCAACGAGCGACGCATCGTGGTCAGGGTACGTCCGGCGTGCATCAAAGTCGCCGCCCACGCCACGCGTTCCCATAGAATCCGCGGAGCATGACCGAAGAACCCCGCGATCCTCTCGGCTCGGAGCCGGAGCCGCTTCCTGAGGCCTCTGCGGATCGGCCGGAGGTCGCCCGACCGGCTACGACCGGAATCGCCTGGGGTGCGATCCTCCTCCTGCTCGGGATCGCCGCAGTAGTGGTCTTCTCGGTGCAGAACACCGAGCCGGTGCCGGTCAGGTTCCTCTGGACCGAGGGGCGATACCCACTGGCCATTGTCATCTTGGTCACAGTCGGGGTGATAGTCGTCCTCACCGAGCTGATAGGTCTCAGTTACCGCCGCACCCGACGACGGCGCCTGGCGGAGAGAGAAGAGCTGAGGAAGTACCGCGGCAGTTGAGGACATCGGTCCTCTCAGCGCATCGATTCCACGTGGTCAGGGCTGCCGAAGGTGACAGAACGGTGAACGCGCGATGTCCAAACGGTTTGCATGACTTCCGAGTTGGGCGACAATGGGGCCGGCGCGCGCCGTCCCAGTTGGCCACAAAGGAGTTGAAGGATGATCTTTGCGTATTTGGACCCAGGCACCGGCAGTCTCATCTTGCAGGCGGTGGTGGGAGGCCTGGCCGGAATCGGCGTTGCCTGGAAGGCGTGGCGAAGCAAGATGGGCCGCGGCGGCAAGACCGATCCCGGTCGAGGCGAGAGCATGAGCGAGGCGACCGAAGAGGGCTCTCTGCCCGCCGAGCCCTGATCGATGCCCACACCTGATCCCGGGTCGTTTCGGGACCCGGCCTCACATGTCGTCCTCGAGGCGGACAAGGTAATCCGCCTGCTCGACGAGCGTGGTTTGGAGGGGTGGCGCGCCCTCTCCGGAACCGACTTCTTCCGCACCGCCGTCGCCGAAGGGCGCCTCATCGATGCGGTCGAGACGGCCGAACCGCCGCCGGGCAGCGCGGCAGCCATCGAGCATCCCCGGCTCCCCTTCATCAGCTACCCCTACGAGTGGACGTTCTCCATGCTCAAGGATGCGGCGATCCTGCAGCTCGACCTGCTCGAGGGAGCGCTGTCGGCGGGGCTGACCATCAAGGACGCAACCCCCTACAACATCCAGTTCGTCGACGGCCGGCCGATCTTCATCGACATCGGGTCGTTCGAGGCCTATCGGGAGGGTGAGCCATGGATCGGCTATCGCCAGTTCACCCGCCAGTTCCTCTTTCCCCTGCTCCTGCGCGCCTGGGTAGGGATCCCCTTCCAGCCCTGGCTCCGCGGCGACCTCGAGGGGCTGACCTCGAGGCAAATGGCGCGTCTCCTCCCCCTCCGCAAGCGGTTCAAGCCCAGCGCCCTCCTCCACGTGCGACTTCAGGCGCGCATGGAGGAGAGGATGGCGGGCAGGGCGGTTCGCCAGGAGCTGGGAGCCGCGGGATTCAACGCCGACCTGATCCTGACCAATGTGAGGAAGCTCAGGTCGCTGATCCAGTCCCTGGAATGGGAGCACGGCGTCGACGGGTGGTCCACATACGTCGAGTGCAGCCACGTCACCCGTGACCGCACCGCCAAAGGCGAGTTCCTCACCGAGGCGATGCAACGGCTCTCTCCGACCCGGGTCGTCGATCTCGGTGCGAACGACGGGCACTTCTCCCACCTCGCGGCAGAGGCCGGGGCGCTGGCCGTCGCAGTGGACAGTGACGAAGCGGTGCTCGACGACCTGTACCGGAGGAGCATCGGCTCCGGCGTTGCGGTCGCGGTGACCGAGCTGGCCAACCCCTCGCCGTCGCAGGGATGGGCCGGGGTGGAGAGGGCGTCGTTCGTCGACCGCGCCCGACCGGACCTCGTCATCGCCTACGGGCTGATCCATCATCTCATCTACGCAGCCAGCATCCCGCCCCGCGAGGTAGTGCGCTGGCTGGCCGAGTTCCGGTGCCCGGTCATTCTGGAGTTCGTCTCCCCGGCCGACGACATGGTGGCCAAGCTCGTCGGCAACAAGCTGCCCCAAGAGTTGCACGGGGACCGGGAGGAATCCGAGTTCCGGGACCTCCTCGAGCCCTGGTTCGAGATCAGCGCGGAGCAGACGCTCACCTCGGGCACGAGGGTGCTCTTCGCTCTCGATCCGCGACCGAGCTGAGCCGAAGGGCGGTTCTGCGACCCGGTCAGCCGGTGAGTGACGCCGGGCTCTCCACGGCCTGGTCACCAAACTCGGCGACGACGGTGAAGCGCTGCAGCCCCTCGGGGACCTGATCCGCGTCGATATCGTATGAGAAGCCGGAACGGAGCAGATCGTCGCTCTTCCACCACCTGGTCACGTTCTCGTTGTCCTTGTTTGGTGCGCTGGCTGCGACCAGTTCATCCCCGGCGAAGACATAGATCCGATCGGCCGGGACCTTTGCGCCCACGTCGGCCGCCCAGCCGGTCACGAGCCAACCGGTGGTGGTCTGAGTCACCCCGGTTATCTCCACCCGGCGATTGCCCTCCGGTCTGATGTCGAGCCGATGACCATCGTCTGCGATGTACTCGACGGTGATGTCCGCCGGGGAGCCGGTGAGCCACCCCTTGCCATCCGGTGCCGGGACCAGGATGGACATCTCGTTGGCCCCGTCGACGATCAACTCCTCTGCCACCAGCCCGTGGATCTCGCCACTGGTGCTGCCGTCCCTGGTCACCAGACCCGTTCCCGCCACCGTCCCGTTCACCACCAGGAGCAGATCATCTGACTTCACCCCGGGCGGCAGCTCCAACCTCCCCGAGATGTACGTCGGGACGAACCCGGTGCGGCGGTCGACAGCGGAGAGGAGAGGTGCCTGGGTGAGCGACCAACGGAGCTCGTCGCTCTGCGCCGGGTCGAGCTCGGTCATCGGTGATCCCACCAACCCGGCGTGGGGGCCGGCCCCGGCGACACCGATCCAGTCGTCCTGATCGGGCACCCACTCGTGGTTGCGCCGGACCTGGTCGAAGAGCTCCTCGAGATCGGTGCTCGCCGGGTCGCCGTTGCAGCAGTAGAAGATCACCTCATGGGGCCGCTCCGTGCCCTCGATCGTGAGCAACGACCGGCCGTCGAATTCCCAGTCGGTCGAGATGTCGAGCGCATCCACGATGGTGGGCACCACGTCGATGCCGTATGCGGGCTCGTCGTAGGTGTGCCCTTGGGTCTGCCCGGGGAGTTTCACGAACAGCGGGACGCGGTACAGGTCGGCCCGATTCTCGTCCTTGGGCCAGCGGCGATGTTGCCCGGGTACGAACGACGCTCCGTGGTCGGCGATCACGACGACCAGCGCCTCGTCCCAGGTGCCGGTCTCCTCGAGCCTCTGGAACAGGGCGCCCAGCCGCTCGTCGAGGAACCCGAGTTGGTAGAGATGCCGCTGGAAGGCGAGACGGGGAAGGTCGGGACGCTGCACCCAGTGCCCACCGACCTCCACGCCGTCGACCTCGTCGTATTGCTCCGGGCGCTCGTAGTGACTACCCGACGGGTTGGTCCGCCATGGGATGTGCGGCGACTCGAGATGGACGAAGTGCATGGTCGGCGGGGCGTTCGGCTCGATGCCGTCGATGATCCGCTGGAGCCAGTCGATCCAGCTGCTCCTCACCCCGGCCTTGGGGACGGCCAGGTCGCCGACGTCGACCGGTGCCGCCGACCGGCTCTCGGCCTGTCCCAGGAAGCCCTTCCAGGTGCCGTCGATGCTGGGGAGACCCTGGCGGGCCGCGTCCGGCAGGGAGAGATGGGCATAGACCACTCCAACATCCTGGAGGAGGCTGCCGAACCGGGCCGGCCCCCGCCCGGCGTAGTCCTGGCACAGCTCCTGGGGGCACAGGTCGGTGAGCCATTCCACGACATGCATCTCATAGCTGTCGCCGAGCAGGGTGAACAGATTCTCCGGGTGGTCTGCCACCGATGGGCTGGCGTCGTCCGCTCCGAGACGCCCGGTCAGGATCGCCGGGACACTGGATGTGGTCGATATCGAGTTGGACAAGGCGTTGCGATACCAGTTGCCCTCTTCGGCGAGCCTGGAGAAGTTGGGAAACAGACGCTCGTTGATCGTCCCGTCTTCGTCCATCAGGGATGAGAGAGGCAGCTCGTCCAGCTGGACGAGGACCACCGGTGCCGGGCGATCGATGTGCCCGATGTCCGAAGAGGTGCCCGCCGGCTCGGCCAGCAGCCGGGAGGTGGGGGAGATGGCGAGGAACATGACCAGGACGGCCGGCCCGAGCAGGGAGAAGTAGAGCAGGCCCCGCTCGATCCGCCGGCAGACCAGCAACACCGCGATGGTGACGGCGGCCGTGAGGGCAACAGCTGCGACCGTGTTGTCGGGAACTATCTGCCGGCTGATCGCCATCCCCGTGGTGGCAGCCGAGATCCCGACCAGCACGTAGTAGGCGATGTCTCCGGGCCGCTGCCCCAGCTTCTCGGTGACCAACAGGACCACAACCGCGATCAGTGGGGGCAGAAACGTGACCAGGAGGGCGAACAGGACGATCTGCACCGGCGTGCTCCGGTTGGCCACGAAGACACCCGGGTTCCTCCCGTAGAGGTCGAGCAGCGGCGCGGCGATGCCCGCGGTCATCAGCCCGAACACGACCAGGGATCGTCTCCATATCCGCCGCCGGTCGATCCTCGCCAGTGTCACGTCGGACAAATTACCGGGAGGCGGGGCCAAACTCGCCTGTGCCGCCCCATGTCCCGGGCCACGGAGCGGTGTCATCCCCCCTGCCGGCCACACGAGAGGGCGGCACGATCCCTACGATGGGTGTCGGCTGACGGAAAGGATGCCTAATGGGACTCATGGACACCCTCAGGGGATGGTTCGGCAAGGCCAAGGAACAAGGCTCAGAGCTGATGGAGAAGGCCGAGCCCTACGTCGAGAAGGCGAAGGAGCAAGGCTCAGAGCTGATGGAGAAGGCCGAGCCCTACGTCGAGAAGACAAAGGACTTCGCCCAGGATGCGGTGGACAAGGCCAGCACCAAGATCGAGGAGCTCAGAGACAAGTCGTCCTCCACGGTGGCGGGAGCAAAGGACGAAGTCGTGGAGAAGGCCTCGGACGCCGCCGACGCCGCCAAAGAGGCCGCCGCCGACGCCGGCGATGCGGTAGCGGGCGCGGTCGACGAGGCAAAGGACAAGCTCGAGGGCTGAGTCGAGGGGGCCATCCCCGCAGCCATGATCTCGCCCACTGCCATGAAACGCGCCTCAGACCGCCTCAGCCGCATCCCTCCCTCGGCAACGCTCGGGATCAGCGCCAGGGCCCGCGAGCTACGCAGCGAGGGCATCGACGTCGTCTCCTTCGGCGCCGGTGAGCCCGACTTCGCCACGCCCGAGCACGTGGTAGCGGCTGCCGCCCGAGCCTGTTACGACCCGGACAACCACAAGTACACCGCCTCCGCCGGGCTGCGCCCTCTGCGAGAGGCCATCGCGGAGGATGTGGGCCGCTACTCGGGCGTCGAGGTCGACTGGTCCGAGGTCATGGTCACCAACGGGGCCAAGCAGGCCGTGTTCCAGGCGTTCGCCGCCCTCCTCGACCAGGGCGACGAGGTGCTCCTCCCCTCCCCTCATTGGGTCACCTACCCGGCAGGCATCGAACTGGCCGGAGGGGTGACCGTCTCGGTGCCGACCACCATCGAGAGCGAGTTCAAGGTCTCTGTGGCCGACCTGGAAAAGGCCCGGACCGCCCGGACCCGGCTCCTGGTCTTCGTGTCCCCGTCGAACCCGACCGGGGCGGTGTACACCGCGGAGGAGGCCAGGGCGATCGGGGAATGGGCTTCGGCCAACGAGATCTGGGTCCTCGCCGACGAGATCTACCAGCGTCTCACCTACTTCACCGATGTGGCACCGTCGATCGCCGCGGTTACACCCCGGTTCGACAATTGGCTGCTGGTCAACGGTGTGGCCAAGAGCTACTCGATGACCGGCTGGCGGGTGGGGTGGATGGTGGGCCCCGCCGACATCGTCGAAGCGGCCAACAGCCATCAGTCCCACCTGACCGGCAATGTCGACAACGTGGCTCAGCACGCCGCCCTGGCCGCTCTACGCGGCCCTCAGGACACTGTCGAGGAGATGCGGCGGGCCTTCGACGGCAGACGCAAGCTCATGTATGGGCTGGTCAGCGACATCCCGGGGGTGAGGTGCGTCGAGCCCCAGGGCGCCTTCTACGTCTTCCCCGAGGTCACCGACGCCCTGGGAGGGCGGTGGGGCTCCACCGACGAGTTGGCGACGGTGATCCTCGAAGAAGCCGGCGTCGCCCTGGTCCCTGGCGAGTCGTTCGGGACACCGGGCTTTCTCAGGCTCTCCTACGCCGTGGGCGAGGCCGACATCGAGCGAGGAGTCGACCGGATCAGGCGTCTCCTGGCCGGATGAACTCCCGGCACTGAACCGGGTTTACACTCGCCTGAGATGGAAGGGACCAAAGCGCGGGCCATGATGCTCGTCGAGCCCCGTCACTTCTCCCTCACGGAGTTGCCGGCCAAACCCGGTCTGGACGGGGGTTGGCTCGCCGTCGAGGCGACCGGTCTCTCCGGTGCCGACGTACAGGTCTGGAAGGGGGAGGCCAGCGATGTCGTCTACCCCCTCATCCCCGGCCACGAAGTGGTGGGCAGGATCGCCCGTGGCTCTCCGACCATCCCTTACTCGGTGGGGACCCGCGTCGTGATCGAGCCGCGGATTCACTGCGGGGAGTGCCACCGCTGCAAGCTCAACCTGGCCACGTGCGCACGCCGACGTCCCTCCAACTCCTACGGGTTCATCCCGTCCATCGAGCCGCCCGGGCTATGGGGCGGCCTCGCCGAATTCCTCTACATCGACCCGGCGGCGCGTCTCCACCCGCTCACCGATGACGTTCCCGCTGAGGTCGGCACCTTCGTCCACCCCCTCGCCGCCGGGCACACCTGGGCGGTGGAGCTGCCCTCCCTGCAGATCGGGGAGAACGTGCTCATCCTGGGCCCGGGCCCGCGCGGGCTCGCCTGTCTCATCGCGGCCAAAGCCGCTGGTGCCGGCTGGGTCGGCGTGACCGGTCTGTCCCACGACCGTGATCGGCTCGAGTTGGCCAAGCGCCTCGGAGCCGACCTGGCCATCGATGCCGAGAAGGAGGACGTGGGAGGTGCCATCGCCGAGGCCCTCGGGCAACGCCCCGACATCGTGGTCGACGTGACCTCCGACGATCCCGAAGCCCTGTTCACCGCGCTCGACCTGGTCCGGAGCGGGGGTCGGGTCATCCTGGCCTCGACCAAGGGGAACAGGGCATTCCACTTCATCAGCGACGTCCTGGTGGCCAAGCAACTCACCGTCCGGGGTGCCATGGGGGCTACGACCGTTGGGTATCAGTGGGCTTCGCGTCAGATCGAGACCGATCCGCGGATCGACGACCTCGTCTCACATCAGTTCCCCCTCTCCGAGGCGTCACGGGCGTTGCAGGCCGCCGCCGGGCTTCTCGGGCGCGAGGAGCTGATCTCCGTAGCCGTCACCTTCTGAGATGACCGGTCGCGGGGCCGCCCCGGGCCGGTTGTCCGTCGGTTCCTGGGTCCTCTACGACCTGGCCAACACGGTCTTCGCCCTGGGTGTCATCGGTCTCTACTTCCCCGACTGGCTGGCCTCCGTGGGTCAAAGGGACAGCGCCCTGGCCCTGGTCGAGGCGGCTGCCGGCGCCATCGTCGTGTTCGTGGCCCCGTGGGCAGGGGCGCGCAGCGACGTGCGGGGCACCCGTGTCCCGACCTTGATGGTCACCACCGTGGTGGCGGTTGCCGCCACCTCCCTCCTCGCCTCCGGGCCGGTGGTGATTTCGCTGATCCTCCTCGGCGTGGCCCTGGTGGCGTTCAACGTCGGCTCTGTGGTCTACGACGCCCTTCTGGTCGACGTGAGCACACCGGCCAATCGCGGCCGGATCTCCGGCCGCGGGGTGGGTGTCGGCTACCTCGGCTCGTTCGTCGGGCTCGGCCTGGGCTTGATAACGCTCGATGTGCTGGGCTGGTCCTACGCCGCGACCTTCGCGGTACTCGCCCTGGCCTTCCTGATCCTCGCCCTCCCCGCCTTCTTCTTCATCGACGAGCGCGATGGCCACGACGACGCACCCCTGCCCGGGATGCGTGACGTGGTGAGCCGCCTGGTCGCCTCTTGGCGGCTGGCTTCCACCTACGACGGGGTGGTGCGATTCCTGGTGGGCCGCTTCCTCTACACCGATGCCATAAACACCCTGATCGGCGGGTTTCTCACCATTTTCGTCACCCGGGAGCTCGGGCTCGATCGGGAGTTCGTCACCGCACTTCTGGCCGTGGCGATCACCGCCGCCATCTTCGGAGCCCTCGGCGCGGGCCGGCTGGTGGAGCGGCTGGGGCCGATGCGGGTGCTGCGCATGGTCCTGGTGCTGTGGATGATGGCCATCGGGGCCGGGGTGGCGGCGGCGGTGACCGGCCGGCCCGGGCTGGCCTGGGCGATCGGGCCCTTGGGTGGAGTCGCCCTGGGCGCAACCTGGACTGCGGACCGGGTGGTGATGACCCGCGTGTCCCCGCCGCGGCATCTGGGCGAGTTCTACGGGCTGTACGCCACCGTCGGCCGATTCGCCACCATCCTCGGCCCTCTGACCTGGGCGCTGATCGTCGACGCCCTAGGACTGGGGCGCCGCCTCGCCATGGGCGCCCTGATCGGCTTCGTCGCCATGGGCTGGTGGGTGCTGCGACGGGTCGACGACTCGGAGCGGGCCTGGCCCGTCGCCGACCTGCCTCTGGCCGGTGACCGGGGCCACTAGAAGCGCCCCTGACGCTCCCCGGAGATCAGATGCTGCTCGACCGCGTAGGGAATGGGCAGATCTCGTACCTCACGGGGGCCGCGCACCAGTCTCCTGCCGATCTCGGCGAACCAGGTGTCGTTGGCGAAGGCCCAGGGCCAGGCCCGGATCCCCACCCTGGCCCCGACGATCCCGCCGACCATGGCGGCGAGCGGGCTCCCGCCGATCTTGGCCGCCTGCTCCACCGGAACATGGGAGCGTTCCACCACCGGGGCGGAGAGGAGCAAACCCGCTTTGACCAGATTCCAGGAGTCGGGCACCCCCGCCTCCGAGACGACCGCGAGTGCCTGCTCCCCGTCGAGCACGCCGACCTGGTCGGGTAGGGCGGCCAGCCCTTTCACCAGGACCGCGAGATCGGGTCCGCGGTGGCCCTCGCCAGCCAGCGTCTCGGCGGCCGGGCCTACGGCTTCGACGACACCCACTGCGAGGTCGCGGCCCGACTGGCCGAAGCAGGCCGCCGCCACCGCACCGGCCGTCACCATCCCGGCCAGGATCGACGACGTTTCGGAATGGAACAGCCGGCCCAGCGCCAGGGCTTCGTGGCGAAGACGCCCCGGATCACGACGGAAGGCGGCTCCGACGGGCACGGCCCGCGGCGCCCCGTCGAGGGACGCTTCCTCTGCCCCAACCGGTCGGCCCGCCGCCGCCCCGTCGAGCCATGCCCTGAGCTCTGGGCTCTCCATCCTGAAGACTGGCTCCTCCTCTCCGGAGCCATCCATCTCGCGCAGTGCGTTCACCAGGGAGCCGGCATCGAGCCCGCCGTGCTCGATGAGTTGATAGGCGATGACCGTGGCCTGCTCCGTTATCGCGCTGTAGCCCAGCTCCCAGAGGCCGCCGGCGCTGTCGCCGGCGGCGAGGCCGAGCATGGCGCCGTCGCCTTCGCCCACGACGAGGGAGTATCTCGAGTCGGAGTCGGTCACGATGGCGGAGGGTAACGCCGGCTTTCCTGTCCCGGCCGTCTTCGCCCCGTATGTAGGCTCATACCCAGATGGTTCGCATCGTGGTGGTGGCCAACCCCTCGGCATCCCAGTTCACCGGGGGAGCACACCGGACCGTGATGTCGATCCTCGGGAAGGTGGGGCAGGTCGAGTCCGTCTGGCCGGGGTCGACCTCGGAGGCGGAGGAGAGGGCCGCACAAGCAGCCGCCGACGGGGCACAGGTAGTGGTAGCCATGGGTGGCGACGGAATCGTCCATCACGTCGCTCAAGGAGTGGTGGGCACCGACGCCGCCCTCGGGGTCATCCCCGCTGGGACCACCAATGTGATCGCCCGCCTCCTCGGGCTCCCGCTCAAGCCGGCCAGGGCCGCCCGCCTCCTCATCGAGCCCGATGTCCCGGCTGTTGCCATGGGCACGGCCCGGATGACCCTGACCCGTGGCTCGGTGGAGACGACCCACCACGCCGTCTTCGCCGGTGGGTTCGGCCTGGACGCGGCCGTGGTCCTGGAAGCGGACAAAGACCCGTACCGCAAGTACCGGTTCGGGTCCGTCCACTACGCCCGCACCGCCCTGGGCGTCGCCCTCGGGCAGTTCGCCGGCCGCGAGCCGAACGTCACCGTGAACCTCGGGGCCGGCGAACAGCTGGTCTCGACGGCCCTGGTCCAATTCCGGGAGGTCTACACCTACTTCGGTCCCTTCCCGCTACGGGTGTCGCCGGAGGCGCCCGATCCGATGACACTGCTGACGGTCTCCAGTCTGAAACGGCGGCGCATACCCCGGATCGTGTCGACCCTCCTCCGCAACGGCGACCTTGGCTCGATCCCCGGGCTCACGGTCTTTCCCAGACAGGATCGGGTCGAGGTCACGGCCCACCCACCGGCCGCGGCCCAGGCCGACGGGGAGTCGCTGGGAATGGTCGACGGTGGAATCGTCGAGTGGGCGCCGGAGTCACTCCGGGTGATCGCCCCTCAGGTCGGGCCCTGAGAGATGGTCAGATGCGGGAAGGGGATCTCGATACCCTCCGCGTCGAATCGCTTCTTGATCCTCAGCAGAGCCTCGCGACGGACCGACCACCTCGCGTCGGCCCTGGTGGTTAGTCGGGCTCGGACGATGACAGCCGATTCGGCCAGCTCCTGGACGCCCAGCATCTCGGGCTCGTCGGTGATCAGGTCGGTCCAGTCGGGATCGGTGGCCAGGTTTCGCAGCTCGTCGAGCATGACCTTCATCGCATCGTCCACGTCGGCTCCATAGGCGATCCCGACGTCAAGCACTGGTTGTGCGAAGAGATTGGTGAAGTTGGAGGTGACCGTTATCTGACCGTTGGGGACGAAATGGACGTTGCCCTCGAGGTCACGGAGGACGGTGATGCGGAACTGAATGTCCTCGACTGTCCCGGTGGTGTCGGCGATGGTCACTGTGTCGCCGATCCGGTACTGGTCCTCGGCGAGGATGAAGAACCCGGCCAGGACGTCTTTGACGAGATCCTGGGCGCCGAACCCAATGGCGGCCCCGAAGACGGTCCCGATGGCAAGGAAGGGAGTGAGGCTGAATCCCCAGGTGTCGAACACCATGAGAAGGGCGAAGACCAGGAGGACAAGGCCGATGACCCTTCGCAGCATCAGCCACAGAGTGGCCGCTCTCGGCCCCGCCTCCGGGCTCCGACTCTCCAACCGTCGAACAAACCGGGTTCCGACCCGGGTCAGGAGCAGATAGAGCACGAGTGACAGCGCGAGCACGAACCCCATCCGAGCCCAAGGGTTGGTGATCAGTGCGTCCTGCATCGGCGGTCGAGGTTAGGTGGCTCTTCGCTCGAGGTCACCAAGCGCCAGGGCCAACTCGGTGATGGCGGCGTGTGCCCGTCCCCTCCGCACCAGAATCTCGCGGATCGGGTTGCCGATCACGTCGTCGACCCTGTCGATCAGGTGGTCCCTTCCCGGCGAATCGCCTTCGCTCGGGATGTGGGGCGAACGGGGCATCCGGCGGAGCCGGGCCCACCAGGGATGCGGTCTGGGCTCGGGTCTCCCGCCTGGCCGTTGAGAATGGGCAACACATTCCAAGAATGAGACATGAGCCTCCACCGCCAGCTCCTGGAGGCGGCCGCCGGTCTCTCCCCCGACTTCGTCGGCCACCACCGTGATGAAGGCGGCCAGGTCGTGAGCGCCTCCGGCTGCCCTGCCCTCAATCGCCAGGTCCACCGCGGCAACCACTTCGTCGGCCCATCTCGTCTCGAAGTCGACTCCGCTCGCTCCTGAGGAGGACTCGACCAGACGTGAGGCGGCCACGGCCAAATCCGTCAGAGACTTGGCGTGGACCGCCTCCCGCTCTGCCCTCACTTCCTCCAGGCTGGCCAGCAGGCGCTCGATTCCCATGGGCGGCCCGGCCGCCGGCTGCGCCGCGGTGATTATCACCGTCGGCTCGGTGATGCCGTCCACGCCCAACGCCGAGACGAAGTCCTCCTCGACCAGCCTGGCATCGGCCTCGTCGAGACGATCGACCTGGTTGAGCACGAACAGGAACTGGCCCTGGTGCCCGGCCAGGGGGGCGATGTATCCGTGATGCAGGGATGCGTCATTGTATTTCTCGGGGTCGGTGACCCAGACCACGACGTCGACCCTGGGCAGGAGGGCATCGACCTGGTGACGATGATCCACCTCGACGCTGTCGTTGTCGGGGAGATCGAGCAGGCACAGCCACGACGGGCCGTGGTGCTCCACGCGCTCGGTGATGCCAAGGGCGTCGAGATAACCCGAGAGCGCCCCCGCCGACGAGCTCGGGACGAGAGCAAGCGGCTTCGAGGTCATCGGCCTGATGCCGCCGGTCAGGGCGAGCTCCTCCCCGGCGACCGCGTTGAGCAGGCTCGACTTGCCCGATCCCGTCCCTCCGGCCAGGGCAGCCACCACCACCGACTCGGGGTAGGACAGTCTGACCCGCATGTCACGGGCCATGTTGGCCACCGCGTCGACAGTCGACTGCTCCAGGACTCCCTCTGACTCCGCTACGGCCATGTCGACCTTGTCGAGGAGGTCGACGAGCTCATCATGCATTGGCGAAAGACGACCTCGCGATCACGGCCCACCGCGACGCCTTGACCCGGTCGATCGAGCGACGGGATGCGGTGAGACCGGAGATCCGCGACGCCAATCGGTATTCGGCCCCGGCGTATACAGGACCGAGATGCCCGACGAGGGACCCTTTCCCCCCTGTGATCGCCGGGCGCAACTCGAGGGAAGGGGCGAGGAGCCTGATCAAGTCCCCCAGCCGTTGGTCCGGCTCCTCGAAGCAGAAGCGCCCGAGCAGGAAGGAGACCAGCGGGGGGTCGATCGATCCTGCCGCCGAGCCGTCCAGATCGCCGCGCCAGGCGGCCACGGCCGAACGTGCGCCCAGATGGACATCGGCGAGCAGGTCCTTCCGCTCCTGACCGTGGACGAGGTTCCCTGTGTGGAGCTGGCGGCGCATGTCGGCGTCCACCGCGGCGATGACCGACTCGTCGAACAGCTCCGAGGATTGGGACACCTGGTCGGGGGTGGGCAGCCTGCGCAGAATCATGCCCCGGGTTCGAATCCGTCTCGATCCCATCTCGCCCAGGAGCCTCAGGTCGAGCACCGACCCTTGGCTCGGACGGCGACGCGAGGCGATGCGGTCGAGGTCCACCTCGAGCAGCCGTTGCAGGTCCGCGGTCGCCGCCCCGGTCACTTCGAGCCGCTCGGCCGCCTCGTCGATCACCTCACGAGCCTGATCCAGGGTGGTGGCCAGGACGGACCGGACCACATTGGTCGCCCCGGCGCGCCGGGCCTGGACCACGGTCACGAGACGATCGCGCAGCTCTTGGACCGCGGCTGACGGGATCGACTGGGCACCGCGGGCCATGTGATGCTCCTGCACTCCCACCACCTCGGGCCCGAGACCCTCGTCCTGAAGCCGCAGCGAGTAGTCGGAGAGGGCTCCCCGGCTGGAGCTCTTGATCCGGTTCATCACGTGGAGCACCGGGGCGCCCCTCGAGTGTGCCCGGCGCAAGACCTCCCAAGGCACCCGGTCGGAATAGCGAAGCGCCGAGCTCACGTAGACCACGATGTCGGCGTTGTCGATCATCGTCTCGGCCATCGCCCTGTGCTCGGTCGAGGTGGAGTCGATATCGGGCGTGTCGACCAAGATCAGCTCATCGAGGATGGGTGCGCGACCCGTCGTCACCTCGCAGTTGACTCCACCGATGCTCCGATAGCTGTCGGCCCTCGCTTCGGAGGAGAGGACCAGGGGATCCTTCGTAGTCGGCCGGATCGGGCCGGTCTCACTGCGCTCCAAGCCGAGAACGGAATTGACGAGGGTCGACTTTCCCGCCCCTGTCGGGCCGGCGAAAACGACGATCAGGGGGGCGGTCGGATCGCCCAGTCGAGGTATCAGGTAATCGCGGACCGTGCAGACGATCCAGTCGCGCCTGGCGATGATGCGGGCATTGGCCTGGACGTCGGCCAGCGACAGGGCTTCCAGGGACGAGGCGAGGTAGGCCAGATCCCCGGTGAGGTCGTCACGTCTCGGCTCGTTCACGTTGCTCCGGATTGTGCCATGCACTCGCCGGAATCCGGCGTCAGTCGGTCCAACCACCCTTCGGTCGCTCGAACCAGACGTGGACTTGACCGGTCCCGGTTGCGTTTTCGTAGTCCGAGAACATCTCTCCGCGAGCCGTGCACCGGCCCCCGATCGAGCCGAGCAGCCGGGGCGACCTATCGACGACGACGCCGTTACGCCCGACGAGAGCCATCGCCGGGTTTTGCCACGTCAACGTATGGGTACGAAGATCGATGGTCTCAAAGGAGGAAGAAGTGGGATCCCTCGCTTTCAGGTACATCGTCGACGATGTCGATGCCGCAGTCGGTTTCTACCAGCAGATGCTGGGGTTCACGGTCGATATGCGCCCGGGGCCGGGTTTCGCAGCGTTGTCCAAGGATGGGCTGCGCCTGCTGCTCAACGAGCCCGGGTCGGGTGGGGCCGGCACCGCCGGTGGGGAGGAGCCGCAGCCGGGTGGCTGGAACCGTATCCAGGTCGAGGTCGATGACCTGCCCTCCGAAGTCGAGCGTCTTCGCAAGCTGGGCGCCCGATTCCGGGGCGATACCGTCGAAGGGAGGGGCGGCCGTCAGATACTCCTCGAGGACCCGGCCGGGAACCCGATAGAGCTCTTCGAGCCGTATTCGCAATGAGCCACAGCGCCGGCATCGACGACTGAGGGGGGCCAATCCGGCTTATCCTTGGCTCACCGACCAGCTCATGCCCTCACCAAGAGTCGAAGTCTCCGAAACCGCCGTCTCGCCCGACCACTTCATCGCGGGCAAGCGCATCGCCTCCGACGCGACCTTCGAGGTTCGATCCCCCCTCGACTGGGACTGGCTGTTGACCGAGGTATCCCGTGGCGACGCCCTCACCGCCGACCTGGCCGTCACCGCCGCGGTCGAGGCCTTTCCCCCATGGGCCGCCCTCTCCCCGAAGCAGCGGGCCGAGCCGTTGAACCGTCTCGCCGACCTGATCGACGACAGCATCGAGATGCTGGCCCGGGTCGAGTGCGTCGACATGGCCATGTTGCTCGAGAGCCTCGAGGCCCGGGTCATCCATCGCGGGGCGGAGAACCTGCGCAACTACGCGGACCTGGCCGCCGGGCACCAGGAGAGGCGATGGTCCTCGAAGGGGACCGACAACCAGGTGCAACGGATGCCGGCCGGTCCTGCGGTGATCATCACCCCGTGGAATGCGCCCTGGCTGCTCTCGACCTGGAAACTGGCCCCGGCCCTGGCCGCGGGCAACACCGTGATCCTCAAACCGGCCGAATGGGCGCCGCTGTCTGCATCCCTGCTCGCCGACCTGGCCGACGAGGCGGGGCTCCCCCCTGGAGTGCTCAACGTGGTGCAGGGAATCGGCGAGGAAGTCGGCGCAGCTCTGGTCTCGGATCGACGGGTCCGCCGGGTCTCCTTCACCGGGTCACCCGAGACGGCCCGGCACATCGGCGTGGCCGCCGCCCGCAACATCGTCCCTTTCACCGCCGAGCTCGGGGGCAAGGGACCGCTGGTGGTCTTCGCCGATTCCGATCTCGACGCTGCGGCGCGCAGAGCGGCCGGCCAGTACGACGACTCGGGCCAGACCTGTCTCGCCGGGACCCGGCTTCTGGTCGCGGAAGAAGTGGCTGCCGATTTCCTCGAGCTGTTCAACCGTCACACCGATGCCCACGTCCTCGGCGACAGCCGGGATCCGCGCACCACGATCGGCCCCCTCATCCATCCCGATCATCTCGCCCGGGTCGAGGGCTTCGTGGAACGGGCCCGGCGACACGGCGATCGGGTCCTCCGCGGCGGCGAGCGTTGGAAACAGGACGGGCTCTGGTACGAGCCGACGCTGATCGAGCCCAAGGGAAACGACTCGGAGATCGTTCAACGCGAGGTGTTCGGGCCGGTCCTCACCTATCAGACCTTCGCCGACGAGGACGAGGCGGTCGCATTGGCCAATTCGACCTCGTACGGGCTCTCCGGCATCGTCTACACCGGCAGCGAGGAGCGGGCGGACCGTGTCGGCCGGGGGATCCGGGCCGGTACCATCTGGGTCAACACCTATCTGGTCCGCGACCTCACCGCTCCCTTCGGCGGGTGCGGCATCTCGGGAATCGGCCGGGAGGGTGGCGACTACGCCCTCGACTTCCACTCCGACCTGAAGACGGTGCAGGTCAGCGAGGGGACGGTGGGGTAGCGCCGCGAGCGGCCGATGGGTTCGGCGAAATTTCCTCACGGGGGTATGGAATCTGTCTCAGCATCTTGTAGCGTAGCGAACAGATGTTCGATTCGTGGGGAGACTGAGTAGAGGGGCCGGGGGCGGGGACGGCGGCCATCAGCAGATCCGATGGTCCGGTTCTGCTCCCACCGGGTCTGGCCGGGATGGCACCTGGCGCCGATCTTGGTTTCGTTCTTGCCTCTATCGACCGGACTCGGCTCACGGAGCCGGACCAAGTGACTGTCATGCAGGCCTGGGCCCGTCAACTGTCCCATACCCAAGCCGAGCTCTACGTTTCGATGAACGCTGTGGCCGAGGCGGTAGCCGAAGCCGCGGGCGGCGATGTGGAGTTGGCCGAGGATCTGGCCGCTTCTGAGATCCGGGCTGCCCTCAGCTTGACCCGGCGTGCCGCCGATTCTCAGCTGGACCTGGCCCGGGATCTGTGGGAACGTCATCCCCGGGTCTGGCAGGCGCTTCATCAGGGTCGGATCGACCTGCCCAGAGCCCGGATGATCATCGACCAGACCGCTCATCTCGACACCGAGACCGCCCGGCAGGTCGCCGACACCGCTTTGGAGAAGGCCAGCCGGGAGACGACCGGTCAGCTCCGGGCTCGGATGCAAAGACTGGTGATCGCCGTCGACCCGGATTCGGCCCGGGAACGTTACGAGGCGAGACTGGTAGACCGGCGGATAATCA
>Ga0214468_1000033_pt1 | contig 41677 bp, 33 predicted proteins | sample RVTome_9_FD_187334 | JGI IMG/M metagenome (GOLD analysis project Ga0214468, IMG submission 187334) | Soil microbial communities from uranium-contaminated site in the Upper Colorado River Basin, Wyoming, United States - RVT155D38 HiSeq ...
CTCTCCGCCCGGGTGCGGCTCCCCCTGCTCGTCGCGCTCGGTGCGCTCGATCGCGGCCAGCGCCTCTTCGCGGCGCCGGCGGAACAGCTCGTCTGCCGGCGGGGGCGGCGGCGGCTCGGCGCAGCGCGGGTCCTCCTCTCGTCCGCCGGAGTCCGGGCCACTGCCGGGCTCCCCGGCACCGCCGCCGGAGGGGGCGGCGAACTCTTCCGAGCCGGTCCCCGGCGCGGGGACCGGGCGCTCCGCGAGCCGGACCACCAGCGAGCCGCTGTACTCGGGCGGGCGGCGCCGCCGGCGGTGGTGCCCGCACCCGCACCCCGACCCGCAGCCGCCCGCGCGAGCGAGGAGCTGCGCCGCGCTCTGCGGGTCGATCGGCTCGGGGACCACGATCTCCTCCTCCGGGTCGATCGGCTCCGGCACCACGATCTCCTCCTCCGGGTCGATCGGCTCCGGTACGACGATCTCCTCCTCCGGGTCGATCGGCTCCGGCACGACGATCTCCTCCTCCGGGTCGATCGGCTCGGGAACGACGATCTCCTCCTCGGGGTCGATCGGCTGGGGGACCACCGTCTCGTCTTCCGGATCGATCGGCTCCGGCACGACGATCTCGTCCTCGGGGTCGCCGGGGCGGCCCGAGGCCAGACGCCGGACCACGGGCCGGCCCTTCTCGCGGAACAGGGCGACGATCAGCTCGAGACTCACGGTGTGCTCCTTTCAGAAGGGTTCGGCGGGTGCGAGGCGGGCGCCGTTACGGACCGGGGGTGCGAAGCGGCGGCCTCCGTCCCGGTCCGCCAGTCGCCCTGGAGGACGAAGGCCGCCCACTCGGCCGGCGGTGCGCCGCGGCGCCAGGCGGCGAGCTGGGCCTCGCGGAGGGCGGCGGCCGGCGGCTGCCCGGCGCCGAGGATGCCGCCGTAGAGGTCCGCCATCAGGTCGGCGGTAGCGCGGTCGGAGACCCGCCAGAGGCTGACCACCAGGCTCGAGGCGCCGGCGGTCATGAAGCCGCGGGCCAGCCCGACCAGCCCCTCGCCGCGGACCTCCCGGCCGAGCGCCGTGCCGCAGCCGGACAGCACGACCAGGTCGGAGGCGAGCTCGACGTCGTAGAGCTCGTGGGAGTGGAGGAAGCCGTCGCGGCCGCGGCCCTGCCGGTCGACGCGGGAGAGCACGAGGACCGGGTCGGTCTCGTCGAGCAGCCCGTGGGTGGCGAGGTGGACGAGCCGGTAGCCGGCGAGCCGGCCGCCGAGGACGAGCTGCTTGTCGGCGTCGAACCCGAAGGCGGCGAACGAGAGCTCGGCAGGGGACAGCGCGAGGATCGCCTCGGCCTCGACGCGGGTGAACGGCAGCCGCTCGAACGCGAGGCCCTCGAGCGCGGCTCCGCCCGTTGCGCCGGCGACCTCCGCCGTCACCCGCGGGTCGCTCGGCCCGAAGACCGGGTCGGCGAGCACGGCGACCAGGCCCGCCGGCGGCGCCCGCCGCCCGCGCTCCCGCACCGCCGCCAGCGCCGACGCCGAGGGCAGGTGGACCACCTCGTGGCGGGCGACGAGCGGCGGCGCGCCGGGGCAGCCGCCGGCGCCGCCGTCCGGCAGCACGGCGAAGGGCAGGTAGTGGAGCGCGCCGTCGGGCACGACGACGAGCCGGTGCGCCCGCAGGCGGTCCGCCGCCGGACCGAGCAGGTGCTCGCCGAGGCGGCAGAGCAGCGGCCCCAGCGCGGCGCGGGCGATCGGGCTGTGGCTGCCGAGGAGCAGACGGTGGGCATCCCTCGCCGCCTCCTCGAGCTCGGCGCGCGGCGGCAGCTCGAAGGCGGCCACGCCGGCCGTGTCGACCAGCCACAGGTGGCCGCGCGCCTCGCCCAGGTGGTAGACGAGCATCTGGTCGTCCGGCCCGAGGAGCCCGCCGACCTCCTCGCCGGTGAGGGGCCTCGAAGCCGTCGCCGCGTGGTAGGCCGGGCTGGCGTCGAGGATGTCCGCCCGCGCCGCCTCGAGGTCCTCGGCGAGCCGGCGCGCCTGCCGCTCGGCGTTCTCGACGTCGGCCTCCGGAGCGTCGAGGTCGAGCAGGCGCAGCCGGCGCGTCTCGGCGGCGCTCAGCTCGTCGCGCAGCTCCCGCGCGCGCCGGAGCAGGGCCGGGTCCACCCCGCGGCGGAAGGCGTCCGAGGTCTCGACGATCCGGTCGAGGAGCGCGCGGGCGCGGGCGCGCTCGGCGACCCCGAGCGCTCGTACGGCCCACCCCCGGCCCGGCTCGGCCCGCTCGAGCTCCATCATCAGCTCGACGACGGCATCGTAGTGGCCGCGGACGGAGACGAAGAACGAGGTCCTCAGGTCGCCGCGCAGGGAGCGGCTGCGGACGGCCTCGAGCAGGGCGAGGCCGGCGGCCGCCGCGACGACCGCCTCGCCGGCTCCGCCCGGCGGGTGGTTGCGGGCGAGCCCGAGGAGCCCCTCGGCCTCGCCGGTGGCGTCGCCGATCGCGCGGTACCCCGCGGCGACCTCGTCGTACGCCGCGCGCGCCTCGGCCGGCCGGCCGGCGTCCTCGTGCAGCGCGGCGACCGCGACCAGGGTGTTGGCCTCGCTCCAGGGCTCCTCGAGCTCGGCGAGGAGCCGGCGGGCCTCGTCGTACGCCGCGAGCGCCGCGTCCCCGTCGCCGCGTGCGTGGCGGAGGCCGGCGATCTTGGTCAGCGTCACCGCCACGCCGCGACGATCGTCGGCCGCGCGCCGCAGGCCCAGCGCCTGCTCGTAGAGCTCCAGCGCCCGCTCCGGGTGGCCGGTCTGCTGGGCGAGGTGGCCGAGCTGGTTCAGCGAGGCGGCGCGCAGGGTGTCGTCGCCGAGCTCGCGGAAGATGACCTCCGCCTGCTCGAGCCGCTCGGTGGCGGTGAGCGGGTCGCCGAGGAACCGGCGGAGGACCCCGAGGTCGTGGAGCACCTGGCCGGCGAGGGGGCGCTCGTCGAGCTCTTGCGCGATCTCCAGCGCCGCCTCGTAGTCGTCCTGGGCGCCCTGGAACTCGTCGCGGACCTGCCGTACCTGGCCGCGGCTGTAGAGGACCTCCAGCGAGAGCCGCCGCTCTTCGAGCGCCGCGGCGAGCTCCAGGGCCTCGCCGAGCGCCGCCAGCGCTCCTTCCGTCTCCCCCTTGCGGTGGCGGACCACGCCGAGCGTGCGCAGGGCCAGCGCCCGGCGGCGCACGTCGCCGGCGGCGGCGAAGCGTTCCACGGCCTGGGCGCACGGCTCCTCGGCGCCGGTCCAGTCGCCGCGGGAGCGTGCGAGCCGGCAGAGCCGGTCGGCGACCTCGCCCTGCCACGCCGGGTCGCCGGCCCGCCGCCACAGCTCGGCGGCCTCGGCGAGCGCGGCCCGGGCCGCCGCGACGTCGCCCGCCGCCGCCGCACCGGTCCCCGCGAACACGAGGCGGGCAGCGCGGGCGCGCAGCCTGTCGTCGGCCGAGGCCGGGCGCAGGGCGACGACGGTGAGCTCGTAGCCGCCCGCGGGCCCGCCGCCGGGACCGCCCGCCGCGGCGCGGACCTCGATGCGGTGGAGGCCGCTCTCCCCGGCGACGAAGACGAGCGGCTCGGCTCCGTGCGCCCCGATCACCCGGTCGGCGGTGAGCAGGATGGCGCCTTCCGGGCCGCGCAGCTCGGTGACCACGTCGACCCCGTCCTGGTCGACGACGAGCTCGAGCAGGTCGCCGGCCGAGAGCTCGGCCGAGAAGATGTGTATCTCGTCCGCAGCGAGGCGGTCGGCGCGGACCGTGCCGGCGGCGAGGGGGCGGACGGCGGTCTGGGCGGCGGCCGGCAGGCACGCGGCCGCCGCCAGCAACGCCACCATCCCTCTCCGCAGCCGTGCGGGCCGCATGGGTCGGCAAGCCATGGAAAACCAGAGGACCTCGAACGTCGATCGGAAGCTCGCCGGCAGTATCGCACAGCGGCACGAGCTGACATCCGGGACGACGGATGGCCGAGATCGCACCCTGGTCACCCGCGTCCGGCGGGTGATCTCGATCGGCCGGCTGCTAGTCGCGCCGCAGCGGCGAGCGGCCGCCGCCCCCGCCGCCGACCGCCACCTCCTCGCGCTCGGGCTCGGGGGTGAAGTCCTCGCCGGGGTTGATGAAGCGGTCGGTCTCCAGCCGGTACTGGCGGGTGTAGAGCTCGTGGTAGCGGCCGCCGGCGGCGAGCAGCTCGGCGTGGCTGCCGCGCTCGACGATCTCGCCTTCCTCGATGACCAGGATCTGGTCGGCGCTCTGGATGGTCGACAGCCGGTGGGCGATGACGAAGGTGGTGCGGCCGCGGCGCAGCGCGGCGAGGGCGTCCTGGATCATCGCCTCGCTCTCGCTGTCGAGCGACGACGTCGCCTCGTCGAGGATCAGGACGTCCGGGTCGGCGAGGATGGCGCGGGCGATCGCCAGCCGCTGGCGCTGGCCGCCGGAGAGCTTGACGCCGCGCTCGCCGATCACCGTGTCGTAGCCGTCCTCGAAGCCGGAGACGAACTCGTCGCAGTAGGCGATTCGGCCCGCCTCCTCGACCGCGGCACGGGACGAGGCCGGGTTGCCGTAGGCGATGTTCTCGGCCACCGTGCCGTCGAAGAGGAAGCTCTCCTGCAGCACCACGCCGAGCCGCGACCGGTAGTCGCGCAGGCGCAGGGTGGCGAGGTCGCGGCCGTCGACCACCACCCTCCCCTCGTCGGGACGGTTGAAGGCGGTCACCAGGCTGATCAGCGTGCTCTTGCCCGAGCCCGACGAGCCGACGAGCGCCGTGGTCGTGCCCGCCGGCGCGGTGAACGACACGTCGCGCAGCACCGGCGTGCCCTGCTCGTAGGCGAAGGTCACGCCCTCGAAGGCGAGGTCGCCGCCGATGCCGTCGAGCGGCCGGCGTCCGGCGTCCTCCTCGTCCTCGGTCGCCTTCCTCATCAGCTCGCGGATGCGGTCGAGGCCGGCGAAGGCCTCGGTGAGCTGGGTGCCGATCGAGGCGATCTGGACGACCGGCGAGGCGAGCAGGAAGGTGAACGAGATGTAGGCGATCAGGTCGCCGAGCGTCATCGTCCCGGCGAGGATCGCCCGCCCGCCGAGCACCAGCATGACGACGCCGATGCCGCCGACGACGACCGAGGCGAAGGCGCCGACGGCCGAGATCGAGGTGATCGTCGCCGCGACGTTGCGCAGCAGGCGGTGGATGCCGCGGGTGAAGACGAGCTCCTCGCGCTTCTCGGCGGTGTAGACCTTGACGATCCGGATGCCGCCGAGCGCCTCGGCGAGCCGGCCGGTGACGTCGGCGTTGATCTTGCCGCGCTCGCGGAAGATCGGCCGCAGGCGCCGGAAGGTCAGCGCCATGACGACGCCGAAGACGGCGAGCACGGCGAGGGTGATCAGGGTCAGCCGCCAGTTGAGCCAGAGGAGCACGGCGAGCGCGAAGCTCGCGGTGATCGCGCCGCCGAAGAGCTGGACCAGGCCGGTGCCGACGAGGTTGCGGATCCCCTCGGCGTCGGTCATCACCCGGGAGATCAGCACCCCCGACTTCGTCGAGTCGAAGAACGACACCGGCAGCCGCGCGACGTGCGCCTGCACGGCACGGCGCATCTCGGCGATCGACCGCTGGGCGGCGACGCCGAGGATCTGCGACAGGGCGAAGGAGGTGGCCGCCTGGATCAGGGTGGCGCCGGCGACCGCCGCGCCGAGGGCGGTCAGGAGCTGGCCGGGCTCGAGGCCGGCGAGCGGCGCGGCGAGGCCCTCGAGGCCGGGCGGCACCTCGATCGGCCGGCCGCCGAGGACGTTGTCGATCAGGAACTTCGGGGTGGCGGGGAGCACCAGCCCGGCGAGCCGCGAGACGACCATCAGCACCAGGCCGAGGGCGATCCGCCCGCGCCGCGCCCAGATCAGCTGCTTCGCCTCGCGCCAGGCGGTCGAGAAGCGGACCTTCCGCTTGCCCGGCGGCCCGTCGCCGCCGGCCGGTCCGCCGCGCGGCGAACGGCCGTCTGCGCCCGGTCCGCCGCCGGTCCGCCGCGGCGATCCGTCGCGCGGGCCCGGCCCGGCCGTCCGTGGAGTGTCGTCGCTCAAGGGGCTCCTCCCGGTCTCCAACCGGAGCCGGCGGTCGCTTGATTCCGTGTCGGCTGAAGCGCCTGCCGCGGTATCGTAGCGGCCCATTCTCTCCCGGAGGACCGCCGATGAGGCCGATCACCGCCGCCGACCTGATGAACCCGGAGGTCCTCACCGTGCGCGACGACGCCACCGTCGCCGAGCTCGCCCGCTTCCTGGTCGACAACGAGATCACCGGTGCACCCGTCGAGGACGCCGGCGGCCGGCTGGTCGGCGTCGTCTCGGCGGTCGACCTCGTGCGCCTGATCGCCGACGACGAGGAGGACGACGACGAGGCGGGGGACGGGGGGGGCGTGGAGGACGACGAGGAGGACGGCGGGACGGCGGGCGCGGCGGCCGGCGACGCCGCCGTGGAAGGGCCCGACGTCGCGGGCGACGAGGACGGAGAAAGCGACGACGACGACGACGTGTACGAGCTCGAGCTGCCGGGCGAGGACCTGCTCGTCGAGGACGTGATGACGCCGCGGGTCGTCGCGGTCTCCGAGGACGCCACGGTGCCCGAGATCGCCCGCCTGATGCTCCACGAGCACCTGCACCGGCTCGTCGTCGAGCGCGACGGCCGGCCGGTGGGGATCCTGTCGACCTCCGACCTGCTCGGACTGCTCGTCGAGGAGGGCTGAGCCGCGCGCGGTCGGGCACCCATGGGCCGATGGCACGGCCCTTGCGCCCCTATGGGGACGACCGAAAAGGAGATCCCCGCACATGCTCCACAGCCCGCACCACAACGTCGGTACCTTAGAGCGCGGCCTGTCGCTGGCCGGGGGCGGTCTCGCCCTCGCCGGCTTCCTCAAGAACCCGTCGGCGAAGACCGCCCCGCTGGCGCTCGCCGCCTCGGCGCTCCTGTGGCGGGGGACGAGCGGTTTCTGCCCGCTGAACCGGCTCCTCGGCCGCGACACCGCGCAGCGCCGGTTCTCCTCCGCCGACGCGGTGACCGACCGCCGGCTGAGCCGCGACAGGGACCTCGTCCAGGAAGCCTCGGAGGAGTCGTTCCCGGCCAGCGACCCGCCGTCGTTCAACCCCGGCCACATCGGCTGATCCCGCGCGGATCCCGCGCGGATCCCGCTCGCCCGGCCGCCGCCGTGTCCGCCCGCGGCCCGCCGTGCCCGCTCCTGTAGGATGAGCGGCGACCGTCTCTCGCCGTCCACGCCGACCACCTCGCCGGAGGTACGCCGCATGCGGGTCCGCTCCCATCTGCTCGCCGCCGCCGCTGCCCTCGCCGTCCTGGGCCTCGCCGCCGCCCTCGTTCCGACCGCCGCGCTCGCGCAGGGCGACCGCACGGGCGCTCTGGGGATCCAGGTGCGCGAGGGGCGCCGGCCGGCCGAGGGGGTGGAGGTGCGGCTGCGCTCGGAGGAGCTGCCCGACCTCCCGGCGCCGCCCGCGGCGGTGACCGACGCCCAGGGGCGGGCCCAGGTCTGGGGGCTGCTGCCGGGGCTGTGGCGGGTCGACCTGGTCGTCGGCGGCGAGCCGGCCTACACGATGACCGTGCGCGTCTCCCCCGACCGCCGGGCCGAGGAGCTCGGCTCGCCGGCGCGCGACATCGACGCGCCGAACCTGCGCTGGCGCTACTTCAGGGTCACCGACGCTCCCCCGGCGCCGGAGCTGCGCCCGACCCCGCTGCCGCAGCCGCGCGAGCTCCGCCCGGCGGAGCGCCCGGCGCCGCGGCCCGAGCCACCGCCGGCGGTCGAGGAGGAGACGCCGGAGCCCGACGCGGAGGCCCGAGCCGCCGAGGAGCCCGCCCCCGAGGCGCCCGCGGCCCCGGTCGCCGAGCCCGCCCCGCGCCGTCCGGAGCCGGCGCCGCAACCCCGGCGCGAGGACGAGCCTCGCCTCCCCCAGCCTCCGGCCGCCGAGCCGTCGCCCGCGGCGCCCGCCCAGGCCGAGGGCCAGAGCCCCCGGCCGTACCACGACCCGCGGCCGCAGCAGCCGGCCGAGCCGGTCACGGAGCCGCCCGCCGCCTCCGAGCCGCCGCCCGCGCCGCCCGCGCCGGCGGAGCAGCTCGCGCCGCCCGAGCCGTACCATGAGCCGGCGGGGGAGCCGGCGGGGGAGCCGGTCGAGGAGCCCGCCGCGGAGCTGCCGGTCGACCCGGAGGACGCCCCGCCGGAGGCGGTGGCGCCGCAGCAGCCGGCCCCCGAGCCGATCGCGCCGGTGGAGGAGCCGTCGGCCGAGGCGCCGGCCGCCGCCGAGGTGCCGGCCGCGGCCGAGGAGCCGGCCGCCCCGCCGATCGAGGCCCCGAGCCCGGCGCCCGTCGAGCCGCCTCCGGCCGAGCGACCGGCGGAAGGGCCGCCGCCCGAGATGCCCGTCGAGGAGCCGCCGGTCGAGCCGGTCGAAGGGACGCCGGGCGAGCTGCCCGCCGAGGAGCCGCCCGCCGAGCCGCCGCCTGCCGAGGGGCCGGTGGAGGAGGCGCCGGTCGAGCTGCCCGCCGCGGAGTCGGAGCCCGAGCCGCCGCCGCCCGAGAGGCCGGTGGAGGAAGCGCCGGTCGAGGCGCCCGGCGTGGAGTCGGAGCCCGAGCCCGAGCCCGAGCCGGCGCCCGCCGAGGAGCTGCCGGCCGACCCGGTGGACGCGCCGCCCGCGGCCGTGGCGCCGCAGCAGCCCGCCCCGGAGCCGACCGAGCCGGTCGAGGAGTTGCAGGCCGAGGAGCCGCCGGCGATGCCCGAGCCGGCCGAGGAGCCGTCCGCGGTCGAGCTCCCGATGCCGCAGGACACCCCCGCGGCCGAGGTGCCCGCCCTCCCCGAGCCGGCGGGCGCCGAGCCGCCGGCTGCCGAGCCGCCGACCGCCGATCCGTCGGCCGCCGAGCCGTCGGCGAGGACCGTGGAAGCCCCGGTCCTGCCCCCGGTCGACCCGTCGCCGCCCCGGTTCGCGGTGCGCTCCGGCGCCGCCGGCGAGTGCCCCGAATGCCGCTCCGACGAGGTCGCCGTGTCGGTGGCGCGCGACGTCGCGCCCGGCGCGCGGGCGGGCGGCGCCGAGTGCGGTCCCGAGATGGCCTCGGCGGCGCTCACGGCGGCCCGCCGGGTCCAGGCGTCCGAGCCGGCGCCGCTCGACGGCGGCGAGCTGGCGGCCTTCACCGGCGCCGGCGCGAGCTGCCAGCTCGTCGGCGTCGTCCTGCCGCCGGGCGTGCGCTACCGCGGCTACGAGTTCGCGGTCTCCGACGGCGGCGAGTGGCGCCGCTGCCGCGCCGAGCGCGAGTGCCCCGTCGCCGGCGCCGCCTGGCCGGCCCGGCCGGTCATCGAGGAGCTGACGAGCGGCGCGACGATGGTCTACGGCGTCTTCCGCAACACCTCGCCCGACCGGGTCCGCCGCGCCCGCCTGACCGCCTTCTACATCCCGTAGCCCGGGCCGGGCGCGGCGCCGCCCGCCGCCCGGCGGGACACCCGGAGGAAGCGCGCGGCGAGCAGCACCGCGGCGACGGTCAGCCCGGCGATCATGCCGACCCACATGCCGCGGGCGCCGAGCCCGCTGCGGAAGGTGAGCAGGTAGCCGAGCGGCAGTCCGACCAGCCAGTAGGCGACGACGACGATCCCCATCGGCACCCGGGTGTCCTTGAGCCCGCGGAGCGCGCCGGCGGCACTCACCTGCACCCCGTCGGAGAGCTGGAACAGGGCGGCGAGCAGCAGCAGCGAGGCGGCGATCGCCACCACCTCGGTCTCACTCGTATAGACGCGGGCGATCCGCCGCGGCAGGGTGACCATGACGACGGCCGTGACGATCTGGCAGGCCAGCGCCAGGCCGCAGCCGACGAAAGCCGAGAAGCGGGCGGCCGCCGGGTCGCGCCGCCCCACCGCGTGGCCCACCCGCACCGCGATCCCCAGCGAGATCCCGAGCGGCACCATGAAGGTGAGCGCCGCGAAGTTGATCGCCACCTGGTGGGCGGCGACGACCGCCGGCCCGAGCGAGGCCAGCAGCAGCGCCGCGGTGGCGAACATGCTGACCTCGACGAAGAGCGAGCCGCCGCTCGGCAGGCCGACGCGGAGGATCTCGCCCAGCGTCGCCGCCCGCGGCCGCTCGAGCCGCGCGAACAGCCCGAGCGGCCGGTAGCGCCGGCGGCGGGCCAGGTAGACGAGCATCGCGACGCACTGGGCGAGCCAGACGACGGCCGTCGCGTGGCCGCAGCCGACCGCCCCGAGGCGCGGGAACCCGAGCCGGCCGTACATCAGCACCCAGTTGGCGAACACGTCCACCGGCAGGCCGAGCAGCCCGAAGTAGAGGATCGGCCGGGTCAGCCCGAGCCCCTCGGTGGTGAAGCGGGCGACCAGATAGACGACCCAGAACGGGATGCCCCAGGAGAGCGCCCGCAAGTAGCCGGTCGCCAGCGGGATCATCTCGGGCCGGACGTCGAACGCCACGAGCAGCGGCCGCGCCGACACGACGAGCGCGACCGCGACCGCCGACAGGGCCAGCCCGAGCCACAGCGCCTGGCGGGCGAACGGCCCGACCTCCTCGTGGCGGCCCGCCCCGTCGAGCTCGGCGACGAACGGCGGCACCGCGAGCAGCACGCCGAGCACCGCGAGAGACACCGCCGCCCACACGCTCGCCCCCACCGCCACCGCCGCCAGGTCGATCGCCGAGAGCCGTCCGGCCATCACCGTGTCGACGAAGGTCAACCCGGTGATCGCCACCTGCCCCCCGACGATCGGCGCCGCCAGCCGAACGAAGACCGCCACCTCCCGCCGCACGCGGGCGGCGAGCGGATCGGAGGGCGGGGCCGGTGGCGGCAGGGACGGGTCGACCGGGACGCTCGGCACGGCGGGGAGTGTAGTGGCCCCGGCGGGCGGGCGCTCTGGTCGCCGCGACCGTCCCCATCTCCCTCAAGACGGCGAGCTCAGGACTTGCGCGGCCGGTCGTGGCTGACTTAAAAGCGAATTCATGGCGTTGTTCTGCAGCGGCTGCGCAAAGAGCCTACCCCTCGTTCAGGCGTTTGGCTATCAGGTGATCTGGCTTCATTTCCAGGAGATCCCATCGGTTGCCGTAAAGATCCTCGAAGACCGCCACAGTCCCGTAGTCCTGGACCTTCGGCTCACGGACGAAGCGGACTCCTCTCGTCTTCAGGAGGTCGTAGTCTCGCCAGAAGTCATCCGTATTCAGAAAGAGGAACACGCGCCCACCGGTCTGGCGACCGATGACTGCCTCTTGCTCCGGGGCGGACGCCCGTGCTAGCAGGATCGTCGCCTCTTTCGAACCCCTGGGGGCAACGACGACCCACCGCTTGCCCTGCTCCGGTTGGTACGTGTCCTCGAGAAGCTCGAAGTCGAGCACCTTCGTGTAGAACTCGAGCGCCTCGTCGTAGTCTCGAACGACCAGCGAGATATGGATGATCGCGCGACGTACGTTATCTCTCATGGGATGGTCCTATATGGTCACGTCTTCAGGGCGTGCCGGCTAGCAGGCTCACCCAGGGCTGTCAAGCGAACGCCCGCGGTGCGTCTGACGGGTGAAGGCGTGTTCGTCTAGCGGGAAATCAGTTTACCCCGTCCGCTCCGCCGGTCTACTCACCTCGGCTGCGACGCGATCAGATCAAGGCTCTTTACTATCTCAAGGAGAGGTCGGGCCGGCCGATGACGCGGCTCGCTCAGGAGGCAGTGGATCGCTATCTGGAGAGTTTCGGCGGGGCGGTGACGGTGATTCGTGAGGCGGAATAACCTTTCGAAACCGAGAGCGAGGAGAGCGATCGAAACGGCGCGAGGGAGGCAGGTCATGAAAGATTCTGAGGAGAGCGCATCGCCGAGACGGCCGGAACCGGAGTACTTGCGGCGGAGCACTGAGAGGCCCCGCCAGAACGGTTTGCTTCGGGGCTCGTCGTCGGCGGTTCAGCCGGTGCCGAGGAGGCGGGCGCGGACGACGAAGCGGTCGGGGGCCGGGCCGAAGGCGCCGAAGGGGTAGCAGGTGACGAGGGTCAGGGTCTCCCCGTCGGTCGGGGCGAGGACGTCGACCGCGTCCGGCGGAACCACCCGCAGGGACTCGACGGCGTAGCGGTGGGTGCCGGCGGGGGTGGTGAGGGTGACCCGGTCGCCGGCCTCGACGCGGCGGAGCTCGCGGAAGACGGTGTCGCGGTGGCCGGCGACGCCGACGTTGTCGCCCTCGCCGGGTAGGGCCGTGCCGGCGACGTGGCCGGCGGCGCGGCGCAGGCTCCGCCGGTCGCTGTCCCGCGCGACGAGGGTGCTCAGGCCGATGCTGGGGATCTCGAGCCGGCCGAGGACGGTGGGGGCGGACTCGGACGGCGATGGCACGCGCTGGGCGGAGTCGGCCGACGAACCGCCGGACCGACGCGGCGCCGCGGGCTCACCGGCGGCGAGGTAGGACGGCGAGGCGAGCGACCGTTCGTCGTTCGCGGAGCTCGCTCCCCCGACGGGGTCGTCGACTCCCCGGGACGCCGCCGGGCGCTCGGCGATCGCCTGCTCCAGGCGCCGCTCCTCGACGTGCCGGTAGACGAGGGCGTCGGCGGTCGCCCAGGTCCAGTAGCCGAGGCACGCGGCGGCGATCAGCAACAGGGCGCCGCGGGCTCGGCGGAGGGTCGGTCGATCGGTCATCGCGTGCGCGTGCCCGTCGCGGCGCGGGCGGGTCGGTCGGCCGCCCTCGCCGTGCGCGGGACTCCTCAGGCCTTGCGGGTGACGGCGGCGAGGCCGAAGGCGCCGCCGAGGGCGAGCAGCCCGATCATCCCGATCCACGGCAGCCGGCTCGCGGTGCGCGGCAGCTCGCGGTCGGCGGATCGGAGCTCTGCCGTCTCCTCGTCGGAAACGTTGCCGGCGGGCTGTGTCGTCGTCGTGGACGCTTCCTGCGTCGTCCCCGGCTCGCCCGGGCGCAGGGCGGAGGCCGTCGCCAGGGCCGGCTCGTCCTCCGTCGTCGCCTCCTCCGCTGGCGCGTCGGCGGTCTCCGCGGTCTCGCCGGCGGTCAGCGCCGCCGCCCGGACCTCGCTCGTCTCGCTCGGCTCGCCGGTCCCGGCGGTCTCGGCCGTGCTTCCGGCGGCGGGCTCGACCTCGGTGAGGACGCTGTCCACCTCCGGCGCGGCGCTCTCCTGGCTCTCGATCGGCAGCACCGAGAGGCTGTCGACGATGCGCAACTCGCCGTCGGCGCCCGGGCGGAAGACGACCTCGACGGGGAAGCCCTCGACCTCGCTCCAGTCCTCGCTGTCGCGCAGCACCGCGGGCAGGCGTGTGGTGCCGTCGAGGGCGAAGGCGCGGTCGCCGTCGGCGGTCTCGAGGATCAGGTTCTCGCGGTCGATCAGCACGACGGTGCCCGACATCGCACCCTCCTCGGGGCGGTCGACCCGGTCGTCGACCTCCCACTCGGCCGGGGCGTCGGTCGTCGGGGTGTCCTCGGCGGTCTGGGCGGCCGCGGCCAGCGGCAGGAGCGCCGCGACGAGGACCGCGCCCGTGGCGCGGAGGGCGGTGCGGAGAATGGTGGATCGCGGAGTCGTGGAGTGCATGGGCAGGTCCTCGGGCAGTCGGGTCTCTCGGAGTCGCTCTCTGTGGGTCGTCCGCCTCGCGGGCGTCTTCACGGACCCCGAAGCTGCAACGGCGGTGCCAGGGGGCCGGGCCGGGGCCGTGGCCGGCGGGGCTCAGCCCTGCCGGTACTGCCGCCGCACCCAGGCCGCGTCCTCGGGCGACAGGGCGGCGCCGACCGCCGCCGCGGCCTCGACCTGCTCCGGGTCGCGCTGGCCGAGGAGCACGCAGGCGTTGTCGGCGTCGGCGAGGAGCGCGCCGGTCAGCGCGTGGAGGACCGGCTCGGGGCGGTCCGCGAAGCGCTCGCGGGCGGCGTCGCGCGCCCGCCGCGTCCGGGCGAGGAAGGCCGGGTCGCGGAACTCCTCGACGCCGGCCCGGAAATCGCCCGCCGGGAACTCGGGGGGCTCGTCGTACTTGCCGAGCAGCAGGCCGTGCTTGAGCGGCGAGAAGAAGGCGGCGCCGGCGTCGTTCGCCTCGACCCACGCCTGCAGCCCGCTCGCCGCGTACTCGTCGTCGACGACGTTGCGATAGACCTGGATGACGTCGGGCTCGACCCGCGGCGCCAGGCGGGCGACCTTCGCCGGGTCCCAGTCCGAGAGCCCGACGAAGCGGACCTTCCCCTCGTCGCGGAAGCGGGCGAACAGCTCGAGCGCCCCGTCGAGCCGCTCGTCGTCCGGCCCGAAGTCGCAGTGGTGGAAGTAGTAGAGGTCGATCCGGTCGGTCGCGAGGTAGGCGAGCGAGCGCTCGAGCCGGGAGCGGACGAGCTCGGGGTGGTACCAGCCCTCGTGGCCACCCTTCGCCCAGCCGACCTTCGAGGCGAGGAAGATCTCGTCGCGCGGCACCCGGCCCCACAGCGAGCCGATCAGCCGCTCGGACCGCCCGCTGCCGTAGACGTCGGCCGTGTCCCAGTGGGTGAGCCCGAGCTCCCAGGCGCGCACCAGCGCCCGGCGGGCCAGCACGTCGTCGTGCCCCGACCAGCCGACCGCGTCGCCGGACTCGTTCTCGTTCGGCCCGCCGTGGGCCCAGGTGCCGACGCCGATCGCCGGCACCTCGACCCCGGTCCTGCCGAGCCGGATCCGTTCCATCCCGTCTCCTTTCTCTCACTCCCGCCCGCGCTCCCTGTAACGCCGGGCCGTCCTCGCGCGCCGGTCTTACAGACAGGTGTGAATTTGACCATCGCAGTTTCTCGATGCAGGCTGGAGTCCAACCTTTCGAGCCGGAGCGGTCATGGAGCTCTCCCCGATCCTCGTCGAGCAGCTGATCTTCGGCGGTGAAGCGAACCGCCGCCGGACGCAGGACTCGCCCGTCCTGCCCGACGTCTGGGCCTACTTCGCCACCCCATCCGCCGACGCCGACGGGCGCGGGCTCCTCGGCCCGCCGGCGTCCGGGCCGAAGAAGAAGGCGCGCCGGCCGAGGCCGGTGCCGCTCGACCTCCTGCTCACCCCGCAACGCGACGCCGGGCCGGCCCGGCTCGCCGCCCAGCTCCGTCGCCGTCTCGAGAGGGCGCGGAAGGGGCGTCGCGGCCTCCTGCCGGCGCGAATCGCCTACACGCAGACGTACGTCGTCGCCCGCCTCTACTTCGACGAGGTGGTCCGCGTCCTCCTGCCGCTGACCCCCTGGTGGCGGAAGTACGTGTGGAGGAAGGTCTTCGCCGCGTCGTCGGAGGAGGAGGGCGAACCGCGGACCCTCGAGGAGCTCCTCGCCAACCTCGACGCGCGGGACGTGGTCGCGCAGCTCAGCGAGTGGAGCCTGGCGCAGTCGCCCGGCCTGTACCCGGTGGGGCGGTTCCGGCCCCGGCGGTGGGGGGAGGGCGAGGAGCGCTTCGAGGACGACCTGCTGTGGATGCTGCGGATCGTCGGGGCGATCCAGTGGGCGCGCGAGCTGACCCAGGCCGAGCGCAAGGCGCAGAAGGTCGAGGTGGACGCCCAGGGCCGCGTCCGGTCCCTGCCCCTGGCTCCGGACCCCCGCGACCCGAGCCTCGAGATCGTCGACTACCGCCCGCTCGTCGCCGCGGCCGGCGAGCTGCTGGCCTCGAAGCTCGCCGGCCTGGAGTGGGTGCCGGCGGAGGACGAGGGCGCGTCCCGCGTGCCCGAGCCTGCCGCGCTGTGGACGGTCAACCGCAACCGGTCCGCCTCCCGTGCCGTCAAGGAGAGCCGGCGCGCGATCAAGGCCGACGCCGCCACGCAGCTCTTCGGGATCTCCTGCCGCGACATGACCTGGGCGGTGATCGACAGCGGGATCGACGCCTCCCACCCGGCCTTCTTCGAGAAAAGCGCCGCGGAGAGCCCGGCCCCGGAAGGGGAGAAGCCCCCCGAGAAGCACTGGTCCGAGCGGACGCGGGTCGTCCGCACCTACGACTTCACCCGCATCCGCCCGCTGCTCGACCAGGAGGTGGTCCGCGAGCTGCTCAACGCGGACGACGTCGTCGCCCAGTCGTTCGGCGACCCGAAGCTCGACAACCAGCTCGCCGGGATCCGCGTTCTGATCCACCGCGAGGACCAGGTCGACGCCGTCCGCAAGCGGGCCGGCGCCGGCCGGTTCGACCCCTCGCGGCGGCGCCTGCGCTCCCAGCTCGAGGAGATGTCGAAGCGCCTGAAGGACGGGCTCGAGATCGACTGGCAGCTCCTCGAGCCGCTACTGCGCGTGCCGCACGAGGACCAGATCTACGAGGTCCCGCTGTCGAGCCACGGCACCCACGTCGCCGGCATCCTGGCAGCGGACTGGGGCGAGGTGCAGGGGATCTGCCCGGACATCCGCCTCTACGACCTGCGGGTGCTCGACCCGCACGGCCCGAACGACGAGTTCACCGTCCTCGCAGCGCTCCAGTTCGTCCACTGGATGAACCAGCGGACCGAGGGGCTGGCGATCCAGGGGGCGAACCTCAGCCTGTCGATCCGCCACGAGGTGGCGAACTACGCCTGCGGCCGGACCCCGGTGTGCGAGGAGTGCGAGCGGCTGGTCGCCGCGGGGGTGGTGGTCGTCGCGGCGGCGGGCAACGCCGGCTGGGACGACGAGCTCGCCCGGCTGGCGGTCGGCGCGGGCTACCGGGTGGTGTCGATCACCGACCCGGGCAACGCCGAGGAGGTGATCACCGTCGGCGCCACCCACCGGGAGCGGCCGCACAGCTACGGCGTGAGCTTCTTCTCGAGCCGCGGCCCGACGGGCGACGGCCGGGAGAAGCCGGACCTCGTCGCCCCCGGGGAGAAGATCTCGAGCACCGTCCCCGAGGGCTCGGGCCTCAAGCGCGAGGACGGCACCAGCATGGCGGCGCCGCACGTCAGCGGGGCCGCGGCGCTGCTCATGGCGCGGCACCGGGAGCTGATCGGCCAGCCACGGCGGGTCAAGGAGATCCTCTGCCGCACCGCCACCGACCTCGGGCGCAAGCGCGACTTCCAGGGCGCCGGCATGCTCGACGTGCTGCGCGCCCTCCAATCGGTCTGACCCGAAGGAGATCCACCATGCTCTTCACCCTCGAAGCCCTGCGCGCCGAGGCCGGCGACTGCCTGCTGCTCCACTACGGCGACCCCGACGAGCCGCGGCTGATCGTCGTCGACGGCGGCCCGACGAAGGCGGTCTACGAGCGGCTGCGCGGCCGGCTCGACGAGCTGCGCGAGGCGGGCGGCTTCACCGAGCACGGCGAGCCGCTGCCGATCGCGCTGCTGATGGTCAGCCACATCGACGACGACCACATCGACGGGATCATCCGGCTCACCGACCAGCTCCTCGGCGAGCAGGGGGGCCGCTCCTACGAGATCTCCACGATGTGGCACAACTCGTTCGACGACCTGATCGGCAACGGCGCCGAGGAGTTCCAGACCGTGAGCGAGGACGGCGTCCGGGCCGCCTCGGTCGGCGGCAGCACGATCGACCCCGGCCTCGTCCGCCGCGACACCGCCCTGGTCCTCGCCAGCGTCAACCAGGGCCGCACCCTGCGCAGCAACGCCGAGCGGCTCGGCCTGCGGCCACCGCTCCTGGTCGCCGACCCGGTCCAGGACCCGAAGAACTTCGGCGACGGGCTCACGCTGCGGGTCGTCGGCCCGCTGCGGGCGCAGCTCGACGAGCTCCACGAGGAGTGGGAGAAGCAGCTCGAGAAGCTCCGCCGGGACGGCAAGCTGCCGCAGGCGGAGGCGGCCTCGTTCAGCGACAGCTCGGCGGCCAACCTGGCGAGCATCGTCGCTCTCGCCCGGACCCGCGACGGCAAGACGATGCTCCTGACCGGCGACGCCCGGGCCGACTTCCTCGCCGAGAGCCTCGTGGCCCAGGGGCTGCTCGACGGCGACGGCCGGCTCCACGTCGACCTCTTCAAGCTCCCCCACCACGGGAGCGACCGCAACGTCGAGCGCTCGACCTTCTCGACGATCACCGCCGACCACTACGTGATCTCCGGCGACGGCGGCCACGGCAACCCGGAGGTCGACACCTTCCGCATGCTCTTCGGCGGCCGCGAGGACGCGGGGGTCCTCGGCCAGCGGTTCACCCTCCACCTGACCTACGACCCCGAGGAGCTCCGCGGCCACAGGGGCCACGACTACCCGCTCGCCGAGCTGCGCGAGGTCCTCGACCGGGCGCGCGCCGACGGCCACGACTTCGCGGTCCACCATCCGGCGCCGGACGAGGAGTCGATCTCGATCGCGCTCGGGGACTAGTGGTCTGAGTCACCCATCCCTTGCGCGCGACCCCGCGGACTTTCACCACGGGCTGCTAGCGGGGGGACCGGCCCGGCGCGACCTCCACCTCTTCGTGCGTCACCGCCTCGGCCTCGGGCACCTCCTCGCGGGTGCGCTCCCGCCAGCGGTCGAGTTCCCAGCGGCTCATCGTGCCGCCGGGGCCGAGCCGGCCGTCGCGGTAGCCCAGGTGCTCGACGTCGAAGAGGTACTGGCTGCGCGAGACCAGGGTACCGCGGCACACCGGCCCCCCGGGCCGCGGCTCGTCGTCCGGCGGCTCCTCGCTCTCGCGCCGGACGCGGGCGGTGAGCTCGTCGGTGACCCAGCGCGGCACGGCGTCGCGGCGGTCCGGGTAGACGAAGCCGAAGAGCACGAGGTGGGCGAAGAGCACCCGCCAGTGCTCGTCGAAGCGGTCGACGAGGCGCTGCCAGTCGAGGCCCGCCCCGCAGGCGTGGAGCAGGTGGACGACGTCGGCGCCGTCGTAGCGCTCGCGCTCCATGATGAAGGCCTTCGACCAGATCATCTCCTCGGCCGGGCAGAGCCGGACCTCGCGGCCGAGCACCTTGCCGGCGGCAGCGTGGACGAACCACAGGTCGTCGACCTCGGCGATCCCGTTGCCCGAGCTGTGGATCAGGTCGACGAACAGCTCGCCCTGGAACGCCTTCGACAGCCAGTGGGGCGAGTAGCGCTCGATCTCGCAGCCGATCGCGCCGAGCGCCCGGTGGGCCAGCTCGACGTCCTCGGGCCGGACGAAGACGTCGAAGTCCTTGGTGTGCCGCTCGATGCCGGTGTAGTGGGCGAAGGCGTAGGCGCCGGCGACGAGGAACGGCACCCGCGCTTCGTCGAGCGCGGCGAGGGCGCGCCGATAGAAGCCGCGCGCCTCGTCGGAGAGCAGGCTCGCGGGCTCGGCGATCATCGCGCGGCCCGGTGCGTCGCAGCCGCGGCCCTCCCGCCGCGGCGCAGGCGGAGGCGTGGGGAAGGTCGGACGTGCGGCGGGCTCGGACATGCGTGCCCTGCCGAGCAAGAGCCGTACCCGGTGGCATCCCTCTTGCGAAACCGGTGGGCCGAAGCGGAGCGGACAGAGAACCCCGGGACCGACGAACCCCGGGACCGACGACGAAAGGCGGCGACCGATGCGCTTGGCAGCGATGGCGGACCTCCACTACGGCCGCACCTCCCGCGGCGCGATGGCCGAGACCTTCGCGCGGGCGGCGGAGGAGGCCGACGTCGTGGCCCTGTGCGGCGACCTGACCGACTACGGTCTGCCCGAGGAGGCCGAGATCCTGGTCGACGACCTGCTCGAGGCGGTCGACGTGCCGCTGGTCGCCGTGCTCGGCAACCACGACTTCGAGTCCGGGCGCGCCGACGAGGTCAAGGAGGTGCTGACCGAGGCCGGCGTCCTGGTGCTCGACGGCGATGCTTGCGAGGTGGACGGCGTCGGCTTCGCCGGGGCGAAGGGGTTCTGCGGCGGGTTCGGGCGCGGGTCTCTCTCGCCGTGGGGGGAGCCGATGATCAAGGCCTTCGTCCAGGAGGCGGTCGACGAGGCGCTCAAGCTCGAGTCCGCTCTCGGCCGCCTGCGTACCGAGCGGCGGATCGCGCTGCTCCACTACGCGCCGATCGCCGGGACCGTCGCCGGCGAGCCGCCGGAGATCTACCCCTTCCTCGGCTCGAGCCGGCTCGCCGAGCCGCTCGGCCGCTTCCCGGTCGACGCGGTCTTCCACGGCCACGCCCACCGCGGCGCCGCCGAGGGACGGCTCGACGACGGGACGCCGGTGTACAACGTGGCGGTGAAGGTGATGCGCGAGCTGCTCGGCGAGGGGCCGGGCTTCCGGCTGTTCGAGCTCGGCGGTGATGCGGAGGGTGCGGCGGGGGACCGCGAGGTGGTCGAGACCGAACCGGTGCCGGTGGCCGGGGCGTGATCCCGCCGGATCCGCCCAGCCCCGACCTCGGCGAGGCGGGCCGGCTGCCCTGCCACCTCGACGGGCGCTGGCTGCCGCTGGCGGAGGCCCGCGTCCACCCCCTCGACCGCGGCTTCCTGTTCGGCGACGGCGTCTACGAGGTGGTCAAGGTCGCCGGCGGCCGGGCGCTCTTCCTCGCCGAGCACCTGGTGCGGCTGGGGGACGGCCTGGCGGCGCTGCGCATCGACCTGCCGGGCGGTACCGGCCTGCCGGGCGGTATCGCCCGGGTCGGCGCCGTCTGCCGCGAGCTCGTCGGGCGCGCCGGGCTCGGCACCGGCTCGGTCTACCTCCAGGTCACCCGCGGGGCCGGGCGGCGCGAGAAGTCGCCGCCGGCGGACCTGCCGCCGACCCTCTTCGCCTTCCCCTCGGCCCATCCGCACGCCCCCCACGCGAGCCGCGACATGGCGGCGGTCAGCCAACCCGATGTCCGCTGGGGGCGCTGTGACGTCAAGTCGGTGAGCCTGGCGGCCACCGTGCTCGGCAAGCTCGCGGCGCGCGACGCGGATGCCGACGAGGTCCTTTTCGTCGGCCCCGAGGGCGAGCTGCGCGAGGGGGGCAGCACGAACCTCCTGGTACGGGCCGGCGGGACGCTGTGGACCCACCCCGAGGGGCACGCGATCCTGCCCGGCGTGACCCGTCGCCTGCTGCTCGCCGCGGCCCGCGAGCTCGGCCTGCCGCTCGTCGAGTCGCCGCCGCGGCTCGCCGAGCGCGAGTCCTGGGACGAGGCGGTCCTCTGCGGCACCCTGACCGGCCTCCAGGCGCTAGTGCGGCTCGACGGCCGCCCGGTCGGCGGCGGGCGGGCCGGGGAGTGGACGCGCCGGCTCGGGGCGGCTCTCGCGGAGCGAGAAGGTCACGCTCCTTCGGATCTGTGTTAAAAAGGCGAGAGTCCGAATTCCCAAGGTCCGAGGTCGGTGACGCCCCCACTCCCCATGCGACCGCGACGGGTCGGCCTGCGCGCCGGCCCGCGGACGAGTTTCGCCTCCGCTGCCACGGCTGAGCCGTTTCACGCACCATTCCTTTCCGAAGGCTGGCAACGACGGCCATGGAGGCCGTGCCGTTCGCCTGCATGGAAGGAGTGTCGTGATGAACGTGCAGCGCATACCGGGCCGGCGGCTCGCCGCCTGGGCCCCGGCCGCAACCCTCGCCCTCGTCCTCGCCGTACTGCCGGTCTACCCCGCGCTGGCCGCCCCGGCCTCGCCGGACGAGCCCCTCGGAACGTCGATCACCGCCCTCTGGGAGCGGCTGTCCGGCTGGCTGGGCCTCGCCCCCGAGCGGGAGTCGAACGGCCCGGAGCGCCTGGACGGCTCGCTCGCGGCGCCGGGGAGCGACCTGCTGGCCGGCGCGCAGCTCGACGAGAGCTCGGCGACCCAACAGCGGGCCGACGGGGACGACGGCTACAAGCTGGATCCGTCCGGCTAGGAGCGCGCTGCGCAGCGCGCTTCGCGCGGGCGCGCGAGCCGGCGGAGCGGCAGGCCCCGGGACCTCGCGCGGCGGGAGCGCGCAGGCGCCGGGCGGTCGGGGGTCCGCGGCCCGGGCTGCTAGAGTCCGCGACCGTCATGAGCCTCCCTGCCGTACCTGCCCGCGGTGGGCGGGAGAGGGTGCGATGAAGCATCCGAGCCTCGACCAGCTCGAGCGGCTGGCCGAACTGTCCGTGGATCGTGAGGAGCTGGGCGAGCTCGCCTGGCACCTGTACCGCTGCGACCCGTGCCGGCGGCGGCTGAGCGAGTCGCCGAGCCGGGGTGCAGCGTTCCTCGAGGCGCTCTTCCGCGAGCTCGGGCCCTCCGGGGGCGAGGTCGTCGGAGGGCCGCGCTACCGCGCCGTCTTCGACACGGCGCGGCGGAGCACCGTGATGCGCAGCGCCGCGGCCGAGATCGAGAAGCGGGCGGCCGGAGAGGCGGTCGGCGCGCTCGCCGCGCTCGAGCCGGAGGAGCGCCGCGAGCGGTTGCTCCACGAGGCGCGCTTCCACACCTGGGCCGTGGCCGAGCGGCTCCTCGAGGTCTACCGGCGCCACGCTCACGACGAGCCGCGGGAGGCCGAGCCGTGGGCGCGCCTGGCGCTCGACGTCGTCCACGCCCTGCGGGCGCGGCGCGACCCGCTCCGCCCCGGCGACGAGCTGATCTCCGACCTCGAGGCGCGGACCCTCGCACACCTCGCCGGCTGCCTGCGCGTCCAGTCCAGGTTTCGCGAGGCCGACCGCGTGATCGTCGAGGCGGAGTCGGCGTTGGAGCGGGGGACGGGGGACCAGGTCGAACTCGCCACCGTCCTCGAGGCCAAGGCCTCGCTCCGGCGGGCGCAGCGCCGCTTCGCCGATGCGCTCGGGCTGACCGAGCGCGCGGGACGCCTCTACCGGCGGCTCGGCGAGAGCTCGCGCCTGGCGCGGACCCTGATCAACAAGTCCACCCTCGAGAGCTACCTCGATCGCCGGCAGCGCGCCATCGCCACCCTCCGCCGGGCGCTCTCCATGCTCGACCCGGTCGCCGAGCCGGAGCTGTGGACGAGCGCGACCTACAACCTGGCGACCGCCCTCCATGAGGCCGGCCGCGCGGCCGAAGCGGTCGAGAAGCTCGCCGCCGTGCGCCCCCACCTCGAGGCCACCGCCGGCGCCGTCGACCGCGCCCGCTTCCGCTGGTTCGAGGGCGTCGTCGCCCGCGACGCCAGCGAACCGGCCGCCGCCGAGCGGGTCTTCGGCGAGGCCCGCGACGAGTTCGTGCGCCTCGGCATGGCCTACGAGGTCGCCCTCGTCTCGCTCGACCTCGCCGCCCTCTACCTCGACCAGGGCCGTAGCGCCGAGACCCGCCGCCTGGCCGAGTCCATGCTCCCGATCTTCCGCTCCCGCGACATCCACCGCGAAGCCACCGCGGCGCTGCTCCTCTTCCACCGCGCCGCCCTCGCCGAGACCGCCACCGCCACCCTCGCCGCCGAGGTCGCCGCCAAGGTCCGCCGCGGCCAGGCACGGGGCGCCCGGCGGGCCGACGAACAGCCGTCGTAGACGAAGGCCGCTACTCCCCCTCCGGCTTCTCGAACTCCGTTTCCTCGACCTCCGGGTCGACCTCGACCGACTCCACCGTCGCTTCGAAGGTCGGCTCGCCTTCGAAGGTGCCGACGACGGCGAAGGGGTAGCGGAGGCCGCCGTCGACGTCGCGGTAGTCGGTGTAGACGCGGACGGTCTCGCCGGGCTGGCCGGTGGGGCCGGCGTCGCGGTAGGAGACGCGGCGGATCTCGCCGCTCTCGGGGTCGAGGTCGACGAGGGTGACGTTGCCGTCGAGTTCGAGCTGGAGGCGCTCGAGGGGGGTGCCTTCGAGCTCGACCGGCGGCAGGGCGGTGGCGACGAGGTCGGGGTCGTCGCGCAGGCGGAGCAGCGCCACGGGGTCGCGCTTCGAGGCGCTGCGGAGCGCCGCGAGCTGGGAGGCGGGCAGGTCCATGACCCCCTGGGGAGTGACCGCGAAGCCGGCCTCCGGGCCGAGCACCATCGACATCGAGCCGAAGGGGAGGGTGAGCTCCTGGCGGAAGCGGTCGGGGAAGAGATAGGTGGTCGCGACGTCGATCTCCATCTCGCCCTGCGGGGTCTTCTGCTTCGCCTGGCCGACGACGCGCAGGGCGCGGGCGGCGTCGACCCGCTCGGCGCCGCCCATCGCCTCGGCCGCGCGGTCGAGCAGCGCGGCGGCGCGCTCGGCACCCTCGGCGGTCACCTCGGCGCGCTCGACGGCCGGCTCGGGGATGGTGATGTCGACCTCTTGCATCTCGCCGTAGTTCGAGAGCGGGGCGTCCATCCCCTCGCCGGGGCCGACGACGAGGATGGAGAAGCGGTCCGGGTGGAGATGCGCGACGGCCGCCGCCCGCGCCTGCTCGAGGGTCACGGCCTCGATCCCGCGCTGGTAGCGCGCGAGCCAGTCGAGCGGGTAGCCGTAGTACTCGTAGCGGAGCTGCTGGTCGAGGATCTCCCGGGTCGAGTCGCTCTCGAAGACGAACGAGTTGAGGATCGACTGCTTGGCGAGCTCGAGCTCGGCCTCGGTCGGCGGGTTCGTCGTGCGCAGGACGCGGGCCTCCTCGAGCAGGGCGTCGATCGCCGCCGCGGTGGTCTCGGTCTTCGTCGTGGTGAAGAGCTGGACGAGGCCGGGGTAGTCGTAGTTGCTGCCGATGCCGCCGAAGACGGCGTAGGCTAGCCCCTTCTTCGAGCGCACGTTGGAGAACAGCCGCGAGGCGAAGCCGCCGGAGAGCACGTTGTTGAGCACCTGGACGGCGTAGTAGTCGGGGTGGTCCTTCTCGATGCCGAGGTGGCCGATCAGGATGTTCGACTGCGTCATGTCGTCCTTGTCGACGAAGTAGACGCCCGGCCTCGGGGACTCGTCGATCGGCACCTCGGGGTCGCCCGCCTCGGGGCCGCGCGGCCAGTCGCCGAGCTCCTTCTCGATCAGCGCCAGCGCGCGCTCGGAGTCGATGTCGCCGACCAGGCCGAGGATCACCCGGTTCGGGTGGAAGTAGCGCTCGTGCCAGGCGACGAGGTCGGCGCGGTCGATCGCCCCGATCGAGCCGTAGGTCGTCTGCCGGGCGTAGGGCGAGCTCTCGCCGTAGACGACGCCGGAGAACTCGCGGAAGGCGATCTGCTGCGGGTCGTCGTTCTGCCGGGCGATCGCCGCCACCTCGGCCGCCTTGGCGACGTCGAGCTGCTCGGCGGCGAACGCCGGGTCGCGCAGCACGTCGGCGAAGACGGCGAACACCGCGGGCAGGTCCTGGGCCAGGGCGCTCATCGAGGCCGAGCCGGAGCTGGTGCCGATCGAGGTCTCGATCGACGCCGCCTTGTTCTCGAGGAGCTCGTTGAGCTCGTCGGGCGACAGCGAGCCGGTGCCGCCGGTGCGCAGCACCTGGCCGGTCAGGCTCGCCAGGCCGACCTTGTCGGCCGGCTCGAGCCGGGCGCCGGTGCGGATCAGGGCGACGGCGTCGACCAGCGGTAGCTCGTGGTCCTCGAGGAGCATGACGACCAGGCCGTTGTCGAGCACCACCCGGCGCGGCTGCGGCGGGTCGAACTCGGGGAGCGGCGGGTAGGACAGGTCGCCGGGGCGGCGGGCGACCGGGCGGTCGGCGGTCTCGTCCTGGGCGGCGGCCGCCGCGGGGGCGGCCGGCAGGCCGGCGGCGAGAACGAGGGCGAGGGCCGCCGCGGCGGCGCGGAGCGGGGAGGTGGAGGTTCGGGTGACGTTCATCTCGTGAGGTCTCCTAGCGGCCGCCGGCGCTGCCGCCGGTACCGCCTTCCGCCGGCGCCGCGCCGGCTTCGGGGCCGGGCTCGGTGACGATCATGGCGACGGTGCGGTTGGTGTCGGTGAAGGTCTGGCGCGCCACCCGCTGGATGTCGGCCGGGGTGACGGCGTCGAGGCGCTCGATGCTGCGGAACAGCTCCCGCCAGTCGCCGTGGAGCAGGTGGTGCTCGGCGAGCTGATTGGCCAGGCCCTGGTTGCTGCGCAGGCCGCGCAGCAGGTCCGCCTTCGCCCGCGTCTTGAACCGGGCGAGCTCCTCGTCGGTGACCGGCTCGGTCTTCAGCCGCTCGATCTCCTCGCGGATCGCCGCCTGGACCTGCTCGTTCGACGTCCCGCGGGTGGGTACTGCGTAGGCCATCCACAGGTTCTTGTACTTGTCGCCGGGGAAGCCGGAGAACGAGGCGGAGAAGACGGCGATCTTGTCCTCCTCGACGAGCCGCTTGTACAGGCGCGAGGTGCGCCCGTTCGACAGGATGTCGTCGATCGCGTCGTAGACCGCCTGGTCGGGGTGGGTGGCGCCGGGCTTCTGGTAGCCCTCGGCGTAGAGCGGCTGCGACGGGTCGGGCATGCGCAGCACCTTCTCGGCGATCTGCGGCGGCTCGACGGTGCGCAGCGCCGGCGGGTCGGGGCGGGCCGCGATGCGCCCGAAGTAGCGCTCGAGGACCGGGATCAGCCGCTCGGGGTCGATGTCGCCCACGACGACGGTGACCATGTTCGACGGCCCGTAGTAGGTCTCGTAGAACTCCTGCGCGTCGGTCAGCGTGAACGACTGCAGGTCGCTCATGTAGCCGACCGTCGGCTGGCGGTAGGGGTGGGCGACGAAGGCGGTGGCGAGGAACTGCTCGACCAGCCGGCCGATCGGCTGGCTCTCGGTGCGCAGCCGGCGCTCCTCCTGCACCACGTCGCGCTCCTGGTAGAACTGGCGGAACACCGGGTGGAGGAAGCGCTCGGACTCGAGGAAGGCGAAGAGCTCCGTCTTGTTCGCCGGCAGCGAGTAGAAGTAGCCGGTGAAGTCGGCCGAGGTGAAGGCGTTGAGCCCGGTGCCGCCCTCGCGGTCGATCACCTCGCCGAATTCGTTGGGGACGACGTACTGCTCGGCCTCCTCCTGGGCCGCCTCGAAGGCGGCGCGGAGCTCGGCGACCCTCGCCTCGTCGGGGTGGAGCTGCATCCGTGCCTCCTGCCAGGCGAGATAGGCCGCCTCCATCGCCTCGAGGGCCTCTTTCTCGGCGGCGTAGTCGGTGGTGCCGATGTTCGGCGTGCCCTTGAAGGCCATGTGCTCGAACATGTGGGCGAGGCCGGTGATGCCGGGGACCTCCTGGGCCGAGCCGACGTCGACGAAGGTGGAGAACGAGAAGACCGGGGCGACCGGCCGCTCGACGAGGATGAAGGTCCAGCCGTTGTCGAGGGTGTGGACGGTCGTCTTCGCCTCGAACGAGGCGAGGTCCTGGGCGCTCGCGGCCGGCGCGAGGGCGAGCGCGGCGACGGCCAGGGCGAGCGCCGAACGAAGCGCGAGCCGGTGGGCCGCGCCGCCCGGGCGGGTCGCGCGTGCCGGTGCGGCGGCGAGGGTTCGTTGCATCGGTTGACTCCTCCGATCGATGGGTTCCGCTTCGATGAGACCGCGGCGGATGGTGCGGGGTCGGCGCGGGCGCGCGCCGTCCCGCCGATCCTAGCGTACGGCTTCTAACCTACGGCGGGCGGCGCCCCGAGGTTGCGTTTCGCCAGCCGCTCGAGCAACTCGCCGAGGGGCAGCGTGTTGAGCACGTGGCGCGGCTCGAGCCCGCCGCGCCGCGCCTGGTCGACGCCGTGGCGGATCGTCGCCAGGCCGCGCGGGCTGTGGGCGTCGGTCGACACCACCACCGCCACCCCGAGCTCGCGGGCGCGGGCGAGGGCGGGGCCGGGCAGGTCGAGCCGCTCGGGGCTGGCGTTCGCCTCGACCGCCACCCCGTGCTCGGCGCAGGCCGCCAGCACGGCGTCGAGGTCGAAGTCCATCGGCCGGCGCCGGCCGAGCCGCCGGCCGAGCGGGTGGGCCAGCACGTCGACCTCGGGGTGGCGCACCGCGCGCAGAATCCGCTCGGTCTGCTCGGCGGCCGGCAGGTCGAAGCGCGAGTGGATCGAGACGACGACCAGGTCGAGCCCGGCGAGGGTCTCCTCGTCGAGGTCGAGGCTGCCGTCGGCGAGGACGTCGATCTCCAGGCTGCGCAGGATCCTGATCTCGGGGTGGCGCGCCTGGACCTCGGCGATCTCCTCCCACTGCCGGCGGACCGCCGCGGCGTCGAGCCCTCCGATCATCGGCAGCGCCTGCGAGTGGTCGGTGATCGCGAAGTACTCGTAGCCGCGTGCCGCGCAGGCCGCCGCCATCTCCTCGATCGACGCCCGGCCGTCCGACCAGGTCGAGTGCATCTGGAGGTCGCCGCGCAGGTCCTCCACGGTGAGGAGCTCCGGCAGCTCGCCGCGCGCCGCGGCGGCCAGCTCGCCGCGGCCCTCGCGCAGCTCGGGCGGCACCCAGGCGCAGCCGACCGCGGCGTAGACGTCGGCCTCCTCGGCGCCGGCGACCCGGCGGCCGGCCTCGGCGGCCTTCACGTCGGCCGCGGCCGCGCCGTCGGCTCCGTCCGCCGCCTCGCCGCCGACCTCGAACACCCCGTACTCGGAGATCCGCAGGCCACCCTCGATCGCCCGCTGGCGCAGGCGGACGTTGTGCTCCTTCGAGCCGGTGAAGTAGACGAGCGCCGCGCCCCAGCTCTCCGGCGGCACGACCCGCAGGTCGACCTGGAGCCCGGAGCCGAGGACGACGCTCGCCCGGGTCGGCCCGGCGGCGGTCACCTCGGCGACCTGCGGGTAGGCGACGAAGCGCTCGATCAGCCGGCGCGCCGCCGCCTCGTCGGCGGCCTCGGCGAGGACGTCGAGGTCGCCGACCGTCTCGCAGCGCCGCCGGTAGCTGCCCGCCACCTCGACCCGCGGCGGCCGGCGCGCCTTCCGCCGGCCCTTTGCGGGCGGCGCGGCCGCCTCGCGCAGGAAGGCGAGGAGCGCCTCGACGTGCCGCTCCGCCTGGTCGAGGCGCATCCGCTCGGCGTGCCGGCGCCACTCGGCGACGCCGGCGAGGATCTTCTCCTCGGTCCGCACGCCGAACCCCGGCAGCCCGCGCACCCGGCGCTCCTGCGCCGCCGACTCCAGCTCCTCGGGCGAGGTCACCCCGAACTCCTGCCACAGGGTGCGCGCCCGCTTCGGCCCGACCCCGGGCAGCCGCATCAGGTCGATCAGCCCCGGCGGCACCCGGGCGGCCAGCTCGTCGCGGAAGGCGAGAGAGCCGGTCTCGACCAGCTCCTCGAGGTGCCGCGCCATCTCCTTGCCGATCCCCGGCAGGGCGGTCAGCTCCCGCCCCTCCTCGACCCAGCGCGCGATCGGCACCGTCTGCACCTCGAGCGTGCGTACCGCGTTGCGGTAGGCGCGGATGCGGAACGGGTTCGCCCCCTCGATCTGGAGCAGGTCCGCGACCTCGGCGAGGGCGCGCGCGAGCGACGGGTTGTCGATCAAGCGAGCAGCGTCGTTTCCGGCAGGCGGGCCATCCGCTCGTCGAGCGTCAGCGTCGTCAGGCCCTCGTCCTCGTACTCCATGGCGATCAACCGATCGAGGAGGCCGGCCCCGGAACCCTCGCCGAGGGCGGCGAGGACCCTCCGGCCGCGCCGGGGGCCGACGAGACCGCTCCGCAGGACGTCGGCCAGGCCGCTCCGTGCCTCGACCTTCGAGACCCCGTAGTGGTGCTGGACCGCGACGTAGGCCTCCCCGATGACCTGGTTCGAGGCGAAGACCTCGCAACCCTCCTCGGCCAGCTCTCCCAGGCCGGCGACGCAGCGCTCGAAGATCTCGGGCGGATCGCCGGTGAGGAGCCGGACGAGGATCGACGTGTCAATCCCGTAGCGCCGGGTCATGCCTCTGTTCGCGGAAGGCATCGAGGTCGAACGTCCCGCGCCCCCGCCGGAGCTTGCCGCGTAGCGGAGCGAGGCGATCCGGCGCTACCCTCCGCGGCCGCAGCAGGTAACCGTCCTCGCTCTCGACGAGCTCCATCTGGTCGCCGGGCTCGACCCCCAGCTCCTCGAGGACCCGGGCGGGGAAGGTGACCTGGCGCTTCGAAGTCAGCTTGACGATCATCGCCCTCTCCTTACTCGCACTCTAATCTCGTAAGGCAAGCTCGGTCAAACGGCTCTGCGCAGCCGGCCTCGTCGAGGTCACCGGTGCTTCCACTCCGGCCGGCGCTTCTCCAGGAAGGCGGCGAGGCCCTCCTCCATGTCCTCGGTCCGGGCCAGCTCCGCGAGGTAGATCTCCTCGCTGCCTTCGAGCGCGCGCTCGAAGGCGCCGGGCTCGGCCGGGCCCTCGTCGTCGCCGGCGCGGCAGGCGCGCTTGGTCAGGGCGAGGACGGCGGCGCTCTTGCCGAGCAGGGTCTCGACGAGCTCGTCGACCGCCGCGTCGAGCCCGCCGTCCGGGGCCAGCCGGGAGACCAGCCCCCAGCGCTCGGCCTCGGCGGCGGTGAGCGCGCGGCCGGTGGCCAGGAGGTCGAAGGCGCGCTGCGGGCCGACGAGGGCGGGGTAGAGGGCGGCGGCGAAGGGCGGGTAGCAGCCGAGGTCGATCTCCGGCTGGGCGAAGCGGGCGCCCTCCTCGGCGACGACCAGGTCGCAGGCGAGCGCCAGCTCCATGCCGCCGCCCAGGCAGTGGCCGGCGACCGCCGCCACCGACACCGCCGGCAGCGCCCGCAGCCGGCGGAGCGCGCCGTGGAAGCGCTCGAGCATCCCCTGGATCCTGTCGGGCGTATGGTCCTGCACCGCGACCCCGGCGGAGAAGGCGCGCGGGCTCGCCGAGCGGACGACGACGACCTGCGGCCGCCCCTCCGCCGCGCCGGCCGTGAGGCCCGCGACCGCCCGCTCGAGCTCCGCGAGGGTCGCCAGGTCGAGCACGTTGAGCGGCGGCCGGTCGAGGGTCAGGACCGCGACCCGGCCGTCGGACCGCGGCTCCACGCGCACGCTGTCGGTCATGGGCTGTCCGTCCTGCGCCGCGTCAAGGCACGTCGCGTCATGGCAAGATCGCCTCCGTCCGTCTCGTCCATCGGTCGACCGGCTCCGCCCGACGCGCCCGCCGCCGACCCCTGACCTATCCTGCGCCCCGCCCCCGTGTCAACCGAGCCCTCGCACCTCGACGCCAGACTGGTTCCCGCCGCCGAGAGCCACCTCGTCGAGCTGATGACCTGGTTCGCCGACCGCGAGAGCACCGCGCTCTGGGGCGGCCCGCACTTCCGCCATCCGTTCACCGAGGCCACCTTTCGCGAGGACGCCTACTGGGGTCGGATGCCCGCGCTCGCGCTGGTCGGCCCCGGGGGCGAGCTCCTCGCCTTCGGCCAGTTCTACCTCCGCGCCGGCCGCTGCCAACTCGCCCGGCTCGCCGTGTCCCCGGCCCGGCGCCGCCAAGGCCTCGGCGCCCGCCTGGTCCGTGAGATCGTCGCCGAGGGCTGCCGCCGGCTCGCCGTCGACGAGTGCTCCCTCTTCGTCGCCACCGCCAACGAGCCCGCCACCCGCCTCTACCGTAAGCTCGGCTTCGCCGAAGCCCCTCTTCCCGAGGGCGAGAGCCTGATCGAGAACGCTTTCTACATGACGGCCCCGCTGTCGGTCGTGGCCGGCTGACGGGTGCATTCGGAACGATGCAAAATGAAGGCATGTCCAACAACGCGACCCTGACCGTGCGGCTTCCTGTCGCTCTGAAGGAGCAACTCGAGGCCCGGGCCGTGGCCGAGCATCGCTCGTTGTCGAGTCAGGTCGTGGCCGAGCTCCAGCGGGTCGCCGAGAAGGTGCCTGCAGATGCACCGCGGAAAGGCCGCGTCCTCGGCATCTGCGCGGGCGGAAAGGTCCCGACCGACGAGGACATCGCCGAGGTCCGGGAGCTTCTCTGGCGTCGCTTGCGACCGCCCTTCGAGAGCGACGCCGGCTGAGGGCCTCTATCGTCGTCGAGATGACGCCTCGTTACGTTCTCGATACGCACGCACTCGTCCTCACCCTCGTCGCTCCAGTCCCTGGACCTACCCGCCGACGTACGCCCGCTCGGCGTGGGGGTCGAGGGCGTGCTTGGCGCGCTCGTAGTCGTCGACCGCCTTCAGGAAGCGCTCGGCGAGGGCGCGCTGCTGGGCCATCGGGATCAGGTTCTCGGGGTGCCACTGGACGAGCTCCATCCAGTGGTCGGGGCGGTCGAGGACCATCGCCTCGACCAGGCCGTCCGGGGCGCGGCCGACGATGCGGAAGCCGGGCGCGACGTCCTTGACCCCCTGGTGGTGGCGGCTGTTGACCAGCGCGGTCTCGCGGTCGAGGAGCTCGCCCAGCGGGTGGTCGCAGTCGGTGACCTCGATCGTGTGGATCAGCGCGTCGCGCGGGTAGGAGAGGTCGTGGAGCATGGAGCCGGCGAGCTGGGTCGGCAGGTCCTGCCACAGGGTGCCGCCGAGGAAGACGTTGACGACCTGCATGCCGCGGCAGATCCCCCACAGCGGGACCTTGGCATCGCGCGCCCCCTCGAACAGTCGCCGCTCGAGCTCGTCGCGGTCGGGCTGGACCGCCAGCCGCGCCTCGGCCAGCGGCTCCTCGCCGAAGGAGCGCGGGTCGATGTCCGGCCCGCCGAGGAAGACGATGCCGGCGGCCCGCGCCGCCCGCCCCTCGAGATCGTCGGTGTCCTCGCCGGCGAGGAGCACCTCGATGCGCTCGCCGGCCAGCCCGGCCGTCTTCAGCGCCTCGACCGCGACTTCGCTCTTCACCCGGCTCGAGGCGGCGAGCAGGACCTTGTCGTCGACCGTCATACCCGCTCGACGAGAGCGGCAAGGCCCATGCCGCCGGACACGCACAGGGTGGCGACGCCGAGCTTGCGGTCGCGGGCGGCCATGCCGTGGAGCAGGGTGACCAGCAGGCGCGCGCCGGTCGCGCCGATCGGGTGGCCCAGCGCGATCGCGCCGCCGTCCGGGTTGAGCCGGTCGCGCGGGACCGGCAGCTCGCGGGTGCAGGCGAGCACCTGCGAGGCGAAGGCCTCGTTGAGCTCGACCTCCTCGACGTCGTCGAGCGCCAGCCCGTTGCGCGCGAGGAGCTGCCGGGTCGCCGGCACCGGGCCGATCCCCATGATCCGCGGCTCGACCCCGACCACCGTCCAGTCGACGAGCCGCGCCGCCGGGGCGAGGCCGTGCTCGGCGACCGCCTCCTCGGAGGCGACGAGCAGCGCCGCGGCGCCGTCGGTGATCCCCGAGGCGTTGCCGGCGGTCACCGTGCCGCCGTCGCGGAAGACGGTCGGCAGCTCGGCCAGCTTCTCGGCGGTGACCCCGTCGCGCGGGTGCTCGTCGGCCGCGACGATCGACGTCCCCTTCCGTCCCGCCACCTCCACCGGGACGATCTCCGCCGCGAACCGCCCCGCCGCCCGCGCCCGCTCGGCGCGCTGCTGGCTCTCGGCGGCGTAGGCGTCGGACTCCTCGCGGCCGACGCCGGCCTCGGCGGCCAGCTCCTCGGCGGTCTCGCCCATGATCAGGTCGGACAGCGGGTCGCAGAAGCCGTCGCGGTACATGCCGTCGACGATCTCGGCGTGCCCCAGCCGGTAGCCCCAGCGGGCGCGCGGCAGCAGGTACGGCGTGTTCGACATCGACTCGGTGCCGCCGGCGAGGACCAGCCGCGCCTCGCCGGTGGCGAGCGTCCGGGCGGCGCAGAGCACCGCCTGCAGCCCCGAGCCGCACGCCTGGTTCACCGTGTAGGCCGGCCGGTCGTCGGGCACGCCGGCGCGGTGGGCGACCTGCCGCGCGGTGTTCGGCCCGCCGCCCGCCTGCCGGCCATGGCCGAGGATCGCCTGGTCCACCGCCTCCGGGGCGACGCCGGCCCGCGCCAGCGCGGCGCGGGCGGCCGCGGTCCCCAGGTCGGCCGCCGACAGCGCGGCCAGCGCGCCGCCGAAGCGGCCGATCGGCGTGCGCACCGGGGCGCAGAGATACACCGGCCGCTTCACGTAGATGGGCCTTACCTGCCGGAGAATTCCGGCTTGCGCTTCTCGACGTAGGCGTCGAGCCCCTCGCGGGCGTCGGCGCTCTCGAAGAGCTGCTGCTGGAGCTCGCGCTCGATCGCCAGGCCGCTCTCGAACGGCACCTCGGCGCCCGACTGGACCGCCCGCTTGATCCGCCCGACCGCCTTGGCCGCGCGGTTCGGCGGGCAGAACTGCCGGGCGTACTCGTGGACCTGGTCGAGGAAGTCGTCTCCCGCGAGGATCTCGTTGACGATCCCCTGGCCCTGCGCCTCCTCGAAGGAGACGAGCTTGCCGGTGACCATCAGCTCGATCGCCCGCGACTTGCCGACGAGGCGCGCGAGCCGCTGGGTGCCGCCGGTGCCCGGCAGCACGCCGAGGTTGATCTCGGGCAGGCCGACCTTGCCCGAGTCCTTCCTGGCGATCCGCAGGTCGGCCGCCATGGCGATCTCGAGGCCGCCGCCGACGGTGTGGCCGTTGAGCGCGGCGATGACCAGCTTCGGGGTCTGCTCGAGCCGGTTCAGCGTCTCGTTCGCGTGCAGGCAGAAGTAGTACTTGAAGCGCGGCTCGGCGGTCTGCAGCATCGAGATGTTCGCCCCGGCGCAGAAGAACTTCTGCCCCATGCCGGTGACCACGATGACGTGGACGTCGGCGTCGAAGCGCGCCTCGAGGACGGCATCGTCGAGCTGGCGCATCATCTGGTACGTGTAGGTGTTCGCCGGTGGGTCGTCGAGGGTGAGGTAGGCGACCCCCTCGCGGGCCTCGTAGCGGACGAGGGTCTCGGTGGACGGCTCGGCGGTGGCGGTGGCGGTGGCGGTTTCGGCCATGACGGGTCCTCTCGGGTGGTTGCGGTTCGTGGTCGTCGGTCGCGGGCGTGCCGGGAGCGGGCCGCGCGGTGGAGGCGCGGCTCTCGGGACGGCGGTGCTGGCGTCGGGGCCCGCGGGAAGCCGCGGCGGGCGGCCGCGGACTGCGAGCCCGATTCTTGCACGACCCTCCGGCGAGCGTCCAGCGGCAGCCGAGAGGCCCGCCCCGCGCCGCTGGCGGCGGCGCCAGGGCGTTGCCACGTGGCAGCGCGGCTTGAGGCTTTCTTGACCGGCCCCGGCGCGCTCTCTACAATCCCTTCGAGATCCGTGCAACTATGGACGGCTCGCCTCCGACGGCCCCTCCACCCTCTTCCCGTCTCCCGCGCATGATCACCGGGTACAACACCGACGTGCGCCACGGCGACGTCGTTTTCCACGTGCAGACCGAGGACAAGGGGCGGGACAACCCGACGATCGAGAGCCTCGTCTACGTCGGCGGGCAGGTGATCGCGGCCCGCCGCGCCGGGTACGGCGAGCTGATCGGCGACGGGCGCGAGGACGACGAGGTCCTCGCCCGCATGGAGAAGCAGCACCGGACGATGATCGCCGCGATCCGGCACGGCAAGTTCGACCAGCGGGTGGCCGAGCTCTCCCTGTCCGGCCGGGCGGCGTCCGAGCCCCTGCCGCAGGAGGGAGGCCCGGCGGACGCGGCGGGCCGGGCCCGGGCGCCGATCACGGCCGGACCGCTCCCGGCGCCGAGCCCGACCGGTCCGGCGCGGCCGCCGTCGTCGGCCGAAGGCGAGCGCGTGCGGTCTCCGGCCGCCGCCGGCGCGCCTCGGCCCGCCGCGCCCGCCTCGGCCCCGCGGCCCGCGCCCTCCCCCGACCGCGCCTCCGACAACGGCGACCGCACGCTCGACATGGTGATCCTCGACTACCTGGCGAGCGAGGCCGAGCAGGAGCAGCTCCTGCTCACCCTCGAGGAGGGGCGGGACCTCGCGGTCGGCCGGCGCGGCCGGCTGGTCGTGCGCGCCACCTCGAGCCGCGGCGGCGAGCCGGTCGGCGGCGCCGAGGTCGGCGTGCGGCTGATCTCGACGGTCGCCGAGCCGCGGTCCCTGGCCCGCGGTACGACCGGCCCCGACGGCGCCGTCCGCCTCGAGTTCGACATCCCGGCGCTCGGCCGCGGCACCGCGGCGCTCATCCTCACCGCGGTCCACGGCATCGGCCGGGCCGAGCTCAAGCAGCTCCTGTGAGCGCCGAGGGCATCGCCGTCCGGCTCAACGGCGACCGCCGCGAGGTCGCCCCGGGCACCACCGTGGCCGACCTGCTCGCCGAGCTCGGCCGCCACCCGCGCACCGTCGCGGTCGAGCACAACGGCCGCATCCTGCCGCGACACGAGTACGGGGCGCGGCCGCTCGAGGAGGGCGACCGCGTCGAGGTCGTCGGCTTCGTCCAGGGCGGTTGAGGGGCCGGGTGCCGCCCGCTCGGCGGCAGGAATCTTGCGGGGCTGGAGGCCGTTGGGTAGTATCGTCGGCGCTTCGGGGGCCGCTAGCTCAATTGGCAGAGCAGCAGACTCTTAATCTGCGGGTTCGGGGTTCGACTCCCTGGCGGCTCACCATGCCTCCTTCTCCCCGGGCGCCGGGCGCGGCTCCGGCCCGGCCCGCCGCGACCCTCCTCGCGAAAGTGGCGGAACTGGTAGACGCGCTAGACTTAGGATCTAGTCCCGAGGATTCGGGTTGGGGGTTCGAGTCCCCCCTTTCGCACCACCTGGACGTCCCGCGGCCCGAGGCCTCCGCGGCCTGAGGTCGCACCCACCTGCCGGGGCCCTCCCCGAGAACCGTCCCGGCGCCACCCCGTCACGATAGGATCCCGCACCGTAGATGAGCGTCGTCGTCGCCAGCGAAGAAGCCGGGGCCTGGAAGAGGCGCCTCACGGTCACCGTGCCCGCCGAGGAGGTCGACTCCGAGACCCGCCAGGTCGTCCGCGCCTACGCCGGGCAGGTCCGGCTGCCGGGCTTCCGCAAGGGGAAGGTGCCGGCCGAGCTGGTGCGCCGCCGCTACCGCGAGGAGATCGACCGCGAGGTCGTCGAGCGGCTGGTGCCGAAGTTCTGGGAGCGCGCCCGCGACGAGCAGGGGCTCGACCCGCTCGGCCAGCCGCGGCTCGAGGAGGTCGGCGAGCTGGAGAGCGGGGCGCCGCTGACCTTCGTCGCCACCGTCGAGGTGCGGCCCGAGATCGAGCTCGGCGAGCTCGCCGGCTTCGAGCTGCCCGACCCCGAGGTCGAGCCGTCCGACGAGGAGCTCACCTCGGCCCTCGACGACCTCCGCCGCCAGGTCGGCGCCTGGCGCGAGGCCGGCCGGCCCGCGGCCCGCGGCGACAAGGTGACCGCCAGGATCGTCGAGCTCGGGCCGGACGGGAAGCCGCTGGAGAAGGAAGAAAAAGAGGCTCGGGCTAACGGCGAACAGACTAGGGCTGACGGCGAAAAGATCAGTGAAGGGAGTGTCGGCGGGGAGGAGGCCGGCCGGGGTGAGGGCGCCGACGGGCAGTCGGCGGCCGAGGGCCGCGAGGCAGGTGCCCCGGCCGAACCCGCCTCCCCGGGCGACCTGATCGAGGTCGAGGTCGGGGACGCGAACGTCTGGGAGGAGCTGTCGCTGTCGCTGACCGGGCTGGAGCCGGGGCAGGAGGGGCGGTTCTCGCGGCGGCCGGCCGAGGAGCTGCCGGAGAGCGGGCCGCGGACGTTCCGGGTGAAGGTCCAGGCGGTCGAGGAGCGCGAGCTGCCGCCGCTCGACGACGAGCTGGCGAAGCGGCTGGGCGACTTCGCGGACGTGGCGGCGCTGGAGACGGCGGTGCGCGACCGGCTGCGCCACGACAAGGAGCACGAGCGCGAGCGGGCGCGGCGGGAGGCGCTGCTCGGACAGCTCCGCGAGCGCTACCCGCTGGCCCTGCCGGAAGGGGCGGTGCAGAGCGAGGTGGAGCGGCTGGCGAGCGAGTTCGCCGAGGACCTCGCCCGGCGCGGGGTCGACCCGCGGCAGGCGCAGGTCGACTGGCAGCGGCTGGCCGGCGAGCTGCGGACGCCGGCCGAGCGGCGGGTCCACGAGACGCTGATCCTCGACGCGGTCGCCGAGCGCGAGGGGATCGAGGCGGGGGAGGCGGACGTCGACGGGGCGATCGCCTCGATCGCCCGCGCCCAGGACACGAGCCCCGCGCAGGTGCGCCGGGCGCTGGGCGAGCGGGCCGACGGGCTACGGCGGCAGATCCGGCGGCAGAAGGCGGTCCGCCGCCTGCTCGGCGAGGACGAGCCGGAGGCGGCCGGGGACGAGGCCGCGCCGGCCGCGGGCGTCCCGGCGGCGGCCCCGTGAGGCACTCCGGCTGCGAGAACCCGATGCGACCCGACGAGAACCGACGAGGGCAGGAGACGATCCGGACATGCTGATCCCGATGGTGGTCGAGCAGACGAGCCGCGGCGAGCGGGCGTACGACATCTACTCGCGCCTGCTCAAGGACAACATCATCTTCCTCGGCCGGCCGATCGACGACGACGTGGCCAGCCTGATGATCGCGCAGATGCTCTTCCTCGAGGCCGAGAATCCGGAGAAGGACATCTCGCTCTACATCAACTCGCCGGGCGGCTCGACCTCGTCGGGCTTCGCGATCTACGACACGATGCAGTACATCAAGCCCGACGTGGCGACCTACTGCGTGGGGATGGCGGCCTCGTTCGCCGCCGTGCTGCTCGCCGCCGGCACCAAGGGCAAGCGGGTGGTGCTGCCGAACAGCCGGGTGCTGATCCACCAGCCGTGGATCCAGAACCTCGGCGGCCAGCAGACCGACGTCGAGATCCACGCCCGCGAGATGATGATGATCCGGGGCAAGGTGGACGAGGTGCTCGCCTACCACACCGGGCAGCCGACGGACAAGGTGCACGACGACACCGAGCGCGACAAGATCTTCGGCGCCGAGGAGGCCGTCGAGTACGGGATCGCCGACCGGGTGATGGCGCGGCGGAAGGCCTCCGCCGTGGCGGCCGAGGCGGCGACGTAGAGGGGCGACGAGGCGCGCGGGCAGAGCGGAATAGGCTCTCTCGCGGGCCGCGTTGAACAGGGCGTGAGTTGACAGGCTCGGGGCGTCTCCCTAGCATCGCCGTGACTTCCAGGTCGCGACGACGTGAGGGGGGCGGGCGTTTTCCCGGCCCGAACCGGAGGAGAGATGCCGAAGAAAGACACCGGCGACGAGGTCCTGAGGTGCTCGTTCTGTAACAAGAGCCAGCGGGAGGTCAAGAAGCTGATCGCCGGGCCGACGGTGTTCATCTGCGACGAGTGCGTCGACATCTGCCTCGACATCATCGCCGAGGACCGGATGCTCGAGCAGCAGCAGGACGCGTCGCTGCCGAAACCGAAGGAGATCAAGGCGCTCCTCGACGAGTACGTGATCGGCCAGGAGCAGGCGAAGAAGAAGCTGGCCGTCGCCGTCTACAACCACTACAAGCGGATCGACTTCGCCGAGAAGAGCCACGGCGACGTCGAGCTGCAGAAGTCGAACATCCTGCTGATCGGCCCGACCGGCACCGGCAAGACGCTCCTGGCCCAGACGCTGGCGCGGCTGCTCTCGGTGCCGTTCACCATCGCCGACGCGACGACCCTGACCGAGGCCGGCTACGTCGGCGAGGACGTCGAGAACATCATCCTCAAGCTCTACCAGGCGTCGGGCAACGACAAGGAGAAGACCCAGCGCGGGATCGTCTACATCGACGAGGTCGACAAGATCTGCCGCAAGGGCGACAACCCGTCGATCACCCGCGACGTCTCCGGCGAGGGCGTCCAGCAGGCGCTGCTCAAGATCCTCGAGGGCACCCAGTGCAACGTGCCGCCCCAGGGCGGCCGCAAGCACCCGCACCAGGAGTTCCTGCAGATCGACACGACGAACATCCTGTTCCTCTGCGGCGGCGCCTTCGTCGGGCTCGAGTCGATGATCGAGAGCCGGCTCAACCAGAAGAGCCTGGGCTTCGGCGCCGACGTCCGCGGCAAGAAGGAGAAGCGGGCGAGCGATCTGCTCGACCAGGTGCTCCCCGAGGACCTGATCAAGTACGGGCTGATCCCCGAGTTCGTCGGCCGCATGCCGGTCGTCGCCACCCTCGAGGAGCTCGACGAGGCCTCCCTCGTCCGCATCCTCGAGGAGCCGAAGAACTCGCTGATGCGCCAGTACCAGAAGATCCTCGAGTTCGAGGGGGTCGAGCTCGAGTTCACCCCCGGCTCCCTCGTCTCGATCGCCAAGGAGGCGATCAAGCGCAACGTCGGCGCCCGGGGCCTGAGGATCATCCTCGAGGAGCTGATGCTCGACCTGATGTACAACGTGCCGTCGCAGCGGGACATCCACCGCTGCCTGATCAACGAAGAGGTCGTGGAGAGCCGGGTCCAGCCGATCACGCTCTACAAGAAGGCCGGGTAGCCCGGGCGCCCGGCGGGCCGCGCGCGCCCGCCGAACCCGCCCCGCCGCAGCGACCAAGCCGCCCGCCTCGCAGTCCCTCGACCCCCCGATCCAGTGCCGACCTTCCCCGAAATCACCAGGAGTCGTAGACCACAGTGAGCTCTTCCTCTTCCTTCGTCGTCCAGTCGCGCGAGACGCTACCCCTCGTCCCCCTGCGGGACATGGTGATCTTCCCCAACATGATGGCGCCCTTCATCGTCGGGCGCGAGACCTCCGTGCGGGCGCTCGAGCAGACGCTCTCGGGCACCGAGAAGCAGATCTTCCTGGTCGCCCAGAAAGACCCGAAGATCGACGACCCGGAGCGGGAGGACATCCACGACATCGGGGTCGTCGCCACCGTCGTCCAGAACCTCAAGCTCCCGAACGGGAACGTCAAGGTGATGGTCGAGGGCGTGCAGCGCGCGCAGCTCGTCGACATGTACGAGCTCGACGGGGGGATGATCGCCGAGGTCGACGTGCTCGAGGCGCGCTTCCCGCACTCCGAGGAGCTGTCGAGCTACATGAGCAAGGTGCTCTCGTCGTTCGAGCAGTACGCCAAGATGTCGCACCACCTCGCCTTCGAGGGGCTGATGTCGACGCTCAAGCTCGACGACCCGGACCGCTTCGCCGACGTGCTCTCGGCGCACCTGATGGTCGCCACCCCGGAGAAGCAGTCGCTCCTCGAGCTCGTCAACCCCTACGAGCGGCTGCAGCGCCTTCACGACCTGCTCGACGTCGAGATCGAGAAGATCAACATCGACAAGCGGATCAACGTGAAGGTCAAGAAGCAGATGGAGAAGGCCCAGAAGGAGTACTACCTCAACGAGAAGATCAAGGCCATCCATCAGGAGCTCGGGCGCAAGGACGACCGCACCGACGAGCTCGCCGAGCTCAAGGAGAAGATCGAGGAGGCGGGGCTGCCCGAGGCGGCCAAGGAGAAGGCCGAGCAGGAGCTCAAGCGGCTCGAGGCGATGCCGCCGGTCTCGGCCGAGGCGACCGTCTCGCGCAACTACATCGACTGGCTGGTCTCGGTGCCGTGGAAGAAGCGGACCAAGGAGCAGCGCGACCTCGAGCGGGCCGAGACGATCCTCGACGAGGACCACTACGGGCTCGAGAAGATCAAGGAGCGCATCCTCGAGTTCCTCGCCGTCCGCCAGCTCGTCGGCCAGACGAAGAGCTCGATCATCTGCTTCGTCGGCCCGCCGGGCGTCGGCAAGTCGTCGCTCGCCAAGTCGATCGCCCGCGCCACCGGCCGGAAGTTCGTGCGCCTGTCGCTCGGCGGCGTCCGCGACGAGGCCGAGATCCGCGGCCACCGGCGCACCTACATCGGCGCCTTCCCCGGCCAGATCGTCCAGATGATGAAGAAGGCGACGACGGTCAACCCGGTCTTCCTCCTCGACGAGATCGACAAGATGTCGACCGACTTCCGGGGCGACCCGTCGTCGGCGCTGCTCGAGGTGCTCGACCCCGAGCAGAACGACAACTTCCTCGACCACTACCTCGACGTCGACTACGACCTGTCGAAGGTCATGTTCATCTCCACCGCGAACGTCAGCCACCCGATCCCGCCGGCGCTCAAGGACCGGATGGAGATCATCCCGCTCTCCGGCTACACGCCGGGCGAGAAGCTGGCGATCGCCAAGCAGTTCCTGGTCCCCAAGCAGCTCGAGGCCCACGGGCTCGACGCCGAGGAGGTGGCCTTCACCGAGGAGGCGCTGAACCTGCTGATCGGCCGCTACACCCGGGAGGCCGGCGTGCGCAACCTCGAGCGGGAGATCGGCGCCGTGTGCCGCAAGGTGGCCCGCAAGGTGGTCCAGGACCGCTTCAAGGACGGCGCGGCCAAGAAGGGCAAGGGCAAGAAGGCGGCCAAGGCGGCCAAGGGCGCGAAGGGGAAGGCCGCGAAGGCGAAGGCCGCCGAGGAGGCCAAGGCCGAGGAGGCGGCGAAGGACGAGCAGGCCGCGAAGCCCTTCGAGATCACCCCGGAGAGGATCGGCGAGTTCCTCGGCAAGCCGAAGTACCGCCAGCGCCGCAAGAAGGAGGAGT